>Ga0310120_10003791_pt1 | contig 10759 bp, 7 predicted proteins | sample CB27_AW_983_MG_FD_203506 | JGI IMG/M metagenome (GOLD analysis project Ga0310120, IMG submission 203506) | Marine microbial communities from Western Arctic Ocean, Canada - CB27_AW_983 | ecosystem: Environmental > Aquatic > Marine > Oceanic | place: Canada: Western Arctic Ocean | collected... | reverse complement strand
CGTGCTTCCGGAGATGAAGGACGGGCTGTTGTTGGCGCTAGGGCTGGCCACCGTGGGGTTTGTGCTGGTGCTGGCGCTGGATCGTTGGTCGCACCGAGAGGAAACGTCGGCTAGCTAACCTCCTGCATTTGCTCCAGTAACCGCTGCACGGCTTCGAGCAACGCCTGCCGCATTTCGAGTTGTTCCGAGTCATCGGTGCTGGCGGACAATTGTTCGCAGTAACGAGTCAGGTGCTGAAGCGATTCGTGAATCTGCTGTGTGCCCATGTGGTACTGCGGCACCGATGTGGCGACCGCCACGTCCTCTTCCTCAATTTTCGGAAGCAGTTGCTGCTCCTTGAACTCCCGGAGCGTGATTCGTAAATCCCGAACAGACGGTGTCTCCTTGTCGCCCCGGGCTTGCTGCCAGACGGCCTCTCGTTCTTCGTGGTTGGCGCAGGTGGTGAGCAGGTAAGCTCCGGAGGCGGTGTAGCGTCCAATCAATGCCGGTTGATCCTCGTACACCTCCGCGACTTTGCGGCACTGCATCGCCGAGGAGTAGGGCATGTTGACGCTCTCGGCGTACCAGAGTTTCACCTGGTCGGTGGTGAGTCCGGAATCCTTGAGCAGTCGATGCAGGGCGATGAGGTGTAGCCCAAGCAGGAAATAGTCATCCGCAATGTTCTCAATGAACTGATTGATTTTATGGACGACCTGCTGCACACGGGGGGAACCTTCTTCCAGCGGAATCCCGTCGAGTTTCAGTTCCGGGACGAAGAACTCCAGTTGCAGACGCCCCACCTCCACGAGTACGGAATTGGTCGGCTCCGGATTCCCCTCTTGGCGAATCTCTGCCTGGGAAGGCAAGTTCAGCTTAAGCGCTCGCGCCATTGCGCTTCTCCTTCTGGCGTTTGGCAATGCGCCGCATGATTTCCTTGCAAAGCGTGTCATACATTTGGGCACCGCGTGTGCGTCCATTGCGGTAGTCAAAAATGGTCTGCTGAAAGGCCGGAGCCTCTTGGATCGAAACCGACTCTTCGATGGCGTTCTCGAACAGCAACATTGGCCAGCGCCCCGTGAGACCTTTCCGGATGGTCTGCGAAAGGTTGGTGCGCGGATTGTAGCGCGTGAGGGCGATGCCGAGGACTTCGGCGTTGCACTGCCCCATTGCCTGGTTACGGAACTTTTCGATGTAAGACAATACCTGATCGCAACCGCTGAAACCGAGATAATCGGAAACCGCCGGGATGATGATGTAGTCAACGTACATCAGCACATTGCGGCTCAGGTTGTTCCAACTGGGAGCGGTATCGATGATGACGATACCGTGTTTGACAGGGGTCAGCAGTTGGCGAAGGAGGGTGTCGCTGTAGCGCGACTGGCTGAGCTGGGTGGTGGTCTCCACCAGTAACGGCCCTCCGGAGGGGAGCATGTAAAAATGCTGGTCGAGCTTGAGGAAATCGAGGTGCTGGACCTGTCCGGACAACACGCTGGCAAGGTTGCAAACGTGGTCGCGCTGGAAGATGGTGGTGACGTTCGCCTGCACGTCTGCGTCGATCAGCAGGACGTCTCGCCGGGCTTTGGCAATGCGGGCCGCGAGGTTGGTGGCGAGAGTAGTTTTCGCCTGTCCGCCCTTCATGGACATCACCGCAATTTTGATGCTCACAACGTCTCTTTGGTGAATACTGTGCGGTGTTTCGCCCTTCCTTGAGCAATCTTACAAGTTTAGCGTGTCCCCCTCAGAATTCAAGTCGCCGCTGGCACTTGGCTGCGTTTTTCAGAGATTCCCAACTTTAGACAGAAAACGATATTTTACTTGTGATTCCTTTGGAATCATAGAAAACTGACATATTCTGTTGAATCCATTCCAAACCACTGTTGCTATGGAACCTGAAGACCGAGCAGAATCGACGAAAGAAGAGCTGCGGGCCATGCTGGCAAAAAACATTGTTTCAGCCCGCAAGGCGAAGGCCAAGTTACTGGGACGACACTATACGCAGGAAAAGCTTGCGGCGGATTCCGGAATCTCCACCACCGCCATTGCGCAGATCGAGCGGGGTGAGGTGGACCCTCGGCTTTCGACCATCACCGGAATCGCAGTTGCACTGGAGGTCAACCCGGTGTTCCTGCTGTTCGGGCGTCAGGAAATCGAAACGCTCCACCAGATGATCGAGGGCTTGGACGCGCAGTCCTTCACGGAACTTTCAGAACGGTTCTTCAGCAACAGCATCAAGGAAATCAATAAGCTCGCCAATTCCAGTTTGCCCAGACAGCAGATCAAGGCGTCACAAATGGGGGCAGGAGCGATTGCGATGCAGATCAACCAGCAGCTTGCTCAGAACACGCTGGAGGTTGTGGACGATTCCGTGAAGCTGAGTGTCGGCACCAGTGTGGGCATCGGCGCAGCAATGGCGGGGATCATGGGCGCGACGATCGGTGCGTTGATGGGTACACCTAGCCCGGAACTCAACAAATTTTTTCCTGCCAAAAAAAAAACCTCCAATTGATTCCGGAGGCTTGCGCTCCAAGCTTCAACCGAACGGCGCAGGTGTGTATGCTCCTAAAGCGGCAGGCATCCGCAACCCCTGCACACCAAGCATTTGCACACGGTTGAGGAAGGCGGCTCCGAGCATCAGGTGCCACGCAACCTCGACGACCCGTCGGTTCTCCGGAGCTTCCAGATACGACCCCCGCACCCAGTCGTTGAACGCTCCCATCGCGGGACCACACCAGATTTGGTAATCGGCTTCGCGTCCGTCTTCCCCGTGGTTCGACCAGCGGGAGGAAAGGCCGAGGTACCACCGGAAGATGAGCGCCATCTTGCGCTTGGGGTGGTTTTGAGCACGGGCGATGACCTCTGGGTCGCGTTCGTTGAAGAAGCGCACCGTCTCTTCCCAGACCGCTTCCAGCGGCTGCCGGAACACCTGCTGTTCTAGGCGCTCCCGCTCCGCAGTGGGAATCGTGTCAATGGCATCGCAACTCCGGTAAAATTCATAGAGTTTCTGCGCCCGCATCGGGAACATGGTTCCGCGCTTGAGGACTTGCAGTTTCACGCCCATCTCGAACATGTCGGCAGCGGGGGCCATCGCCACATCAGCCATTCCAGCCTGCGCAAGCAGTTGCTTGGTGTGTGCGGATGCCGCAGCTTCTCGGCAAGCCTGATTGACCGATCCGGTAGTAACGTAGGCCGCGCCCATCGCAAAGGCGGCAAGCGCTGCCATCGGAGTGCCAATCCCCCCCCCCGCCCCCACCCGGATAGAGGTGGCATAGTCGCGTTCAGCCTGAATTTCATCTCGTAGTGACAGAATCGAGGGCAGCAGGGCGACCAGTGGACGATTATCCGTGTGCCCTCCGGAATCAGCCTCGACGGTGATGTCGTCGGCCATCGGCACCTGTGCCGCCATGCGGGCTTGTTCCTCGGTGATCAAACCCTCCGACTGAAGTTGCTGAAGCCATTTGAGCGGAGCTGGTTCCATGAATTTCCGGGCGACTTCCGTGCGTGAAATTTTAGCGATCACACGGTTACTGGCAAAGATTCGTCCGTCCGAAGTCGTTTGCAGGCCTACCACTCGGTAGCGCACGATGTGTGGCGTGAGATCGAGATAGGCCGAGGCTTCCACCGTCCGTACCCCGTGTCGCAAAAACAACTCGCAACCGGAACGCTCCAGCGCGTCTTCATTGGGACTGTGGATGAGGTTGAAAGCATACGGTCCCTGCGGCAGGGCGTGCTGGATGCGCTGGATGGCTTCTTCAATGCGGGCAGGAACGAGTCCGGCAGCACCAAACGATCCCAGCAACCCGGCCTGTCCCAGAGTGATAACCAACTCCTCACAGGCAATGCCGTTCGCCATTGCCCCTGTCATGTAGGGCAAGCTCACCTGATGCGCGGCGAGAAAGCCCGGATCGCCAAGCTGGTTCGGTTGCACGGCGGGTATTTGCGCCAGCAGTTCCGCAGCAGTGCTGGGGGCGTGAAACGCCTCGTCGGTGCAGAGGCTGACTTGCCCTTGGCTTCGGACGACGTAGCACGGACGCTCAAGCTGAAGCAGCACAGCCCGCTGCTGTTTGGGATCAAAGGCGAGGTGGTTGGGGTTGAGCTGGACAGACGGGTATTGCGCTTCCGGAGTCGAGTAAAATTGGAGTGAAGTCATCAAACAAGGGGCGAGAAAATCACCGCAGAGCCACAGAGCATGTGGAGTAAAATTGGAAAAACAACCCTCTGTGTTCTCTGCGTCTCTGTGGTGAATCAAAACACTGAAAACACCCTATTCATCCCACGAGACGGGGATGCGGTGCAAGTTAAAACTCATGCGGATGCTTCGTCCAGCAACCGTTTCCGGAGGCGTTGGAAGACACGAGGCAGCGCAAGTTCCGAGATTTCACCTAGTGTGAGCCACTGCGCATTGTCGGGCGGGACGGATGGAATTTCAGCAACGGTGCAGAGTCGGCAGTGCAGGGTGGCGTGGAAGCGGGTGTAGTCGTGTTCCATTTTGAAAAGCTCCGGGCCAATCCGAGCGGCGACTCCGTAATCCTCATGGAGTTGCTGTGTCAACCACGCTGCTGCTGAGTTTTCCGAGGGCAGTTCCTCCCAAGTTGGGAATTCCCACAGCCCGCCCATCAGCCCGCCTTCCGGACGTTTCCGGACCAGCCAACAGTCTCCGTTCTGGACCAATGCGGTCAGTTTCTCGATTCTAATGATCTCCGGACGTCCCCGGGGGGCCGGAATCGTGTCGGTCCGTCCTGTGTGGAAGGCGACGCACCAAGTGTTTACCGGACAGAGCAGGCAGGACGGATTCCGGGGGGTGCAAAGTGTGGCGCCAAGTTCCATCAGTCCTTGATTGAATTCGCGGGCGTGTCCGTGCGAAATCCACTCGGCGGCGAGCGACCAGAGTTGCTTTTGCACCGGGGTGGATTTAGGCGGCTCGCCGATGCCCTCAATCCGGCAGAGCACCCGCTCGATGTTGCCGTCCACCACCGGACGAGGCTGGTTGAACGCGATGCTCGCAAGTGCTCCAGCGGTGTAGGGGCCGATGCCGGGCAGGGCGCGGATGTGATCGAAATCCGCTGGGAGTTCACCACCGTGTTCGTCGCAGATCACTCGTGCGGCCTTCTGGAGGTTCCGGGCACGAGAGTAGTAGCCCAACCCCTCCCAGAGCTTCAGCACCATTTCTTCGGAAGCAGCGGCCACCGAGTGGACTGTTGGCAGTTCCGACATCCAGCGTGTGTAGAACGGCAACATCGTCTTGACCTGAGTTTGTTGGAGCATGATCTCCGAAACCCAGATTTCGTAGGGGTGATACTGCCGTCGCCACGGCAGAGGCCGTTGGTGTTCGGCAAACCAGTCGAGCAGCGCTTGTTGGAGGTCGGGAAGATGGTCTGGATTCATAAAGAGTGACTCAAGGTTTTATGGGAAATGCCGATGATGCACCTAGGAACGCCTCTCGTGGGGCGATTTCGCTAAAGATTTTGTTTCAGGTTCCGATAAGTCTGGCAAGAGTTTTTTTTCATCGTTTGATCTATGGCCCTTCGAGTCAACACCAACGTCGCCGCACTCAACGCATTGCGGCACCTGAACCGCACGGAGCAAGCGCTCTCCACGAATCTGGAGCGGCTCTCGTCCGGACGTCGTCTGAACAAGGCAGCGGACGGACCGGCGGCACTGGTGATCTCGGAGCAGATGAAGTCTCAGATCAGTTCGATTGATCAGGCGATTCGTAACACGGAAACCTCTGTTTCGATGGTCCAAACCACGGAAGGGGCGCTGAGCGAGGTGAGCAACATGCTCATTAATCTACGCCAGCTTGCGGTGCATGGAGCCAACGAGGGGGCGAATGACGAGAAGATGTTGCAGGCAGACCAGAACGAGGTGGAGAACCTGCTGGCGACCATGAAGCGCATTGCCATGACCACCCAGTTTGGGACGCAGGCTCTACTCGATGGTAGCCGTGCTTCCACCGGAGTGGCCGTTGGCGATGGGCTGGAGTTTGTGAGCGCGTCGGAGCTTTCCAAATCCTCTCCTTCGGAAGGCTACAAGGTCAACGTCACACAGGTCGCCACCCGGCCCCTGCTCGTGAGCACACGCAGTTTGACGCTGCAAGATGTTAACCCGCAGAATTCCATCACCTTCGTCGTCAACACCGGGAACCGCACCACTTCGATTGACCTCAAGGAGAACCGTACTTTGTGGGAGCAAGTGGACAAGATCCGGCGGCAGGCCGGGAAAGATGGTACACCGGAAGCGGTTGAACGAGCGGGGCGGACGATCCAGCAACTCCTTGCCGGAGAGTTACAGGCCAAGCTGGATGACACCGGGATGGATTTGGAGGTGTTTGTGTACCAACCTTCCGAAATGCTGGGAGTCGTACTCTCCGATTTTGACTCGCTCAACGACACGCTGGAGGAAATGCGCACTCAACCCGGCGGGTTGGACGAACTGGCCGGAGGCAATGAGGTGATCGTCATTCGGCATCGCCAGTTCGGAAGCGAGCCAACCTTCACCATCACCTCCAACGTCGCTGGGTTCTTCCGGACAGATGCCCCGGCGAATTCGGCCGTTGCTGCGATTCCCGGCAGAGATGTGGAGGGCACCATCGGCGGCAATCCGGAAACGGGCGGCGGCGAGGTGGCCATCGGCAAAGGGCAATTGCTGATGGGCGCGCCCAGCACTGACATCGAAGGCGTGGCTGTGCGCTACACGAACACGACTGAGGACGAACTCTTCCGGGTCTTCAGCACTCGTGAGAATCGTGACATCGGACTCTACAAGCAGGAGAAGGACAACGACTTCCTCGTGGGCGAATCGGTTGATGGCTATGTCCATATCACGCAGAATGCGTTGAGCTTCCAAATCGGCCCCAATCAGGTGCAGAACAGTAAGTTCTCCCTCCAGAGTGTCAATCCGGAGGAGCTGGCCCGGAGCGTGGAGAACGAGAGCGGTTTCCGTAGCCTCAACGACATCACCCTGCTCAGTGCGGACGAGTCCGGAGCTGCGATCACGGTGATTGACGAGGCGATTGGTGAGGTGGCGACGATGCGCGGGGATCTCGGTTCCTTCCAACGCAATACACTGGAAGCCAATCTCAACAACCTGCGCATCTCCAAGGAAAACCTGACTGCCTCCGAGTCGCAGCTCGCCGATACAGACATGGCCGCAGAGATGAGCTCCTTGGTCAAAAACCAGATTCTGCTGGCTTCCGGGACGGCGATGCTGGCGCAGGCGAACCAAGTGCCGCAGTCGGTGATGCAGCTCCTCAACGTGGGGCAGTGAGGTGGAACGTTTCTTGAAATCTTCCGCAACTCTCTCTGCGCCCTCATGGCAAAATGGAGGGAATCTTGGAATATCAGTAAGTTGACTTGAATTCGGCAGGGAAAAATTTGCCCAATGCTGGACTGTTTGAACTTCTTAGGACGCAAGGTTAAGGTTTTCCTTGGCTGAACTCAACCCAAACGCCGTTACCGGTCTCGGCTCGAAGCTGAACACGCGAGAGATCGTCGAGCGCTTCATGGCGATCGAGAAGCGCCGTCTCAAGCCGATTGAGGCCCGCAAGGAGGAGAAGGTTGAGGAACTGGAGGCGTGGCAGATGGTCAAGGCGGAGCTGGATAAGCTCAAGGGCGTGGCCTCAGCGCTCGACAGCGATGACGTCTGGGAGGCCCGCAACGTTGAGGTTAATGATGATGAGGTTTTGAGCGCGAAAGCTAGGCGTGATGCGACCCCCGGCAAGTACACAGTCGCCGTTGATTCTGTGGCGCTCTCGCACCAGATTTCGTCGCAGGGCTTTGCCAGTTCGGACGATGTGATCGGCACGGGGACCGTGCGCCTTCAGGTCGGCGACAGCGAGGAGGATACGCCTATCACGATCCGCCTGATGGAGGGCAACGACACGCTGAAAGCACTCAAGCAGGCGATCAACGATTCGGATGCGGATGTGGAAGCCTACATCGCCAAGACTTACGGGGATGAACCTTACCGGCTGCTGCTGACGAGTAAACGCACGGGTGAGCAAAGCCGCATCAATATTACGCTCGATCTGGAAAAAGGGGACGTGGAGACCCCGAACTTTGAGAACTCCTTCGACACCACGGCGGAGTGGAAGGGGCTTGATCCTGTTGAGCAGGAGCTCAAACTCCGAGGCGTGGGTTCTTCAACGCCCGTGATGGAGGTGGTGGGGGAGTACACCGGAGAGGACGACACGATCATTGAGTTCACAGTGCTACGGAACGGAACCATTCCCTCGGAAGCCGGAGTATTGCTGGGCTGGAAGGATGACAAAGGCCGCGAAGGAAAGATCGAGATCAACAAATTCAACTATGTTCCTGGACAGCCGGTGGACGTGGTGGACGGCGTCCAGATCCGCTTCAGTGACGGTGAACTGGTCGCAGCGGATCAGTTCAAGATTAAGGCGTTTGCTGAGAAATCACAGATGCTCTGGTGGATGGATGGGGATGAACGCAAAGCAAGAATCACCCAGCCTTCCGACTGGCAGAGCAAAACCGAGTCCGGAGGTGTCCACGTCACTGGAACCTACGAAGGCGAGGACGACCAGACCGTGACGCTCCGGATTCAGGATGGAGGTCAGGTGGGAGGAACTAAGGCCATCTCGCTCTACTATGAGTTTTCCGAATCCGGCGATTCCGGAACGGTCAGCCTGAGCGCCCCCTATCAATCGGGGGGAGACGACGATGGACTCGACAGCGCGACCGCCTACGACTCGCAAGACGGGGATGAATTGTTTGACCTGAAGTTCAATAAGGGGGAAAAGGGTGGCTCGAACAAGATTCCGATTGGGCACGGACTCTTTGTCGAGGTTCCTCCCGGAGTGCTGCGCGACGGCGAAAGCACGAAGATGGATTTGTACGCAGCGGCCCCGGAGGGGTACTGGTGGCTGGAGGACGAGGCCGAAACTCGAGGTGAGGACGCCACCGGAACCGTTGACCAAGTGCTGGAGTGGGAAGGCGGCGGTGCCGTGGATTTGGAAGAGCTTGACGACTATGAGGATTATCTTGAAAGTCAGGAGGGCGTCAATCGTCTGAGCGTTGAGGACAGCATCGCCTCGCTCAGCGGACGTAAGAGCGAGGCGGCCATCGCAATCTCCGGAAACTACACGCAGGACGTGAACAATGCCTACATGTTCACGGTGGAAAAGCGTGGGAGCGTGGGCACCACGCGGATCCTCAAGCTGAAGTGGGAGGACACCTTCGGTAACAGCGGCGCGATTGACTTTGGCGATGGCTACCAAGCGGGCACTCCGGTGGTGTTTGACGACCAGCTCACCTTGTCATTGGGCGAGGGGCAACTCTACGAAGGCGATTCTTTCACCATCGAAGCCCGCACGGCGACCACGCGAGAGGCCAAGGATTTGGTGATCCGCATGGGAGCTTCGGATCTTGGAGGCGGGCTGGAAGTGCGGCGTGACAAGAATCAGGCGAACGACGTGATTCCGGGGCTGGACTTGGAATTCTTTGCCCCGTCCGAGAAGCCGGTGACGATCTCGGTGGTTGGAGACCGGGAGAAGGCGAGGGAGCGCATCCGGGACTTCGTGGATGCCTACAACACCTTCAACACCACGGCGACGGAATTGTCGCGGTTCGACAAGTCGACGAACACCGCAGCGCCCCTCTTGAGTGACCGCAACCTCTCGTCGGTCTCCAACGAGATTGCGACGATCTCGATTGCCACTGTGGCGGGGCTGCCGCAGTCCGACAACATGCTCTTTGCAATCGGGCTGCGCCTCAACGACCGGGGGGTGATGTCGATTGACGAGAAGAAGCTTAGCGAGAAGGTGGAAGACAACTTTGCGGCAGTTGCGGATATCTTTCGGGCGAAAGGTGCTTCGGATAATCCTGGAGTCGCGTATGTGGGCATGAATAAGGAGACGCAGATCAGTCCGGTCGGCTACAAGGTGGACGTCACCCGGGTTCCCACACGAGGCACGTTCACGGGTCAGAAACTGCCGGGGCTGATCCAGATTGACAAGACGAACAACACCCTGCTCGTCAAGAACAATGGTCGCACCTCCGATCCGATTGAGTTGCGGGAAGACCTCTACACGCCCGCGAGTTTGGCGAAGGCGATCCAAAAACAGATCGCCGAGGACAAGACGCTTGGCAGCCGTGGCCTCCGGGTGGAAGAGCATGAAGGGGCACTGCGCTTCACTTCCGGGTCGTTCGGCAGCAACAGTAAAATCGAGGTGCTGCCCGGAGAGCAGAAGGACCTCTCCAGCATCGGACTGGACGAGGGAACTGTCGAATCCGGAGTGGACGTGGAGGGGACGATTGATGGTGTCGAAGCGCTGGGGCGTGGGCAACTGCTCGCCGGGGCGAAAGACACCAACGCCGATGGACTCCGGCTTTTCGTAACCTTGAACGAAGCCCAGCTTGAGGCGGGGCAGCTGGAAGCCAGCGTGACGATCACTAAGGGTGTGGCGGTCAAGCTCAGGAACAAGCTGGAGCAGTTCACCAGCCCCATCAACGGCGAGTTCCAGCGCATCACCAAGGACCTCAACGAACAAATGCGCTCCTATGACAAGCAAGTCGGAGACCTCATGGAACGCATGGAGAGTAAGCAGTCACAACTGCAACGCAAGTTCGCCAAGCTCGACAGCACACTCGGACGCCTCAAGGCGCAGCAGAGCTACGTCAGCCAGCAACTTTCGGCAATGCAGGGTGGAAAGAAGGATAATTAGTGCTTGGCCGAAAAATACCCAAATTGCTGATATTAAATGACATTTCTTCAATTTCACAGGATGAAGATTTGTTCGATACAGTGTTCAGATGGCCAAAATCAG
>Ga0310120_10003790_pt1 | contig 10760 bp, 7 predicted proteins | sample CB27_AW_983_MG_FD_203506 | JGI IMG/M metagenome (GOLD analysis project Ga0310120, IMG submission 203506) | Marine microbial communities from Western Arctic Ocean, Canada - CB27_AW_983 | ecosystem: Environmental > Aquatic > Marine > Oceanic | place: Canada: Western Arctic Ocean | collected... | reverse complement strand
TGCGAGGGCGGCGGAGAAGGTCTCGTCGGGGAACCCCTTGATGGCCATCATAGGGGTCAAATTCAATCCCGCGCAAATGCCCTCGAGCGATGCATCGGGCTGATCTAATCGATGCAGATTGCAGCGAATCAGTGCCCTTCCGCAGCCAGGTCTGTAACGCTGGGGAGCTCGGAGGTTTTTATGCCAAGGGATCGAGCCGTCTTTGCGCTGAGCATTATCACGAACGAGAGATCGAACTCGGATTCAGTTGTGTCAGAATTTGTCTCCACGGGTGGGGATGAATGAAAGTGACGCGTAGATGCCAAGCAAGGAGGTCGTCTCGGATCCCTATCAAATCAGTTCGCCGTTGGCAATCAGTAGGCTACGTCTTGGCGCCGGATTCTTGGTGATCACGACAGATGGTCTCGGCCTCTCACCCTCGTCTGATCCACCCCGCCCCCTTCGGCACTCCCTTGAATTACATTTAATTCCAATCCTTGTAATTGGAAGCTGAACCACCTTTGCTAGCATTCATCAGGATCGGGGGAGGAAGCTGCCGCTGCCTGCCTGCGTTCCTGCAAACCAGAAATGGACCAATGGCAGATTCAAAACCGAAACCTGTATTCTTCATCGTTCTGGGGCTCGTTATCGCAGGGCTTCTCCTCTACGCCTTCCGCGGCACGATTTTCCCGGAGGCTTCTTCCAACAAACGCGGTATCATCAACCCCGGCGATCTCACCCTGCCTGGTGACGGGGTGGAAGGGCCGGACCCCAATGTTCCGACCACCGTCTCGGAATACAAATACGTCGCCCAGGAAAAGCTGCCTCCCGTCAAGGAGACCAGTGACTACGAAAAACTCGAGGAGCGCACCGTAAAGTTCGCCCTCAACGTGTGGGCCGGCTGGGCGCCGATCATCCTGCAGAACGGGGGATCCGCCGCCGGCAAGGAGTGGACCACGCCCGATGGCGAGCCCTTCAAGGTTGAGCTCATCCTGATCGATGATCCGGTCGCAATGCGCGACTCCTACGCCGTCGGACGGGTGCACATCGGATGGGCCACCCTCGACATGGTCCCGCTCTTGATGGGCGAGCTCGGCAAGGACAGCCGCACCAACCCGCGCATCTTCCAACAGGTCGACTGGTCGAACGGCGGGGACGGCATCGTGATCCGCCGCAGCCACGCCGCGAATCCCCAAAAGCCGACCATCTCGGACCTCAAGGGCAAGAAGATCGTCCTCGCTCAGAACTCCCCGAGTGAATACTTCGTCCTCAATGCCCTCGTCAACGGCGGGGTGCAGCCTGCCGACGTCAAGTTTGTCTACACCCAGGATGCCTTCCAGGCTGCCGCCGCCTTCAATGCCGACAAGTCCATCGCAGCCTGTGTGAGCTGGGCCCCCGACATCTACAACCTGAGCGAAGTCGATTCCAATCACCTCCTTGTCTCCACAGCCACCGCCAACAAGCTCATTGCCGACGTCTGGTTCGCGCGTGCCGACTTCGCCCGCGACCATCCCGATATCTGCGAAGGCCTCGTGCGCGGCATTTTCGATGGAATCGAAAAGATGAAAAGCGAAGCCGGCCGCAAAGAAGCCGCCGGGCTGATGGCCAGTCTCTACGGCATCCCGGCCGACGAGTGCCTCGCCATGTTGGGCGACGCGCACTCCACCAACTATGCCGAGAACCGCGAGTTCTTCATGAACCAAAACAACCCCGCCAACTTCGAGCGGACCTGGAAGACCGCCTACCTCCTCTACCGCAAAATGGGAAAGGTCAGCGCCCCGGTTCCCTTCGACACGGTGATGGACTTCTCCATCATTCAGAAACTTGGCGACGAAGAACCCTACAAGAACAGCAAGAACGAGTATCAAATCCGCTTCGCCCCGCAGACCGTGCAGACCCTGAGGGCCGAGGGCGACGAGATCCTCACCAAGGTCGTCACGATCCACTTCTTCCCGAACAGCTGGGATCTCAATAAAAAGATCACCCGCAAAGAGAACGGGAAGGACGTGGAGGAACTCTACGATCCCAACGTCGGGTTCGTCCTCGACGAAGTCGCCAAGCTCGCCAGTCAGTACGGCGCGGCGAACATCATCATCGAGGGCCACACCGACTCCAGCATGAAGGGCCGCGTCAGCGAGCAGCTCATCAAGGAACTCGCCACCAACCGGGCCCAGGCCGTGAAGGAAGATCTGCTCCGGAAGTTCGAATCGCTGGATCCCAACCAGTTCACGGCCGACGGCGTGGGCTGGGACCGCCCCGCCGATGCTGGCGATCCGAACAATCACGCCAAGAACCGCCGGGTGGAGATCAAGGTGATCGCTCTCGAGACGCCGGAATAAGCCCGACGATCCAAACCCGGTGCAGACGCCTTTCGGAGATCCTTCGGGCAACCAGAGGAAGCGGTCGGAGCCCAAAGATGACTCGCTGAGCGGCGCGCTCGAACAGGATTCGTCCCGCGACGAGAGAAATGAAGAGTTTCGATCCGACCAGGGCTTCCTGCGTCGTTGGTTCGTGATTCGGGACGCCCCGGGATCGATCGAACGCCTCCTCCTCGGGGTGGGGTGCATCGCGCTGCTCCTTCTCGGCTGGCACCTTCTCACCATGGGCGAGAAGCCGGTCCTCAAGCCCACCGCCCTGCCGAGCCTTCCCGACACCGCCCAGTCTTTCCATTCCCTCTGGTTCGAGCGCGCTTTGGCGCGTGGCGCCGTTGCCAGCCTCAGCCGGGTCCTCGGCGGCTTCCTGCTGGCGGCTGCAATTGCGGTGCCGTTGGGCGTCGTTGCGGGTTGTTACCCGCGATTCCATGCCTTTGCGCGACCTCTCAGCATTTTCGGGCGCAACATCCCGATCGCAGCCCTCATTCCCCTCTCGCTGATCTGGTTTGGCATTGAGGACATCCAGAAAGTGATGTTCATCTTCATGGCGGCGGTGGCCTTTATCTTCTTCGACACCACCCAATCCCTGCGCCTCGTCCCGGGCCACTTTCTCGACACGGCCTACACCCTGGGAGCCCGCACCAACTGGCGGCAGGGATGGAAGCGCGCTTCCAAGTTTGGACTCGCTTACGCCTTCCTCGCAGTAATCGGCTTCTACTGGATGACGAAGAAACCTGTCCTCCAGGCCGGCTACCTTCCTGCCAGCGGCACCCTCATCCGGTCCGGGGGCGGCTTTCTCCTCGGCACCCTCCTTTGGCTCCCGGTCCACAACCACCAGGCCATCAGCAAGGTTCTCTTTCCGCTCGCCCTGCCATACGTCATCAACAGCATGCGCCTCCTCTTCGGCCTCGCCTTCGGCTACATCATGCTGGCCGAGGTCATCAACGCCGAACTCGGACTCGGCAAGATCATCCTCATCAGCCAGCGCCAGGGCCCACGCGAACACATTTATCTCTGCCTCATCGCCATCGCCCTTCTCGCCTTCGGCATCGACCGCCTCGTGATGTTCATCCAGCGCCGGGCCTTCCCCTACGTGACTCATGGACATTGATCCCATTACGCGATCAAACCTCTCCGCCCGCCACGACCCCGAAGCGGAAGCCGGGGTGGCGGCACCGCCCATTGTCGAGTTCCGGTCCGTTACCAAAACCTACAGCGCCGGCACGAGGCGAGCCTTCACTGCCATCGAGAATGTCAATTTCACGGTCGAGGACATTCCGGGAAAGGGCGAGTTCATCGGGATCCTGGGGCCGAGCGGCTGCGGAAAGAGCACCATTCTGCGCCTCATCGCCGGGCTCCTCCCGCAGCACCCGCCCACCGCCGGCGAGGTCCTCGTGCGCGGCAAACCCGTCACCGGTCCCAGCTCCGAGCGCGGCATGGTCTTTCAGGATTATACCAGCTTCACCAACCGCAGCGTCCTCGACAACGTCGCCTTCGGACTCGAGTGCGCCGGCATGGCAAAGAGGAAGCGCCACCAACTCGCCCTCGATTGGATCGCGCGGGTCGGACTCGATCCCGACCGGGACCGCCGCAAGTATCCTCACGAGCTTTCCGGCGGTATGCGCCAGCGGGTCGCGATCGCCCGCACCCTCATCCTCCACCCGAAGATCATCCTCATGGACGAACCCTTCGGCGCCCTCGATCCCGTCACCCGCACCCAGATGCAGGATCTCCTCGTCGGCCTCTGGCGTGAGCTGGAAGCGACGGTCTTCTTCGTCACCCACGACGTCGCGGAAGCGGTCTACCTCGGCGATCGCGTCTACATTCTCTCGAATTCGCCCGGGACAATCCTGAGCGAGCAGAGTGTTCCGCCGCCCGACGGGCCCTCCCGCGAGATGCGCCGCGAAAATGACTTTCAGGATCGAGTATTTGAGATCACGTTTCTCCTCGAAGAACTGGAGGCCAAGGCAGCGGCCGGCTCTTGACTTCCGACTCCAATCGCCATGGCAGACTCCCTCATCAAGAAGCTCTCCCGTGCCTTCAAGTGGCACTGGAACCTGCTTGGCTTTGGAGCCGCGGTGGTGGTGGGCATCCTCTCGGGCAGGCCCGACATTGTGCTGCCCGCTGCCCTCGCCGCCGAACTCGGATACCTCGGCTTTATCGGCGTCAACGAGCGCTTCCAAAATGTGCTGCGCGGCAAGGCCCTCCTGGAAGAGAAGGAAGTGGCAAACTCCACCCGCAAGCTGCGCGACATGATCGGGTTCCTCTCCCCCCACGATCGCGAGCGCTTCGATACGCTCCGCGATCGTTGCGTCCAATTCAAGGATCTGCGCGATCGCATGCGCACCGGCTCCGGCATCCAGGTCCTCTCCGAACTGCGCACCGGCTCCCTCGATAAAATGCTCTGGCTGTTTCTCAAGCTCCTTCATCACAAGACCGGCCTGGACCGATTTCTCGACACCACCGACGAGGATGTCCTCGCCAGGCAATCCGAAGAGGCTCACGCCGGACTGGAAGAGGCCCGTAATCAGCAACGCGGTGAGCGCTTGCTTCGGTCCCTGCGGGAGAAAGCCGCCGCGATCGACGAACGTCTCGCCAATTATCGCGCCGCGGAAGAAACCCGGGAACTCGTCAACACCGAACTCGACAAGACCGAGCAACGCATCGCCCACATCAGCGAGGTGGGCATGACAGGGCGCGCGCCATCCGATCTGGGAATTCAGATCGACAGCATTGCAGAGAGCATGGCCAACTCCGAAGCGACCCTGGGCGACCTCACGACCGGGCTCGACTTTGAGGACGACGAAATGCCTTCCCTCGTCAGCGAGGAGGTGGAGAGCCTGATCCCTCCACCACTGCCGCAATCTCAATCACAGTAACGAATCGGGCCGCCGCGGACGCAGGGATCGGGATCGGAACCGGTAATTTGGACCCGTCTTCAGTTTGCGAGATTGAATCTCAAGGGAGTCCTGAGTTCACCCTTCCCGAAACCCGGTGGCCCTGCTCAAATCGACCCGTCCGCCGAGATGAATTTCACCCCGCTTTCGGTCCTCTGTGCTCCACTCTTCCTGGGTTGTGCAATTCATGCTCCATGGCGCGATCTGCAATTCAGTCCCGGAAGGAGAAGGGCCTTTGCGGGCGCGATCTATCGGGGTGCAAATCGTTGGTCCGGAGCATTTCGCTTTCCTCCCGCCCGCGGCATGAACTATCGTCGCGGAGTCCTGTCAACCCCCCCAAGCCGGTGAGCTCCCATAATCCAGTTTCAGCATGAGTATCCGGTCGAAATTCCGAGTCGTCAGCCTCTGTATCGTCCTCATCCTGGTGGTGGTTGTATTCGTGGCTTTGAGGGTGGCGTCGGTCGAGATCACCAACAAGGTCCACGACAACCTCAACCTGGTCGCGGATCTCCAGCTCAACCGCGTGAAGGACGACCTGGACAGGAACTTCGAGCGCCTCGAACAGGTTTCGGCCCGGCGTCCCCTCCAGCAGAACCTGGTTCGCTTCGTAGAAGACTCGGTGGAGGACAGCCGTGACAAAGTCAACGCGATCCTCCGCGACGCCAAGCAGGTTGTCGATACCTTCCAAGAGGTTGCCATCATCAGCGACGAAGGCCTCGGGCTCGGCTCGTCGAACCTCGACAACATCGATACCAGCTACAAGGACAAGTTGTTCTTCAAGGAAAGGAGCAAGCCCGGCGGCGTCATCGACGGCGGGCGGGGAGTCAGCTTTAATGTCGATGAAAATGACAAGCTGCACGTCGTCCTCTCGGAGCCCTTCAAGGTCGAGGACGGCCAGGAACTGGGGCTGATCGTGATCATGTCGGACGGGGCGGGTCTCGCCGCGACCGTCAGCCATGAGAGCGGGATGAACTCGCTGACAATTGTCCTCGTGAAGACGAAGGACGATGGCGGGATGGTCATCCTCACGCCGCCGGAGGTGGCGCGAAGGGCCCGCGAAATCGGCGGCGACCGGCCACTGTTTGACAAGTCCCTCCCGATGGTGCGTGCCGCGGCGGGCGAGGAGAGCTTCTATCCGAACGCGACCGATTACCGGGGCGTCCCGGTGCTCGCCGTCACCCGCTATTTCCCCGAACTTCGCCTGGGATTCGTGGCGAAGTTGGACCGTGCCGAAGCGTTCCTCGGCTTGCGGCGGATCCGGAACATCTCGCTCCTCGCCCTGGTGCTCGCCCTGGTTGCCCTGGAGATCGTGTTCCTGACCATTCAGCGCTCCATGCTGAAGCCGATCCAACGCCTCGCCGAGACCGCCACCAAGATCAGCGAAGGCGACCTGTCGCGGCGCGTGGCGGAGGACCGTTCGGACGAAATCGGCGAGTTGGCGCGCGACTTCAACCAGATGACCGAGCGGCTGATCGATGCCAACACCGGGCTCGAACGCAAGGTCGAGGAGCGCACCGCGGAGCTGGAGCGTTCGAACGCCGACCTGGCCCAATTTGCCTACATCGCCTCACACGACCTGCGCGAGCCGCTGCGCATGGTGACCTGCTATGTGCAAATGCTGGAGAGGCGCTATAAGGCCGATCTTGACGAGGAAGCGCAAAAGTTCATCGGCTTTGCGGTGGACGGCAGCTCGCGGATGCGCAGGCTGATCGACGACCTGCTCGCATTTTCGCGGGTTGGGACCCGGCCCAAGGAGTTTGAGGAGGTCGAAATCCGGGAGATCTTCGAAGCGGTGAAAATGAATCTAAAGATCGCGATTGAAGAATCGGGCGCCGAGGTGGTGAGCGGCGACCTGCCGAAGGTGATGGGTGACTCGACGCAGCTGACCCAGCTCTGCCAGAACTTGATCGCCAACGCGCTCAAGTTCCGCGGCGAGCGCATGCCCAGGGTGGAGGTGAATGCCGAATGCGAGGGCGGGCGCTGGCGCATTTCGGTCCGCGACAACGGAATCGGGATCGACGCCGATCACTGTGAGCGGATCTTCCTGATATTCCAGCGTCTGCACAAGAGAGACGAATACGAGGGCACCGGGATCGGTCTGGCGGTGTGCAAGAAGATTGTCGAGCGCCACGGAGGCAGGATCATGGTCGAATCGGTCCCGGACGAAGGCTCAGTTTTCATCTTCGACCTCCCGGCGATCGACGGTGGCGGAGCTCCCTCGAAAGGGATGATGAAGTCGCGGGAGGAGGCGCCGAAGAGGAAGACGGCTGTGGCGCAGCGCACCGCGGATTGATGGTGCGGTAGGACAGAGTGGGGCCGGCAGGCCTTGCGGGCGGTTACCCCTTCCAGGGGCCGGTCACGGCGAGGGTGATGCCGGGGTGGTAGATATTGACGAAGAGGGTGGCGCCATCGGGCGAGAAGCACGCCCCTGCCAATTCGGCGTTGTTGTACCTGTTCTGCCCGATCGGGTAGACGGATCCCTGCGGCGTGATTCCGCGCATGCGGGCGTTACGTGGGCCGTCTTCGCAGAAGATGATATCGCCCCACGGAGCGATCGTGAGGTTGTCGGCGCTCTGCAACACGGCCTTGTCGTTCGGTTCCAGGAACAACTCGACCACGCCGGGTTTGGCGGCCTCTCCGGCGGTGCCCTCCACCTCGCTGGGGCGGTAGCGGAAGATCTGGCCGTACTGTTTGGTGCCGCCGTTGGTACAGGCGAAGTAGAGTTCTCCCTCGCCGAACCAGATGCCCTCGCCGCGGGCGAAGCGGGCCCCACCCATCTCGAACCCCCGCCTGCGCAGGTCGTCGTCAGGCGAATCGATTTTATCGATATCGAGCCAGCGCACCGGGTGTGGCTTGAGGAGAGGGAAGCCGTCGAGACCATTCTCTTCCCAGTTGCGGGTATCGGTGCCCTTGCCGTCCGCCGGGCCGCCGTCGCGAATCACGAGGAACTGCAGTTTCCCGCCGGCGGAGAGTTCCTGCTTCTTGTTGGGGATGAATCGGTAGAGCAATCCGTCGTGGCGATCCTCGGTCAGGTAGACGATGCCGGTGCGCGGGTCGATAGCGACGGCCTCGTGGTTGAAGCGACCCATCGCTTCGAGCGGTTCCGGCTTCGTGAGCCCGATTTCGGTGGTGGCGGGAACCTCGAAGACCCAGCCGTGGTTCCGCTCGTTCTTGTTATTCGGCGTCTCGGAAGTTCCCGCCTTTTCGACGTTCTCCTCGCAGGTGATCCAGGAGTTCCAGGGGGTCTGGCCGCCCGCACAGTTGCGACAGGTGCCCACCAGGCTCAGGAACTGTTTCTCGACGGTCTGGGTTTTCGGATCATAGACGACGGTGGTCGTGCCGCCGAGATGCGGGACCAGCCTCTGCCCGGGGTCGAAAATCTGGCTGGAGTCGACCTTGTCGAACAATTCGTTCTGAAGCCCGAAGGGCCCCAGGAAGGTCCGTTGTGCCTCGAGCTCGTGGTTGCGCACCAGGATGGTCCGCCCGTCCGGCCCCGGGAAGGCGCCCATCCCATCCGCCAGCCCGGGGATCCGCAGTCCGTCATCCATAAAGTCACCGGCGCGCCCGATTAGGTTGTATCTAAACCCCTTGGGGAGGTCGAGGATGCGATTCGGATCGGGAAGGAGGTTTCCGTACTTCAGCCCTTCTGCTTCGGCGGCAGCGTTCGCAGTCCCGCTCGTAAAGCGGGAGAGCCCGAGGAAGGCGGCGGTCACGGCCGAGCGCTTCAGGAATTGACGGCGGGAATCAGGCATGGTGAGCAAGGGGTTGGTGGCAACCCAAGTAAATCACGGAACCCATTCTTCGGAAACCGGAAACTCGGGGCGGCCTTGGTAAATGACGCGGCGGACGTTGGGGGAGGGGCGAATCACGACAGGCGAGGGACCCTACGATACGGCCGCTCCGCTTGCTGTGCGAATGTGGCGGAAAGCTGCGCAATATCGGCCATCCCCGGCCGCGGGTGGTGGCCGCCGGCTGGCAGGAATGGGAGCCGCTGCTTGTCCTTGGCCTGGTGCCATTGCTGCTAGGCGATGACCTCGTGGATCGGCTTGCCGCTCGAGATGGGGAGGGGGCGGTCCTGCAGATCCGTGATCTCGGCCTTCGGATCGACGCCGAGGAGGTAATAGATGGTGGCGGCGAGGTCTTCCGGCGTGACGCCATTTTCTTCCGGTTCGCTGGCGGTCTTGTCGGACTTGCCGTAGATGAAGCCGCGCTTCACGCCCCCGCCGGCGAGGAGAACCGAGTAGCATTTCGGCCAGTGGTCGCGGCTGACGTTCTTGTTGATCTTGGGAGTACGCCCGAACTCGCCCATCCAGACCACGAGCGTCTCTTCGAGCATGCCGCGCTGCTCGAGATCTTCCAGGAGGGTGGGCAGGGTCTGGTCGGTGACGGGGAGTTGGTAGCCTTCCACGATGGGATACATGCGGGTGTTGTCGAAGCCGTGCGTATCCCATCCGCCGTCGTTGATCCGCCGCCCGCCGATGCCTGCCGCGAAGTAGACGGTGGTGAATTTCACTCCGCTTTCGGCGAGCCTCCGCGCCAAAAGGCATCCCTGGCCGTAGGTGGTGCGTCCGTAGCGGTCGCGAAGCCACGCCGGCTCCTGGCTCAAGTCGAAGGCCTGGCGGGCGCGCTCGGAATTGAGCATGGCGAGGGCACGGGCATAATAGTCATCCAACCCGCGGACTTCGGCGGAGCGGTCGAGCATGCGTGACTGGGCGTCGATCAGCTTCTGCAGTCCGCGCCGGTGGTGGAGGCGGTCGATGTCGAGGCCTTTCGGCAGGCTCAGTTCCGGCAGGCGGAAATCGTCTGCATTGGGATCGCGCGGCACATAGAGGGGATCGTGTTTCTTGCCGAGGAAACTGGCGTGCTGGCCCGGGGTCTTGGAGCCGTCGCGCACGACGTGGGGGTAGCTCACAAAGGTCGGCAACTGCGGGATGGTGCCCGGGGCGAAGTGATCGACCACCGACCCGTAGGCCGGGTAGAGGTCGAGGGAATCGCGGAGCCGCTGGTCGTCAGTCGGCGGGGCGTGCCCGGTGAGGGCGTAGTAACCGGCCGAGTTGTGGTTGTTCATGGTGTGGTGCAGGGTGCGGATGACGGTCACGCGGTCCATGAACTTGGCGAGGCGCGGGAGGTGTTCGCAGATCTCGAGGTCCGGATTGGATGTGCGGATCTGCTGGTGCGGACTGCGGTACTCCACCGGCGCGTCCGGTTTCATGTCGAGAATGTCGATCTGGCTCGGACCGCCCCACTGAAAGAGGAAGATGACCGACCGGGCTTTCGGCGCGATCGGGATTTGCGGCGGCTTCAGATCGGTGGCCTTGAGGAGCTTCGGCATCGTCAGTCCCAGCAGCCCCATCCCGCCCGCCTTCAGCAAGGAACGGCGGGAGGTCTCGAGAGAGCGGAAGTTGGAGCAGGAGGATTTCATGTCAACCTGGTGGATGCCGGCCTCCCGGCCGGCATGGTGCGAGCCTCAAGATCGCTTCAAATTGATCACCTGGTGGATGCCGGCGTCCCC
>Ga0310120_10003789_pt1 | contig 10761 bp, 8 predicted proteins | sample CB27_AW_983_MG_FD_203506 | JGI IMG/M metagenome (GOLD analysis project Ga0310120, IMG submission 203506) | Marine microbial communities from Western Arctic Ocean, Canada - CB27_AW_983 | ecosystem: Environmental > Aquatic > Marine > Oceanic | place: Canada: Western Arctic Ocean | collected... | reverse complement strand
ATCTGAAGCTAACCACCATATATGATCTTTAGAACATATAAATTTAAAACGAGTGCTTCCTTCAAATTCAAATCTTAATAAATCTGTATAATTAATCCATTTATGATTAATTTCTTCTATTTCATTTTCAACTATATCTTTTCCATTCCAAGCATAAACTATATCACCAACAGATAATGATTTAATTTGGATATATCCCTTAGGAGTTGCAATTTTTACATTTCCTGCTAAACACCCAAATGTCTTGAATTTAGCATCAATTATTTTTCCATCGTCATCTACTTTTATTTGTAGTTTCATCACGTCCCCACAATTATGTATTATAATACCACTATGAATATTTTTAGTTTCTTTCGTTATAACAGCAAAATTATTATTTTCCTCAACTTGAATATCATAACAGTCAAAAACACCATCTAAGTTCTCAATCTTTTTAATTTGTTCCTTATCTGTTTTTCTTATTTCCCAATATCCTCGCTTTGATATACTTCTTTTAAAAGGTACAATTGAATCTGTGTTTTTAATATTCTTAACTTCCAAATATTTTTTATTTTTTTGTAAAAATTTGTGGTCGTCAGTACATATCAAAAAACTATCATCATCAAAAATTATTTTTTTCATAGGTTTTTTAATGATATTTTTGATAATTATTGCATTTTTAATTTCATAAATATCTTTTTCAATGTTATAACTCCATACTTGAACTATTTTATTTTCTAAATATAAATCTTTTACAGTCATTATTCTCCTCCCATCAGCAACAGCAATCTTTGTATCTTCATATATACAAGCAGGGGCGCCAACTAATCCAGTTCCAACATTAGGATCATCCTTATCTAGTTTACCTATATTTTTAGGATTTTCAAAGTGTTCAATAACCTTTTGATGATAATGTCTCGCACCTATAATATTTCTAACAATAGATTTTCCAGTGATAGAAATTCCAGTGATAGAATTTCCAGTAATAGAATTTTTAAAATTAAATATATTTCGTAATGCCATTATATTATATAAAACAATAAAAAAGTTTTAAATTTAATCAATTTTAATATTAATTCAAGACTTATTAAATTAATATTAAAATTGATTAAATTTTAAACTTTTTAATTGTTTTATATAATATAATGGCAATAGAAAATCCAATTCAAACATTATTAGATAAATTATATACAAAAAAAACCAATATTCCTGTTAGAATATATACTGAGCTTCTTGAAATTCATAAAGACCAAATAACAAAAAAGATACAAAATATGATACAAAATGATGAAATTGAAACTAAAAAAATGATATATGACATATTATTATATATCATAATTCATATTGATGATACAGATTATGCTGTAACCCTGTTACAAAAACTACTCGATATAGGTATCGATCCTAATATTTACACTCCAACAGATCATTCAATGATATTCTATGCTTCATTACATTATCGTCATAGATTAGTTAAAGTATTGTTGGAAAATGGAGCTAATCCAAATGTTCCAACACGTAATACAATTTTGTCAAATGAGAATTCGCCCCTTGAATTTCTATTAAAACAAGTTTATGCAGATGTTCATTATAATAAAATTAAAGAACACAGATTAAAAACAATACAACTATTATTAGATTATGGTACATATATTACCGATATTACCGATAATATATCAATGCTACAACAACTAAAAAATGAATATATTGTTAATACTACCCAAAATACTATGAGTGATAATATAAATTTTTACTTAAAATATAAGAAAAATATAACTATTGTCGACAATACTATTATTAAGAATATTTTACAAATAAAACCACCATTCTCTTTACAAACATCATGTAAATTCGTAGTGATTAATGACCTAAAACTTAATCTCCACAATTTAGTCGATAATAGAATTATACCTGCTTGTATTACATTTTAACTTAGTAATATACGCTCATTATTATGCTCATTATTATGTTCATTATTATGTTCATTATTATGCTCATTATTATTCCCATTCTATTGTAGCAGGAGGTTTACTTGATAAATCATAAACAACACGACTTACTCCATCGACTTCATTTGTTATTCTGGTTGCAATTTCCATTAAAAAATCAATAGGTATTTTTGAAGCACTTGCAGTCATACCATTTATACTATTAACCATTCGCAAAGCAACAACATTTTGATAAGTCCTGCAATCACCCATTACGCCAACTGTTTTAACAGGCAATAATATAGCAGCAGATTGCCATATATTATAATTTTTCTTTTTTAATTCTGAACGCATAATAAAATCTGCTTTTTTTATTATTTTTATTTTATATCTTGTTATTTCACCTAAAATGCGAATTGCAAGGCCAGGACCAGGAAATGGTTTGCGATTAATAATAATATCAGGCATTCCCAATAACAGTGCCAATTTACGAATATCATCTTTAAATAAGTATTTAAATGGTTCTAGTAATTTAATCTTCATATTTTTAGGAAGTCCGCCAACATTATGGTGTGATTTAATTACTTTACTATTTGGTAATGTTCCTGATTCTATTAGATCAGGATAAATAGTACCTTGTGCAAGATATGTTATATCTTTCATATTTTCTGAGAGTATATCAATAAATAAATTTCCAATTATTTTCCGTTTTTTTTCGGGATCAATTACTCCTTCAAGTGCAGTTAAAAATTCTTTTTCAGCGTTAATTACTATTAAATGTTTTTTTATATCTTCAGTATAATTCTTAATAATTTCATCTATTTCGCCCTCTCTCATTAAACCATTATCTATTAATATAAATTTTATTTGTGTTGGTATTATTTTTACTAATAAATACGCCAATGTTGATGAATCAACTCCTCCAGATAATGCTAATAAAACATTATCATTTCCAACAGTATTTTTGATTTCTTTTTTAGCGTTTGTTAATAATATTTTACTTGAATCTGACAAATTATTATTATTACTATTTATATTTATATTTATATTTGATAATATTAGAAAATTTTTAATTATTTGCAATCCATATTGAGTATCTTCAACTTCTGGATGAAATAATATGCCAATAATTAATTTTTCGGACGCGCTCTGATCATTATTATATTTCCATACCACCGGATTATTATGTTCATCAACAACTAAAATATCCAATAAATGTTCAGTTTCAAGAGACATAATAGAGTCAGAATGCGACATCCAAACATTAAATTCATCAGGAATTTTGTCAAATAATTTATTTGTATTCAAATGTTGATTGTATTGAAATACTTTACTAATTCCATATTGCGAATTTTTATTCTTTTTAATTTTAACTCCTGCACAACTTGCAATTAATTGAGAACCATAACAAATACCTAATATATTAATATCTGTAAACAAATTCTTGAAAAAATCAATATCTTCATTAGAAACAGAGTTTGGACCTCCCGATAATATAATGGCTTTTAGATGAAAATATTCCTCTTTATAATTTATTTGTTTGAACTTGTTTATATCAATAAGTTGCACATTAACATGTAAATTATATAATAGTTTATGAAGAATAAGTTGTGTATATTGCGAACCAAAATCTACTATTAATATTTCAATCATATTATTAAATAAAGAATTTTATAATAAAAACTATTCTTATTTTATAAATTAAGTATATAATTATGGATGGATTTTCTGCGAGTGAAATCTTTAATGATAAAATTGGTTATACATATGACGATTTTATCATCTTGCCACATTTTATTTACACAGATCTAAATAGTATCACATTAGATACAAAATTAACAAGAAATATTACTCTTAAACGTCCATTAGTTAGTTCACCAATGGACACCGTCACAGAGTCTAAAATGGCTATTGGTTTAGCACTTCAAGGTGGAATTGGAATAATACATTGTAATAATACCATTGCAGAACAGGTAGAAGAAGTTCGCAAAGTTAAAAGATTCAATAATGGATTCATATATGATCCTATTGTATTTAGTCCAGATAATACAGTATCCGATATTATAAATGCAAAAAGACAATATGGTTTTAATGGATATCCGATCACAATAGATGGTAAATTAGGTAGTAAATTAGTTGGTATAGTTTCTAAAAAAGATTTAGATTTAGAAGATGAAGATACTCTTATTAAGACCGTAATGACATCAAGAGAAAAAATGATATGTGGATATGAAAATGAATGCGATTTAAATAAAGCGCACGGCATATTAAAAAAGCAAAAAATAAGTAAATTACCTATTGTTGATGAAAATGATAATTTAATAGCACTAATATGCCGTAAAGATTTAATAATGAAAACAAAATATCCATTTGCTTCCTATAATAAAGAAGGAACCAGTTTATTAGTAGGTGCTGCCGTAAGTACGCATAATAGAGATGAAATACGCGTTGATAAATTAATAGAAATAGGAATAGATGTTATAGTAATTGACGCCGCACAGGGATGTTCTAAATACCAAATAAGTATGATTGATTATATAAAAAATAAATCATCAAATGTAGATGTTATTTGTGGCAATGTAGTTACTAAAGATCAAGCAAGTATTTTAATAATAAATGGAGCAGATGCCTTACGTGTTGGTATGGGATCAGGATCTATTTGTACTACACAAAATGTTTGTGGTGTGGGTCGTCCACAAGCAACTGCAATTTACCAAGTAGCAAATTATTGTAAATCAAAAGGAGTTCCAGTTATTGCTGATGGGGGTATTAGAGCAACGGGAGATATTATAAAGGCATTAAGTATTGGTGCATCAACAGTAATGTTAGGATCTATGTTAGCAGGAACTGATGAAGCGCCTGGAGAATATATATATGATGTTAATGGCAGTAGATTAAAAAAATATCGCGGAATGGGTAGTTTGGAAGCAATTAATAAAGGATCTGGCGATAGATATTTAATAGATTCAAATATTAAAATCGCGCAAGGCGTAAGTGGTCGTGTTTCTGCCAAAGGTGCATTAAATAATTATATACCAAAATTAATTCAAAGTATTAAACATGGAATACAAGATATAGGTTACAATAGTATTATAGATCTACGCAATCATCTTGAAAATGTGCAAATTCAATTGCGGACTGTACAAGGACAAAAAGAAGGAAATGTACATGATTTATATGATTATAATGCATAATGCATGTGCATGATTTATATGATTATAATGCATTTAAAAATATTATATTATTATTAAATATAATGTTTTTTACTAATGTATTTAAAATGTCACATAGACATTTGGTTCCATATATATCCAAAATGCAAAATTTTAAAACGAAAAATATAGAAATAAATTCACAACAATTAAAAAAACAGTTTGAATTATTTAAATTAAAACATCAGTTTAGAGAACAAGAAATAGAAAATTACCATTTACAATTAAAGAATAGCAATCGTTATATGAAATAAGTATCGTTATTACCATTGTAATTCACCATCGTTATTACCATTGTAATTCACCATTGAAAAATTCATCCAACAAATCATCATAATATTGTTTTATTTCATCTGTTAATTTAAAGTCTGTATCTGCTTTGGAGTATAAATCATATTGATTAAAATGTAATACATCTTTAAGAGTTTTATCATCTTCTTCAGTCATAAATTGTTTATAATAACCTCCTGTATGCCAAGAATAAAATGAATGATATCTTATTATATTCATACTTGCCTTTGAAATTTTATGATTTGTATTTTGTCGCAAGACTTCATATAAATACATATCATGACCAAATGTTATATATAAGTTTTCTAATCCGCATTTATATGGATAAATTCCAAGTGAATCATATTTATTAAATTCATTATCTTTATTTTCTCTCAAAGTGTCATAATAAACTATAGCTTTTGGAAATTCACAACCTACAACATAAGTATCTCCAACCACACTCCAATTTGGTTCTCCAAATGAAAAAATAACTTTACCTAAATCATGAATTAAACCAACAATTTGTAACTCTTTGTTTTCTGGATTATCTTTTCTTATTACTTCAGCAGTTTGGTAAGCGTGAATAGAATTTGGTTCACTTAAATCCGGATCACTTGGATCTACAAATTTATCCATTAATTCTAAGGCAGTTTTAATACTTATTCGTGTATTATCAAGTTTGGAATACTTTTTATATTTATCCTTTACAAAGTCTAAAGTTTGATTTATGTGCATTTTTTTATAAAGTTCATATTGCGGAGTATCATCATTGTAGGTACGTAAGGTAGTCATATATGTATATAATTTATACACATATGATTTATATATCATAAATCCACATATGATTTATATATCATAAATTCGAATGTAATTTATATTTTATCAATATTACTATATTTTGATATATCGATTTTTAATAATATATTAAATTCCTTAATAGTATCAACCGTTACACAAGCGTGGACACTACATTGTTTATTAAGAAATTCAACATCATTTGACATTGGAAATGCTGGTTGATGCCATACATTCGGTAAAATTTGAATACCAAATGTTCCGTCACAATAAAAAGCAACAAAATCCTTGGGTTTAATATCATCTCCTGCTTTTGAAAGTAGTATAATAAATGGTCTATTTCCATGATAAGGATATACAATTTGACCACCACACGGATGATAATTTGCTTCACGTGTATAAATTTCCGTTCTCTCGTTATTTATTACACCAGTAATGTATTCTCCATTTGCAACACTATTATTTTTAGCAATACAGAAATTATTTTTATAGTTAAATTCGAATATGCCTTCGGTATGTAGTGCTTGATCACCTGTATTATCGTCAACAGATCTTCCTTTAATCTTTGGCCATTTGACATTAATAACTTTTGTATCTTGATAATTTTCTACTATTTCACAATATCCTTTTAATGTTTCTTTATTTGCACTAACAACAGGCACGTTAACAATGTCTAACTCTTCAAGTATTTTTTCTGTAAATAATTCATAATCTGCGTGTCCACTCATTAATACCTAAAGGGAAAAAGTTTTTTTTTGATAACTTTTTTTAAAAAAGTTCTTTAAAAAACAATATTATCATTAATCCACTTTTTTATTTTTCTATTAATTGGTTCCATAGCGCTATTTAACGCAACCATATACGTCATGTAATCTTCAGGACATTCTTGAATCAAATTAAATAGATTTAAAATGATTTTAAAATGTTCCTCGCTATATAAATCTGTAATTTTAAGAAATACATCATCTATATCATCATGTGTTTCACCTTTTTCATTTGTACTATTGGATGATTTAATAGAAAATGTATCTGGTTTATCTAAAAGAGTTCTATACATTTTTAAAGTGTGTAATAAATGCGCACTTTCTCCATGAGAATATGTTTGAATAATTTTATCAATACCAGATTTACTTAATTCAATTAATAATTCATAAAGATCAGAGGTCTCATCAGGTTTACTATTTAAATAAGTGTAAAATTTATTAAATCTACTTATAACACTAAATAAAAAAAATAAATCATCTTTTTTATCTTTATTATATGATCTCATAACTCCTTGACTCCAAGAAGGAATTTGAATATTTAATAAATTATTGGAAATAGATAATTTACTGCCAATTGGACAAAATGAAATTAAAGCAAGTTGAATAATTGCTTGCATTGGTTCTAATATCATGTCAAATCTTTCTTTTTTTTTATCAGCTAAAAACAAACAATATATTGTTCTTAAAGCTTCCATTATAAATTACTTAGGTTCTATTATTTGCCTTTATATATTTTACACTTGAATATGCAAAATATATGAAAAATAAAATAAAATTTATGAAGAAGATGGAGAAGACGCAGAAGCAGACGCAGAAGCAGACGCAGAAGCAGACGCAGACGCAGAAGTAGACGCAGAAGTAGAACCCACAGAACTATTAAATGTATTTCGTCCTGTTAAAAAAATATTGGTATTTGTTATGGTTTTATTAAAAGGTAATTTATATTTTTGACACCATCCAATGCATTTTTGAATATTATTTCTTTTTATATTTTCAAGTTTATCATATTTATTATTATTAATAATATTCAATGTAGAAGCAATATTTTCTATTTGTTGTTGTCCAAATATAGCGTTATATTCTTCAACCATATTAGTGAATATATATGGAATATCTATTGAAAGCAATCTTTCTATTTGTATATCATCTGATAATGTAAGTAATATACGATAAAAGAATTTAATCATTTCTTCATGATCATTTAATCTAAAACCTTTACAAACAATATATTTTTCTGAATTAGCGTAACGAGATGTACACGGCTTCACAAAGTAAACTTCATTGTATAATGAAGACAATATATAAAGTAAATCTATAGAAACTTGAGTAAATGTATCAAAAAATTTAATTATAAAATTACCCATATATTTTTGCATTGCTATAGCAAAAGCAATTTGACAAAAGACTAATTTACTGCTGACTGTTTCCTGATGATTAAAATCCACTGAAAAATCAAATCCTCCATCCGCAGTAATAAGATCCATTGAACCTTTATATTTCATAAAGCAGTATCTTAGGTTTTCAGCGCTCATTAAATTACCTGTGCCATCTAAACCTGCTTCAATAATTACATTAGAATGCTTGCTAAGAAAATTTTTACTTTTCTTCCAACCCGGAATAGATTGATCTTCATCATCTAATAAAGTCATACCATGATATATATCTTGTGAATTTTCGCGCATTTCATAAATTGCTTCAATAAATCCACCTGGTCCTTCAGCAAGATGAAATGTTTTACATGAAATTATCGGTAAATCTTCTAAAATATGCATCATTTTGCATATTTCAATCATCTTATAAAATGAACGTGAAAGTGGTTTACATTTACATACAGATTGCTTAGAATTAGGAACTAATGTGTGGATATATTCATAGGGATTTGTATATTTTTTAAATTTATCCCATTCAAGTTGTTGTGAATCTATTTCTCCTTTTATTGTATTTAAATAATGACATAAAGTTTTATTAATCTTTATTACACCTTTTTTATTATTATTAAAAGTTGGTGAAAATAAATTTAATAATTGATAATTAAATGGAATAGATGGTAATAAGAAATAACTCATAATGTACGATATAATATATTATGAATAAGTGTTTATGTTCTTTGCCGCGTCTTATACTTTCAATTTAAGTTTTCTTTTTGTTTTTGTTGCGGCAGGTTTTACTGCTGTAGTTGCCTTCGTTGCTGCTGCTACCTTCGTTGCCTTCGTTGCCTTCGTTGGTTTAATTTGCGCAAGCAAAGCAATTTTTGCTGCTTCTTGTGCTTTTCGTGTTTGTTCTTCTTCAGTCATCTCTTCATCAATTGATTTTCCCAATAATGCATTTGCAACTGCTTCAGCATTTACATTATGAACCTTTTTATAGGCGAAATATCTATTTAAAAAGGAAATTTTACGTTCTTCTGCTGTCATATTTGCTGCCTGTCCATAATCATTTTTAACACGACGATTTCTTTGTATTTCATCTTTCATTACACCAAATAGATCACTAAATAATCCTGTGCTTGAGGGAAGATTATGTTCTAACGCTTCCTCACGAGTTAATTTAACAAAACCATAATTTTCAAGTAAACGATCCAAGTAAGCAAAGTTCACCAAATATTCTCTATAGGTATTATTAATTGATTCTTGATAGACATCTACTGCATATCCAACAGAACTACTATTATCAGGGAAATCTTCTCTATCATATCTCTTTGTGATTTCCCATATTTTTTTATTTCCATCCATAATTGCAGAGGAACTTTCTCCATCTTTTTTACTCTTTAACATATTGAAAATAATGTCTCCATCATAACTTGTTCCTATAAAATAACCGCCGACCTTAGTAGTTTCACTTACATTTCTTAAGAAATTTTGTAATGTAATTTGATTTTCAAACATATAATGTAGTGAAAACTGCATTGAACATACATCAAATCCTTCCTCTCCCTTACCATATTGCTTATATACACCTTGACCTAATTCTTTTGCATCTTTCGGACCTTGACCAAATACTGCCCGAGTAATTTGTTTTCCCTTATCTGTAATAATACCATCAGTATTACGTATATTTACTGCTGAATTTCCATTTACAAATAAAACGTCAGGAAGCACTCTAAATTTTTTACGATAATTTAAATATCGTGCACATGCACCATTTAATCTATTATGAATATTATCTCTGGATAAATCAACGCCAAATACAAATTTCAGTTTCGATGAAATCCACTTGGGTATATCTCCTCCTTTACCAACCGCCAAATCTATTAATGTATCACCACGTTTTGATACACCTTTAATTAGTAACTTTTTAACAAATAAATTATGGAAATCCCTCAATCCTCGCGTGCTATCTGACCCAGAAATACTATTATAATATATGTCATCGTCTGCCAATTCATCAGGTATGTCCTCACCACTACTCAACATTCTTTTAGTAACAGGATTATGAATTGAATGCCAATTACTATTTGCTACATGATAAGCGTTTCCATAATTACGTCCACCTGCTCTAAATTCCGCAGTTTTATCATATCTTACACGCAATGGTTTCCACCGCCATCGTTTATCACTATCTATATCATAACGAAATTCAACAATTGTATTATCTTCAATTACTTCATTCTCTTCCGAAAACATTACTTTATCTCCAGATGCACCATCTCTTAATAATATATTAGAAATACCTGCTTCATCATCAGCAGGATTAGTTGGGAAGAATTGCATTGGATGATAACCTTCATCATTATCTGGATTACCGCCTTTTGGCATATCATCATTTAAAATATTTTGACAAGGATTAACATAACCATGAACTGCCTCATCA
>Ga0310120_10003788_pt1 | contig 10761 bp, 5 predicted proteins | sample CB27_AW_983_MG_FD_203506 | JGI IMG/M metagenome (GOLD analysis project Ga0310120, IMG submission 203506) | Marine microbial communities from Western Arctic Ocean, Canada - CB27_AW_983 | ecosystem: Environmental > Aquatic > Marine > Oceanic | place: Canada: Western Arctic Ocean | collected... | reverse complement strand
GTGGCCACAAATGGGATGAGGGTGCCCGCGGCGTTCGACCAGAAGTTGACCTCCACAATCTCGAGCTCAAGGGGGACCCCACTGCTGTTTGAGTAGGAGCCGGTGATGAACGCGTAAGTGATGTTGCCCCCATTGGCGCCGTCCGGACCCGCCGCTCCCGAGGTGATCGCCTGGCCTGAGGAGGGATCGTCGCCAATGTAGCTCACCGCACCACGCAGTCCGGCGGTGCCTAGGCAAATCACAATCAGAAGCGGCAAGGCAGAGGTCCGGGACTTCATAAATGGAGGAAAAATCTGAAAAGGGGGGGATATCTGAACTCGCGCGGGAATTCAGGGAGAAAACGGACCCTACGGTCGCCCTTTCAGGGACGCAATCCAATTGATAGGCTCCGACTCCAGTGGCCCGCCCAACCAGCAAAAGCAAAACCGGTGACGGGAGAGCCCGACTCCTCCGGGGCAGCCTCGTTGCCGCAGGGATCGTAACAGGAGTGCTGGTCATCCTCCTCCTCATCAACAAGCGAGTCCGCGAGATCGCGAAGGATGAGTCCGATGAATTGTTGCCCATCCAGTGGCGTCAGACCTCCCCAGGTTCGCGCCCCGTCCTGGAGCCCCAAGACCCCGGCGAGGGCTCTTCGCCAGTTACCTTGGTTGCCGATCAATCGACCGATGCCGCCCGGCGCCAGGAAATGGCCCTCGCCAATCCCACCGCCTCCGGGTGGGAGAGCGAGGCCTTGAGCGAATCTGCCTCCATCGCACTCAAGACCCTGGCCAAGGCGATGCTCGCGCCGCACGAAGACGCACTCTGGGCCAACGAAGTGGCAATCCTCATCGCGGAGGAGTTCACCTGCGACCTGACGCGGCCGGTCGAGTCAACGCCCTTGTTCGACGACGGGGTCTTCTCCGTCCGGCGCTCGATCGCCCCTTCCGATGGCACCAAGTCCAGACCCGGAGTTCCCTCCGGCCTGGGAGGATTCCGACGCCTGGCCGCACAGTTCGTCGGCTCGAAGCCGGCGGAGTCGGTCGCCCGGCTCACCTTCAAGATTGAAGGGATCGCGATTCGCGACCAGAGCTTCGAGACCCGCGTCTCGGTCGAACTGGTTCGTCGCGGCGCAGTGGGGGGCAGCCGGCAACAAAACGCGCTTTGGAATTGTGAATGGGACAAGCCTACTGCGGAGAGAGAAACCCTGCGCGTGAGATCCATCATCCAAACATCCCAGGAAGAGGTCCACCGCACCGCGACCGGTCCCATTTTTCAAGACTGCACGCTCTCTGCGATGGCGCAGCAAGAGAGTTTCCGCGCCCAGTTTCTACGGAGTAACGCGTATTGGGCGCAACGCCTCAGCATCCTGGAAGGCACCTCCTTCCTCGGGCATCACGGACTCACGATCGGCGACGTGAATGGCGACCGCCTGGACGATCTCTACGTCTGTGACGGAGGGGGCCTGCCCAATCGGCTCTACCTTCAAAACGAAGACGGCACCCTTCGCGACGTGTCACTCCAGTCCGGAGTGGACTGGCTCGAATACACCCCGGCGGCGCTCTTGGTCGACCTAGACAACGACGGAGATCAGGACCTGGTCTTGGCGACCGTGGCCATGATCCTGTTCATGAAGAACGATGGCGACGGAAAATTTACCCTTGCCGGCGCCCATTCCGGGGTCGCTCAGGCCCGCTCGATGTGTGCGGGCGACTACGATGGGGACGGGGATCTCGACCTCTTCGTGTGCAGCTATACCAACCCCAACAAGGCGACCGGATTCGGAACCCGCGGCGTGACTTCCACCATTCCGATCCCCTACCACGACGCCAACAACGGATCGCCCAACGCCCTCCTTGAGAACCATGGAAAGTTTCGCTTCGCCGAGGTCACCAAGAAAGTCGGGCTCGACGAAAACAACTCGCGCTTCAGTTTTGCAGCCTCCTGGGAAGACTACGATCTGGACGGCGACCTCGATCTCTACGTCGCCAATGATTTTGGAAGAAACTGCCTCTACCGCAACGACGACGGGATGTTCCGCGACCTCGCGGGCGAACTCGGGGTCGAGGACATGGCCTCCGGAATGTCGGTGAGCTGGGGTGACTGCAACGGCGACGGGCGTCCGGATCTCTACGTCGGCAACATGTATTCCGCAGCTGGCCAGCGCATCACCTACCAACCGCGATTTGAGGACAAGCGCGAGGAGGCCCAACTCAGGGATCTGCGCCGCATGGCGCGGGGCAACACTCTGTTTCTCGGCAGCGAGAAGGGCGGCCCATTCAGCGATGTGAGCGAAGCAGCCCACGTCACCATGGGGCGGTGGGCCTGGAGTTCGCTCTTCACGGACCTGAACAACGACGGCAGGCTCGATCTCGTCGTCGGCAACGGTTTTCTCACCAACCGCAAGGCCGACGATTTGTGAAGTTTCAACTGGCGGCAGGTCGTGTCGCAATCACCAGTCAACGCCAGCGACCAAAGTGCACTCGGCAGGTATGTGGCGAGCTGGAACGCACTCAACACCATGTTGGGCCGCGGCGGGTCCTTCAGCGGCCGGGAACGCAACTGCGTGTTCCTGAATTGCGGTGTGCCCGCGGGATCGCGCCAACCGCATTTCGCAAACATCTCCGCCCTCAGTGGCTTTGACTTTCCAGACGACGCGCGTGCAATCGCCTTGGTTGATTGGGACCACGATGGCGACATGGACCTGTGGGTCTGCAACCGGACCGCCCCTCGTCTGCGCTTTCTCAACAACAACCTCAAGGAGAGTAGCCAATCAGTAGCCGTGCTCCTCGAAGGAGCTTCCTGCAACCGCGATGCAATTGGCGCGCGCGTCACGCTGGAGACTTCCACCGGAGGGTTGACGAGGACCCTTCACGCCGGCGACGGTTACCTCTCCCAATCCAGCAAGTGGTTGCACTTCGGCCTCGGTGCAGAGACCTCGGTGGCGGGCCTCGAGGTCCACTGGCCCGGCGGCACGAAGGAGCGTTTTTCCGGCCTCTCGCCCGGCGGCCGCTTTCTCCTGAAACAGGGCCGAGGGAAGGCCACCCCGTGGCGCCGTCCCGGCCCGGCCGTGAACCTCACCCCGGAGCCCCTGCACGCTTCCGGATCCAGTGCCGTCGCACAGGTCCTGCTCCCACGGCGCATTCCCACCCCCTCTCTCCAGTATCGCACGGGCGGCAAGAGCGAGGAGATTGAAGCGGGCCAGGAGTCGCTGCTCGTGGTCTTGTTCGCCAGTTGGTGCCCGAACTGTCAGACCGAGTTGAAGAATCTCGCCGCCCACGCGGAGCAACTCCGCACCGCGAATCTCAAGGTGCTCGCCCTTGCGGTCGATGAACTCGAGGAAGGAGGATTGGGGTCGCGCGCCGAGGCCAGCAAGCTCCTGAGAAAATTGCGCTGGCCTTTCTCCTCCGGCACCGCGACCCCTCAATTGCTCGCCAAGATGGAGCACCTCACGGACGCCCTCTTTGAACTCCGCCCGCCCTTCTCGGTGCCCTCCAGTTTCCTCCTTGATGGAGAGCGCAATTTGATCGCGATCTACCGGGGACCCATTCCGCCCGATACTCTCCTGCATGACGCAAAACTCCCTGCCGCAAGCTTCACGGACATCCGGGATCGCTCCGTCCCCTTCCCCGGAAAGTGGTACACCCTGCATCCGGGACGCACGGCGCTCCTCGAGTTGTTGGCCGATCACTTTCAACCGAGTTATCCCGATGAGGCGGTGCATTTTCTCGAACTGGCCTTGCCGCAACTTGCGGGCGATGGAGCCGCCGCGGTCCAGCGCCGCCTCGGGCAGTTGCACTTCTATTTGGGCGGCCAGGCGCTCGCCGCAAATCGATCTACGCAAGCCGAAACGCACATCCGGGCCTCCCTGAAATTCGGTCCCGCCACGGCGCGCGCCCACCATGACCTCGGCATCGCCCTCTTCAACCAAGGCAATCTGCGCGCAGCGGAAACCGCCTTCCTCAAATCGCTAGAACTCGCTCCTGAAAATCCAAGCGCAAGCAAGAACTTGGAGTCTGTCCGGCGAGCGCTTCAGAGTGCCAGGTAACAACGAATGGATGACGACAATGGCAACGGCTTCAAAAACCTTGGTGATCCCGCCCACGACTCCGACCCCGGCACTCCCGGCGCCCTGGACCGAAGTTGGGGAGTTCAACGGCCACCCGAACGGTGACAACAATGGCGATGTTCACTGGGCAGTGCGGCGCTGGACCGTAACCGATCCCGGACCCCTTGCCTTGAACTACCATCTCCGCAAGGAGAATACCGGAGGGGGCAATGGAACCACCGCCATTCTTCTGCACAACGGCCAGCAACTCGGCCGCATCACGGTTGCTGGCAACGACGGCGTTGGGCTCAGGAGCTGGCACTTCGTCAACGCCCAAGCGGGTGACCGAGTCGAGGTTGCCCTCAGCCCACGCGGGCCTGACGGCACCGACAATGATGGAGCCGACAGCTCCATTTTCACACTCCTCGTCGATGGGTTCATCCCCCCCAGTCCATTCCAGCCCGACGGCACCCCGTTTGGGTCGGGGGGCGGAGTATCGACCCTTCTCGATGTCGCTTACGATGCGGGATCCGACTCCCTGGCGCTCAGTTGGACCAACCAGCGCGGCAAGGAGTACCAAGTGCAGTACTCTGCGACGGGAATGGCTCCCTGGACCAATATCGGACTGTCCTTCCCTGCGGATGGAAGCGGGTCCAATTCGGAAACCCTCAATGCGCTCGGCCTCCCCGGGGGGACGTATATCTTCCGCGTCCTCGAGCTCGATCCGTAATCGAATCTTGTCCCCACCCAACCTTTTCAAGGGCCGGCCCAAGCCGGCCCTTTTTCTTGGCCCCGGGGCGGCCTTTAGCATTTGCCTTCGTGACGAGTTCGAGGGACTCTATCAACAACCTCCTGAATGGGAGGGGTTTCCCCCTAGCCCCCACCACATGATTTCCTTCAGCCGTGAATTCACGGGGACGATTTTCTTTGTCGTCGCCACCCTCTTCCTGGGATTCCCCCTCCGCGCTCCCGCACAGTCCCTCGTCATTTCCGAGTTCATGGCTTCCAACCAGGACACCCTGGATGACGAAGACGGGGACAGCGAAGATTGGATCGAGATCTTCAACCAAAGCGGAGTGGCCGTGAATCTCGACGGCTGGTTCCTCACCGACAATGCTGCGGAGCTCACCAAGTGGGCCTTTCCCAGTCTCGTCCTGAACCCCGGAGAACAGCTTCTGGTGTTTGCTTCCAACAAGGACCGGCGTGATCCCGCCGCACAACTCCACACCAATTTCAAGCTCACGAGCAGCGGCGAGTTTCTCGCCTTGCTACGGCCCAACGGCACCACGGTGGAACACTCCTATACGCCCGCCTTTCCGCTCCAGGTTCAGGACGTATCGTTCGGACTCCAGCAGTCCACCACCTCCGCGACTCTCCTCGCCCCGGGAGCGGCGGTGAAATACAAGGTTCCCGCCAATGGAAACGACGATGTCGAGGAAGGTAACAATCCCAACTCCTGGATCGGGACGAACTTCCCCGATTCTTCGTGGGCCAACGGGACAACGGGAGTAGGCTACGCCACCGGGTCACCGGATGCATACGATGCCCTCATCAACACTGATGTGCAGAGCCTGATGTGGACCAGCAAGACCACGATCTACATCCGGATTCCCTTCAACGTTGCCGATCCCTCCGCAATCTCCGGGCTCACTCTCAAAATGAAGTACGACGATGGATTCGTCGCCTATCTGAACGGCAATCCTCTTTCGATCGCCGAGGAGAACGCCCCCACTCCGGATTCGCTCGACTACCTCGCTAATGCCACCGCCAATCACAGCGACTCTCAGTCCGTCAACTACCAGCTCTTTCCAGTCTCCTCGTCACTGTTGAACGTGGGTGCCAACGTGCTCTGTATCCACGGACTCAACAGAGGCTCCTCCAGTTCGGACATTCTCTTCGTTCCGGAATTGGAGTCCACCTCCGTCACGGGCACAGGGACCCCTTCCTACTTCACGGGACCAACTCCGAACGCTCCCAACAGCGGTGGGGTCTCCACTCCCGGTCCCCTCATCCGTAGCGTGACCAAAGACCTGCCTCCGATCCTCCTCAACTCCGTCTCCCCACCCGTGGTCGCGGACTCGGCGGCGGAATTCTCCGGCACCCAGGAACAGAACGGATGGGTTTACGGATATCACCAGGGCGGCGGAGTCTACAACCCGGACACCAGTTTCACGGCCTTCAAGGGTGGAACCGGCCAAGGGTCCTGGAACGGAACTTCTCAGCTCTGGACCGGCTCACATTGGGATCTCCAAACGGCAAGCACGGCACCCTGGACCTCCATTGGCGCCACCAATGTCCACCCCAACGATTCCAATCCGGGCCCCGAGCAAGCGACCGTACGACGCTGGGTCAGTGATGTCTCCGGCCTGCATACCCTCACCGGCACCTTCCACAACCTCAACCCCTCGGGTGATGGAACCACTGGCCGGGTCTTCCACGAAGGAACTGAAATTTTCGCCCAAGTGACCGACGGCGGCCCCGTGGCCTTCAGCATTCCACGCTCCCTCAGCATCGGCGACCGCATCGATCTCATGGTCGATACCGGATCCTTCGATCAGGATGGCTCCGACGGAACCGACCAGACCGCGATCTTCTATCAAGGCTCCCTCTCCACCAATAGCCTCGTGATTGAGGCCGAGGTCGTTCCCACCATCAATCCCATCAACACCGTCACGCTGAGCTGGCGAGTGATGTACGAAACAAACCAGACTCTCACCATGGTCGATGACGGATCGGGTGACGATGCCACGGCTGGAGACGGAATTTATTCTGCCACCATTTCCACGAGCACGCTCTCGGAAGGGGAAATGATTCGATGGAAGGTGACCGCCACGGACACCGGCGGCGGGACGTCGACCCAGCCCCAGTTTCCTGATCCCCTCGATTCGCCGGAGTACTTCGGAACGATTACAGACGACCCTTCGGTAGCAAGTTCATCCCTGACGATCTTTCACTGGTTCACCTCCAATCCCGGAGGCGCCAACACCACCAGCGGCTCCCGTGGCTCAGTCTACTACCTGGGGCAGTTCTACGACAACATCCAGGCCGATCGGCATGGCCAGTCGACGGGAGGATTCCCGAAGAAGAGTTACGACTTCGACTTCAACAAGAGCGATCGATTCCGATACAAGGACGGCGAGACCCGGGTGAAGGACATCAACATGCTTACCAACTGGGCCGACAAGTCCAAGACCCGCAACACCCTCGGCTACGAGATCATCAGGAACACCGGTCACCCCGGACACTTCGCCTTTCCCGTGCGCATCCAACAGAACGCGGCCTTCTTCAACACTGCCGACCTGGTGGAAGACGGCGATGATCGCTACCTTGAGCGCGTTGGACTCGATGGTGAGGGGGCGCTCTACAAGATGTACAACAGGCTGGATTCCTCCAGCAGTGGAGTGAACAAGAAGACGCGCAAGAACGAGAACAACAGCGACCTGTCGACCCTCGTCAGCGGCCTTGGACAGTCAGGCGAGGCGAAATTGCGCTACGGATACGACAACGTGAACATTCCGGGGACGATCAACTACCTCGCGGCCCTGGACATGACCAACAACCGGGACCACGGCCACAAGAACTACTACGTCTACCGCGATACGAACGGAACGCGCGAGTGGCGTCCGCTGGTGTGGGACATCGACCTCTGCCTCGGGCGCAATTGGCGCAGCGGCCCCTCCTATTTCGACGACGTGTTTAGAAACAACCCTCTCAGAGACGGCCCTTCGAACCGGCTGAAGACGCTCATCTTCGACGACGCGACCCTGAACCAGATGTACCTGCGGCGGATGCGGTCCATCATCGACGAGCAAATCGGCTCACCCGCCTCCCCGGTCAATTATCTGGCTACCCGCGTGAACGAGCTGGTGGCCCTGATCGATCCCGCCAACGACAATCCCAACAGCGGGAGCGACGATGCGGATCTCGACTGGCAGAAGTGGGGCTCGTGGGGAAACAACAACGCCATGCGTCCGGCCGCGGATCGGATTGTGTTCGAGCACCTCCCATCCCGCCGCCGCCAGCTCGCCGGGATCGGGGAGCTGCCCTCCTCCCAGCCGGTTGCTCCCACCATCAACATCGGGACCATCGATTACAATCCGTCTACGAGCGGCGCTTCGGCCGACCAGAGCGGAGAATACTTTACCCTCACGAATCCCAATGGCTTCGCAGTCGACCTCTCGGACTGGGTGATCTCGGGCAGTATTTCGATGACCCTTCCTCCGGGCGCGGTCATCCCTGCCGGCGGGACTCTCTACGTGGCGCGCGAGGCGGTTGGCTTCCGCGCCCGCAATGTGAGCCCCAAAGCCAATGAAAAACGCTACCTGATCAGTGGCTACGGCGGTCAACTCTCTGCCCGCGGCGAGACCATCACCCTCACCGATGATGCCGCCAACCTCATCGCGAGCGTCACCTATGGTGGAGCCGCGACCCGCGCGCAAAACTACCTGCGCATCACGGAGATCCTCTACGCTCCCACCGCCCCCACCGCCGGAGAACTGGCAAGCATCTCGACCTTGAGCGGGTCCGATTTCGAGTTCGTCGAACTCACCAACACCGGTCCATCCCCGCTCGTGATCAGCGGAGCGCAGTTCGTCGCCGGGATCACCTTCACCTTTCCCACCCCCACCACTCTGAATCCGGGCGCGCACATCCTGGTGGTCGCCAATGAAGCGGCCTTTGCCTTGCGCAACGGAGCTGGCCTCAACATCGCGGGCGAGTACGTCGGGAAACTGAGCAACGACGGCGAGCAACTGCAGATCCTCGATGCGGTGGGCGAGAACATTCTCGAGTTCAGCTACAACGATGTCTGGTACGATCCCACCGCCGACAAGGGCTACTCGCTGGTGATGCTCGATCCCACCAACACCCCGGTGCCCGATTTTGATCGTCCGGAGAACTGGGGCATCAGTCTCGCGGTTGGCGGGGATCCCGGCACCGCTTCCTCTGCAACGTCCATGACCTTCGTCTCCTGGAAGTATCAGGAGTTCACCCCAGCAGAATTCGAGGACCCTCTGGTCACGGGTCCGAACCTGGATCTCGATGGCGATGATCTCAACCTCGTTCTGGAATTCGGGTTTGGTCGAGACCCCCAAGTTGCCGAGACCATGAAGAACTACACGACCTCGATCGTCAACGACGGCGGCACGGACTACTTCGCGTTCACCTTCCGCAGACAGAAGAACGCCCTCGACGTGACTTACGTGGTTGAGATCTCGAACGACCTCGTCGCCTGGACCACGGTCACCACGATGGTGGGCCCACCGATCGACAACGGCGACAGCACGGAAAGCATCACCGTTCGTGACTCTGCCCCTACCAACGTGCAATCGCGGCGCTTCGCGCGCTTGTCGGTTGTGATCGGCCCTTGAACAAACTGCCGGAGTTGACGCGGGAGGGTGCTTCAAGGAAGCTTGCCTGGCTCCTTGCGCCCTCCGCGGATGAAAAGGTCCGTGACGGCGCCGAAGCTCTGAAACACGTCTCGTTCATGATGCAGGCGCCGGGCGTGTCCGAGAATCCCAGCCTCCTTGGCACCCTCGCAGCAGCCCAGGCAGCCGCCGGCAACTTTCAGGATGCGACCAGGACAACCGACCGCCTGATCGCCATCCTCGATGGGAACGGAATGACCGAGCAGGCCCAAACACATCGCCTGCGCCGGAAGCTCTTTCAAGCAGGGGAAGCACTCCCACGGTAGCTCCAGGAGCGCGCGTTCGCTGAAGCGGCAGGGCACTTTTCTCCTTTGACCGAAAGTTACGAGCAGTCAACTATCGTAGCATGCGCATGCGAGACCAACTTTTCACCCTCTCTCTCTCCCTTCTGACCGCGACGAGCGCCTCTGGCGGCGAGAATTGGACCCAGTTTCGCGGCGCGGGCGAGCAAGGGCATTCCGAGGCCAAGAACCTTCCCACCGAATGGAGTGAAGACAGGAATATCGCCTGGAAGACGCCCATCGAGGGCAAGGCGTGGTCCTCACCAGTGGGGTGGGGTGATCGCATCTGGGTCACCAATGCGAACCCGGAGGGCACCAGCCTCTCCGTCCTCTGCCTGAACAAGAAGACCGGCAAAAAAATCTACGGTCAGGAATTGTGCACCGTGAAGGATCCGCAATTCTGCCACGCCTTTAATTCCTACGCCTCACCCACGCCCATCCTGGAAGAGGGCCTGATTTACCTTACTTTTGGCGCGCCCTACACCGCCTGTCTCAAAGCGGAGAGCGGCGAGGTGGTCTGGGAACGCAAGGATTTCGTTTGCGATCACTTCCGGGGCTCAGGTTCTTCACCGGTCATCTATAAGAATCTTCTGATCCTCCACTTTGACGGAGCAGATCATCAGTTCGTGGTCGCGATGGACAAGAAAACCGGCGCCACCGTTTGGAAAACCCCCCGGAGTGTGGATTACAAGGACCTCGATGCAGCTGGGAAGCCCAAGCGCAACGGAGACATGCGCAAAGCCTACGGCACCCCCCTCATTGTGAAGTCTGAGGGAAAGGACGTCCTGGTCGGAGCCGGAGCGATGGCTCTCTATGGCTACGACCCGATGTCAGGCAAGGAACTCTGGCGCGTCGACACCATCGGAACTCATTCCACGGCCTGCCGCCCGGTCGCAGGGCACGGCTTGGTCTTTGCCACGATGGGATTCAGCAAGGGACTTCTCATCGCGGTCCGTCCCGATGGAACGGGCGAAGTGACCAAGAGTCACGTGGCTTGGAAGTACAGCAAGGCGGCCCCCAAGAAGCCCTC
>Ga0310120_10003785_pt1 | contig 10766 bp, 10 predicted proteins | sample CB27_AW_983_MG_FD_203506 | JGI IMG/M metagenome (GOLD analysis project Ga0310120, IMG submission 203506) | Marine microbial communities from Western Arctic Ocean, Canada - CB27_AW_983 | ecosystem: Environmental > Aquatic > Marine > Oceanic | place: Canada: Western Arctic Ocean | collected... | reverse complement strand
CGTTGACGAGGCGGGTGGAATCGGAAACACCCTCGACAGCTTCGGGCATGCCAACCTTCCCCGGACCTATGGCTTTTCGATTGAGGTGTCCTCGGGGAGTGGCGGGGACGAGCTCAAGCTGGCTGTCGACCATTCTCCGCTCGACTCCACCATGCTTCGTCTCACCTGGGCGAGTACGCCGGGGAAGGTCTATGACGTTCTGATCAACGCGGATCTTTCCTCGCCAAGGAAGTCATGGGACGGCTTGGCAGGCTCGCAGGATATTCCTGCCGACCTCTCAGGCACCAATACGCTGGATATCGCCCTGCCATTCCCGGGCAAGGGATTCGTTGCAATCCGGGAGAAGAATGCGCCCCCTCTCTTCTTTGACGATCTCGAGTCAGGGACGGGGGACTGGACCACGGTGGTGAACGATGCCAACGGGAATACGCAGTGGGAGTTTGGGACCCCTAATGGCTCCACCGGTCCGATCGCAGGGGCCGATGGATCTGCCAATGCCTGGTGCACCGGCCTCGGTGACTATTTCTCCGACTCTGATATCTCCCTTCGTTCTCCTGCAATCGACCTGACTGGAGTGAGCGGAGCGGAGCTTTCCTTCGCCGCCTTCCGGGACGCGGATGGCTTCGGGGACACAGCGGTGGTGCGCTTTCTTCGTGCTGTCGACAAGGTGCAACTTGGAACGGATTTCCCCATCGACATGAGCGTGTTCGACACCGACTATCTAACCATCACCATCCCCGTCGTGGCCGGGGCTCTTGGAGAGACGATTCTGGTGGAATGGAACTTCGTCAGTGACAGCAGCGTGGATGCTTTCAGTGGATTATCCATCGATGACGTCAGAGTTACGACGGCGGCGCCGTAGAACGTTTCAGGTGATGAGGCCCAGCAGGGATTACGGCTAGCCTGCTTGCCCCGGTATCTGCCGGACTCTGGCCAGCTTCTCCCTTGCGAGGGGAAAGTTGGGTGCTATATTCAACCATTCAGGGAATGTGGACAGGGTTGTCGTGCGACAGCTTGCGCGCCCGGAACAAAGGGACCAATACACCATGAGAGGCCTCTGCACTGTGCTCATCTTATTGCTGGCGGTTGTGGGCATCGCTCCGGCCCAAGTCCCGGAAGTAGGAGCCGTTCTTGATCGTTACGAGGCCTTCCGGCCCGGAAAAGACGATCTTGCCATGTACCAGATCGACTGGGCCTCCTCGCTGCAGGAGGCACAGCGAAGGGCGCTTCGCGAAAAGCGTCCCGTATTTCTGGTGATCATCCATGCCCAATACGGGGATCTCTCCTCCGGGCACTGCTGAGCGACCGCCACGCAGGTCCGGGGGGCCTCGCTCATAGACCCGAAGGTGGTCCGCATGTTGCGACCTTTCATTGCTGCTTCCTGGCACGGGCATCGCAATGACCCGAATATCCCTGACCCGGTGCGAGAGGTCTGGCAGAGGAAATTCAATGGACGGGGCTTCGGTGGAAAGCAAAGCAACGTGGATCTGGCCATTCTCGACGCGGAAGGCAACCTGGTACACTGGTTCGACGCTTTTCGCCGGATGGGGCCCCGGCGGGTCCCCGGTGGAGGACAAAAGCGCGAATCCCTCGGGGACTATACCATTCGAGGACTAAAGCAGGCGATCCCTGCTCTCGACCTTGCCGACGCACCAACCGCAGAGCATCCCTTAAAACTACCGGATCTGGAACAGCCAGGCATTCGTATTTTCGTCCGCCTGCTGGAAGAACGCATGATAGCCTACCGCGCGCCAGTTGTTGAGGTTGTTGCGCTCAACAAAAAAGACTGGGAGCCGCTCAATTACCCCCGCAAAGAGCGCAGGGTAGAAGCTGCCGCTCTGAAAAAATGGCTCTCCCAGGTCTACCCGCCGGGAGTAATGGAGCGCACGAGTCAGCAAACCAAAAAGGTCTACCAGATCGACAGAATCGAGGGGGACCTGACAATAAAACCAGCGGGTTCAGATGGAAAACTGCGCTATGCCCTGCTCAGCGGGAAGGTGCGCCTGACCGACGAGGGTCCAGGCGACTTTACCTACGGTGGTGGACTCGAAGTCGTTCTCACCTACAGTGAATCGGACCCCGGGCCCCTGTCGTTGCGAGGAGTATTTGAGGGTATCTATCCGCGCTACAACCCTGTTCAGAGACAATCCCGGGAAATTCCCCTGCGAGCAGCGTTCGAGTCCCTGCCGGAGGGGGATAAATCTCCACGGTTACTCCCGCAATGAATGAGCACCGAATCGAAGGCCCCTGGCAACAGGAAGCCTGTCCGGTTTTCCCGTAGGCGAAGTCCAGAGGAACCTCGATAGTCGTGGCAAGGGCCTTTCGATCGGGAACCTTGTTTCATCGAACTCCTCGGCCCTTGATGCCGGAAACAGGAGGGATCCAGGGGCGCGGGGGACTCAGTTGAGCCTAGGTTGGCTGTTCCCCGCGAGCCATGACCACTTTTCCGGTACGCACCGTTTCAATGATGTCGAACTGGCTGAGCATGCCCACCGCAGCGTCCACCTTGGGTGAGTCACCGGTTATCATTGCCACCATGGAGGAGGGGGTGAGGTCAACGGTCTTGCCGTTGAAGTGCTCGATAATCTGCAGGGCATCGGTGCGTTGCTGGCCGTCCTCTACAAGAAACTTGATGAGCAGCATTTCTCTCACCACGGCGTCGGCGGAGGTGTGTTCACAGCAGTGAATAACGTCGATGAGTTTGTTCACCTGCTTGATGATCTGCTCCAGACCTTCGGGGGCACCCTTGAGGCCGATGGTCGTCCGACTGAAGTGAGGATCGCGACCCTGGGAGACCACCAGGGATTCGATGTTGTATCCCCGCCGGGCGAAGACCTGGCAGATTCTCATGAGGACTCCGGCCTTGTTGTTGACGAAGATGGAGAGGGTGTGGATGCCTTCGCTGGGATCTGCTGTCGCGGGCGTGTCGGAAGTGATGGTAGTTCTGGCCATGACCTGAGCTGGGTTTTGATTTCCCTGATAACCTTAACGAATAACTGAGTGATTCACTACTAGGTGGATCCAACCGGTTTGGCCATTTTCCGCTTGGGGGGCTCGATGAGCATGTCCTCAAGCGGGGCGCCTGCCGGGATCATGGGGAAGACATTGTCTGTCTTGCAGCACTCGGCGTGGATGAGACAGGGTCCCTCGTTGTAGTCGAGAGCCTTTTGGAGGGTGCGACTCACGTCGGCAGGACGCTTGATGTTGAAACCCTGGATGCCGTAGGCGGCGGCCAGTTTGACAAAGTCCGGGTTGCCTTCCAGGTCCACTCCGCTCTTGCGGTCGTCGAAGAAGAGTTCCTGCCACTGGCGAACCATTCCCAGGTAGTGGTTGTTGAGGACGAGAATCTTGAGAGGCAATTTGTGGAGGGCCGCCGTGGCTAATTCGAAAAGAGTCATCTGGAATCCACCATCGCCCACGATGGCGACCACCAGTTCGTCAGGGCAGGCAAACTGCGCACCGATGGCGGCCGGAAAGCCGAATCCCATGGTGCCCGCCCCGCCCGAGGAGAGCCAGCGGTAGGGGGCGTTGCACTTGTAGAATTGGGCTGCCCACATCTGATGTTGTCCCACATCAGTAGCGATGATGGCTTCACCCTTGGTCAGAATATAGAGTTCGTCGATGACCTGCTGCATACGCAGGCCGCCCTGCTTCTTATAGTGAAGGGGATACTTCTTTTTGTATCCTGCGAGGTGCTTGAGCCACTCCCCAGTGTCGAGTTTTTCAACCCGCTTGTTGAGTTCGACCAGGGCTGCCTTGGCGTCGCCGATGATTTGCACGTCGGGCACGATCATCTTGTTCATTTCGGACGGGTCGATATCGATATGGATGATGCTGGCATTCCTGCCGAACTTCTCGGTCTGGCCGATGATGCGGTCATCGAAGCGTGAGCCCACGTTGAGAATGAGATCCGCCTCGACAATAGCCTTGTTTGCATAAGCGGTGCCGTGCATCCCCAGCATCCCCAGCGCGTGGTCGTCCGTTTCAGGATAGATGCCCTTGCCCAGGAGGGTGGTTGTAACCGGACAGCCAAGCGTGCGGGACAGTTTGAGCAGTTCGTCGCCTGCCCGTGCGATCATGCAGCCCTGCCCGGCGAGGATGATCGGACGGCGACTTTGGTGGATGAGTCTGATCGCATTTTCGATTGCTCCCTCGTCGATTTCGAATGCGCGTTCCGGGTGATAGCCCGGCAGGTTTACCTCCGGATCGAGGTCACCGTTGAAGGGATCCTGCGAGACATTCTTTGGAATGTCGATGAGGACCGGGCCAGGCCGTCCCGTGGTGGCGATATGATGAGCCTCCCGCGCGATGCGGGGCAGGTCGTTGGTGTTCTTGACAAGAAAGTTGTGCTTAACCACCGGCATCGTGATGCTGAAGGTGTCCGCTTCCTGAAAGGCATCCTTGCCCAGCATCCAGAGGACCTGCTGCCCTGTCAGGACGATCATGGGCACGGAGTCCATCTGGGCGGTCATGAGGCCGGTCACTGTATTGCCTGCCCCTGGACCGGAGGTGACGAGGACAGCGGCGGGCCTGCCGGTGGCCCGGGCATATCCATCGGCCATGTGCACGGCGCCCTGTTCATGCCGGACCAGGACGAACTTCATCTTCGTTTCGACGGTCTCCAGCGCATCGAAGATTGGGAGAGCGGCCCCGCCTGAATACCCGAAAATATACTCGATTCCCAATTGATCGAGGGTTTTGAGGAGGGCCTGAGCCCCGTCCAGCTTGTCATTATTCATAAAAGTTGCCTTTCTTGCCCCAAAATCAATTCAGACAGGCAGAAGTCGAGCCAAAAATAGGGCATAAATCTAAAAGTAAGACGATTTTCAAAAGAAGGACCTCAATAATCAGGCAAATATAGAGCATCTAGCCTCCTGAGTGCTTTATCGCATTGCAAAGATAGTCATTTTTACAGCAAGCCGCTCCTGGTGGGGTGGAGGATGGGCCTGAATTGCCCGGGACCATTCCCTGGAATCAGCCGATGGACAGATTCTACGCTTCAACCAATGCGAGGATGGCGCTGATGGTCGCGAGGGCGTTACCCTCAAGACGGTTGTTTACGTAGAGGTAGCAGCGCCTGCCCCTGGGGGTCTCAAGAAGTTGTCTGACGAGATCAGCTGAGGCCATCCGCACTTCGTGTTGCTCTTCTCGTATCCGGTCGTAAGGCTCGAAGGACTCCACCGCGCTTTTGTAGTGACGGCCGCACTTGAGGAGCAGACGGCAGCCCACTGGCACGGCATTCCGGTCGGGAGCATTGAGTTGGAGTTGGCGGGAAAGAGAAGGCATGCGTTGCCACTGATTATAGACGTGACCCACGCCGTGGCGCGCCAGAGTTTCGAAGTAGGGTTTCTTGAGGAAGCTGGAATTGCGGATCTCCACTCCGAAGTCCCATTCATCGGTTGGAAGTTTTGCAAGAAAAGCATCCAGATCGGCCACAAAGTCCCGTCCGTATTCATAATCCCGCGAGTAAAAGTGCGAGAACTGGAATATGATGAGGCCTGTCTTCTCACGGTGTGATTGGAGAGGTCTGAGGAAGGATTGGAGGAAGATGTCCGCATCCAGGTAGCAGGGGTTGTCCTTGCCGGCGAGTTCACCGTGTCGCTCACGCCTGGGGAAGCGTTTGCTGGTGATGGTATCGGTCACCTTGTGGGAGAAGCGAAAGCCGGACGGAACCTGCCCGGCAAGATCCTCCAGATACCTTTCCCCGGGGAAGCGGTAGAAGGAGGCGTCCACGGATACGCTGGGGAAGACCCCGGCATATTCCTCAAGGCAGTGCGTCTCGAAACGCGATTTGGATATCCTGCCCCGGTATTCGTAGGACCCGGCGGTGTATAACTGTCCCAGCCACCCGGGATACTTCCAGGACGAGGTGCCCAGGAAGATGCCGACTTGGGCGAGGCGTTCGAGGGAGGGCCTGATTGAGCGGACGTCGATCATGGCTCGTTCCTTTTAGCGTAACTTCCCTTGTCAGGAGGGGGTCGCCGGGAGTTCCTGGTGGGGCGTCGTTCCGATTTTCGTCAGGGTGTCCGGAAATTTTTCCCTCCAGCACTGGAGGGCCAGTCGGATTTCTTCCTCCTTGCGACCGGGCGAGAGTTCCCAGACATGGGGCAATTCAGGTCGGAGGTGCTCGAGGAGGACCTCGTAATCGAGTGTGCCCGTGAAGGGCACCTGGTGGTCACGCTGAGGCCAGGCCACATCGTGCACGTGGGCGCCTATCAGGTAGGGCTCCATCTCGCTGAGCCACTGATCGTGTTCGAGCAATCGCAGGTTATGCTTGAGTTGAACGTGGCCGAAGTCGTGCCAGTAACCGATCCATTCGTTATCCGAAAAGTGCTGCTGCAGTGCCACCATTTCCTGTTCCGCAGGAACATCCTCGTATCTGGAGCGGGATTCGATGGCGAGTTTCACCTGATACTCGGCGGCCTTTTCAACGAGTTTTTCAAGGGTCTCAAGGGCGCGGTTGAAGTAAAGACCGCCGGTCTTGCTGCGCTTCTTGACGCACTTCAGTTTGAGTTTGTCGTATTTCGGGTCGAGCTGCCGGCCTTCCTTGAGCATCTGAACGAGTCGACCAGTCCATTTGCGGTGCGGCATGAGGGGCACCGAACCCATGTGAAGGACCATGTAGCGGGCCTTGAATTCCGCCGCGAATTCGAGCGATCGGAAAGTCATCTCCAGTGCACGGGTGCGATCATGGGGACGATGAGAGGTGAACTCGTAAGCGTCCGGAGCATCGATGATTACCTCCGTAGGAGAAGGGAAGTAATTGTGGACGCCACAGCAGTGGAAGGCGCCGCCTTCGAATGCCCGGCGGATTCCCGGAAGTTTGGCGATCGTCATTCCATGACTGAGTTCAATGTGATTGACGCCCAATGAGAGGATTTCCTCGATCATGGCCTCGCCGTCCGAGTGGCGGGAATTGTTCCAGCAGGTGGAAAATGCAAGCATGTGGAGAGTGATCGACTAGGGGGATATTACGGGATTGCGGTAGACCACCGCTACCAAAGTTTCAGGGATATTCCGCGATTGGGTCGAACCCGGATGCGCGGGCTCCCGAAGGAGACCGGGTCCATTTCAATCCGGAGTCGGCACATCTTGGAAGAAGGTCGGCGTCTTTTTGCCTGGGGGTTCCCTGTCTGACCGGAGTTTCCCGCGCGCTATGGGGAATTGAGTTCCTGGAATCAGAGCCTGATCTGCCCCTGCTGTAGATCGGGTCCAGGGCGCCGAAATCGGTATCATCAACTCCCGGGAAGGATCGGGGTCTGTTGCGATCGACGGTGAAGACGAAACAGATAAAGACTGTTGAAAAAAAACAGGAAGGCGAGGAAAGCGACGGTCAATTGCATGATGGCCATGGTGGCAACGTGATCATCGTGTGCCATTGCGCGGGCGACCTCGGTGGTGCGAAGTGCGTTTTGCATGAAGTCCGCCTCACCGCTTCCGATTACAGCCTCGACGTAGTCGTTGTTGGCCGCTGCATGCTGCACAAAGCCCTGCTGGCCCTTGTGAATCACGGGAAGTGCAAGGAGGAGGAAGACAGCTACGCAGAGGTTGGTAATCAGGACGAGAGGAAGTCTGGTGCGAGCGGATTGTTCCGTGGGTTCAGAGGCGTGAGTGGTAGGGGTCATTGACTGAGGTTGGTTGGATCGATAGCCAACACGAATTCGCCTCGTGGCGGTCGATCACTAAACCTCTGTAGCAATTTCAAGGTTTGACCTCCATATATGTTTTCAAATTTTTTAGTTAACTCTTTTGTAATGCTAATGCGAACAAGAGGATTTATATTTGTTAATATTTCGAGTGTTGAAACAAGACGGTGGGGCGATTCAAAATAGAGGGAGGTATGACCGCGATCGAGGGCAGCCTGCAACTCCCGTTCCCGTTTGCCTTTCTTATAAGGCAGGAATCCGCCAAAGGTGAAGGGGAGGGGAGGGAGTCCGGAGGCAACAAGAGCAGTGGTGATGGCGCTGGCACCAGGAAGCACTTCGTAGGGCACATCCGCTTCCAGGCATGCGCGGAGCAGGCGATGCCCGGGGTCTGACAGACATGGCGTGCCGGCGTCTGAAATGACCGCGATGCGCTGTCCTTCCCGGGCCTTCCTGAGGATTTCGGGAATGCGACGCTTCTCGTTGTGATCGTGGAGTGAGAGAAGGGGTTTTTTGATATCGTAATGATTCAGCAGTTTGCGGGAATGCCTCGTATCCTCGCAGGCGATAAGATCGACCGTTCGGAGAGTTTCCAATCCGCGCAGGGTGATGTCCGCGAGGTTGCCTATGGGTGTGGGCACAAAGGAGACAAGAGGGTCGGGACGCTGGTCGGGCATGGAAGACCTATAGAGTAGGCGCTTGGCCTCCGGAAGGTCAGAAAGGCAAAGGTTTGCGTTGCTGGTGGTTCTGGCTCAGCAAGGGGGTGGGGAGGAATTGGGCAGAGTTCCCGGCGCTCCCGCGATATCATGCCTCCGGGGTGATGACCATGCTCAGCATGGAGATGCGACCAACCGCTAAAACCCCTCCGAGAACCGGGCGACCACTCCTTCGGCGGCACGCTTGATGGCGTCGACGAGTGCGGTCTGGCGGGCGGTCTGCAGGTTAGGGTCTACGAAGAAGCGGGTGCTGCCTCGAGAGGTTCCACTCGCCAGAACCCTGGCGGGATTGCGGGCGTCAACCAAAGACCAGCTAAGGTGAGCCTCCATTTCCAGTTCCTCCGAGCGCAGAATGTCTTCCCTGGTTGAGCGGGCCTGTCGGTGCTCGAGTTTTTCGAGAGTGGTGAGGAGACGGGCGTCGGCGGTATCGATCCTGGAAACACGGTAAGTGCCGTCCCGGGTGATGGCGTCGACGAGGCAATTGGTGGCGAGGGCAGCCGCTCGGGGAATCTGAGTATTATTCTCCACCATCGCCACGTTGAGATTATGCACCGTGGCAAGGTGCTTTGGTTTGGCGTCGCCCCACTTGTAGCCGGCACAACTGCTGCAACTCAGGGAGATTGCCGACACCACGACAAAACCAAGGAGTAGAGAGGCTGGGGAATCTGAGCGGTGCAGGCCAAGCATCATATCACTCCGAAGTTCCGATGCTCTGAAGGCGGACCTTCGCGCGATCGTGGAGGGGGCCTCCGGTGGTTTTTCGAACGACTTCCCGGTAGTAGACGGCGGCGGAGTTATTTTGTTCCTTCTTGAAGTAGAATTCGGCGATATCAAAGTTGCGCTGGATTTCACGGGAGCGGATTTCAGCGATTTTGGTCGCGGCGTCGGCGGCGCGTTTGGAGTTTGGGTAGGACTGGTGCAAGTCCTCGAAGGCGTGCTGGGCGCGATCAAGGTTGGAGTTGTCCTGGTTGCCCTTGCTCGCTCCCATCGTGAGGAGTTGTCCGATCTTATACTGGGCCTCGGGGGCGTAGAGGGAGCGCGGATAGTTATCGACCACGTCCTGATAGGCGGTGATCGCTTCGTTAGCCTTCGATTTCTTGCTTTCGTAGGCTCTTCCAATGGCATGCTGGGCTTTGGCAGCGGAAGGAGCTCGCGGGGCGTTGTCGCGTACTGTCGCGAGCATTGAGACAATCTTCTTGATATCGGGAGCGGTCTTGAACCACAGGAGTTTGTCGGAGATCTGTCCGTCTGCCACTGCATGAGCGAGCCTTGCCTGGCTGTCGCGCGCCTTGGCGTAGAGCGAAGAAGCCTGGTAGAGGGTGATCACCATCTGGTAGGTCTCAAAGGCCTTATCCAGTTTGTCTCGCTGTTCGAGGAGTTGTGCCTGGCGGAAGCGTGCGGCGGGGGCAACTGAGGAATGAGGGTTCTTGTCTGCGGTATTCCCGTAGAGACTGATTGCTCTCTTGCTCTTGCCGGATTGATCGGCGGCCTGGGCTCGGGCGTAGAGGCTCTGCACATCGCGATCGGAACCATGGGGAGTGCCGGCAATGGGGAGTTCGGACTCTGGTTCGCTGGCACAGGAGGCCAGAATGCAAAAGCACCACCCAGGATGGAGAAGGACACGGCGGAGACCGATCATAAGGCGAACCCTAATCGCCCTTCTTGAAAATCCAATCGCGATTTTGCAGCTCCTAAGGAAAGCGAATAAACCGTGTGAGTGGTTAAGACTTTGGGCTTTGTGAGTCGAGGGCGCGCGAGGGCAGCTTTCTCAGCCTACTCCTCTCCCATTTCGCGGGCGCGGGCCGTAGCGGTGTTGACGGCGTCGATGCAGGCTGCGCGGAAGGCGTGTGCTTCGAGGGCCTTGAGAGCAGCAATGGTGGTGCCGCCCGGAGAGGTCACCATATCCTTGAGGACGGCGGGATGTTCTCCTGTCGACTGCACCATGGCAGCAGCCCCGAGGACCGTCTGAGCGGCGAGCTCGTGGGCCTGATCGCGGGGCAGACCGTTTTGTACGGCACCATCGGCAAGGGCCTCGATGAAGAGGTAAACGTAGGCGGGACCGCTGCCGGAGAGCCCGGTGACGGCATCCATGAGGGATTCTTTCACTTCCACCACCACGCCGACGGCGCCAAGGAGCCTCTGCGCGGTCGCGGCATCGCCTTCGGTGGCGCTGCTTCCACGGGAGAAGGCGGCGGCACCCTTGCCTATCAGGGCGGGAGTGTTCGGCATGGAACGGATGACGCGTGCGCCCTCGCCGACTTCCTGTTCGAGCCTGGCAATGGGAAGGCCGGCAGCCACCGAAATCACCAGCAGGCTCTTCGTATCGCTGCCGGAATCCCGTATCTGTTGAAGAACCCCAGGCACATCGTGCGGCTTCACGGCCAGGAGGAGAACGTCGACTGTAGTG
>Ga0310120_10003784_pt1 | contig 10767 bp, 7 predicted proteins | sample CB27_AW_983_MG_FD_203506 | JGI IMG/M metagenome (GOLD analysis project Ga0310120, IMG submission 203506) | Marine microbial communities from Western Arctic Ocean, Canada - CB27_AW_983 | ecosystem: Environmental > Aquatic > Marine > Oceanic | place: Canada: Western Arctic Ocean | collected... | reverse complement strand
TAAAGATAGCTAACCCTACAGCGCATAAAATTGTAGCTATACTGAGCCACCATAATGGATGGCTATCAAGATTAGCATCTGCCTTACCAAGCACAATAAATCCTTCTTTAGAAGCAAGTTGATTAATGCGATCTTTAGGTCCATATACTAATAAAGTATCAAATGGCTTTAAAATAAAATGTGCTAATTTTCGTCTAATGACTTCGCCTTCTCTGCGAATTGCTAATACAAAACTACCGAAAGTTCTTCTAAAATTTGCGTCCTGAAGAGTTTGGCCTATTAATTCTGAATTATCAGTAATCAAGCATTCTGCTAATATATGATCTTCTTGCTCTAACTCTTCTTGTGTAAGTTTTTCATCAGTTAAAAGTGCGAGATTTTCAATTTCTTTTAAACGTTGAAAATTATCGAAAGAACCTTTTACAAATAATACATCATCTTTTTGTAATAATAAGCCTCTAAGATTAGAAGTAATAATCTCACCGCCTCTTAATACATCTAAAACAATAACATCATAATTCTCATTAATTTTTCTATCTAATAATGTCTTACCGCATAAAGGAGAATTTTCATTCACTTGAAACTCTGTGAGATATCCATCTAGACTATAATTTTCAATACTGGCAGATCTTGCCACTCTTGAAGGAAGCAATTTATAGCCAATTGTAAAAATATATACTAAGCCTATTGCAAATTTTATAATTCCAAATTTTGCGAACTCGAGCATCCCTAATGATACTGCTCCTCCAGAAGTCTCTACTAATATAGAATTAACAATTAGATTTGTAGAAGTTCCTACTAGCGTTAGCGTTCCACCTAGAATAGCTGCATAGCTTAATGGAATCAATACCTTAGAAGGACTGATATCATATTTATCTGCTAGTCGGATAGTAACCGGCATGAAGATTGCTACAATTGCTGTATTATTTACAACTGCAGAGGCAATACCAATAAAGAATAAATATGCAATCATTCCTAGAATTCTAGATTTATCAATTAACTTATTAACGCTAATAATAACATATTCTAAGATATGAGACTTCTGCAATGCATAACTCATTATAAAAAGACATGCAATTGTCATAACAGCAGGATTAGAAAATCCCGCAAGACTCTCAGCTGGACTAACAAGTCCGAGGACTAATAACAGCCCAAGAACTAAAAGAGCTGTCACATCTATTGGAAATAATTCTGTAATAAAAAGCACTAGTGCTGTCAGAATTATAACAACTAGGAATATAATTTCCATAAGTACCGTGGAAAGGACTCGAACCTTCACATCTTACGATACTGGTTCCTAAGACCAGCGCGTCTACCAATTCCGCCACCACGGCATATATTTTTAACAATATAAAAAGAATTAACTAAAAAAAGCGTTAATTATAGATTCATTGCAAAATCAAGTTCTGAAATTAAATCATCTACATGCTCAATACCAACAGAAAACCTTAATAAATTAGGCGTTATTCCTAAGTTCATTTTTTCATTATCTGGTACAGAAGCATGAGTCATAGAATAGGGGCAAGATATTAAACTTTTAACTCCACCTAAACTTTCAGCTAATGTAATAATACTTAATTGTTTTGCAAAACTATCGAGATTTATTGATTGATCTAGCTCAAAAGAAATCATACTCCCGTATACCGGATCACCATCTGGTGAAGAATGCTGCTTTGTTGCTAAATCAAATTGTTTATGAGATTCTAATCCTGGATAAATCACCCTTGTAACCTTAGAGTTTTCATCTAACCATCTAGCAATTTTACCAGCATTCTCAAACTGTTTTTCTACCCTAACAGATAACGTCTTTACTGACCTCAAAAGTAGCCATGCATCAAATGGACTAGGAAGTGCCCCTCCAGTATTCTGAATTAATGTTATTTTTTCAGATACTGTATCATTATTAATCATTAATGCTCCACTTAATACATCAGAATGTCCACTCAAAAACTTTGTTGTACTATGCATTACAATATCTGCACCTAGATCTAATGGTCTTTGTCCATAAGAACCCATAAAGGTATTATCAACACTGACTAAAACATTATTTTTATGTGCTAAAGTTGAGATTTTCTCTATATCAGCTAACTCTAACAAAGGATTACTTGGAGTTTCGAGATGAATTAATTTTGTATTATCTTTCATTGCGTCAGCAACTGTATCTAGGTTGGTTGTATCAATAAATTCAAAGTCTACTTTATTATCGTTTAGAACTTTGGTTACTAACCTGAAAACACCTCCGTATACATTGCGTGAAATTAAAACATGATCTCCTGGCTTGAACATCATAAAAATTGCAGTCATTGCTGCCATTCCAGAAGAAAATGCATAAGCATATTTAGCATTTTCTAACATAGCTAAATTTTCTTCTAAAGCTGCTAATGTCGGACTTCCAACTCTTGAATAAACATATTTTTCTGTACTAGCAAAAGAAGGTTGTCTAAAAGTAGATGTAAAATGAATTGGAGTAACAGTAGCTCCAGTTTCATCAATTTTATTACCAACATGAATAGATTTTGTTGAAAAATGTAATTTATTTTTTTTATCAGACACGTGTATATCCTTTCAATAAATAAGATTCTAATTTTTTGAATTTAATTTTTACCTCTTCTCCTTCTGGAGATAGTATTTTGATTTTATCATTTCTACCAATTTTTTCTTCTACATTATTTTCAGGGATATTTATTGGTTCTGATGGCGTATCAGGTAAAGCATCTGGATGAGTTAATTGAATGTTCTTCTGAAGAGGTGCTGTCTCTTGTGGGCGAACATTCTCACTAATCTGTGCATGATAAACACGTTGTACAATTGACGCTCGTAAGCTAGCCATTAAATCTTGAAAAAAATTATATGCCTCTGCTTTATATTCTATTAAAGGATTTTTTTGTCCAAACGCTCTTAGTCCAATCCCTTCTCTTAATTGATCCATCCCTAATAAATGATTACGCCACTTTTCATCAATAGTGCGTAACACAACAAATTTTTCAAGCTTACGGAGTAGTTCTTCCGGTATAATCTCTTCTTTTTTATTATAGTATTCTAAGGCTTTATCTAAAATAGTATTTAGTATTTCTTCTTTATTACTTTTTCCTTCAAAATCAGATTGATTCACCGCAATCAATAAGTGTGCATTGAGTTCTTGATTTAGTGCTGGCCAATCCCAGTCTTTTATATTTTTAATATCTAGTGGCTCAAATAAATCATAAATAAAATCATCAATAAATTCATCAATTGAAGATTTGATTGAATCTGATAATAACGCCTTGTTTCTTAATTCATAAATAATTTCTCTTTGTTGATTTAAAACATCATCATATTCAAGGAGATGTTTACGCATACCAAAATTTCTTTCTTCAACTTTCTTTTGAGCGTTACTTACACCACGATTTAACATACCAGCACTCAATTCTTGATCTTCCTCCATTGCAAGTCTATCCATATAAGAAGCAAGCTTATCCATATTAAATAGTCGCATTAAATCATCTTCTAATGAAATATAGAATTTTGATGAACCATTATCTCCTTGTCTACCAGATCGACCTCGCAACTGTAAATCAATACGTCTTGATTCATGTCGTGCAGTACCAATAATATGCAAACCACCTAACTCTTCTACGCCTGGACCTAATTTTATATCAGTTCCTCTTCCTGCCATATTAGTTGCAATAGTAATAGCATTTTTTAGCCCTGCTTGCGCTACAATCTCAGCCTCGCTTTGATGCTGCTTAGCATTTAAGACATTATGTGGTATTCCTTTTTGTTTTAACATCTTTGATAATAATTCTGAAACTTCTACTGAAATCGTTCCAATTAAAACTGGTTGTCCTTTTTTAAAGTAATCACTTACCTCATTTATAACGGCTTTATACTTAGCATGCATTGACTTATAAATCGCATCATTAAAATCTTTTCTAACGATTGGACGGTGTGTCGGAATTACAGTAACGCCAAGATTATAAATCTTTTCAAATTCTGCTGCTTCAGTGTCAGCGGTACCTGTCATTCCAGACAATTTATCGTACATTCTAAAATAGTTTTGAATAGTAATTGAGGCCAATGTTTGAGTTTCTTTTTCAATTTTAACATTCTCTTTTGCTTCTAATGCCTGATGAAGCCCTCCACTAAATCTTCGTCCCGGTAAAACTCTTCCAGTGAATTCGTCAACAATCAAGACTTGTCCATTTTGCACCACATACTCTACATCTTTATCAAATAATGTATACGCTTTAAGCAATTGGTTGAGATAATGAATCTTACTACTTCTTTGAGAATGCAATTGATAAGCTTTTTCTTTATTTAATTTCTTTTGATCGTCAGATAGATCGCTTTCATCAATATCACTTAACATTTCTCCTAAATCAGGAATAGTAAATGCTTCCATATTATCTGGAGATAGAGCTACTCTACCTTTATCTGAAAGGTCTACACTATTTGATTGCTCATCGATAGCAAAATATAAATCTTCATCGAGCTCATGCAATTTCTTATCTGCAATATATTCAGATTCAACACTATTCATTAACTTTAAAGTTCCTTGCTCTTGGAATAATTCTTGTAATTTATGATCCTTAGGCAAACCCTTTTTTGCTTTTAACAAAAGCAGTCCAGCATCATAGAGCTGATCTTCTGATGGTGAATCTATTCTTAGAATTTTCTCTGCTTGATTTACTAATTCAGATACTAATTCTTTCTGCTGTCTAACTAAAGATTTAACAGGCGCACTTAAATCTACATAAGATTGATTAATTTTAGTTTCTACGGGACCAGAAATAATCAAAGGAGTTCTCGCCTCATCTACTAGGACACTATCTACTTCATCTACTATAGCATAATGATGAGGTCTTTGTACTAAATATTCAGCATCAATTGTCATATTATCTCTTAAATAGTCAAATCCAAATTCATTGTTTGTTCCATAGGTTATATCGCAATTATATGCTGCTTTTCTTTGGTCTGGATTCATTGAGTTCAGAATATGGCCAACAGACATACCTAACATTTCAAAAACTTTGCCCATCCACTCTGAATCTCGTTGTGCTAAATAATCATTAACAGTAACAACATGAACTCCTCTACCAGATAAAGCATTTAGATAAATAGGCATTGTTGCAACCAGAGTTTTTCCTTCTCCAGTTTTCATTTCAGCTATCTTTCCATGATGAAGAACAACTCCACCAATCAATTGTTCGTCATAAGGAATCATTTCCCATTGAATTTTTTGACCAACGGATATCCACTCTTTTCCGCATAATAATCGAGAAGCATGTTTTACTAAAGCAAATGCTTCTACTAAAATATCATCAAGTACTTCTTTTTCAATTACTGTACGTATCTTTTGTATTTCTTTTCTATCGGTAACATCTTTTAATTGTTTATCTTCTATAGTATGAATTTTTTCTTGTACAACCTGCTGTAACTGACGAGTTCTTTCTATTAGATATGATTCATTCTTTCCTTCAAGTGAATCATACAGAGCATTAATTTGATCAACCAAAGGTTTAATCTTTTTAATCTCTCTACCAGATTTTGTACCAAATATTTTTGTTAGTAAACTCATATAAATTATAATGTTTTATAGACCGAGTCTAAAACTCCATTTACAAATGCAGTGCTATCCTCCGAACTAAACTTTTTAGCATTCTCTATTGCAGAACTAATAGTTACTTTGTGTGATATATCATAGTCCTGCATAAATAACATTTCACATATCGACATTTGCATAATTAATCTATCAATAACATTGACTCTTTCAAGTGTCCAATTTTCTAATGAAGCTTCAATTTTTTTGTCTAATATACTTTGATTTTTTATTGTGGATTTAAATAGTTCATCCACAAATTTTTTTGTCGGTTTATCAAACTGATATCTTTCATTGATATCATGCAAAACTTTTTTTTCATCTTCATTTGAAAGATACTTTGCATACAAAGCTTGTAACACTGCTTCTCTTGCTTTTTTTCTATGTTGTTTTTCAATCATTAGTGATGCCATTTAGCAAATTCATTTATTCTTCTTTCTGCAAGTAAATTTGATGCATCAAGTGTTGAAATATTATTTGCGATTGCATAATCAAATATTCTCATAAGAATATAATATATACCTTCTACTTGATAGCGAGCTTTATCTTTATTGTATCCTTGAAGCTCACTTGCAACATTCATTAATCCCCCAGCGTTAATCACATAATCTGGTACATACATTATTTTCTTACTAAGCAATAATTTTGAATCTCTAGATTCTCTTTCTAACTGATTATTTGCAGCCCCTGCAATAATAGAACATTTCATTTTTTTAATTGTTTTTGGATGAATGACAGCTCCTAAAGCACAAGGTGAAAATATATCTAAATCTAGGCCAATCAATTCTTGATTTGAAACAGGAATTACACCAAATTCATCTATTACCGTGTCTAATTTGCTTTGATCAATATCATATCCATAAATAATGGCACCTTCTTTGTGAAGATGACTACATAAATAATATCCTACTTTTCCAAATCCTTGTATTCCAACTCTCAAATCTCTCATCGAAGTTATGCCTAACTTTTTCTTCAACGCAGCTTGCATACCGACAAATACACCATATGCAGTTAAGATAGAAGGATCTCCACTTCCACCCATAGCTCTCTTAATTCCAGTAACATGATTAGTCTCCATTCTAATGAACTCCATATCATGCACTGACATCCCAACATCTTCTGCTGTAATATATTTTCCATTAAGACTTTCTACAAAGTTTCCAAAAGATCTTAAGAGTACTTCTGATTTATCAGAATTAGGGTCTCCAATAATTACTGCTTTTCCTCCGCCTAAATTTAAATTTGCTATTGAAGCTTTATATGTCATACCCCTAGAAAGTCTCAATACATCAACTAATGCATCTTTCTCGCTTTTGTAAGGATACATTCTACATCCTCCTAATGCAGGACCTAAAACTGTATTATGAATTGCTATAATTGCTTTTAATCCAGAGCTTGAATCATTACAATAAATCACTTGCTCATGATTGGTTTCACTAATTTGTTTAAATACACCTTTAACCATAATTTTTCCTTTTATCCTTTCGATTTTGAATATGCATTAATGATATCCTTCACTAAATGATGCCTAGCAATATCATGTTCATTTAATTTTACAATTCCAATATCTTTTATATTTTTTAAAATATTTAAAACACTAACTAGTCCTGAATGAGATTTCTTTGGTAAATCAATTTGAGATATATCTCCAGTAATAATTGCTCTAGAATCTATGCCTAGCCTAGTTAGAAACATTTTCATTTGAATAGTAGAAGAATTTTGAGCTTCATCTAAAATCATTACAGATCTATTAATTGTTCTTCCTCTCATATAAGCTAACGGAATAATTTCTATGATACCTTTACTAAGAAGCATTTGGATTTTACTTTTTGGTAATAATTCATGTAATGCGTCATATAAAGGTGCGAGATATGGATCAATCTTATCTTTTAAATCTCCTGGAAGAAATCCCAAACTTTCTCCCGCTTCTACTGCAGGTCTACAGAATATAATCTTTTCAAATTCATGCTTTTCCAATAAAGATAATGCATAAGCAACCGCTAAAAATGTTTTTCCTGTACCAGCAGGCCCTATAGATATAACAATATCATTCTTATATAAAGAGTCTAATAATTTTTTCTGTCCATCTGTTTTGGCGTGTACTGGTCCTTTTTTACCATAGAAAATAACATTACTAATAGACTTTCTACGATCTAAAGTCTTCTGCATATTCATTGCTAGCAACTGATTGATATCTTTAGTACTGAGGTTATTGCCTTTTTTAATTGAATCAACCATGTGACCTAATATAACTGAAAAATAATCTAAATCTTTTTTTAGTCCTTGGCAGAAAAGACTATTGCCGCGAATATTAATATTTAATGGAAGAGATTTTTTAAGGAAAAGGATATTTTGATCACCAATGCCATAAAGCTCAGTTAGATCAACCCCTTTTATTTCAAACTTTTTTTGCATTCTCTTTAATACCTATACCTAAATCATCTAATTGTTCATCTGATACAGTATTAGGAGAATCTTCCATGAGAGCGGAGGCTGAAGTAGTTTTTGGGAATGCAATTACATCTCTTATATTATTAACACCAGCTAATAACATAACCAGTCTATCTAGCCCAAATGCAATACCGCCATGAGGAGGAGTTCCAAATTTTAGAGCATCAATGAAAAAACCGAATTTACTCTGAATATCTTCCTTAGTAAGATTCATTGTTTCAAAAATTTTCTGCTGTAGTTTTTGATCATGAATTCTAATAGATCCCCCTGCTACTTCATAGCCGTTAATTACCATATCATATCCTTTTGATATGGCTTTTCCAGGCTCTGAAATTGCAGTTTTAATATCTTTATCTTTTGGTGCTACAAAAGGATGATGAACAGAATCAAAGCGTTGGTTGTCTTCATCCCAATTAAATAATGGAAAATCTACAATCCAAACGGGCTTAAATACTGAATCGTCATATAATCTTAACATATCTGCCACTTTAACTCTTATCTTTCCTAATACTTTTAAAGATATTTCAGGGCTATCAGCAACCATAAAACATATTGAATCATTTTTTATATTACAATCTGATACAAGGTTAGATTGAAGATCTTTATTAAAAAATTTTGATATTCCACCTTCAAAGGCGCTATCATTATATTTCATCCATGCTAGTCCTTTAGCTCCAAGTGATTGAGCATAAGAATCCAATTCAGAAATAATCTTTCTAGAAAAGAATTCTGAATTATCGACATTAATCATCTGAACGGATTCTGAACTCTTAAATACCTGGAAATCAGACTGATCAGAGAACTTTTTGAAATCTTGTATCTCAATTGAATATCTAAGATCAGGCTTATCAGTACCAAATCTTTTCATTGCCTCTTCATAAGATAAAGTAAGAAATGGAGTCTGTATCTTCACATTGTTCACCTCATCGAATACCGTTGCAATAAGCTGTTCTACCATATCTCTTACATGCTCTTCATCTACAAAGCTCATCTCTAAATCAATTTGAGTAAATTCAGGCTGTCTGTCTGATCTTAAATCTTCATCTCTAAAACATTTTACAATCTGAAAATATCTATCTAAACCAGAAATCATGAATAGCTGCTTATACATCTGAGGAGATTGAGGTAGGGCATAAAATTTTCCATTGTGCACTCTACTTGGCACTAAATAGTCTCTTGCACCTTCAGGTGTAGATTTAGTCAATACAGGGGTTTCAATTTCAATAAAATCTTGTTCATTTAAAAAATTTCTAACTACTTGAGTTGTTTTATGCCTAAGAATTAAATTATTTTGTAATTCAGAATTTCTTAATTCTAAATAACGATATTTTAGTCTATGCTCTTCAGTAGACGCTTCGCGATCATGAATAGACATTGGAAGTGGAGCAGATACATTCAAGATCTCTAGCTGCTCTGCAACGACTTCAATTTCTCCTGTTGTAATATTCTTATTTACTAAATCTGCCGATCTAGCTATAACAGTACCAGACACTGATATTACATCCTCATTCGATAAAGTCTTTCCTTTTTCTATCAAAGAATCTGTATTTAAAATAATCTGTGTTTTTCCAAATCGATCTCTGATATCAATGAAAATAATCTTGCCATGTGTGCGAGCGGAATTAATCCATCCAAACAATCGAACATTTTTATCAATATTTTTTTTGGTTAATGCACCACAATTGTGTGTTCTAGAATCCATATAGTATCAATGTAATAATTATTTTTCTAATTCTTGTGCATTTTCGACCAGTAATAATACCTTATCTGGAATATCATCAGTAGAGTCAGAATTAATATCAGCAATCCCAGCTGAACAAGAAAATTGTATCTCTTTTTCTTCTGTTTTTACTGATATCACTCCTTCCTTTAAATTTAGAATAGAGTTAGTGTGATTTTTCATAATCCCAAAATAACCTTCTGTACCAGGACATTTCACATAAGTCACATTATCAAAACTGAATGAATGTGTTGGGGTTACGATATCTAAGCTAAAAACTTTTATCACTTTTCAGCCTTTTTTATCATTTTTTTAGAGTCAGACTTTTTAACCTTTTCAATTGCTTCATCGATTGATCCTACGTATGAAAAAGCATTTTCAGGAAGCTCATCTGCTTCTCCATTAAGTATTGCTTCAAACCCTGCAATAGAATCTTCTAGTTTTACATAACGACCTTCTAAACCTGTAAATTGTTCTGCTACAAAGAAAGGTTGAGACATAAATTTTTGCATTTTTCTTGCTCTAGATACAACCAATTTATCTTCGTCAGATAATTCATCCATACCAAGAATAGCAATAATATCTTGTAAATCTTTATACTGCTGCAAAGTTGTTTGCACAGATCGCGCTACATTATAATGTCTATCTCCAACAACTCTTGGATCTAAAATTCTAGATGTTGATTTAAGCGGATCAATAGCAGGATAGATTCCTAATTCAGCAATTTTTCTTTCTAGCACTGAAGTAGCATCTAAATGTGCAAATGCTGTTGCAGGTGCTGGATCAGTTAAGTCATCCGCTGGCACATAAATTGCTTGCACAGATGTAATGGATCCTTTCTTGGTAGATGTAATTCTTTCTTGTAAATCTCCCATCTCTGTTGATAATGTAGGTTGATATCCTACCGCTGAAGGCATTCTTCCTAATAATGCCGATACTTCTGAACCGGCTTGAGTGAATCTAAAAATGTTATCTATAAACAGTAGTACATCTTTACCTTCATCATCGCGGAAATGCT
>Ga0310120_10003779_pt1 | contig 10770 bp, 9 predicted proteins | sample CB27_AW_983_MG_FD_203506 | JGI IMG/M metagenome (GOLD analysis project Ga0310120, IMG submission 203506) | Marine microbial communities from Western Arctic Ocean, Canada - CB27_AW_983 | ecosystem: Environmental > Aquatic > Marine > Oceanic | place: Canada: Western Arctic Ocean | collected... | reverse complement strand
CGGCTAAACTGAAATTCTAGTTATGCTTATCCAGCCTTATAGTTTGCTCGTAGTCTTAGTCGCAGGGTTGTTTCTACTTTTTCAAAAACGGGAACTTTAGCCCCCAACGACATCCTCGTGACGCAAGTTCCGGTCAATTTAATTATCTTGATCAGTCTATTGAACTTAGGTGGACTACTAAGTCTTGTCGTTGTTAGTGACGATGGTGTCATCTATTGTTGATCGCTCCTGGAACTTGTCACTGGCCAGGAACTGTAATATCTGATGACCAACCTAATCGAGTAACAACGTAAAGTAAATGTCATACGCCAGACTTCCCAATATATTTTTCACCCGGGTCAGCTGGCCTTAGCCGATGGGTGTAAAGATACTCGTAATGCGGCAGTATGATTTCGTACATTCGCTTTACCGAATCAGGCACCTGTGAAATATCGATATAGTCGCGTAGCTGTGTCTTGAGTCCGTCGGAATAGGTCATCTACTTAAGATAGAGGGAAGGACTTTATCAGGATACCGTATAAGAAAACTATGGGTGAAGTAGGAGAGAAACTAACTAGTCCACAGGTGTCGAGGATGGGGGGGAAGTCTTTGGAGAATACTAGTCCCGCTGGGGTAGTCCCGCTGGGGCCGTGGAACACAGCATCGTCCAGACACTGTCAGATGTCAGGCCGGGTATCCTTGGACTTGCAGCATCCCAGCGAGCTCATTTACGGCACCCTCCATACATCCACGACTCTCCAAAGGGCTGGTGAAAGCAAGTCATATAATCCCGCATTCCCATCATCCACTCAAAAAGGGCCGATGTCGGTCGAGGTCTTGCCCAGAGGACGAATATTCTATGCAGCACAAATTTAGTAAATAAGGTTTTAAAACAAAAGGTTTAGAAGAAGAGATAAATTGTTATACATTTTCATGGCTTTGTTATACATTAAGTTAAGGAGATCGTTTCTAGAATAGATTAAATACTGGAAGCATTAGGCGGATAACACATTTGTCTTTGGATACTAGTAGGGAGGGGATGAGAGAATGAGTTTATTCAAAATTGATGCGGAAAAGCATCGACATCTGGCAGATGAGTTTCGAAAAAACCCAGTTGGTATCCACTCTCCAGCACTACAAAAGATTCTCAATGTCTTTCGCGGCTCAGCTATGGCAGGGAAATATGTCCTGATCTGTGTCAAGCCTCATCAGGAATGGCGGTTGGCACAGTTGGGACAAGAGCGTGGCGACCCGTTAATTCTTAAAGATCAGAGTTTTCACTCAATTGAAGAAGCGGAGTGGGAAATATTCAAAATTCGTTGGCAGCACTATACCGGCGAGTCTCTCCAGTAGTAATCCAAGTTCATGGTGTGCGCACGCAATCAAGACTGAAATATTTTAACAATCGATCAAGGAAAAGTTTAACTGATTCGGGATAGAGAGTAATCGCAATGAATGCCGAGAGCAAAGACTATGGGAAACGGATCGTAGGATACAGTGATGAGATCAGTGTACGACCAGGACAGGACATCTCATTTATGGTGTCTAGTGAGGATAACGCAGACTATCAAGCATCTTTTGTCAGAATAATTCACGGTGATTGCAGTCCCGATGGACCGGGACTTAAGCTGGAGAAACTTACCACTAAGACTGACGGTCGATATACCGGTCAACGGCAAGAGTGCCTAGGAGGCTCCTTTATCGTGGTGCCGAATTCAGAAGCCATAGGCGGTCTGGATTCGTTCACTGTTCAGGCAATGATTTGGCCGACAACACCCGACAAAGGATGCCAATCAATAATTTCACACTGGAATGGTAATAAGAGAACCGGCTTCTCTCTTGGGATCGATTCATTGGGTGCAGTTTGCCTTCGAATTGGAGATAGCAACGGAAAAGTTCATGAAGTGAGTTCAGGCAAACCACTCGTTGCAAGAGAGTGGTACTTCGTATCTGGAACTTTTGATCAAAAGACTGGTTCCGCCACAGTTTTGCAGGAACCTCAAGCAAGTTTTGCATTGACTGATGATTCTGGGAACAACTCCGCAACCATTTCAGGAACGATGGGTGACGATACCGGCCCAATTCTTATTGGTGCATCTTATGTTGAAAAGCTTGGCACCAGGATTCGTGCTAGTGAGCACTATAACGGCAAGGTTGACGGTCCAGCATTGATTTCGGGTGTACTAAGTCGATCAGAAATGGAGCGGTTGCGCTCAAGAAATCTTCCAGACAACCTAAAAAGAAATCTAATTGCACATTGGGATTTTGGTCTTGGGATAAAAGAAACAGTCGTCTACGATACCTCTCCAAATAAACTTAATGGCACTCTCGTCAATATGCCAACTCGGGGCATGAAAGGGTATAACTGGTCTGGTAAAGAGATGAATTGGGCGAACGCGCCGGGCGAATACGGTGCAATACATTTTCACGATGACGACGTTTACGATGCGGGCTGGGACATTGATTTTACCCTGACAGTGCCGTCGGATTGGAAGAGTGGGTTATATGCGGCTCACGTACAGGTCGGTGAACACAACGACTATATGCCTTTCGTCGTTCGGGCCAATTCAAGTGCGACTAGTGTGGCAAAGGCGGTTTTCCTTGTTCCGACTGCTAGCTATATGTCCTACGCTAACGAGCACCTGCCTACGGATGCACCACTCGCACAATTACTTACTGGACAAGTCCCAGTTCTAGACCAAGAAGATATATTTCTATTGCAGAACAGAAATTATGGTGGGTCGCAATACGATACCCATTCGGATGGGAGCGGCGTCAGTTATTCCTCGCGCTTGCGGCCTATCCTGAATATGCGTCCGAATTACCAGTCCTGGCTAGGAGGATATGGTTCGTCATTATGGCAATTTAACGCTGATACCCACATCATCGATTGGCTTGAAGCCAAAGGATTTGAGTGCGACTGTATTACTGATGAAGACCTTCATTATGAGGGTGTTGCGGCATTAGAAGGCTACGATGTACTCCTAACTGGGTCTCATCCGGAATACTGGTCCGATCCTATGTGGAAAGGACTGGATGCATTTAAGGAGCGAGGTGGTCGACTGATGTATCTAGGCGCAAACGGCTGGTATTGGAATGTGGCTTATCACGATACTGCACCAGGAATTATGGAAGTCCGGCGTGGTGAAGACGGAATTAGGGCGTGGGCGGCAGAGCCAGGAGAGTATTACAACAGTTTTACAGGTGAATACGGCGGATTATGGAGGAGAAAAGGTAAGCCTCCCCAGATGATGGCGGGCACGGGATTTAGTGCTCAAGGTTTTGATATTTCATCATATTTCCGTAAATTACCGGATAGTGAAAATGAGCGTGCTACGTTCATATTCGAAGGTGTTAATGATGAGATTATTGGAGATTTCGGCCTAATTGGTGGTGGCGCAGCAGGCTTAGAGCTTGACCGTGCTGACCGTTTGCTCGGTACTCCACCCAATTGCTTGGTTCTTGCCTCTTCGGAGAATCATTCAGATATCTACCTCGTTGTTTGTGAAGAAATTCTAATCAACTATCCGGGTATAACCGGTCAGGAAAATGAATTGGTTAGGGCGGATATGGTGTTTTACGAAACACCAGCAGGTGGTGCGGTCTTTTCTGCTAGCTCGATCGCTTGGGCGGGGAGCTTATCTCATAATAATTATAGTAATAACGTTTCGCAGATTACTGAGAACGTGCTCAGAAGATTCTTAGATCCAACTTTGTTTGAGACTGATTAATTTGTTGGGGTGCGATTTAGCCCTGACTCAATCTGAAATACACATCAAAAACGGAGGTAAGTAACAATGAAAAAACTAAATACAACGAAACCAACAGACGTTAGCCGACGTGGCTTTCTGGCCAAAAGCGTAGTAGGTGCTGGAGCTGTGGTCAGTGGCACAATGTTAAGTGCCATCAATAACGGTGCTAAGGCGGATGGTGACCCCATTCCGTTGGGCGGCGGTATGCCTGTAACCGGCTGGGCTGCAGCAGACGGTATAGAATTTCAGCGGGCACAGGAAATGGCATGCGATGAAATCAACGCCATGGGAGGAATCTTAGGCCGCCCTTTGGTACCAGTGATTGAGGATACGGGCAACCAGGGAGCGGATAATATTATTCCCGCAATGCAAAGACTTATTGACCGCCATGGTGTTCACGCAATCATCAACGGCTATAACACTGGGGCAGTCACGGCGGAATATGATGTAATTGCTGATGCTGGAATTATTTATATCCATCACAATACCGATATTGTTCATCATGAAACTGTAGGTAATGACCCAGAACGACACTTCGGAAACTTCATGGGAGACCCAGCGGAGTATTGGTATGGCGAAGGTTTGTTAGCGTTTCTTAATGGACTAGTCGAGAAAGCCCAATGGTCGCCCGCAAATAGAAAGATCGCGATTGTTACCGGATCGCAAAACTACAGCATGGTCATTGCAGAGGCAATACGAGATAACGCGGAGAAGTACGACTGGGATATCAGCCTATTTGAAACTGTAGTGGTTCCGATCTCAGAATGGGGCCCGACACTTACCAAAATTCGAAATGATCCTCCAGCCGTAATCGCGGTGACGCATTGGGTTCCGCAAGATCTTGCACAATTTATGGTTCAATTTGTCCCAAATCCAACGAACAGCCTGGTATATATGCAATATGGACCATCGCTTGCAGCATTTCGAGAGATTGGTCAGGATTCAACAAACGGCGTGTTGTATTCAACTGTCATAGCATCATTACAGGATGAGATAGGGACAGCTTTCAATAACAGATATAAAGAACGTTTCGGACCTTCTTCAAGTCCTCTCGCTGGCGCCCAAGTGTACGATAGCATTCATTATTGGGCATTATCAGCGGCTATTGCTGGAGGTACGGCGGGTCCGGGCGGTTATGAACAGAACCGGAAGGTGGCGGATCGGCTCCGGCGTATGATTTATCGTGGTGTGATGGGTACCACTCACTTTTTTGTCCCAGAGCAGGCGGCAATTCCTTATCCCGATGCCACTAACGATCCTTCATTAGGCATGCCCCATCAATACTTACAGATTCAAGACTTCAAGGATGAGCCTGAGTTGATCGCTCCGGCGCCTTATGAAACTGCAAGTTTCAACCTCCCACCCTGGTTTAAGGTTTAAATAAGAGCAGTTACCAGTAGCAGCGAGAGGTAAGGTGGTTTTGGAAACACCACTGCTGTCGTGCCGAAATGTGTCGAAGTATTTCGGTGCGATGGCAGCGGTTAATGATCTCACTGTTGATGTCCACCAGGGAGAGATTTTTGGTATTAGTGGCCCAAACGGCGCTGGGAAAACTACGCTGTTTGAGGTAATTTCTGGACTTAGTTCTGCAACTGAAGGAACTATTATTTTTGACGGAAGGGAGATTACGGGTAATCAACCTCAGAAAATATGTCAGCTTGGCTTATCGCGAGTGTTTCAGTCGAATGCTTGCTTCGATTCTCTAACTGTCCGGGAAAATATATCTGTTGGTGCAATATACGGTGTGGCAAATGGGCCACTCGTTCCTTTGTACACCCAGCAGCACACCCTTGAACGTATAGAGTTTACTCTCCAGAAAGTTGGACTAGGAGATAAAGGGGATCATATCGCTGCTAACCTATCGGTATTGGACCGAAAACGTTTAATGTTTGCGGCAGCACTCTCAAGCAGCCCAAAACTGCTTTTATTGGATGAGCCGGTAGGTGGGCTCAATTCACATGAAATGGATCACATCGTCCGCTTGGTATCTGATATCGCCAAAAGCGGGGTTACTATTGTTCTGATCGAGCACGTTATGCGGTTCATGGTCCAACTGGCAACCCGCGTATTGATCATGCACCATGGAGAGGAAATTTTTATTGGTCTCCCAGAAGATTTACCCCGCGATGAAAGGGTGGCCGAAGTCTATCTTGGTAAGGAAGCGACCAAGAGCCTAGAAAGATTTTTTACAAAACAATAGTTAGCCACGTACGACGAATATTCGAGTTAATGGCTAAGAATCGATTTTAAAATGTTAAATGTTTCCAGGATCACCGCGGGATATGGCGGTCACAAGGTCATAAAAGGTGTGTCGCTCAATGTTCCTGAGGGAGCTTTAATAACAATCATTGGGCCTAATGGTCATGGAAAAACGACATTGTTGCGCTGCATATCTGGAATTGTTCCAATTGATGACGGTCGTATTGTATTTGATGGGAAACAAATTGACGGATCGCGCGTAGACGAGATAGTAAAACTAGGAATGGTGCACATACCACAGGGTGATTTGCTATACCCAGATATGACCGTTGACGATAATTTGCTAATGGGCGGCTATTTGATAAAGTCAGTCACGCAGTTAGAAGATCGTCGTGAGAAAGTGCTTGATTTGTTTCCAACGTTGAGCGAACGCAAGAAACAGATCGCCAGCACGTTATCTGGAGGTGAACGTAGGATGCTCGCAATGGGTCGAGGATTGATGACAGGTGCGAAGATACTGTTACTCGATGAACCTTCTCTAGGATTAGCGCCTGTGGTGATAGAGAAGATATTTGAAACTATTAGACAGTTGAATAAGGATGGTCAGACGATATTGTTGATCGAGGAGAATGTAAGTCGCGTGATTAGTGTCTCCGATCATATTTATTTGCTAGATGAAGGGCAGATAGCCTGGGAAGGGTCTGGCCACGATTTGTCTGGCAATGAACAGTTAATGGAAGTATTTCTAGGTGGCTAGCTAAAATGGATGGCTGGGTTCAAATTATTGCGAGCGGATTGACGGTAGGCGCTATGTACGCAGTTAGTACGATAGCGTTGTCTCTTGTGTGGGGCGCCTTGAATGTTTTGAATATGGGGCAAGGCGCCATGTTGGCAGTAGGAGGCTATATTGCGTACACGGCAGCGACCGCGCTTAATTTACCGATTCCACTTGCCATTGGTGTAGCGATTATCGTTGGCGCTGGCATAGGCGTGCTTATGTATTTCCTGATAATTAAATTCATGATTGGGAAAGATAGTTTCGAGACTAATGTGATAATCGCCACTTTCGGTTTTGCTTTGGTTCTCGAGAATTTGATATTGCGTTTTTATGGCGCCTATCCTCTACGCCAACCTATAGGTATCGATGGTGGCTGGTATATTGGTGCTACCCATATTCCTTACCAGAATGTATTACTTATTGTTGCGTCGGGTGTATTGATGGTAGTAGTAGCGTACATTCTCAAAAATACCCGGATGGGAAGAGCAATCAGAGCAACGGCACAGAATCGTGAGGCTACCGAACTGATGGGCGTTCGAGTTTCGTGGGTTTTTCTCCAGGTGCTGATGCTCGGCGGTGGGCTAGCAGCTGTTTCTGGCATTATGTTAAGTACTCTTACAACTCTCGCGCCTACGATGGGATATGACCCAATGCTGAAGGCGTTTATTATTTGTGTTATTGCAGGGTTAGGTAATATCTATGGCGCGCTAGTATCGGCGTTTGTTCTTGGATTATTCGAGGTTTCTATACAATTTATGTTTGGAGTTAGATTTGGATTTCCCGCTCTTTTATTGCTAGTGATTTTGGCACTAATCTGGCGACCCTACGGGGTCTTTGGTAGGCGCAAGACAGACCGGTTGTGAAAATGGCAACGAACAGCGCAAAGGTTGCCGCAAGCTATCGTGCCGACATTATGATCGGAGTGGCGCTGATATTTTTGGCAATAGTTGTACCGTTCATTTTTCCCACACGATATCTAGTCGGGCAGTTGACCATATTCTTTTTATGGGCAACGGTCGTAAGTCAATGGAATCTTGTTTTTGGTGTCGCCGGGATATTCTCTCTAGCACAAATGGCTATTTTTGCTATGGGTGGTTACGTGGCAGGCATGTTAGGGCTTTATCTCGGATGGTCACTCTGGATATCGATGTTCTTTGGAGGCTTTGCGTCAGTTGTGTTCAGCACTTTAATCGGTGTTGCGTGCCTACGTTTGAGGGGCGCCTATGTCGCATTGTTGACATTCGCAATTGCTCAAACTATGTATCTCCTGATAATCACCGATACAGCGTGCTTCATGAGACAGGGTGTCACTTGCAGGAATTTTACTGGCGGAACTCGCGGATTAGCCAAGTTCGGAGATTTTGGATTCCGGGAATTACTGCCATATAAATACATGGCTTTTGGGGATTATTTTCTGGCGCTTAGTGTTTTGATCTGTGCTGTTGCGTTTTCTATTTTCGTCATCAGGAGTCCAGTTGGCTTAGCGTTTAGAGCATTACGGGATAATCAAGTCTGCGCCGAGGCTCGAGGTATAAGTAAATTCAAGTATCAGTTACTGATATTTTCGGCTTCAGCGTTTTTTACGGGTGTGGCAGGGGCTGTATATGCTGGACATTTCCGGGTAATGGGCGCAAATACACTCTATCTGAATCTATTATTGTTCCTTCTTTCTATGCTTATTATTGGTGGAGCAGGTCGTGTCTGGGGACCACTACTGGGAGCTGCAACATTAATGCTTGTTGACGAGGTATTGAAAGAATTTGTCGACTGGCGACTCGCCGGCCTCGGCATAATTCTGGTTGTTTTTATCGTGCTATGGCCGAAAGGGTTAGCCGGTGCTTTGGACAACATGAGTTCACGATTTCGAAAAGATACTGAGTTTAGTGATCGAGGTGGGAAGTCCCATATTCCATAAATTTAAACGCTCAATCTGAAACTAAAAACAGATATTAATCGTCGATCAAATTTTTTCTTGATACCTACTGGCCACCTTGCGGACTGAAGCGATTCAAGAAACTGGTTTAGCGTTTAAGCATAGCCTTCAACCCATAGTCAGCAGCCTCAAGTGCGTTGCGGGTGATGATTTGGCCGGCTGACAGTGCTTTGCGAGAAAGCGAGTGGTAAGCGGGCCAGTTAATAGTTTCTACAGCACGCAGAACACCTTCTTTAAAGCAGAACGCAGCCTTTCGTGGTGGTTCATCACGCTCAATAATGATTGTTTCGGTCAAGCCCTTTGAAACGCCCATCTCTCGCAGTCTACAACGTTGAGAATGAAGTCGTCGACTTATGCCTGAACCTGGCTACTGGAGAATGTTGACCCTTGGCGGTCGAATGCTTTCAATCATCGTATAGCACGCTAGATATCGCAGAGGCGTTAGACCTTCCCACGGCATTACGGATCGAATTGGTCCGATTATGCTTGTTCCGAGCTTGGGGAATCTATCAAGCGATTCGTCGTGGGTGTCATTGCCTAGCCAAGACAAGGCCTAAGCGCGGCAGGGCACGAGTAACCTCAACTATCCTTCCAGACCGTGCAGAATAGTACGAAGTTTCTTGATCAGTTCGCTCTTTTCTTTTTTCGTCAGCCCTTTGGTGACTTCTTTTTCGAGTTCATTAAATCTGGGGAACAACTCTTCCATCAGGTGTAGTGTCTTTTGGGTTGGCGCAATAATTAACCGACGGCCATCACTGGGGTGGGCTTTTCGCTCAACGAGTTTCAAGGTGTGTAAGGTCTTGACGATGCCAGTCAGAGTGCTCTTGGAGACTGATGATTCTTGAGCCAGCTGGTGAGATTCCCGAGACCCCCAGACCCATAGCACCCAAAGCACGGTAAAACCGGTGAAGGACAACCCATGGCGGGCCAGCAGATCGCGCTCTGCCTTATTGCGGATGCTGTTGGCTGCACGAAAAATATTCGCTACTGCATCCATTGCCCCAAGATCTACACCCAGCGCCCGCACGCGCTTGTGGGCCGCTTTCTCGGCGATGGTAATAGACGAATCGTGAGCCGACTCAGTCATCACCGGTTTCCGGCAGGTTGCGACGGGCGAGCGTGGTCCCGGATTTCCAGGAGAACGATACTTCACGCCAGTAACCGGCGATCAGTTCGCGGGGCTGCAGGCGGGTAAGTTCCTCGGTAGGCGAATCAAACAGCTGCAGTTGAAAATCGCCGGTAAAGGTGCGGCCTATCTCGCTCTGGTAAGCCGACATGGTGACCAGTTCGTCCAGACTGTCGGCGCCATCTCCCTCGATGGCAGGCATGAGGCGGTTGTGTAGCATGGGCAGGCCGTTGACGAAGCCGGCGTTATCGCTCGCGCCAGTGATTTCAAACTCGGCTTGAATAAGTCGCCGGTCATACGCTGCAATGGTGGCGCCAAAACGTCCCCCTGGTTCCAGGCGGGCGCCGGCCTGGCCGACGGTAATGGGTCGGGTCATGTGAATTGAGGCCATCTTCTTGGGGTAACCCTGGTGTTGGCCCCGCACCAGTGCATAGTCTTTATCCACCCAGATATAGACACAGCGCGAGTAGTGAGATCCGCGATACTGACAGCGAACCACAACGAAGGCTTCCATGTATTGGCTGCGCACTGGGTCCAGCAGTTCTTCATAACTGTCAGAGCAGCTTTGCCAATCGGCCCAGATCACTGCGATAGCGCCGGGATCCTCATCGGCCAGTTCAATGCCTTCGGGCAGCAGTTCAGCAACCGCATCAGGATCAGTGCGGTATTCAAGTGTGAGCATGGCGCCGGAGTAGTGCCATGGTGTATTGGGCAGCAACGACGCCTGTCCAGTCGCTGTGCGTGGGAACATAAACCCCTTTACCATGATGGAATACCTTATTTTTTATTGCACTTTTGTTCCTCTATGATATCGTTCGGAGCCTAATGAAATCAACAAGTGAAAAACGATGACTGAGTTCAGAAACGTACTCCTGGATGGGTATCCAACACGGGTCAGGCGTGAAGGCGATACCTTGATCAGTAACGATGGCCGCGAGGTATCCATCTCTAACGCAGTGCATCTTCCACCGGCACAACCGCGCAAGATTATCTGCGTACATCT
>Ga0310120_10003776_pt1 | contig 10776 bp, 8 predicted proteins | sample CB27_AW_983_MG_FD_203506 | JGI IMG/M metagenome (GOLD analysis project Ga0310120, IMG submission 203506) | Marine microbial communities from Western Arctic Ocean, Canada - CB27_AW_983 | ecosystem: Environmental > Aquatic > Marine > Oceanic | place: Canada: Western Arctic Ocean | collected... | reverse complement strand
ATGTGTTCGTACACGAGGGGTTGCGCAAGCCGAGGCCGGCGTGATGCCGACGCGCGTCAGGCTGCGGCAATGTCCCGCCTGCCGGGCGGTGCAGCGCGCGAGCGCCTATGTGCTGCTAGAGGACCTCGGGCCCAACCCGCTGCGGGCGTGTCCCGCGTGTGGCTGGATCGGATCGACGCGGGCGCTGCGGATCGTGGATAGCGCCGGGGGTGCTGGTCGAGGATCGCGAACGGGAGCCGCGGCTCCACGGGGACGATCGCAGGTGCGATTTGGAAAGCAGTCGAACGCTCAGTTGCTAGCAACGAATCCCCGGCGCGCCCTCACGAACCGATACCTCAATCCTCGGGACAGTCGCGCTGCTCGCGCGAGAGTTCCAGCATGAAGCGCGAACCGATGTCTTTTTCGTGGTTTAGGGCGGCCGCGTGAGCTACTTGCGCAGTTCCCGTCCGTACGGAGTTCCCGCTCTTCGCGGCCTCCAGCACCTCGATGCCCGCCTCTGTCGAGGCCCGCTTCGCATCGATGAACCCGAAAAACGAGTCGATGTAGTCGTCGAAATGTGAGGCGATGCCCCGAGCCTGGAAGGCAATAAATTGCGCTACGCGATCGTAATGTGCAGCCGCGCTGCGTAGCCAGGAGAGTACCGATGGCAGCTCGTAGGAGCTTGATTCTAGCGATTTCATTGCCATGTCAACGAGTTCGTTGGCCTCAACGATGGAGATCTGGTCCGAAGCAATGAGATCGCCAATTTCGTCGCATCCCGCTCGCCGAGGGTCACCATACGGTTCATCCTGTGGTTCGCTCGTTTGATCGGACCGTGCTTCAGCGCGCGGACGAGAGGCGCCTTGCGGTTCGTTCTGTGGTTCGCTCGTTTGATCGGACCGTGCTTCAGCGCTGGAAGAGGTGTTTCGGGACTCCGACTCACGATTAGGCGGACTGGGACTTTGGGCGGACGACCCGCGGCCAGTACTGGAACACGCGGTAACGATGAATACGCCCAGGACGAGGACCCCACAGAGCATCCAACGCGACATGATCACCTTGCTTCGCCTGGTGGGAGTCTAGAACCCGATTGTCCCGCTGTGGGTTGGCGAGGTGGCCGAAATGGGGTGCCCAAACTAGAGAAGGAAGGATGAGCACACCATTAGAACCACGATGTGGTATTGGGAGGCGGCCGCCTGGCGGTAATCGACTGCTCAATCCCACCCGCTAAAGATGAGCACGTCATTTTTCAGTGCGAACGACGATGTCCCATGGCGTTTCATCGCGGCTCTCACCGCATACTGCGGTCACGATGGCCGCGCCGAGAAGCCCGATCAGAAGCCAGCGCCACATGGTTCCCGCCGTTTCGTTCGATCTCAGCACTGCGCGCGAAGCGGTCGCGGGCGCAGTCTAGTCGGAGCGCACTGAGCGAGTCTGTCCCCGTCGCTCGGAAGAAATGATGGGCTCGTAGCGACGTATCGTCATACCCGTGCCAATCGAGCACTGTGCTCGGTTCGCCACACGCAATGAGCACGTCGTGCCGGGCGATCGCAGAGCGCCTTGAGGCGAGCGTCCGCTTGCGACAGAAGACAGGCGGCGTAGACTCCCCCATGCGTGATCCGCCGATCCGGTCTCATCGGTGCGTGAGGTCTCGCTTGCAATCGAGGGAGTGGTGCCGATGCGAGGCGTCGGAGTCATCGAATTCGGCGGCCCGGAAGCGCTGCAAGTCGTCGACCTGCCTGAGGTTCATGCGGGCTCCGGCGAAGTTCGCCTGCGCGTGCACGCCGCCACGGTGAACCCGACCGACACGTTCACGCGCGGCGGCGCCCGGGCCGAGGCGTTGCTGAAGCATCCGCCGCCGTACATCCCCGGCATGGATGCGGCGGGCGTCGTGGACGAGATCGGACCGGGCACATCGACCGAACTCGCCCTGGGCGACGCGGTCATGGCGATGGTGATTCCCAATGGCAGTCACGGCGCGTATCGCGAGAGCATCGTGCTCAAGGCCGGCGCGGTCGCGCGGGCGCCCGCGGGCTCGTCGCACGCCGAGGCCTCCACCCTGCCAATGAACGGCTTGACCGCACGACTGTCGCTCGACCAACTCGCGCTCGAACCGGGTCAGACGATCGCCGTCACCGGCGCGGCGGGCTGCTACGGCGGCTACGTCGTCCAACTCGCCAAGGCCGATGGCCTTCGCGTCATCGCCGACGCGTCCTCAGCCGACGAGCAACTCGTGCGCGACCTCGGGGCCGACATCGTCGTACCGCGCGGGGACGACATCGCCGAGCAGATCCGTAAGGTCGCAGCGGACGGCGTCGACGCGCTGGCCGACGGTGCGGTCCAAGACGATCTCGCCGTCGGGGCGATCAAGGACGGCGGCGGCTTCGCGGCCGTGCGCGGTTGGCGGGGCAACGGCGAGCGCGACATCGTCTTCCACGTGACGATGGTGGTGGATTACGACCAACGGGCCGACCAGCTGGACCAACTCCGCCAGCAAACCGAGGACGGCAAGATCTCGCTGCGAGTCGCCGCGACCTACGACCCGGAAAACGCCGCCGAGTCACACCGCCGCCTGGCCACCGGCGGTACACGTGGACGCTGTGTGATCACGTTTTAGTCCGCCGCGACTGGGCGTACGGGTCACAGGATGTTCCGGAGCATCGCACCCTTGCGATAGGCCCTGCGCTGGTTCAAGCCCCCCGTCCGAGCCAGCTCCCGTCCGCGGTCCGGAAATTCTGGAGTGCTCGGGCACGCCCTTCGCGCGCGAAGCATACCTACCTCCGGCACCGTGGCGACCGATCAGTTGACGAGCCGCTGGTCAGAAGTAATCCTGCCGCGAATACCGTGAAAGGGAGACCCATGGCACTCGATCCAGCCATTGAAGTGCATGACGATCGTTTCAACCGGTTGGTCATCCACAACGCGCACATCGACCATCTCTGGACCGGTGGGCGGTGGACGGAGGGGCCGGTTTACGTCCCTGCCGGCCGGTATCTTGTCTTCTCCGACATCCCAAACGATCGCTCGCTGCGATACGACGAGCGAACTGACGAGACAACCCTCTTTGAGGAGCCCGCGCTCAACCAGAACGGCCACAGCCTCGACAACGAGGGACGGATCGTTAGCTGCGAGCACCGGGGCCGGGCCGTCACGCGCATAGGACACACTGGCCGTCGTGAGGTTCTCGCCGACAGTTACAAAGGAAAACGCCTCAATTCCCCCAACGACGTGATCGTGAAGTCTGACGGCAGCGTGTGGTTCACAGACCCAACCTACGGCATTGACAGCGAGTACGAGGGGGACGCCGCCGAGTCGGAGATCGGTGCGTCGTGCGTGTATCGAATCGATCCGGCCGGTGGCTCGATCACCGCCGTTATCACCGACATGGTGCGGCCCAACGGGCTCGCCTTCTCACCCGACGAGTCGATGCTTTACGTGGCCGACACCGGCATCTCACATGTCGGTCGGGACTGCCCACCCGACATCCGGGCATACCCCATGGCGGCCGACGGTCGCGCCCCTACGGGTGATCACACGACCTTCGCAACCTGCGACAATGGGCTCTTCGACGGGTTCCGCGTCGACGCCCACGGGAACGTGTGGAGTTCCGCAGGCGATGGTGTGCACTGCTTCGCCCCGGACGGTGCCCTCCTCGGCAAGATCCTTCTGCCTGAGGTCGCCGCAAACGTCGAGTTCGGTGGGATTAAGCGCAACCGCCTCTATATCTGTGCTACCACAAGCTTGTTCGCGATGTACCTAAACACTGCGGCTGCCCGCTGACGTCACTCAGATGCGCCTGTTTACGTGCCCTTGGGCGTGCATCCGCCCACCTCGTATGCGGATGGGGCAATGCGCGGCGGCGCGCAGCTTACCGAAGAGAGAGGAGGCAGTGATGCCGACATTTCGCAGTCTTGCAGAGGTCGTCCTGATCGTCGACGACATGGAGCGTGCGCTGACATTCTACCGCGACACCTTGGGCCTGCCGCTGTTCTCGCCGCCCGACCTGCCCGGCAAGTTCCTCCAGGTCGGCGAGCAGGGAGGGCCCAGCGGCGCGACAGGCGTGCCTCAGCAGATCGTGCTCTCTCCCCGTCCCCCCGGCACAAGGCGCGCGGGCGCGGACCGGACGGAGCGCGTGCTCCACCATATCGGCCTCGAGGTAGCCGCCGATGAGTACAACGCGCTTCGCCAGCGCTTGCGTGCCGCCGGCTATGAGACGCGCGGCGGCGAGCACCCGTTCATGAAGGTCGAGGCGTTCTACGTGGACGATCCCGACGGCAACGAGGTCGAGATCGTCCGCTACATGGAGAGCTGACGCGGCCAGTCTGCGAACGTCCCTGTCCGCGACGTCGAGCGCGTTCTCCTCGGTCGCGTTCGACCCGGGTCCCGGCGGGAGGTCCCGTGCCCGGGCTCGAAACCGTCAATCCCGGCTGACCTCGCTGCGAGCGGTACCCTTCTCTCCTTGGGTCATCGAGGCGTTCCCGAGTATTGGAAGCCGGACGCCGCGCTTTGGACGGCGAGGCAGGCCTCGAGCTACGGTGAGGTCACGATGAACGAGCAGCCTGCCCCGCCGCCACCGGCACCGACGCCGACCGAGCCACCATCGCCTCGGCCGCCCGCACCGCCCCGGCCGCGCCCTTGACTGGGTGCGCGGCGATGGCGTCTTCAGCTTTGCGGGACGGAAACCTTTTCGCTGGACCCCCGATCCGATTCTGGTCCGCGATAGGGTGATTGAGCGCTGGAGAGGCTGCGGCAGCCGGCATCGTCGCATTCGAGTTCTTCGAACGTGATATCCCGCAGACCGCCGGTCCAATACACGACGACGGAAGACGGCGTCAAGCCGAGGTGAACCGCGGCCCTGCTCGCTATCCGTGAACGACCGCAGAACGCGGCGCACCTCCCAGCCGCCGCGGCGAACGCGTGAGGCCCGCTGAGGCTCCGTCCGATCGTCCGCGTCCGTACCGTTCATCCCGTGGGGAATCGCTGGCGGGCGTTGGGACTATGGATCCGGTAACAGGCACACACGCCGGGGGCGTTGCGAGAGTTCAGGCCCCGTTGTCAGGCGCACGAGTTCTCGGGATTCCCGGAGCGATCTAAGACTCTTGCCCCGCACCATTGTTGCTGAGGAGCTCCTTGCATTCACACTCTAACTGGACAGTTTCTGGTTGTGGGGCACGAATACTCGATCGGGCAATAGGCACGGGGTTTCGGTCGCCTCGGGGCCGGGCCTCTCACGAGCAGCCCACCAACCTCCTCGAGAGAGACTCGCGCACGCACGCCTCGGCGCAACGAATTTCAGCGAATGGAGCTTTGGCGCCGCACAGGCGGAAGACCGACGGACTGGTTCTCAGTAGCTCCGGCAGCCTCCCACTGATTGGGGCGACCGCTGGGCCGGGCGGATTCCCGGGATCGCCGTTCTCTGTGCGCAATCTAATTTTCGTGCCCCACACGCGTACGCGGATCGCCCGCGTCTTCACGATGTGTGAATCATGGGGCGTCTCCACCGCTCGAAGTTCTAGCGGCGGCTAGACGAGCTTCGGCAGCACGTCGTTGGTAAACCGAACGAACGTGTCCTGGCTCATCGGCGCGAGCATCAGGTAGTTCATCGGGACCTCGGCCTCAAGCTCCTTGAAGCGATCCACGACCTCCGTTGCAGTGCCGACGATGGCGACGTCGTTCAAGTAGCGGTCAACCGGGTCGATCTCGAGGTCCTGTTCATGGCCGGGGATCTGCTCGCGGGGACGCCCCGACTTGTTGGGGTTGGCATAGGCGCCGACGGTCCAGGCCGAACTGTGCCGCGCGACCTCCTCCGCCTGGGCATGGGTGTCCCCCAGCGCAACGAAACGGACGATCGGCAGGTCGCGATCACCAACGACGTGCCCATTTGCCTCCATCACCTCTTGATAGAGCTCGCGCTTGTACTGGATCACGCCATTTGAATCATGCGGGCCGAGCATGATCGTGTAGCCCTCGGCGGCTGCGTTGCGGATCGAGTCGGGCGAACTCGCCGCCAGGTACACGGGCGGATGGGGATCTTGGTACGGGCGAGGTAAGACCAGCACGTCGTCGAAGTCGTAGTACGTGCCGTGGTGACTGAAACGTTCGTCGCGCCAGGCCTGCTGCACAATGTCGGCGGTCTCGCGGAAGCGCTCGTAGACATCGTCCGGCGTCACATTGAAGAGGGCGAACTCCGTGGGATCGAACCCGCGCCCGGAGCCCCAGTTGAGGCGGCCTTTGGAGAAGTGATCAAGCATGTTGAGCTCTTCGACCAGGCGAAGCGGGTGGTAGTACGCGTTGAGGGTGACCGCCGTTCCGATCCGCAGCCGCTGTGTCCGCCCCGCGATGTGTGTACCCATGAGCGTCACTGAGGGGCAGACGCTATAGGTCGTGAAATGGTGCTCTGCTAGCCAAATGCAGTCGAAAGCACTGTCTTCCATCCTCTCCACGCGCTCCATCGCCCGCTCATAGACGGTCGATACGGGGACGCGGCCGGTCCAGGAGAAGAACTGCAGCAAGCCCACTTTCATGACGCACTCCACGGCGTCATGCTACCAGGGACGCGGCGAGTCCGAACGAGACGGGAGCGCGTGCGGCCCCGCGAGCGTCGATCGCCTGCGCGGCTACAGGCCATACAGCGCGGCGGCATTGTCCCCCAAGATCCCTCGGGCCGACTCCGGCAGCATCGCGGTCAGTTCGGAGATGTCATCGATGTAGGTCGGCGGATGGTCACCGTGGGGATAGTCCGAGGCCCAGAAGAAGCGATCCGCGCCGACATGCTCGATCACGCCCGCCACCGCGCGCTCGTCCGGATCGGCGGAAATCCAACACTGGCGACGGAAATACGCGCTGGGTAGCTCCTTGAGCGGCAATGATCGTTTGCCGTCGGCCATGCTGTCGCGAACGGCGTCCATCCGGTCCAGCGACGCGCCAATCCAGCCGGCGCCTGCTTCCAAGACCACCAACTTAAAGCGCGGGAAGCGATCGAACACGCCGTACTGGAAGAAGGAGTAGAAGGCCTGCTGGATGCCCTGCCGCGCAAGGACATTGTAGTACCAACTGGCGTCGTTACCTAAGTCGCGAAAGCGGTTGCCGCGCGTGATCGGTCCGGGCTCGGCCATGGGGTGGATCGCAATCGGGACGTCGAGTTCCTGCGCTTTGCCCCAGAGAGCATCGTGGTCCGGATGTCCGTGGGACTTCGAACTCAGGGTGAACGGCGCGACGAAGGCGCCGCGGCAGCCGTCCAGGACGGCACGCTCGAGCTCCTGTGTGGCCCCGGCAATGTCCGTCAGATCGAGATGCGCGATCGGGATGAGCCGGCCCAGGTGACCGCGGCAGAACTCCGCGATCCAACGGTTGTAGGCCACGCAATGCGCGGCGCTCAGTTCGGGGTCACTGCGCATGCGGTAGGGCCAGCTCAGACCCACCGTGGGATACAGAATCGCTGCGGTGAGGTTCTCCCGATCGAGCAAGTCGACGCGTTCGGCGGCGTCCATCGTGCCGTAGGGCGCGGCTTCCAGGTAGCTCAGGCCCTTCAGCTCTGCGTCGCTGCGGCCCATGCTGCCGAGGTTGCTCAGGCCCTTGCCCACCGGCCGCTCGCGCCCGTCGATTTGAAAGTACTCGTCGCCATCATCGGCGACCGCGAGCCGGAGGGCGCGGTCTCGATAAGCGGGATCGATATACTCCTGCCAGATGCCGGGCGGCTCAAGGATGTGTCCATCGGCGTCGACGCCTCCGTCGAACGTCAGGTGGCTCGTCGTTGGCATCCAGCGGGTCGTCTTCATGGCGTCCCCTTCCCGAGTGACGGACACGACTCGTTCCGCGGCCGGCCAACGGTCGCAGCATCACCATAATCCTAATCCGATCGAGCATGCGGCTGGCACACGCGTGAACTACGTTTTTGGATAAGGGATCGGTGAGTCGCTTCCCTCCTGCGTGCAGGACGCACTCTCGGCCCAGTTCGCTGCGGTGGTGGCGATGGCGGATGGCCCAGCGATCGCCTTCACCTCCAACCGCGATGGCGATTTCGAGATCTACACCATGCGGCCCGATGGGACAGACGTGCGCCAACTGACGATGAACGATGACCGGGACTGGAGCCCCGCTTGGTCCCCTGACGGAACCCGAATCGCCTTCGCCTCCGAACGCGATGGCAACGGTGAGATCTACACCATGCGGTCCGATGGCACGGACGTGCGCCGACTGACGGCGAACCATCGGTTGGACTGGCACCCCGCTTGGTCTCCTGACGGGACCCGAATCGCCTTCACCTCCGACCGCGACGGCGATGCCGAGGTCTACACCATGCGGCCCGATGGGACAGACGTGCGCCAACTGACGCGGAACGATGTGGGGGGCGGGCCCCCAGCTTGGTTCCCTGATGGGACCCGGATCGCCTTCGTCTCCGAACGCGGCGATGCCGAAACCTACACCATGCGGCCCGATGGCACAGACGTGCGCCAACTGACGGCGAACAATGAGCGGGACTGCTGCCCCGCCTGGTCCCCCTAACGCGTTTGGGTTCGAAGTTCCTATCCGCTGGAGATCCGGACCCCATTCGCTACCTTGCCCGCATGCGACGCCGACTGATTCCCTGGCCTGGACGCCGCACCGCCGTCGGCCTACTAACGACCATCACCGGCGCGTTGCTCGTGACGGCGTGCGGCGGGAGCGCACCGGACGGTGTGGATAGAGCCGTCCCTGCTGCCCACGAGCAGGCGGTTGGGCAGCCGGCCGAGCAGGACGCAGAATCGGTGGCGGCGACGGAGGGCAACAGTGTTGCCTCGTGCGACGCGCAACGGCTGACGTTCGAGTATCCGCCGGTCGATCTGGAGGCGATCGAGTTCGTGGTGCCCTTGGGCTTGATGTCCGACTCGCACGTGACACCGGTGGATCACCAGTATTTCCAGAATTACAAGGACCCCGAACGGATGATTGCGGTCTACAGCCCGGCCGCTGGCACCGTGACCACCATCCAGCACATGGGCCAATCAATCTCCGATCAGCCGAGGCCGCCAATCGACGACTATCGGCTGGTCATTGAACATCGCTGCGGGATCTCCAGCATCTTCATCCACGTTGACCAGCTCTCGCCCGCCCTGTCCGCTGTCGCGCCGACCGCGGGTGGGCACACGAGTGTCGCCGTCACGGTGTCGGCTGGCGAGCAGATCGGCACCTTCCAGGCCAACGTGGACTACAACGTGGTAGACGCCACCGTAACGCTGACCGGCCTCCTGGTGCTCGAACATTACGAGGCGGAACCGTGGAAGATTCACGCGCCGAACTCGTTCACCTACTTCTCGGACACGATCCGCGAGCAGCTCGTTGCCAAGAGTTTGCGGACCGCGGACCCAGTCGGCGGCCGCTTTGATTACGACGTCGAGGGCCGGCTGGTCGGCAACTGGTTCCAGGAAGGGACCAATGGGTACGCGGGCACGGATCGAGCGCGGTATTGGGCTGGCCATCTGGCCGTCGCGTACGATTACCTCGATCCGGCGCTGGTCGTGATTTCACTAGGGACGTTCGACGGGGCGTCGGCGCAGTTTGCGGTGCGGGGGAACACGCCAAATCCCGCAGACATCTCGGTGGACTCCGGACCGGTCGCGTACGAACTCGTGGAATACGACTACTGGATTCGCGATGCGCGCTGGGATCGCGTGAGTCTGGTGAAGGGAGTCGAAGCGAGAGCCAGCGATGCCCCCGTGCACGGAGTGGTGCTGTTCGAGCTGCTAGCTCCGCGCAACCTGATGGTTGAAGTCTTCGTGGGGAAGACCGCGGCCCAGATCGAGGGGTTCACCGCCGCCGCCCTGATCTACGAGCGCTAATGGCAACCGCGCACACCATCTCGCGGGCATTCGCTTAAAGTCGCGACAGCAGGGCCGAAGAGCATAAATTGACGGCAACTGGTCTGGACGGATCGTCCCCCACCTGGTCCCCCTAACGCGTTTGGGATCGGAGTTTTTAGCCGCTACCGCCCCGGTAGGGATGCGCCGCGAGTCGCTCGGCCACTGGATGTTTGTGGTGCGAGGGCATTTCCCCCCTTGAGGGAGTGCGGCTGGGACGGGGCACGGGGGGACGGTCGTGGGGCGGTCCACGCGGAGCCGGCAGTCCTGCGGCCAAAGAACTCACGGCTGACCGTGCCTGTCAGCATCGAAGGCGTTGACAGCCACCGTGACAGCCAAGCCGCTGTACGACGTGCGCAACCAGCGGACGACAGTGGACGGAAGCCCCAATCCACGCGGGCTTATTGGACGGTGGCGAACGGCCCTGGACGTCAACCAACGAATCCGAAGTTTGGGTGCACGGGGTCCCACCCTCTCCCATCACCTCCCAACGGGCCCCATGGCATTGGAGACTTCCGGTGTCACCCTCCCTCCGCGTCCCACTGAATCTCACCCGCTCCCAGGGCTCTTGGCCACAACGTGGCCACAAAATCCCACCCGAACTCGGGGACAGCGGCCCGAGGTGGAGACCATTTGGTCACGTGCCCCAAGCGGTCTCGACGAGGGCGTGAGGGGGGTGGAGGTCGGGCGGCGTCAGGCGTTAAACCACCCTTGGGGCTGGGACGATGCGGGCGCGGGCGAGCTACCATCACTGCCAACGAGGCAGATCTCGATCGTCTCATTCCCCGCCAGATCCGCCGTCCGTGCCATGATCTGCGTTGGAGTGGTTTACGAACCGGGCGCTCTGCTCGAGCTCGCCGGCGGAGGCGCGACGGGGGTGCAACCCCTGTCCCGAAATGACAGCCCTTACCGCGTTTTCTGCCCGATCATCACCCCGCCCTCCAAGTGCCGCCCCAGCCCC
>Ga0310120_10003771_pt1 | contig 10780 bp, 8 predicted proteins | sample CB27_AW_983_MG_FD_203506 | JGI IMG/M metagenome (GOLD analysis project Ga0310120, IMG submission 203506) | Marine microbial communities from Western Arctic Ocean, Canada - CB27_AW_983 | ecosystem: Environmental > Aquatic > Marine > Oceanic | place: Canada: Western Arctic Ocean | collected... | reverse complement strand
CAGGTAGCAGGTGAGTCGAGAACGAGCGGCGGAAGACGATCTCCGACGTCTTGAATCGATCCTTCTTGAAATGCACCTCGAAAGGCGAAAGCGTAATCTTCACGGGCTGGCTGTTGGTGCTAGAAGACGGCAGCGGAATCTGATAGCGCAAGTAGGTCCATCCCCTGCCCCAATGACGCCCTCGAAAATAGTTCGTTAAGATTTCTGGCGTCGTCACTGGCAGTGGAATCCTCTTACCGTTGCCGATTTCGATTTCTAGTGTGGGACCCGTGAGTGACGGTTCACCTTCCTGGCTGTACAAAGCGACGATTAGCCTGGAAGCATCCCGCTCCAGACTCACATAGAGCTCTCCCCACGGCCTGGCGATGAAGATGCCTTCGCGAGGACCGGCCTGGTAGTTGACCATCAGTGGCACGGTCTTGCCGATGCTCGCCGACGGCTTGTAGTAGTGGCTGGACATCAGGTTGCAGCCCGCGAACGCAACAACCATCACCAGTAGCAGAAGGTATCTCATGGCCGATATGTTAAAGGCAAAGGTGGCCCTGGCAAGTCGTCACAGAATTGACGCCTGCCTTGTGGAGGCTATGGTCGTGGCTAATGCGAACCATGATGTTTGCGTTAGTCGCCTTGGGCTTATCTGGGTCGCAGCTTGCAGTTGTAGTTATAGTTGTTGCAGGACTTCAAGCGTGGGCCCCTCGGCTGTTCCGTTGAGAACAGCCGATTTTTCGTTGTGTTCGATTCCCATCACCCTCTTCATCTTCATCTTTATTTTCCTTGGGAGTTTAGATTTTCTCGTTAGACCATAAGCAAATTATGAAAGGCGTTTTATTCTATCTTTTATTCCATCTTTTATGTCTTGGATTTTTTTTCACCTACTTGGGTTAAAGAAAAACCGCCATTCCAACATCTCGATGGCCCGATCGAAGATGGACCGGGCAACCATCTCCCGCACTTCATGACCGGTGATTTCCAGCTACTGGAACCGGCAGAACCAGCCATCGAGGCTTTCTCGATGAGCTTTCACGTTTGATCCGGGAAGCGAACCCGGGTTGTTACAACAGGCTGCCCGTTCGCCGCAGGTCCCCCCTGCGGCGACAAAACCAGCCACCCCGGAAGCGCCCGGTCATTTGCTACCGCCCAGCAGCGGGGCTCGCTCCTGCGGAGTGGTAATTCCCGGCGGCAGTTCGAGGATGCGGATATTGCGGAAGTGAATCTCTGCACCCTCCGATTCCAGGCACAGGTAACCTTTCTTGACCGAGGATTTGCGCACGCCGTTGACGAACTTGCCGTTGACCGACAGCTTGACCACCCCGTCGACGCAGACCACATCGTAGACGTTCCACTCGCCCTTGCCCTTGCAGCGGTTTTCCATCGATTTGCTGCGGCTGCCGCGGGGGTTATCGGGAATCGTCTCGAGGCCATTGGCGCCAAACAGTTCCCCGTGGACATAGGCGATCGGGGCCGCAACCCCTTCCTTGTTCTTGTGCTGGTTCACCCAGTCCAGTTCAAGCATCTGGACTTCCATCCCCTTGGGCAGGCGCCGCCCCTCGGGAACTGTCCCCTCGCTCCAGGCAAAGACGCCGGAGTTTCCGCCAGCTTCCATGTGCCGCCATTCGATGTGCAGGATGAAGTTCTCAAACTGCTCGGTCGACCGCATCACGCCGATCGGCAGGCCGGTGCAGACCAGCAGCCCGTCGCGAACAGACCAGGTCTCCTCGGAGGTGTTGACATCGACCCAGCCGGTCAGGTCCTTGCCATTAAAAAGGTCACGAAACGCTGCCGGTTCGTCGTCACCGGTGATCATCACTCCCGAAACGACCAGGGAGATGCTGAAAACAATAGTGAGGGCCTGGTTCGTCATCGTGTTTGCTCCCTTGTTCATCGTTGGTTCTGTCAATTACTGGTGTGTCAGCTGGCTCAATTTCAACTGGTGCGAATGCACCTTCTCCCCATCAATCGTGATCGCCTCGAACGTCACCGTCGGATCGGCCGCGGTCGTGTCAAATCGCATCAGGGCAAATGAGCAGGTCTTGTTGTAGCCCCAGATCAGCCCGGGGGTTTCTATGACCTTGTGAGTGTGGCGGTTGGTCAGCCTGGAACTCTCGAACTCGTAGAGGTCATAGCCGTCGGGCCTGGAGGTCACCCGCAGGTCGGTGCGGTGCCGATCTGCCGCGACGAGAAACACACCGTTGATTCCCTTCGCCTCGAGGAAAGAAAAGATCTCCTCGCGCTCTTGCGAGTAACCATCCCAGGTGTCCTTGCTGCCAGGCTTTACCCCGGCGGTCCAGGGAACGGGCGAGGCCAGCACTTTAAATGTCCCCTTCGACTTCTCGAGAGTTTCCAGCAGCCATTTTTTCTGCACCGGGCCGAGCATGGTTGGATCCCCATCACGACTGCGGTAATAGCGACCATCCAGCAGGATGAAATGGACATCGCCGATATAAAAATCCTGCCAGCAGCCGGGTTGTTTCTCCCCGCCGCCGTAGGAGGCATTGACCCAGTTCTGGCGAAACGTCTTCCAGACAGTCCTTTTCCAGGCCGGCTGTTCAATCTCGGCGCCCGGGATGCAGTCGTTGAGTCCAAAATCATGGTCGTCGTAGATCGAGTAAATACCGGTGGCGGCCGTAAAACGGCGCCACTCCGGACGGGACTGCCGGCGGTGATAGCAATAGTTGTTTGTCAGCGGATGAGTCGGATCATCGATGTAGACGTTGTCTCCAAGCATCAGGAAAGCAACTGGACGGGATTCGAGCACCGTGTCCCACATGTACTCCCACTTCGGTACAAATCCCGCTCCGCCGCCAAAGCCGACCCGAAAACTGGCAGCGGTTCCCTGCTGCGGAAAGGTCTGGAACTGGCCGTTCTCGACCGGTACCTGCATGCCGTCGACCTCAATTTCATAGCGATAGGAGTGATCTGCTTCCAGACCGGTCAGCCGTGCCACGGCGGTAAAGTCAGTGTGCTCACTGGCAGCCACCTGTTCGGACGTGCTGATGAGCTTCCCGCTGCCGGCATCCAGGACCCGGACCTGGACGGATCCCTTTTTCGCTGTCCGTAGCCAGAGCGATGCGGAGTCACTGCTGATCGCGCCGAGCATCGGGCCGTGCAGCAGCTGGAGCGAGTCGTTCTGCCGTGCCCACTGACGATATTGATCGGTAGCGTAAAGCGGGGCCAGCCGGTCACGGGGTCCGGCCACCAGGCGTCCGAAGGGGAGCCCGGCATCGAGTGCAGCACGCGCATGCACTACGGCCTGGTCGGTTTTCTTTGCTTCCAGGGCCGCCAGCATACGGACGAAGTGTGTTTCGGAGCTGGCCGCTTCTCCCTTTTCCAGTTCCGCCAATGCCTTGTCGACGTCTCCGCTGGCGAGTTGCCGCACGGCATTCCGCTCACGGTCATGCTGGGCCGGGAGCGAGGAAGTGCAGAGCAGGACCAGCAGAATGGCCTTTGAGGATCGCAACAGAATCATGGCTGTTTCAGGGTAAGAGAAGCGGGTCGTGAACCGGCAGGCCAGTATAGCAGTCGGGGTGGGGCAAAGACCTGGAACCGAGCCTCGGAGAAAAACTGTTCGAGCGAGAGGCGGTTGAAGGTATAGGGGTGCTCGTGTGCCCAGAATCGCCGGTAACTGGAGCCTCGCCCCTCGACCTTTCGGCACTGGCCGTTGGGGGTCTCGATCATCACCCAGCCGCCCGGCTTGAGTACCCGGTACCAACCATTCCGAAGCGCTCAGCGGGGCACAAAGATCTTTCTGCCGATGGGAAGCGCATTGGGATCGAGACCATCATTCAATTTCTGGATCTCCATCCAGCGTCCGCCGTTACCCAGTTCATCGCGAGCGATGTCATAGAGGGTGTCACCATCGCGAATCAGGTAGAGACGCACTCCTTCACGCGCGGAGGCGGTCGGTCTGGTGGCGGCCACTGCCCTGACCGTTGGGGAGCGCTGGACAACCGGTATCGTCAGCACCCGTCCGGGCACCAGAATGGTGTGCTCCTCGAGACCCGGATTGACCTTGAGCAACTCGGGCCAGTGGATGCCGCCGCCGAGGTTCTTGCTGGCAATCGACCACAGACTATCGCCTGTCCTCACCTCTACCCGGGTCATCACGGGAACCACGGGCTGCGTCGCTACCGTGGTTCGGGGTGGAGTGCCCTGATCAGTACCTTGCCGATTCACCACAACAGGGTCGATACCCTGATCACTGCGGATGACCCCTGCTGCAGGAGTCAGGCCGACCTGATCTGTCCTTGCTAGCGCAGGCTTCACCGCAACATTGTCGACCAAGGGCACGTCGCTGGGCCCTTCCACCGCTGGTTGCGAACCTGCGGTGGTCTTCGAGTCGACTGCAGGCTGACCTTGTGCAGCACGCTCCACGGCATTCCGTTGACCGGAGGTACCCACTACTGCCCCGGACTGGTTCGTTCCCTGGAGAGATGCAGTGGCCTCAGGAACGCCGCCGGTCACCTGCTGCTCTGCAGTTGGCCCGCGCTGCACTTCACTGTCGAGAAGATTTGCAATGACAACGATAACCAGCACCAAGATGAGAATGATGCCGATCTTTGTACCCGTACCCATGGAGTCCCCCATTCCCTCGCGAGGCCGAAGGCACTCGCTTCCCCGAGGTGGGTTCGCGTTGTAGGCGAGGGACTTCCCTCGCAACCGATCGCCGTCAAGATACCCGGTGGATGCGGTCGTTTCCAGCAGTGCCCCGGCTTCGTGGCAGAACTCCAGAGACGCTCGTTGCTGGAGATGGCAGCAGGGCGAATCGGTCTCCGCAACCGACTCGCCCTGCTGCACTCAAAAAACCTCGCCAGCACTCACTTCTTCATCGAAGCGTCTGCGATCACCGCCTCACGGCGCATTCGAGCCTTCTCCTGGAAATGCACCAGCGACGGGCTCGCGACAAAGATGGAGGAATAGGTCCCGACTATGACTCCGATGCAGAGCGCGAAAGCGAAGGAGTGAAGTCCTTCCCCACCGTATACAAGCAAGATCAACACGACCAGAAAAGTGGTCAAAGAGGTCAGCAGCGTGCGGCTCAACGTCTGATTGACCGATTTGTTTACAACCTGTGCGTAATCAACATCTCTTCGGGTATCGACCAGATTCTCGCGAATCCGGTCGAAGATCACGATGGTGTCGTTGAGCGAATACCCGACAACCGTCAGGAGAGCCGCCACCACCGGCAGATTGATCTTCAGGCTCAGGAAGTCGCCAAGCAGGTAGTCTCCCACCGCCATCGCTCCGAGGGTGAACAGGATGTCGTGAACCAGCGCCACGATCGCAGCCAGGCCAAAGCGAAGTTCAAATCGCAGGCTGATGTAGAAGATGATCGCCAGGAAGCTGATCATCAGAGCCACGAAGGTTTTTCCCTGCATGTCCTGGGCGACTTTTCCCCCGATGCTGCTGAACTCGGGGAAGGGCTCAGAGAAACTGATATTCTTGAAGTCCTTCAACTTTTTCGTCAGATCACCCATCAGTGCCAGTGCCGCCGTGCTATCGGCCTGCGCCTCGCTCGTGATCTCGAAGGAAACCACTTCAGAATCCTGGCGGTCAGCGACCGATTCGGTCACCGAGGCGACCGGGAACCCGCTCTCGATCATCGCATCCTCGATCATGCTCGCGGTCACTCCCACTTCTACAGAGTCTCCGACGACTCGAAGGGCGTTCAACCGTGCCTTGAGAATATGCGTGTCTGCGGCACCGTCGACACCCGCGACCGCCTCGATGCGAACATCTTCGATGGCGTTGGGGGCCAGCAGGCCTTTAGAGACTAGCAACGTTTCGACGGCGGTCTTGAATGCTTCCGTCTCGTCATTGCTGGCTCCCAGGGTCTTCGTTTTCAACGAATACCTGCGAGCATCCTCCAACCCCTGCGCTCCGAGAGCTTGCAACTGCAAGTCCTCGAACTTGACACTCTCATCAATTGAGCTCAACTCTCCAAGAGCGGATCGCAACTGCATCTCTGAGACGGGTCGAGTGAGGTTGACAGACAGCTTGGTGCCGCCCGTGAAGTCGATTCCCATCGCCAGAGGTCCTCGCCAGAGGAGGAAGGCCACCCCGGAGAAAACGAGCACGATCGACAGAACTCGAGTCACACCACGCATCGACATGAACTGAATGTTGGTCTTCGAGACCAGCCGCGTCATCTTCAGTTCCTTGATTATCCCCGAGTTGATCAGGGTAGAGAGCAGAAGACGGCTGACAAAGATGGAGCAGAAGAAGGAGGTGAAAATCCCGAACGAGAGGACAACAGCAAACCCCTTGACCGCTCCTGTTCCGAACTGGAACAACACGAATGCAGTGATCAAGGTGGTCAGGTTTGCGTCAAAGATGGTCCAGAATGCACGCTGGAATCCGGATTTGAACGCGGCTGGAAGCTCCTTGCCGCGATCCTTCTCCTCGCGAATCCGCTCGAAGATGAGGATGTTTGCATCCACCGCCATGCCCACCGTCAGCAGCAGCCCCGCCATTCCAGGGAAGGTGAGGGTGTTTCGGAAGATCACCAGGAGCGTCAGCACCAGCATCAAGTTGAACAGCAGCGATAAGTTCGCCACCAGGCCCGCTGCGCGGTAATACACGACCATGAATACGATCACCAGCAAGAACCCGATGATCATCGCCTGGGTTCCCCGATCGATGGATTCCTTACCGAGCACCGACCCCACCGTCTGCTGGCTGATGGGGACAGGTCTCGTCGGCAGCGACCCCGCCCTCAGCAGGGTGACGATGTCGTCGACTTCCTTCTGCGTGAAGGTTCCGGAGATGATACCTGCGCCGAAGATCGCATCGTTGATCACTGCCACACTCACGGCTACGCCATCGAGCACGATGGCAAGATTCCTGCCGATGTTTTCCCCGGTTAGATTTCCAAACAAGGTGCTCCCGGCACCTCCAAATGTGAATCCAACCGCAGGTCCACCGGTCTGGTCGAATGTGCTTCCAGCTTGCTGGATGAAGGACCCGGAGACCTTCATGGCGGGGCCATTTTCAACCACCACTGGAGCACCTCGAAGCCCATCGACATCGGGACGGCTGTAGGTGACGATTCGATCGAGTTCTGGAGGAAGATTCTGCTCCGTCTGCTGCTCTGCGGGCAGCGCGTTGTAGGCGAGAATCGCCTGATCGCGACGGGTCATCGCCTGCTCGATCTCGGCGACGACATCTTGCCCGGAGTACTCCGCAGCACTCTCGAGGTGGATGTTCAGTTCGCCCGCCTGCTCGATCTGTTTCTTGATTCGCTTGAGTTCCTCGTTATCGAAGCCAGGCAATTGAATCTGCAGTCGGTTTGATCCAGCGATGGCGACGCTGATCTCCTTGAGACCGTAACTGTCGAAACGACGGGCGATCACATCTTTCACATCGGAGGCTACGCTGGATCGCTGAGATGCCGGGACATTTTCGAGCGGGATCTCGTACAGGAGTTCAGTTCCTCCCGCGAGGTCAATGCCCTTCTTGATGCCATTCTGGTAATCCTGAAGCGAATACACACAGCCCGCGATGAGTAGGGCCAGCAGAATGAATCCGCGGCCGTTCTTCTGGATCATCGTGCAGTGTCCTCTTCCTTGATCTTGGGCGGGGTATCCTCACTCGAGAGCACTGCGGCCACGGACTGGCGCGCCACCCGCATACGAACATTTTTTGATTCATCGATGGTCAGAACGATCAGATCATGATCGGCATCCACCTGTGCCACCTTGCCAACTATGCCCCCGATGGTGCGAACGTGATCGTGCTTCACCAGCCCATCGAGCAATCGCTGGTGTTCCTTGGCCTGCTTGCGCTGAGGTCGTATGAGCAAGAAGTAGACCACCGCACCCATCAGGGCGAACATCGGTAGAAAGTCGAGAAACCCCGGCTGCTGCTGTGCTTCTCCAGCAGTTGCGGTGGTGTCCTGAGCCAGCATCGCGAGAGAACTCAGCGAAGTGCCGAACCAGTTGTTTCCGACGGCCACGACAGGCGACATCGCGCGTTCCTCTCCGGGGCCATCTGGTGGCCCTGATGCTACTATTCAAACGAACTTCCTCTTCCCCGACGCACCCGCAAATTGCGGAATCAAGGAGAGTTGCGAATCTTAGTGGCACCCCCGCGAGGATTCAACCGGACCGGGCCCGGAATCGGCTGAAGAATGAGGTGCGAAACTGGTCCCAGGACCCTTCCAGGGTCGCCTGACGGGCCCTTTCGAGGAACCCGTGAAAGACCCTCAAGTTGTGCAGAGAGCCGAGAGTGTAGGCCAGCAACTCCTTGCGAGTGTAGAGGTGATGCAGCGCCCCTCTGCTGAAGCGGAGGCAGGTGGGACAATCGCAGCCGGGTTCAATCGGTGAGCGATCGCGTCTGTGAACCGAATTCCGAAGGTTGAGCATCGAGCCATCCGAGAGAAACAGCGTCGCATTGCGTGCATTTCTGGTTGGAATCACGCAATCGAAGAGATCGATGCCGCTCTCGACGGCGACGATGAACTCCTCCAGCCCTCCCACTCCCATCAGATAGCGTGGCCTATCGATGGGAAGGTGGCGTGCTCCGGCAGAAATCGTCTCCAGCATCACTTCTCGCTGCTCTCCAACGCTGACACCCCCGACCGCAAATCCATCGAAGGGGAGTTCACGGAGTCGTTGTGCTCCCTCTCGACGCAGATCTTCCTCGACACCGCCTTGCAGGATTCCGAAAAGTGCCATCGGTTCGTGAAGCTGGAGGCTGTGACGATGTTCCACCGACCGAGTCGCCCATCTTTCGGTCCTCTCGAGGGCACGGGCCGCGGTATCTCTATCGACTCCTGCGGGAGGACATTCGTCGAGCACCATCGCGATGGTGCTGCCGAGTTGTGCCTGAACATCGAGCACCGTTTCGGGAGTCAGCAACAGCATGTCTCCATCGATGTGATTCCTGAACTCCACTCCCTGTTCATCGATGCGATTGAGATGGCCGAGGGAGAAGACCTGAAAGCCGCCGGAATCGGTCAGGATCGGGCCTTCCCAGCCCATCATCTGGTGCAATCCTCCCAGTTCTCGCACGATCTCGGCGCCGGGCCTCACTGCGAGGTGATAGGTATTGGAAAGGACCACCTGCGTACCCAGTGCCAGCAGTTGATCGGGGCTGACCCCCTTCACCGTACCCTGGGTTCCAACGGGCATGAAAGCGGGGGTGCGGATCGCTCCGCGTGGAGTCGAGAAGGTCGCCGCTCTCGGGCCATCCTGTGAACCCGCTTCCAGCAGGAACGAGAATCCTGGATGCATCGGGTGTTGCGCTTCGATCGATTCGCTCACCACAATCTCACGGCCTTGGCTCCAGGATAATAATGCTCGAGAATCCACTTTCGATTGGCCCCACGGCGCGCATACCCCTGGGCACCGACCTGACACATGCCGATGCCGTGGCCCCACCCTCTTCCGTCGAACAGATACCCTTCGGATGTGCGCCTGACCGTGAAACTGGCAGAGCGGAGACCTCGGTTGCCTCTCTTGCCCAGCGCAGATCGTAAGCGTGAGGTGTCGATCTCGAAGGAACCTCCACCATGGTCGATGCGAAGGTATGGAATATGTCCCGACGCAGTGGTCTCGATCGGCGTCACGGCAGAGACCTTTCCGAGCTGAATCCCTGATCCGGTACAGACGTCCTCGAGCGCATGACGCAGTTGCATCTCCGAGACGGGCTGCCGCCAACGAAAAAACCGGCTGTCGACACAGCCATCGCACGCAACGCTGGGCATCGTGGGAATCCCGGCGATCCCGAATCCCTGTGCAGCCGAACAGGTCCGGCCTCCACATGTGGAATGGTAAAAACTCTCGAAGATCCTGCCTGCTGTGAGCAGGTGAACACCTCGGGTCCCCTGCACAGCATCCTTGACCGCCTGCGGTATCCGTGCGGTTCCGCCGTATGCCTGGCTTCTCGGGTCGCCCCTGAGGTGGTAGCCGCGACCGTGACCACGCGCCTGTATCTGAAAATTGGCGTAGGTCCTGGCGGCGATGGCCTGAGCTTCGAGGGCTGCCGCAGGAAAACTACTGGCCGACATCTCACGCGAGACGACACCGAGCAGATACCGTTCCATCGGTATCTGCTCGATCATCTGCCAGCCGCCATCACCTGCGTCGGGAGTCCACTCGACCCAGCCCTCGTGATGGCGCTCTCCGATCTGCATGTCGCCACTGACCGCACGAATTTTTACACTCTCGGTGAAAACTCGATCGCCGACGCGAAGCGACCCCTTCGCCGCCACCACAGCCAGCGGCGAGTGAACCGTGGCGACATCGTCGCCCCACCTCACCTGGAATCTTCCGGCGTCACAGGTTATCCGGTGCTGATGGGTGCCCTGTTCGAGCAGCACTCGGATGTTGGGACAATCCGCAGATTGTGTCTCCGCAACCGGTGAGGTCGCTGGCAATGCTCGGATCGGTGCGCTCGCAGTGACTATCGAAGCGACCAGCACCATCACGGCCAGCAGCATCAACGAGTGCCTCATGAGGTGCCTTCGAGCTCGAGGGTGCCCTGATCGCCTGCTTCAGCAGGGGACGCCAGGTCATCTCGCAGGCGATGCCCGAGTACTCTGCCGCGCGGCGTCTTGGCCAGGAACCCGGCACGGATCAGGTACGGTTCGTGCACATCCTCGATGGTGCGCTCCTCCTCGCCAACGGTGACCGCGATCGTCTTGATGCCGACCGCCTGGCCACCGGCTCGAGCCACCGTTTTCAGGATCCTCCGATCGAGAGCGTCGAGACCGTCCGGATCGACACCTAGCCGGTCGAGCCCCTCACTGGCTGCTGCCTCGTCGATCACCTCGTGGCCCTGA
>Ga0310120_10003769_pt1 | contig 10784 bp, 4 predicted proteins | sample CB27_AW_983_MG_FD_203506 | JGI IMG/M metagenome (GOLD analysis project Ga0310120, IMG submission 203506) | Marine microbial communities from Western Arctic Ocean, Canada - CB27_AW_983 | ecosystem: Environmental > Aquatic > Marine > Oceanic | place: Canada: Western Arctic Ocean | collected... | reverse complement strand
GATTTTGTGCGATCAGAATTTTTCGAGCCATATGGTCACTATTGTTGATTCTGGTCGGCGAGCAACCGTCGACGTGGAAAAATCTAGTTGTGTCTTTCAAATTGGGCTCAACACAGATCGATCAGTATTTACAACAGACTCCACTTCGGCAACGGTTGCCGAAGGATTGCAGGAGATTACTGCACCAATGCCTGGTCGAGTAGTCAAACTGTTGGTCGCTGCAGGTGATCCAGTGATCAAACGACAAGGAATAGTAGTCGTTGAAGCCATGAAAATGGAAAATACGCTTACTTCACCAAGCGCGGGTCGCGTTGTTGAAATCAAGGTGAAAGCGGGTGCCGTGGTCGAAGCCGGTCTGGTGCTGGCGACGGTGGAACAAGAAGGCCCCTTATGTTCGAGTTGAGACCTGAAACCAAGCGTAACGAGGTCGAGGTGAGCAAGAAACACCGCCGTCTGCTAACCCGCTACCCACGTTTAGTGTTGATAGGGCTCGTGGCTGCGGTGGCGATTGCTGTTGTGGCGACCGTAACAGTAGACCTCGGTCCAGCACTACGCAAACATGTGGAACGAGTTGGCACGGAACTAATGGGCCGCCCTCTCCACATTGGCAAGCTCTCGGTTTATCTTTTCCGCGGACAATTTCTGGTTGAAGACTTTGTTGTTGAGGGCCCAACGCTTGAGGATCGAGCATTTTTGACCGCAGACCAAGTCGTGATTTCCATGCCTTGGTCGGCACTTTTCCGCGGGGAATTGCTTTTTGATTCTGTCGGAATATCCGACTGGGCGATGGTAGTCGAGAGTTTTCCAGGCGACCGCCACACCTTTCCAGATCTCAGCGAATTGGCACTGTCCGAAGACACATGGTTTGTTACGACTCTAAGTGAAATCCATGCGGAACGCGGGCAATTTACCTATAAAGATCACGCAACTCCCTGGAGTGTAGTAGGACGAGATTTTGATATTACCGTAACCAAGATGTTGGATTACAAAGGTCACGCAGAATTCTCAGGAGGCACGGTACAGCTCCAGTCTTTTGAACCGATGCAAGCAGCTCTGCAAGCCGATTTTCAGATCGATGACGGTAAGGTGATTTTCGATCAACTAGACCTGCAGACTGATGGAACGAAGTCGAGCTTGATGGGCACAGCGGATATTATGAATTGGCCGGAACAGTTCTACCAAGTTCGATCCGAACTAGATTTGCCCATTCTGCGTGACGTTTTCTTTCCAAATGAAGCCTTTACATTGTCTGGCGACGGCGACTTTGTGGGCACGTTTCACCTGTACGATGGTGGCCGAAATCTTCGAGGCGAGTTTTCGAGCGAACGACTAGGGATCGACAGTAATCCATTTTCCGAGGTGCGTGGGTCTCTCGCATGGCGGCGAGACGGATTTGATATCCATGATTCCTCTGCAGTGTTCCACGACGGCACACTTGAGTTGTCCTATGCCTTAACGTCAGAGGATGAGGGGGGCGCTGGTGTTGCCAGTCTGGAGGTGACTTACGACGATCTAGATCTGGCCAGCCTGACCGATTTTCCTGAGTTTGATACCTTGCCGCTTGCAGGACGGGCTACCGGTTGGAATAAGATGTCTTGGCCACGCGATAGCTTCGTTGATCGGGAAGGAGCTGGTCGCATTGAAGTGTCACCACCCGATCTCATCACGCTTCAAGAGCGACGCTCGCCAAGGGGCACAATTGTTAATACATCGACCGTCAGGAGCGTCCTAGAAGGGCGCCTGGCACTTGGGGGAGTGATTGATTATTCTCTCGGCTCTGGTGTGATCGATGTAGCGTCTGGTAGCCAACTAGCCACTCCTCACACATTTCTATCCTTCGAGGGTCAGACAGCCTATGGCTCAGATTCTCGTCTTCCATTTCACATGACCAGTAGTAATTTGCAGGAAAGCGATCGTGTTTTAGCTGGCTTGATGACAGTTTTTGGGCGACCCACTCAGGTGGTGGAAATCGGAGGAAGTGGGACATTTGATGGAGAACTAACCGGCGAATTAATCGATCCAAGTGTGAAAGGTCGATTCGAGGCTGAACCACGGGCGTGGGATGTAATGTGGGGTGCTTGGGAAGGTGAAGCAACCATCGAGAACGGGTATGCGACTGTTCCAGAGAGTATTCTCACAAAAGGATTCTCTCAAATGTTGATCGATGGCCGTTTCACGTTTGATTATCCGAGAACTGATGGAGATGAAGAGTTTAATGGTCGCTTTAATGCAGAACAATGGCCGGTTCTAGATCTCAGGACTGCATTCGATCAATTGGAGTATCCGGTTGAAGGGTTAATCACAGGAGACTTTCACTTATACGGCGAGTACATTGCACCGTTTGGATTTGCACGACCGACAGTACGAGAGGTGATTGCCTACGGTGAGCCGTTTGAATCAGCGACGGCCCTGCTCCGTTATGAGGGCGGTGGTGTGCGTTTGGATGGCATTGAAATTCGTAAACGTGAAGGCTTGATCACTGGTGCCGCATACGTTGACTGGGGTGGCACTTACACATTCAACGCGGACGGCCGTCGGATTCCCGTAGGCCTAGTGGCCGCCGTCTCAATGCCAGAACTTCCATTGGACGGGTTACTCCAGTTTACGGTCGGTGGTTCGGGTAGTTTTGATTGGCCAATTTACGACGCACAAGGTCGCATTGATACGTTGTTGATACGTGGTGAACCAATTGGCCCGATGACTGGTCGTGTTGGCGTACGAAACGAGCAGGCATCTGTCGAGCTGGAGGTTGCGTCACCCCTTATGGCGGTGTCAGCCTCGGGACAAGTGGCCATTACTCCGGAAGCTGATGCGGAATTGACCATACGATTTACAGACACTTCACTCGATCCTTTCTTGCGGGCTTTCGCGCCACGATTTCTTCCGTTTGCGGATACGGCTGGCAGCGGGGCGCTTAGGGTGTTTGGTCCACTGAGTAATCTTGCGAAGCTCAATGTTACTGCCAGCATTGAGCAACTGCAGTTAGTTCTGTACGATTACGAAGTTCGTAATAGAGATTTAATCCAAATCATTTTGGATCAAGAGGTGGTGCAAGTCTCGAAGATGCAGCTCGAAGGGGAAGATACGGAATTGACTGTCAGTGGCGAAGTGAGATTGGCTGAAGATCGTTTTGGGTTGCTGGTCACTGGCGATGCGAACTTGGCGATCTTGCAAGGGTTTTTTAGTGACATTCGCAGTGCAGGGAACGCTGAGATTGTTACTGAGATTCGAGGTCTAATTGAGGCACCAGTACTGTCAGGCTCTCTTGAGATTACTGATGGTCGTTTGCGACATTCATCTCTGCCGCATTCCTTCGAACAGGTAAACGGTCGTGTTACGTTCGACAACGGCAATGTACGTATGGATGATTTAACGGCGACTTTAGGTGGTGGAGATGTGCAGTTTGGTGGGTCCATTAGCCTAGACGGATATCGTCTAGATGAATTCAGCATGTTGGCTGTAGGTGATGATATACAGTTGCGATATCCGGAAGAATTTCGTTCTACTGTTGACGCCAATCTAGTTCTTCAGGGGCCCGTTGAGAATCCGGTGTTATCAGGTGCGGTTGAGGTGAATGACGCAAGATGGGTCAGAACATTGGAAACGAATGCAGGTTTGTTTGATATTTTGAATCAGGACGCTGCAGTTGCTGGAGCGCCCTCTGCTGATGCATTAGTTTTACCTTTAAATTTTGATATCCGCGTGAATGTGCCAGGCACCCTACGTATTAACGACCGGAATACGCGAATCGTATCGAGTGGGGAGCTTACACTTCGAGGTACGCCTATGGCTCCTCAGCTATTTGGTTTTATGGAGATTGACCGGGGGGAGGTGTTCTTTGAGGGGAATCGGTATGTAGTAACCCGAGGCAGCATGGATTTCACGAATCCTCGTGAAATCAATCCATTCTTCGATGTAGAAGCTGAGACAAGTGTGCGCGTGCCGGGTGAGATTTACCGTGTGGTTTTCCACGTCGCTGGTACTACTGACCGGTTCGTACCGACGTTAAGCTCAGACCCTCCGTTACCGTCAAGCGATATTCTATCTTTGCTGCTCGGTAATGTAAGAGATCCTGCTGAGGGCGAGTTGCGGGCTATTCGGACAGCTGATGAGACTGAGCAACAATTACTCCAAGCGCGTGCGGCACAACTGGTTACCGATCAACTTGCCTCTGGGTTTGGGAGGGTTTTAGAGAGTTCGTTGGGCGTCGATTCGTTTGAGATCACGCCTTCGCTTTCCGATGCCGTCTTGCGCGAGACAGCCGAGCTTAGACCAGTAGCCAGGTTAACTATTGGCAAGCGTGTATCTGATCGCATTTACGCGACTCTCTCACGAACTCTGACCGGGACCGAACAGGATTTGCTTGTCCTGCTTGAGTACGATCAAAGCGAGCAACTTTCTTGGGTTCTCTCTCAAAACGAGGATCGAACTTACGCACTCGACTTTCGTGTAAGGCACGCTTTCTGATGCGGTCGTGGATTCGTGTGGAGCGGAGCTATTCGACACGTGGTGTTGGTGGCTGCTTGATGGTGGTGTTTACACTCCTGTTGTTTGAGGCATATCCATTACTGGCCGCTCCTCTCATGACGTACCTTGATCGCCAGATCATATCCATTGAGATCGTGGGCACTTCGTCTCAAACAACAGTTAAAGATCTTCAAGAGGCAATCGTTACGCGTGTTGGGGATCCACTGTTGATCGAAGAAGTTCGAGACAGCATTTTTCATCTATTCACGATTGGCCAATTCGAGGATGTTCGTGTAGAAGCTAACGAGCAGCAAAATGGCGTAGCGTTAAGGTATGTGGTCGTCCCGAAACGCACGGTCACAAAAATTGAATTTAAAGGTGTGCTTGGTTTGCCGCGAAGGCATCTTGGTCAGCTCGTTCGTGAACGCTATGGTGAATCTCTCACGCTTACTCAAACCGCCGAGGCTACGGGGTTACTCGAGTCTTTATATCGTGATAACGGGTTTATGAACCCTCGTATTGATGCTGTTACGAGTATCGATGAAGAGTCAGGTCGGGCCATGCTGAATTTTGAAATTGAGGCCGGAGTGCGCGCAAATGTAAGCTCACTTAAGGTCACTGGTAGCACATTGGAGTCGACAAACCAGTTGCTTACGCAACTTGGACTGCATGTAGGAATGCCTTATGACCGCTTGGCGATCCGTCGTCGGTTGAGTGCGTATGGTGACTCCTTGAAGGAAAGAGGGCATTACGAGGCTGAAGTCAACCACAGCATTACCACCAATCTGAATAACACATCAATTAATTTGACGATTCATGTGAACCCAGGTCCGTTTGTGCTGGTGCAGTTCGATAACGAAGTCCTATCACCAGAAGAACAAGAGGCTTTGGTGCCTATAGCGCGAGAAGGATCTATAGATCTGGATTTACTTGACGATTCCATCGATCGAATCAGGACACATTTTCGTCGGTTAGGTTACTCTCGTGTTGAAGCCAGCTATAGTTTGCAAGAAAATGACGAAGAGTTAAGAATCGTCTTTCACGTTTCGCCCGGCCAAATTTACAAGATAACCACTCCAGAGATTATCGGGAACCAGATGCTGTCCGACAACGTGATCCTAGAAATCATGGATATGCGTGCTGAGGATGTTTTTGTTGAAGCTTCCTTTGATGACAGCGTGGCTACTATCATCGCGACTTACCGGCTGGCTGGGCACTCGCAAGTTTCTGTCAAAGAAGAAATTGTTAACGCCTTATTAGCTTCTGAACAGCCGTTTGTGAATTCACGGCTCGTTACTCCTCGCCTGACGATTAGTGAAGGTCCGCGCGTCATTGTTCAGTCGGTCACGCTAGAAAAAGGCCCAGGTGAAGAAACTGACCTGTTGTTAGAGCTTCTAGGGTCCAAAGTTGCTAATTCATACGCACAAAGCAGGGTTTTTGGAGACCGGGATCGGATACTCAATTACCTGCTCAGCCAAGGCTATGAGCATGCTTCTGTGCAAGTTGACATGGATTTTTCAGAAGATTTTACGAAGGTCGATCTGCGCTTTATTATCGATCCAGGCGTTCAAGCTGTCGTCCACCATGTACTTGTCAGTGGCCATTCCAGAGTGAGCATTGAAACCATAAGGCGCACTTTGGGTTTCCAATCTGGCGAGGCACTCAGTCGGGAGCGGTTAGCTGAAGGTCAGCAGCGCCTGAATTTGTTAGGCATGTTCAAACGGATCCGCTTCGCAGAATTTAATCATCATAGTGATACCCGTCGCGACGTGCTGGTAATGGTAGAAGAGGTGCCCGCCACGTTGTTGAGTTATGGTGGAGGATTTGAAGCTGGAACAAGATTACAGCGAGAGAGTCAAACCAGCGCTAGTGCGGTTGAGCGGTTTGAGTTTGCGCCCCGTGGATTTGTTGAGATTGGCCGACGAAACTTGTGGGGAAAAAACCGCTCAGTCAATTTATTTGCGCGTGTCAGTCTTCGGCCGAACGACGACCAAGGTGGCAAAGGGGAGTCTGGCGGATACGGTTTCAACGAATATCGCGCACTATTCACATTCCGCGAACCACGTGTGTTCGAGACGAGTGGCGAACTAGTTGTGTCGGCTTTTGTTGATCAATCCATCCGATCGAGCTTCAATCTTAAGCAACAGGGGATAAATGTAGAGTGGCGTCAGTCGTTCGGTTCCGGTGCGATCCTGAGCGGTGGATATTCTTTCGATCAGAATACTTTATTTGATGAGCGTTTTAATCAAAGCGATCAACCGCTGATTGACAGGCTGTTTCCTCAAATTGGTCTGTCCGCTTTTTCCGGTACTGCACTGCGCGATAGGCGCAATGATCCATTCGAGCCAACCCGGGGATCGTTAATAAGTTTTGAGGCGAAGAGTGCCGGTCGACGTATCGGGTCCGAGGTCGGTTTTGCGAAGGTGTTGATGCAGGGGTTTCTGTACCGAGGCTTACCAAGGTCGGCTGGTGTTATATTTGCAACAGGGCTTCGGCTTGGGTTCGCTAGAGGTTTTAGTCGGAGTATTGTGGAAATTAACGCTGGTGGACAAGCAACAGAGATGGTCGTTCAGAATCTTCCTGCGAGCGAACGATTTTTTGCTGGAGGGTCGACTACAGTTCGTGGATTCGCACTAGACCGTCTCGGTGACGGTTCAACTATTGACCAAGACGGATTTCCTCTCGGTGGCAACGGGTTGTTTATCATTAATAACGAAATCCGTTTTCCGATTAGAGGTCCTATCGGTGCAGTTGCTTTTCTAGACCTTGGTAATATATTCCAGGAAGTTAACGATATGGCAGTAAATCGGATCCGAGGCGGTGCTGGGTTTGGTGTGCGGTACCGATCACCAATCGGACCGATCCGTGTTGACTTAGGTTTTAAATTAGATCGACGTCAATTCGGCAATCGGAAGGAAGGACGTATGGTGTTGCACGTAAGCATGGGTCAGGCGTTTTGATATGTGGCCGCATGAGTGTAGGTGGTGTAAGTGCTAGGTGCTGCTAAGTATCTCCGGCCGCTATATCAACGCGCTTTCTGCGTGTTGCTATTCTTTGTTTTGACGGCTGGGTCCGCGAAGCAAGATATTATCGATAAGATTGTTGCTACAGTAGACCGCCAATTAATCATGTTGTCCGATGTCCGAGCCGTAACAGAGTTAGGAGTTTTAGCGATGGGCTCCAACGAAGGCTCTGAGACTCAGGTGACCTCCCGTTTGATCAACAGAATTCTCATCTTGGTTGAAGTTGATCGATTTCTTGTCTCAGAACCGCGTCCAATTTCGATTCAGCGTCGGGTTGATGAACTGAAAGAGGACCATTCAACAGTAAAGTCTTTTGAAACAGCGTGGAAATCTGTCGGTATGACCGAGGAACGCCTCTATCGACTTATTCGTAATGACTTGCGGATAGAGGGTTATCTCCGGCAGCGTTTTACGTCGACCGCAGAGCCGACTCATGCAGAACTAGTCCAATACCACAAAGAGAATGAGGATTTATACATCCATAATGGTTCAAGACTCCCATTTAATGACGCACGTGAATTCGTTCGAGACGATCTCTTGGGAGAGCGGCGGCAAGTTATTATTCAAAATTGGATTGCGCGATTGCGCGAGAGTGTGGAGATAGTTTACGTGCCGTAACCAACGAGTTACTCAACTAATCAGGTGATGGATGATCTGGATGAGGTTGAAGGAAGCGTGGCTAACAATCGGGCCGATAACGCTTCGTCGTATAAGATAGACGATACTCCACAGTACACCAAGTAGAGTTGTGATGATTGCGGCGTCCCATCCTTGCATTAGATGCCCTGCTCCAAAAACTAAACTAAAAAGGATAACGCCTGTAGCGCTTCCTCCCAGATACCGCTCGAAACGATAAAGGATGAACGCCCGCTGGATCTCCTCGCGTACACCGCCTGCTATGATGGCTACGAGCGCGAAGATGGAAGCGTCCGCGGTCGTTTGAATTAAAGGTTCGTAGGGGTTTTCCGGCACGTTATGAAGCCATGGTGCGAAGTGTTGGAGGCTGGCTGAAGCAACGACTACAAGGAATAATACAAGTGGGATAAGTAGGATGCTGAACTTGAATTCCTGTACGATTCCTCGTGAACCTAGGAAGAGATTGCGAGGGCTTTCCCCATGGAGTGCTAGCAACCACAGGATTAACATTATTAGTACGACTGCATCGGCTAGCGACAATACCACGACGTAGTTCATAGCAAGACTGCCATCTGTTTCGAACGGTTGAAGTCCGATCGCCGTCATTACTGGAACGAGTAGTAACTGTGTTGGAAAACCTGAACAGAGGATCACCTCGCATAGTGCTCTGAAACGTTTGGTCAGATGAGAGGATTCGTGGCCAACAATGCGTGGGTCTCCAATGGACCCTTGCTGGTTATTGGATAAGGTAAACTTGCTTGAAGGGGAGTCCTTGTCAGTCAGCACGGCAGGACTTTATCATAGTGATTTCATGGAACGTAGCTTGGTGGGCCGAAAACTTAAAATAAGAAAATAAAGCAATTGGATGGTGGCAAAAGAAACCTCAAAAATGGCTATTTTCTCAACATCTAGCGCTTGCCCTTAAAAGATGACACCATATCTAGTAGTTTCTATCTTGACAAACCGATAGACAGGACACATAGTTGACCGCCTGAGGGCTAATGAGGCTTACCGAGAGAATCCCAGGTTTTCGACTCGTCTGTGAAGGCATAAATTGAGTAGTAGAAGTTCGAGATAAGTGTTTCTTAAATTAGATCTAGACCGACCTTTGGGGCGAGGTGGTCTTTAGTATTTGGAGGCCAGTTATGGATAGAGGAATTGCGCAGCAAACGGACGTTAATGATGCGCAGGTTTCGGCGCGACAATCAGACGCGCCGCAATCAGGCCTTCAGTTTCCACGCGTATTTAGTCGCGAGAGCGTTGACCCCTTCGATGAGATTGCGTGGGAACAAAGATCGGCAACTATCGGAAACGAACATGGTGAACTTGTATTTGAACAACGTGATGTCGAGATACCAACGTTTTGGTCGCAACAGGCGACGAACATTGTGGTGTCGAAATATTTTCGGGGACAGCTAGGAACTCCAGAACGTGAACAAAGCGTCAGGCAACTCATTGGTCGCGTTGTCGACACCATCACAGAATGGGCTAGAGTGAAGCGCTACTTTGCGACTGAAGACGATTTGCAGGCCTTTAGTGACGATCTGAAGCATTTATTGGTTCAACAGAAGGCCGCTTTTAACAGCCCCGTTTGGTTTAATTGTGGTTTTGAGAAAGCTCCGCAGTGCTCGGCATGTTTCATTAACTCAGTTGAGGACACTATGGAGTCCATTTTGACCCTAGCGAAGACTGAGGGGATGCTGTTCAAGTTTGGGTCCGGAACTGGTTCAAACCTTTCATCGATTCGCTCGTCGCGGGAAGTGCTGGCTGGTGGTGGTACGGCTTCAGGTCCAGTTTCCTTTATGAAGGGTTATGATGCCTTCGCTGGTGTCATCAAGTCTGGCGGTAAAACACGACGTGCTGCCAAAATGGTAATTTTGAATGCTGATCACCCAGACATTGAAACTTTTATTAATTGCAAAGTGGACGAAGAGCGGAAGGCTTGGGCGCTTATCGACGCTGGTTATGATGGTTCGTTTACCGGGCCAGCGTACTCTTCAGTGTTTTTTCAGAATTCCAACAATAGCGTTCGGGTAACGGATGGTTTTATGCGGGCTGTTCTTGACGATGGTGAATGGCAGACTCGAGCTGTTCGCGATAACAGTGTTATGGACACGTATCGTGCGTCAGACCTGATGAGTCAAATCGCCAGCGCTACGCACATCTGCGGTGATCCAGGCATGCAATTCGATACGACTGTCAATGATTGGCATACTTGTCCCAATACGGCGCGTATTAACGCGTCGAACCCCTGCTCGGAGTACATGTTTTTAGATGATTCCGCATGTAATTTGGCATCACTAAATCTGATGAAGTTTGTGGACGAGCGTGGTGATTTCGCCGCTAGCGATTTTAGTGCGGCCGTGCGGACGTTAATTACAGCGCAAGAAATTATTGTTGATAATGCTAGCTATCCGAGTAAGCCCATAGAGCGCAATAGTCGTGACTATCGCCCACTCGGTTTAGGTTATGCCAATCTCGGGGCGTTACTCATGGCGCGAGGATTGCCCTACGATAGTCAAGCTGGTCGTGATTACGCGGCGACCATCACGGCCCTCATGACAGGTGAATCGTATGCTCAGTCTGCGCGCATCGCGAGAGATCAGGGCGGACCGTTTGCCGGATACGCCGATAATGCCGAACCATTCGCAAGAGTAA
>Ga0310120_10003765_pt1 | contig 10791 bp, 8 predicted proteins | sample CB27_AW_983_MG_FD_203506 | JGI IMG/M metagenome (GOLD analysis project Ga0310120, IMG submission 203506) | Marine microbial communities from Western Arctic Ocean, Canada - CB27_AW_983 | ecosystem: Environmental > Aquatic > Marine > Oceanic | place: Canada: Western Arctic Ocean | collected... | reverse complement strand
AGCATTAAAAACCCAAATAATGTTGCTTATTCATTAAGTCTTGATGGACAAATAATTGGTTTTATTATTGCTATGACTGCAGTTGACACAGCAGATATACTAAATATTGGTATTAATCCAAAATATCAAAAAAAAGGCCATGGTAAGTCTTTGTTTGTTTATCTAATTAAGGAGCTTAAGTATAGAGGTATCAAAGATATTCTATTAGAAGTAAGGAAAAGCAATATTCAAGCTATTAAATTCTATTTAAGGCTTGGATTTGAAAAGATTTCAGTTCGAAAAAATTACTATACGAAAAACTCAAATCAACTTTCTGAGAGAGATGACGGTATAATAATGCGTCTGGAAATATAAACAAAAAAAACCATAATGACTTATAAAAATATTACAGTGCCTAGCACTGGAGAACCAATCTCAATAAAAAATAACGCTCTAAATGTCCCCAATAAGCCAATCATTACCTACATAGAGGGTGACGGTATCGGTATTGATATTACGCCGGTAATGTTAGACGTAGTCAACGCTGCAGTTGAAAAAGCATATAACGGTGAGAAAGAAATCCAGTGGATGGAAATCTATGCAGGTGAAAAGGCTGACAGTATTTATGGAGAGTACTTGCCAGAGGAGACAGTTAATGCAATTAAGAGGTTTTCGGTTTCTATCAAGGGCCCATTAACGACTCCTGTAGGCGGTGGCATGAGGTCACTTAATGTTGCTATTAGACAGATTCTAGATCTCTATATTTGTCAACGCCCTGTTCAGTATTTTGATGGAACCCCTTCACCAGTTAAACATCCCGAGAAAGTTGATATGGTAATTTTCAGAGAGAATTCGGAAGACATCTATGCAGGTATTGAATTTCCAAAAGGTTCTAAGGAAGTTAAAAAGGTGATCGACTTTCTTCAGCAAGAAATGGGTGCTACTAAGATCCGATTTCCTGAGACTTCAGGGATCGGTATTAAACCAGTTTCAACAGAAGGAACGTCAAGACTTGTTAGAGCTGCTATACAGTATGCGATTGACAATGACAAGCCGTCTGTAACGATTGTTCATAAAGGTAACATTATGAAGTTTACTGAGGGGCTTTTTCGTGACACAGGCTACCAACTAGCTAAAGATGAATTTGGTGCTAAAGATATAGATGGTGGGCCATGGTGTAGTTTTAATAACCCTACTACTGGAAATGAAATTGTTGTTAAGGATTGCATCGCTGATGCTTTCTTACAGCAAATTCTTATTCGACCAGGTGAGTATTCAGTTATCGCTACTCTAAACCTCAATGGTGACTATATTTCTGATGCTTTAGCAGCACAGGTCGGTGGTATTGGTATTGCCCCTGGCGCTAATCTATCTGATAGTGTTGGAGTATTTGAGGCAACTCATGGAACTGCACCTGGATATGCTGGTAAAGACATGGTTAATCCATCTTCTTTAATTCTTTCTGCTGAAATGATGCTTCGTCATATGGGTTGGACAGAGGCTGCTGATTTGATTCTTAATGCAATATCTAAAACAATCAAAAATAAGACCGTCACTTATGACCTAGAGAGACTTATTGATGATGCAACCTTGCTCTCATGTTCTGACTTTGGAAAAGCTCTTAAGGACTCTATAAAGTAAGAAAAGTAATTAAACGTCAAGTAACGATTATAAAAGCAAAGATTTGATTGACTCAAAATTCATAGCTCGTTATAATCTCACGCTATTCCCTGATAGCTCAGTTGGTAGAGCAACGGACTGTTAATCCGTGTGTCCCTGGTTCGAGCCCAGGTCGGGGAGCCAATTAAATTAAGGCCTACAACCAATGTAGGCTTTTTTATGTCTGATTAAAAAATATTGGGGTCATACAGGGGTCATGTTTCGCTAGAATTTATTAACCCCTCCCTCACACATCAAACGAAATTTGGACTTTAGTTCAAGTTGACTTATAACCCTTGTATGAAAAAACTACTCTTACTCTTATTCTCAATGTTGATTTCCTTTAACTCTTATGGTGAGACGTTAGTCTGTTCTTATAAGTACAATGGTGTATACACAGGTAACAAAGTAATTGGAGAGAGAGAATGAAATTCGAAATTCGTCCATACCTTACGACTGACTTAGATGCCATCTATGATATCTGTTTACAAACATCCGATAACGGCGGCGATGGCTCAAAGCTATTTCAAGACAGCAAACTTATTGGCCAATATTATGCGGCCCCTTATGTTGTATTAGAGCCTGAACTTTGTTTTGTGGTAACCAATAATGATAAAGTATGTGGTTATATTCTTGGTTGCAAAGATTCAGCCCATTTTTCGCATCGATGTGAAAAGGTGTGGTTTCCTGCACTGCGAAAACAGTATGCACTGCCTGATTCATCAGATAGCTCATTAAACGCATTAGTTATTAAGCGAATTCACAGCGGTATTGTGGTGAGGCATGAATACCAAAACTACCCTGCTCATCTTCATATTAATCTGTTACCGGAAACTCAAAGACATGGTATAGGCTGTAAAATGACCGAAGTCTTTATCAATAAATTGAAAGCGCTAGATGTACCAGCTTTACACCTTGAAGTATCAAAAACAAACAGTGCAGCAATCAGCTTTTATAATAAAATGGGATTTGAAGTGATCCATGAGTTTAATGACTCAATTGGTTTTGCAATGGTATTAGATAATACTAGTAATGAATAAGCATAATATGAAGTTTAAATAAATCTTCTCTCACACATCAGAGAGGATTTGGATAATTTTGAATGGTCTGAAGGATACAAGATGCGTTTTGGTATTCTCTATGTTGATTATAAAACTCAGAAAAGAATACCTAAGCGTAGCGCATTGTGGTTTAAAGAATTATTAAATTCTCGTCAGCAATAATTTTATTATTAAGTAAGATTTCGCACACTCTTTCTTTCAATAAGCTCAACTGGAAAATTATGTTCAACGCTCAATTGCAGGTCATAGCATGTATTCAGCAAATATCTTACTGCAGCTAAGGCCATACCATCAAATGGGACACGAATAGTAGATAACGGGGGAGAGGTGAAAGGCGCTATGTCATTATTGTCATAACCAAATACGGAAATGTCATTAGGGACATTAAACCCATTGCTAGTTAAAGTTGCTATGGCTGACATTGCGGATTGGTCGTTCCCACAGAATAAAGCGGTAAAATCTAGATTTCTCTTTAACAACGTCATTACACCTTCCTGCCCTTTAATAAAGCTATAGTCTCCCTCAATAATAAATTCAGATGGGACAGTAATGTTATTGTCTTTCATTGAATCTAAAAATCCTTCATGTCTTTTTCTTCCATCTTCAGTTTGAAAGTCACCGGTAATGCAAGCAATACTTTTATGGCCATTATCAACCAAGTGTTGACCGGCAATATATCCTGCTTTGTAATGGTTAAAATAAAAACATTTCTGGTCAAACTTTTCAATCCGATTGTTTAGTAATACAATGTTTGGGAAATATTTCTCGACATAAGCAATATCAAAATGTGTGATGTCGGTACCCCAAAATATAATTCCATCACATCCCTTTCTAATTAAGTCATTAACAGAGTCAATTGCTACATTAGGATTTTCTAAATTACTGATGTCACCATTAGTTACAAGACAGTGTTTTTCATGAGTGATAAGTTCGTGGTCAATTACTCGGAGAGTTTGACTATTAAAAGTTCCTGCTAATTCAGTACCCCAAATTCCAATAGTATTAAATTTTTTTGATACTAAAGAACGTGCAGACTGGTTTGGTTTGTAATTCAAAGCTTTAATAGCTTTGTTTACTTTTAATTTAGTTTTGTCTGATACAGAGTCTTTACCATTAATAACTCTGGAAACACTTCCAATACCTACACCAGCTAATTTTGCTACATCTATTATTGTTGCCATCTGTAATTACTTTTTAAAACTCTTAAATTCTGACTTTTTACCATATTATAAGGCTTTATGGACCTTTTCTTTTATTTGTTTATTTATCTTATAATTAACCGTTGACAAGTTATATTATTTATGTATATAATTGGAAACGCTTCCAAACAATTTATTAGTTAAGGAGCTAAAGATGTATTTTTTACAACAATAGAACAATCCTTTAGTTTTTTCATAAAGGGTTTTTATGTTTTTTTAATGGAGAGTTTAATATGAAAAAAATTAATTCATTGGTGTGTGTGACTGCTGCATTTTTTGCATCATCCGCTGCACTCGCCGGCAACGTATCCGTCTTTGGACCATGGCTTGGTGGAGATCAGGAGAACGTAGAGGCCGTCCTTGATGGATATACGAATGCCACCGGGAATACATATTCGTATGTAGGTTCTGACAGCTTTGAGCAACAAGTTCGAATTGATGCAGAAGCTGGCTCTGCTGCTAATGTGTCAGTGTTTCCACAACCTGGACTGGCAGCTGATTTTGCTAAATTAGGTTTTTTAACGCCTTTAGCTTCTGGTACTGGTGATTGGGTTAGAGATAATTATGCGGCTGGTCAATCTTGGGTAGACCTTGGCACATATGCAGGCCCAGATGGTAACGACAATTTGTATGGGTTTTTCTACAAGATAGATGTAAAGTCTTTAGTCTGGTACAGTCCAGAAAACTTTGAAGATGCTGGTTATGCGGTGCCTAGCACTATGGAAGAGCTTAAAGCTTTTAATGATCAGATAGTGGCAGACGGTAGTACACCATGGTGTATCGGTTTGGGATCTGGTGGCGCAACAGGCTGGCCGGCTACTGACTGGGTAGAGGACTTGATGTTACGTACTCAATCGCCCGCTGTCTATGACCAGTGGGTCTCTAACGAGATAAAGTTCAATGACCCTCGTGTTGTTGCAGCGATTGAACAGTTTGGCGCTTTTGCACGTAACGAAGCGTATGTTGCTGGCGGCTCTGGTGCAGTTTCCACTACTGACTTCCGTGATAGCCCTAAAGGTTTGTTTAGTTCGCCACCGCAGTGCTACATGCACCGCCAAGCTTCCTTTATCCCGGTTTTCTTCCCTGAAGGAATCTCTGTGGGTGAAGATGCAGATTTCTTCTACTTCCCTGCTTATGCAAGTAGTAACCTGGGCTCACCAGTGTTAGGTGCCGGAACTCTGTTTAGTATTACTAACGATTCGCCTGAAGCGCATTCGTTAATTGAATATCTACAGTCTGCTGAAGCACATGAGATCTGGATGGCGCGTAAAGGATTCCTGACTCCTCATAAGGGTGTGGATACTTCTGTATTCTCTGATCCTACCCTGAAGAAGATGAATGACATTCTTTTAGGTGCCACAACATTCCGTTTCGATGGCTCTGACCTGATGCCTGGTGGTGTTGGCGCTGGATCCTTCTGGACTGGTATGGTTGATTATGCTGACGGCGCATCTGCTCAGTCAGTAGCTGATGCAATTCAAGCATCGTGGGATGCATTAAAGTAACAACTAAATAGCACTGTTACTCTTATAGTGTTAACTTTAAACCCCGGACAGTCTAAAATGTCCGGGGTTGTTTCTTCTTGTAATGTTGTATTATTTAGGTATTAGTTATGCAACCTATCATTCAAGGATTATTGATGATCAGCGCCTCAGTGGTTTTCTGCTTAGGCTACTACTACCTTTCTAATTGGCTTTTGGATAATATATTTTTACCCGCCCATGGCAAGAACATCAATCGCAATATAAGTTTGGCCAACCAGATACGGCCATGGTTATTCTTGTTTCCTGCATTGTTTGCTCTTTTGGTATACCTTGCGTATCCAGTATTGGAGACTTTACGTTTATCCCTGACCGAGCGTCATGCCTATGGAGATGAGTGGGTCGGCTTGGCTAACTATGCGCAGATGTTTAATGACCAAAAGTTCTGGGAAGCGTTTCGCAATAATATATCATGGCTAGTGATTGTGCCAGCAATTTCCACTGGATTTGGCTTGTTAGCAGCCCATCTAACAGACCGAATTGGTTGGGGAAACGCAGCCAAATCGATAATTTTTATGCCTATGGCTATTTCTTTTGTAGGGGCTTCGGTTATTTGGAAACTAGTTTATGATGCTCGACCCGTTGACCAAGATCAGATTGGTCTGATAAATGCACTATATCTATTTTTTGGCGGTGATGCACCCCAAACATGGATTACCATGTCATTATGGAATAACTTGTTTTTGATGATAGTTTTGATCTGGATCCAAACCGGATTTGCTATGGTGATTCTGGCAGCTGCTTTGCGAAGTATTCCAGAAGAAACAATTGAAGCAGCAATCATAGATGGATCCAACCCTTGGCAGCTTTTCTTTCGAATAAAAGTACCACAGATAAAAGGCACCATACTGGTAGTCTGGACCACAATTACTATTACCGTGTTAAAGGTCTTTGATATTGTTTATGCAATGACCAATGGTCATTGGGATACACAGGTTCTGGCCAACTACATGTTCGACAAATTCTTCCGCGGCAATGACTGGGGGGTTGGCTCTGCATCCGCAATAGTGCTTATGCTACTTGTTACCCCGATACTGGTTTGGAATGTTAAAAATGCTCGTAAAGAGATTCAATAAAGGAGCAAGCATGGACAATATAGTTGGAAAAAAATCATCACTTAGCTGGGCTGTTAATATTTCGGTAACTGTACTGGTTATTTTATGGTTAATTCCTACCATAGGATTGTTAGTTTCGTCTTTCCGTACAGCTGATCAAATATCGACTAGTGGCTGGTGGAAAGCCTTTAATTCTAACGAACAGAATATAATTGTTCGTACTGCTAATCCACAAACTCAGAAGATTATTGATGGCAAGTATGTCATCGAAGGAATGTTATTTAGCTCTGAAAAAGAAATGACCATTAGCGTTTGGGGGGTTTCATCGCGTGCAATAGACGGTTATATTCCTGGCGAAACAGTTAAATTAACTAAGGGTGGTGAAATTACCCTAAGAGAGGATGGCCATTATCGCATGATAAATGAAAATCCGTTTACAGGCAGTCGTGGCATGAGAGTATTTGTAACAGCACCCATGGCTCCAGAATTTACCCTGGATAACTACCGTAAGGTTTTGTTTGATCCTAAAAATGTTGATGGTATGGGAAAGGCTTTTCTAAGCACCTTAACTGTGGCAATACCAGCAACCATTATTCCAATCCTGATAGCAGCCTTTGCGGCTTATGCCTTAGCTTGGATGCAATTTCCAGGTCGCGCGCTATTAGTGGCATTTGTTGTTGGTTTGTTGGTAGTGCCTTTACAAATGGCCTTGATTCCGTTGTTGAAGTTGCACATGCACATTGGTATTGGAAAAGGCTTTCTTGGTGTGTGGTTAGCCCACACCGGATTTGGACTACCATTAGCTATTTACCTTCTGCGCAACTACATGATTGGACTGCCCAAGGATATTATTGAGAATGCTAGAATTGATGGAGCATCTGATTTTAAAATATTCATGAAACTTATTCTCCCTTTAAGCTTCCCCGCTCTCGCTGCTTTTTCTATTTTTCAGTTCCTATGGACTTGGAATGATCTGCTTGTAGCTAAAGTCTTCTTGATTGACTCTTCTGGTCAAACCGAGGTTATGACTTCCAAGCTAGTGGAGTTATTGGGAAGCAGAGGTGGCAACTGGGAAATTTTGGCAACCTCAGCATTTGTTTCAATTGTCGTTCCTCTGATAGTATTTTTTACTTTACAGAAATATCTTGTTCGTGGTCTTTTAACTGGATCTATTAAATAAATGTCATGCTTAATCAATCAAAAATAAATATAGAGAAAACGAATTCAACAGTTAATAATAATTGGTGGAAAGGAGGGGTTATCTATCAAGTATATCCACGTAGTTACCAGGATAGCAATGGAGATGGAGTTGGGGATTTAACTGGCATTACTCAACGTTTACCATATATAGCATCACTTGGTGTTGACGCTGTCTGGATATCGCCCTTCTTTAAATCACCGATGAAGGACTTTGGTTATGATGTCAGTGACTATCGTGTAATTGACCCCATGTTCGGGACTATGGATGATTTTGATGCCATGTTGGCTGAGGCGCATAGTCTTGGTTTGCGCATTATGATCGATTTGGTGCTATCTCATACATCCGATCAACATGCGTGGTTTAAAGAAAGCCGTACTGACCATACTAACCCAAAAAATGATTGGTATGTGTGGGCTGACGCCAATCCAGATGGCACACCACCCAATAACTGGCTAGCAATGTTTGGCGGGTCTTCCTGGCAGTGGGATGGTCGTAGGGAGCAATACTTCTTGCATAACTTTCTCAGTAATCAGCCAGACTTAAACCTACATAGCCTGGACGTACAAGACGCTTTATTGGATGTGGCACGTTTTTGGCTGGACAAAGGTGTAGATGGTTTCCGGCTTGATACTATTAATTTTTATATGCATGACAAATTACTGCGTGACAACCCACCCATACCGGCTCAGGAAAGAAATCACAGCATAGCAACGAAAGTGAATCCATATAACTGGCAGAATCATATATATTCTAAGAGCCAACCTGAAAACATAGCCTTTTTGGAGCGTATTCGTGCCCTTGTTGATCAATATGAAGGTCGTGCCTGTCTGGGAGAGGTTGGTGATGCCCAGCGAGGTATGCAAATTTTGGGTGAGTACACCAGCGGCGATAAGCGTATACATATGTGCTATGCATTTGAGTTTTTGGAAAATAGGCCTGCGACTGCGCAGTGGGTGAAGACAGTATTCGATAAAATCGATATAGAGGCACCCGATGGTTGGGTATGCTGGGCTTTTTCCAACCACGATGTAGAGCGAATGACTTCTCGCTGGAATCTTAACACTCTATCTAGTTACACTTACGCAATGTTGCTACACACCATCCGCGGTAGTGTGTGTGTATATCAGGGCGAAGAATTGGGATTAATGGAATCAGAAGTGAATTTTGAAGACTTGAGAGACCCTTATGGAATTGAATTCTGGCCTGAATACAAAGGCCGTGATGGATGCCGCACCCCTATGGTGTGGCAAGCTAATGCAGTAAATGCAGGCTTTAGTACAGAAAAAACCTGGCTTCCAGTATGTACCGAACAGTCTCAACAGGCTGTAGACATACAAGAATCTGATGTAGACTCGCTGTTACACTTCTTTCGCAAAGCTATCGCTTTGCGTAAGGCGTTACCGGTGCTTCAAACCGGAACACAAATATCTACGGATGCAAGAGGAGGGCTTCTAAGTTTTATTCGAGAAGATGATTCAAGTTGCCTGTATTGTGCCTTCAATTTGTCAGATGAAGTTTTGGAATTTTCTCTACCATTAGGCAATTGGCAGAACATCAATCAGAATATGGGAAAATTATGTGTAAACCCTATTGAAAGCAATAAACTTGGCCCTTGGCAATTTTGTTTTGCACTAAAAAATACTAATAACTAATCTTGCTTATATGACCCAATTAACCCTCAGTAACATAGAAAAATCTTACAACAACGGCATCACAGTTCTCAAGAACGTGAGTTTAGACATTGAGTCCGGAGAGCTTATTGTGTTTGTGGGTCCCTCTGGTTGCGGCAAGTCCACCTTACTGCGCATGATAGCGGGCCTTGAGCATATAACTGGTGGTATTCTAGAAATTGATGGACAGCGCATGAACGATATACCAGCTTCTAAGCGCGGCATTGCCATGGTGTTTCAAAGTTACGCACTATATCCGCATCTTACCGTTCGCGACAATATGTCTTTTGCTCTCAAGATTGCTAAATACAAACAGTCAGAGATTGATGCTGCAGTTGATAAAGCATCAAAAGCCCTAAAACTTGATAACTATCTTGACCGTTTGCCAAAAGAACTTTCTGGCGGTCAGCGTCAGCGAGTTGCCATAGGGCGTGCTATTGTGCGAAATCCTAAGGTTTTTTTGTTTGATGAGCCTTTGTCTAACCTGGATGCGGCATTGCGTGTTGAGACTCGTATCGAGATTGCACGATTGAAAGAATCAATGCCAGATCGTACCATGATCTATGTAACCCATGACCAAGTGGAAGCCATGACCCTTGCCAGTCGAATTGTTGTTTTGGCAAATAATACTGTGGCACAGGTGGGAACTCCATTAGACCTCTATAACAGTCCAGAGAATGAATTTGTTGCCCAGTTTATTGGCTCTCCTGCAATGAATCTGTTATCAGGAAGAATTGTAGATACAGGCACGCAGACTACAGTTAGTCTGAATGACGATTGTGTGGTTGTGTCCAGTATTGGTACCAGTTCTACAGACATGGGAAAACAAGTTAATGTTGGCGTTAGACCTGAGCACTTGAGATTGACCGAAGGAGTTCATTTACTTAAAGCGGAGGTTGAGATAACCGAGGCTCTGGGTGAGTACACATTGTTGTATGTAAAACACGCTTTGCAAGATAAAAACCTTATTGCCAAAATTCCTGGCACACATAAGTCGTTGCGCAATCAGTTAGTTAAGTTTAGTGCTGACCCAAGCAAGGTACATCTATTCCATAATGGGCTAAGTATGCGTTAGTAGTTAGGAATAGGTTGACACTCAAGTAAATATATGGTCGGAAGAACCCAATTTTGTTCAAGAATTAGATTCGGCAAAATTAAGAAGAAAGGTCATAAATCAATTTATAGCTGAAGGAATTCAGAAGTTTAAACAAACCTCCTCACACATCAAACGAAATTTGGACTTTAGTTCTAATTAACTTATAATTCTAGAATGGAAAATGATGGTTCTAATTTTATAATTCTTTTAGTTCTTGCTGTTGTTATAGGCATAGTTTGGAACGGAGCAATTAAACTCTTTTACAAGTACAACACTCTTCTAGTGATTGCTTATATTGTTATTCTATTTCCGTTTGCTTTAATCCACACA
>Ga0310120_10003762_pt1 | contig 10800 bp, 10 predicted proteins | sample CB27_AW_983_MG_FD_203506 | JGI IMG/M metagenome (GOLD analysis project Ga0310120, IMG submission 203506) | Marine microbial communities from Western Arctic Ocean, Canada - CB27_AW_983 | ecosystem: Environmental > Aquatic > Marine > Oceanic | place: Canada: Western Arctic Ocean | collected... | reverse complement strand
GGCAGCGTCCCGGGAAATCGGAGCTGAGAAACTCAATCTCATACCTGAAAAAGGAACGCATCCTTCCCTAAACTCCCACCTGGTTGCAAGGATTTCCTCTCGTTCGGAACCCGAAATGATTCGAACGCCGATGCGACTGTGGATACCCTCCACCCTGAAGTAAACCTGGGAAAAGATGCTGTCCTTGGTAGGATCGCCGTCGAGCTGCAGAATAAAAATCTACTCTTCGTTGAGGTTATCTCTCCTTTCCCGAGGAATCGACTCAACAATGGCGGGACCTTCGGTAGAGAACCCGAAGCTCCTTGGGCCCAAGACCTGGGCTCCATTCAAGGTGGCTATACCGTCTCGGAGTCGGAAATCATATTGAATGCCAGCCGGGAGTTCCCGTCCGAAGTCATAGACCCAGTTCAAACCGTCAACCCAGGCAGGCTGTCCCTTTTCGGGACACTGGATCTCGAAGGGAGGTACTACTCCGGAATCCCCAAACGAGACCATCTGCTCAGAAAAGCGGACTCGCACCTGCCGAACCTGCTTGACAACACCTTTAGGTGAGAATGCTTCAACCCTCGGGGCTCGTCTGGTGAGTACCTGTGTGTAGGCGGGGCTCGCCAAGAAAGACAGAAAGAGAAGCTGGCAGAGCCGGTAACGCAAGTAGACCAATGTCCCGTTTCCAAGGTGCGATCCAATGTCACGACGAAAACACATTAGTTCCTCTCAATCTCGGTTACGCAGAGAAGCCATCGGAGCCACGAGAATAGCGGCCAGTGTAACTGGTGTTCACCAACAAAATCACTTTCGTGTTGAGCATCCCGGACCGCCTCTCGACTTGACAGTACGGTGACGGGAGAGTAAGTCGGTCTACGGAGGTCATATGATGAAGGCGCTTATCGCAGTCCTGGTCTTGGCAAGAACCTTCACACTACTTGTCTCTTCTGCAGTAGACGATCACCGAATCCGGGTCAAAACCGGAAAGGTGGTCCAGATCCTTCCCGTGGGCCGCAGTCCCAGCATGATGAAGATGCTCCGGCATCCGGACGGGAGCATCTATCTCAACACACAGAGTACGGATTCTTCGAGGAGTCTGGCGAGAAGTCATGACGACGGTAAGACCTGGACCGTCCTTCCCATCCGTTTTGCCCCGGACGTCCCCGAAGGACAACATGCTGCTGGCTTTGGAATCAGCTCCGACGGTAAGCTCTGGTTGATCCATCAGGGAAATCCGCGCGCCCAGGGTGGAGAGGAACTGCGGTATCGCGACCGTCAGATTTTCGTGGCAACCTCCAGCGACGCTGGCAGGAGCTGGAAAAGCGCTCCATTCGACTTCAGCCATTTTTCACCTGGTGGTGATCAGGACCCCTATAGCGTTGGCCAGGTGGCCTGGTGTTATCCCAACTTCATCGCCGGACCCGACGGCGCCATGAGCTTCTCCATGAGCATGCGCTACCCCGACTGGGATGACTGGATGCAACAGGACCAGTCCAGACCGGGAATACGGGATGTGATGGTGCGAAGCCTGGACGGTGGCAAGACCTGGGCAGACCCCACGGTCGTGCATCAACATGCCACCGAGACCGACTTTGCCGTCGATCCCACGGACCCCAAGCGCATTCTGGCTCTAGCCAGGAAACAGCGTCAGCTCCTGCCCGGAGAGGATCCGCACGAGGTGGCACGACTGACAGGTGCTCCCGCGCCCGGTGAACCCGGTGGAACCTATCCCTACAAGGGATCAGTCTTGCTGGAATCTATTGACGGAGGTCGTACATTTCGGGAGCTCCCCAACAGCTACACGGGATTCTATGCTCACCGAGGGACCATTTATTGGAGTCCGGACGACGTGGTCGTTGTGAGCCACAACATTGGCTACTCCCATGATCTGGTGCCTCCGACAGCGCGTCGATGCATACGAATCAGCCTGGATGGAGGGAGAACCTGGGTAGATGGATCCCCGTCAGGGACCCCCCATCTGAATCAGTCCACCCGCTTTAGTGACATCATTGCCTACAACACCATCGCGCTGGGCAAAGATCGCTTCTTCTCCGCCTACACCATCATGTCAGAGCCTGCCGGAAATCGACGGTTGGGCTCGTGTGAGGGATTCTTCTGGAGCTTGACCAGAGGACCCTAGGGACTCCTGCAGTGGCACGGGCATCCCTGCCCGTGATTCCCGGCCCGCGGAGCCTGAGGCTCCACAATCACGGCCTGGAAGGCCGTGCCACGGTGCTTTTTTGCATCTTGTATCTTGTACCTTGGATTTTCGAGGTTCCGATTCCGAGTGCTTCGAGGAGGATCAATTAGTGAAAAAAGAAAAGCGCATCGCGGTTCTTGCTCTGACGTACCTTCTTATTTACTCCGCCGGGTGTTCCGACAGGGGACGGGAGAAGACGGCTTCCGTCATCGAATTGAAAACGGGAACCCATCTCTTCGCGGACGACTATCTGGTGGTGGACCTGCATCAGGTGTGGCGTAGCCTGAACCGGCCTTCCAAACATCCGGACAATCCTCTGCTCAAGCCGGATCGTCCCTGGGAGGGCTACCTGGCCCTCCAACCAGGCACGGTCATCTTCGACGAGGAAGAGGGACTGTTCAAGATGTGGTACAACGCCCTCGCAAACAACGAGCAACCCGACCTCCAGGACTTTCTCTGCTACGCGACCTCCCAGGACGGGATCCGCTGGGAGAAACCAGATCTGGGCCTGGTGGAGTTTCAGGGATCCAAGAAAAACAATATCTTTCTGAAGCACTCGTTCTGGACGCACTGCGTCATCAAGGACACAGCAGAGTCGGACCCACTGCGGCGCTACAAGCTGCTCTACTTTCAGGCTCGGGACCGGGACCGCTTTGGCATATGGGCAGCCTTCTCTCCCGATGGCAAGCAGTGGACCGACTATCCCGAGAATCCAGTCGTGCCATTCTGGGCCACTGGAGATACCTTTCAGGTCACTCAGGATCCCGAAACCCGACAGTTTATCCTCTACCACAAGACCATCAGCCGCCCCGTGCGCAAGGTCTCCCGAATGGTGAGCGATGACTTTATCCACTGGAGAGGTTCGCGTCAGGTCCTGGAGCCGGACGAATATGATCCTCCCGACACTGAGTTCTACGGGATCTCGGCCTTTCCCTATGCCGGCCAGTACCTGGGCCTAGTATGGATCTATCACACCTATACCCAGTTCATGGACGCTCAACTCGTGTCCAGCCGCGACGGCATCGATTGGGAGCGAGCCGTCGGTCGCAGGCGCTTCTTCCCGCTAGCACCCGATGGCGGGTACCAGAGCGATACCTTCGACAGTGGGATGATCTTCCCTTCCAGCAATCCGATCGTCAAGGACGGAAGGGTGTGGATCTACTACTCCGGCTTCACCAACCTGCACAATGCCCCTTCCGAGGATCACGACGGGAAGATCGGCCTGGGCACCCTGCGACAAGATGGATTCGTGTCCCTGGATGCGACCAGCGAGGGCTCGGTGCTGACTCCTCCCCTGAAACTCAAGGGATCGTCTCTCTGGGTGAACATGACCTCCCTAACCGCCGAGAGAATCAACTTCAAACGGGACAGTGGAAAAGAACTCTACAACCAGCTCTTCACCGGCAATCCATCGGCCAGCGGGTACCTTCGGGTGGAGATCCAGGACTCGGAAGGGCGCGCCCTGGCCGGCTATGAAGCATCCAATTGCCGACTGCTGGAAGACACCAGCGTCTACCAGGGTGATTCCTTCTACTCGGAAGCCAGAGCCGGAGGAGACATCTACCAGCAAGTCTCGTGGGAGGGTGGCGGGAAACTATCAGGTATTGGAGATCAGACGGTCCGGCTCAAGTTCATCCTGGGCAATGCCAAGCTCTATTCTTTCAGACTGGAGTAGACACTCGGACATCGTCTTTCTCTAAATGCTTCATCCTGGCGTCGCCCGAGGCGGCTGCTTCACTGCTTTCGACTGCGTCAGCGGAAAGGCTGGCCAAGGGCAATCACAGAGACGCCAACAAACGGTAGGGGACTACCGAGTGGCCAGTTCGCGCTCGATTGCCTCCACCACAGAAACATCGTCGGGTCGAGTTCGGCACGCGAACCTTGCGACGATCTTTCCTTCGCGACTGAGCAGGAATTTCTCGAAGTTCCAGCTGATCGCACCGGACCCTTCGGGCTTCGTCTCCAGCGCCGTGAGATGCTTGTACAGGCCGGACGCTTCCTCGCCATTAACGTCGATCTTGGCGAACATGTCGAATTCGACGCCGTAGTTCTTGGTGCAGAACGTACGGATTTCTGCTGCGTCCCCAGGCTCCTGAGCGCCGAACTGATTGCAGGGAAAGCCCAGAACTGCCAAGCCCCGATCGGAGTACTTCTGGTGTAGTGCCTGAAGTTGGGCATACTGAGGGGTAAGGCCGCATTGGCTGGCCACGTTGACGAACATGACGACCTGACCGAGATAATCCCGCAGTTCCACCCGCTTACCGTCCAGGGACATCACGGTGAAGTCGAGCGCATCAGGCACCTCGCCCTCCTCTCCGCTGCCGAATGCGAGAGCGGCCGCGACTACCAAAGGACTCAAGAGCAGGGACAATAGGGAAAAGGGCATGTTTAACATTGGACAAACCTCCATCGTTAGACAACTCATCGGAGACAATACTATCCCAGACCGCTTTTGCTTGCTCTGATGTGGGAAGGTTGATCGGTTGTGGAGCTTCCTCATGAAGAAGCCAGGCAAACGCGAATCTGGGGTTCATATGAGGGATGTCGGTTGAGTAATGTGGATCCTGGGATTCCTTCTACTTTTCCTCTCCGTCCCAGGCCTACAGGGCCAGACTGCCGCTCCAGTCACTGCTGAGAACGTACAGCTGCCTCCTCCGCAGCCGCTTCCCTTCAACCACAAGGTCCACGTCAGCCTCGGCCTCGAGTGTCTGAGCTGCCATCCCATCGAGGGTCCAGGAATCAAAGCCGGTCTGCCCGCCGAGACCCAATGCATGCTTTGCCACGCCAGCATCAAGAAGGACAGCCCAGCGATCCAGAAACTGGCGACACACCAGTCCTCCGGGAAGCCCTTGCCCTGGACCAGGATCTATACTGTCCCCAGCTATGTCTGGTTCTCGCACCAATCCCACCATCAAGCGACAGGCCTGGACTGCGAGTTGTGCCACGAAAAAGTGGCGGAACGCGACGTCCTTGTCAAGGAAAAGCCGACCTCGATGGAGTTCTGTATGGACTGCCACGCCGAGCGGGTCGCTCCCACCGGCTGCGATTTCTGCCATGGAAACGCTGAGTAGCAAAAAGGGAGGTGAATCGTGCTGGCAGGCCCGGAATGGAAAAGGGGGAGCAGTTGGAATGAAGAAGTCGAGGTTTGACCTAGAGGTTTGACCTAACGGAAGCATGCTTTGGGACTGTGGTCTTCCTGCTGGTCCTTTCTGCACTTCTGGCCGAGAGTGCTCCATCTGCGAGCAGTCCCCAGGGTAATCCGGCTCAAGCGGAACAGCGAGATTGGATCAGCGTGGATGGAGACCGGGGTTACATGCGCTACTCCACGCTCGATCAGATCAACCGCAAGAATGTGGACAGCCTGAAGGTCGCCTGGGCCTATCGCACCGGGAAACTGAAGGGCAGGAGGGGTAAGATCATCGAGTGCACTCCGATCGTGATCGATGGAGTGATGTATATCACGACCGCTTATCTGAAGGTGGTGGCGCTGGACGCGGCCAGCGGTCGGCAACTGTGGAAGTTCGATCCTCCTCCCTACCCAACGGTGGGAGACGGGAAGCTTGCACGAGTGGCTTCGGCGGGCGTGAATCGAGGGGTTGCCTACTGGTCGGATGGGAAAGAGGAGGGAGAGCGGCGCATTTTACACGCCTCGGCCGACAGCCGCATTTTCTCTCTTGATGCCCGGACCGGCAAGCCGGACCCGAGCTTCGGCCGAGGGGGGTCTTGGAGCTTCGCGAGGGAATTGAACGAGACATCTCGCGTCTTCGCTACGGTCCCACATCTCCGCCAGCCATCTATCAGGATATCTTCATTATCGGCGTCTCCAGTGACGAGGGGCCGGGCCCGGTGGCACCCGGAGATGTACGAGCTTTCGATGTCCGCTCCGGCCGGGAGGTCTGGCGCTTCCACACCGTTCCGAGGCCGGGTGAGTTTGGCAACGACACCTGGGAAGGAGACTCTTGGAAGGACCGGAGCGGCGCCAATGCCTGGGGCGGCGCCAGTCTCGATGAGAAGCGAGGCATGGTCTTCGTCGGCCTGGGATCGGCCGCATATGATTTTTACGGTGGCGATCGAAAAGGACAGAACCTGTTTGCGAATTCGGTGGTGGCGCTTGATGCCAGCACGGGACGGCGCATCTGGCATTTCCAAACCCTGCATCATGACCTCTGGGACCACGACCTGGCGGTGTATCCCAACCTGGTCCGGGCGACGCACGCTAGCAAGCAGATCGACGCCGTCGCTCAGGTCGGCAAGCGGGGTTACGTATTTCTATTCGATCGAGTCACCGGCAAGCCACGGTTCGAAATCGAGGAGCGGCCCGTGCCGCCCTCCGACGTTCCCAGTGGGGAGGCCTGGCCAACTCAACCCATCCCGGTCAAGCCCCCGCCTTCGCACGCCAGAACTACGGTGAGGATGGCCTGACGAACATCTCTCAGCAGGCTCACGATGCTGCGCTGAAACAGTATCGGAAGATTCGTTCCGGCTCGGCCTTCAATCCGCCGAGTCTGGAGGGGACCCTGATCGTTCCGGGATTCTACGGCGGGGCCGGCTGGTCGGGAGCCTCCTTCGATCCGACTACCGGAGTCCTTTACGTCAACTCAAACAATGTATTACACGTCCTGACCCTGGGCAAGGCGAAGCCCGGGAAGGTCTACCCCTACAAGCGCATCCCCTCGCCACTCTTCCGCGATGATGAGGGTTATCCAGCCAACGACCCGCCCTGGGGGGTGCTGATGGCCATCGACCTCAACCAGGGAGAGTTTCGGTGAGAGATGCCGCTGGGAGAGTATCCGGAGCTCACAGCACGTGGAATTCCACCCACGGGAACCTTGAATTTCGGGGAAAGTATCGTCACCGGCGTCGGACTCGTTTTCATCGGAGCCAGTGGAGACGAAAAGTTCCACGCTTTCGACAAGGGGACGGGCCAGATCCTGTGGGAGTATTCGCTTCCGGCCGGCGGCTATGCCACGCCCAGCACCGACATGGTTGATGGGCGCCAATTTGTCGTGATCGCAGCCGGTGGAGCTGGCTACATTGGAACCCCGGTCGGGGACTCCTTCGTGGCCTTCAGCCTGCCGTGACAGCACGGCCAGGGGCGCTACGCGGAGACCCAGCCACATTACGAGCGGGCGCTTGAGATTCGAGAAAAGACGCTGGCGACGGGCACATTCCACATAAACTCCGTATACTGTTAGGCTGAATCGGATGACTAAGCTGAAACTTCAAGAATACGTCGCACGTCTCCTGTCCTCCGAAGGTGCCGCCAACGGGTAAACTACCAGCGTTACGAAGCCAAGTTCCGAGGAGAGAGCTGGACAACTCTTCCCCACGCAGTGACGCACGATATCGCCTATGCTCGACCGAAGTTTCGCTCTCGAATGGGGCAGCACCGCTGGGGGGCCACTAACCTGAAACTTCAGCCGCGAGGAAGCGAAGCAGCCTTCGCCAGATGACAGAGCCGTGACTGTCAGGGAGCGGGGCCCGACAGGGACCATATTCCCCAAGGCGCTTCTAGGTTAAAGGAGTGCATACCGATGTCAATCGGGTGTACCTCTTAAGTTGGAGCACCGGATCTCACTCCCTCACGGTCATGGCTCTGTCAGGGTGGCTAGAGATGATCATGGCTGCGGCAATCCAAGTTTCTTTCTCGAATGATCCGGTGCAGCCGGTGGCGGGACTAACATGAAAAATCTCTATCGGGCATTTGGCATCTCACTTTTGACTCTGTACTCCCTTGCCTCCGATGCCTCCGACTACAACACTTTGATGCCGCAGGAGGTGGCAGAGGGTTGGGTTCTTCTGTGGGACGGCGAAACCGAATACGGCTGGGAGTGGCACGGGGATGCGCGCTGGAAGATCGAAGACGGAGTCCTTCTATCCGATGGCGGTGGCTCCGGTTGGCTGGGCACCACTAGCAGGTTTGCTGACTTCGAGCTGAAGGTCGAATTTCGCACCGCGGCGGATGGAAACAGCGGCATCTTTCTGCGCTCCTCCCGAAGGGGCCCCCCCCACCAGACCGGCTACGAATTGCAGATCGCCAACCATCACCCGAATGGCTTGAACACGGGAAGCCTCGTCCACTATGTCCAGGCTGAGCCCGCCCGGTTCGAGGGCGCCCAGTGGAACCAGTACGAAGTTCGTGCCGTGGGAAGCCGCTTCGTCGTGAAGCTCAACGGGACAGAAGTCCTCGACGCCAATGACTCCTCGCATGCCGAGGGTGTCGTTGGCCTGCAATACAATGTGGACCAGCCCATCGAGTTCCGCAACATCAAGCTCAAGCCTCTGGGATTGAGTCCCTTGTTCAACGAGCAGGACCTGAGCGGCTGGCAGAAGGTCGATCGTCCCAACCGGAACGACGTACATGAGTGGTCGGTAAGAGAAGGAATCCTCCACGTCGAGAAGGGAGCCGGCCAGCTGGAGACAGAGAAGGAGTTCAAGAATCTGGTGCTACAGCTTGCGATCCGCACCAACCCACCCGGGCCCGATCACCATCCCAACAGCGGTGTCTTCTTCCGGGGGGAGAAGGGAGTCTTCTGGAGCGGCTACGAGTCCCAGATCCGCAATGAGTTCCGCAACGGCGACCGCAAGCAACCCCATGACTTTGGCACGGGAGGACTGTACTTTTACGTCCCCACCCGCGAGGTCATTCCCAACGATGGAGAGTTCTTCTACAAGACAGTCGTCGCCCACGGGCGCCACCTAGCGGTCTGGGTCAACGGCATCCAGACCAGCGACTGGGAAGACCCCCGCCCACCCGGGAACAATGCCCGCCGCCAGGCTCGCCTGGTCCCCGGAGTCATCAGCCTCCAGGCCCACGATCCCACCACCAACCTGGACTTCAAAGAAATCCGGGCTGTGGAACTACCGGAGCGCTAGCCGAAGTAGGAGGACGGTGTTTCGGCCATGCGAATCGCCAGTGGTGGCGTGAGCAGGGGCTGCTATCCGACGATCCCTTTGCTCGCTAGCTCCTTCACTGCCGCCACCGCCCTGTCGATCTCCTCCATGGTGTTGTAGATGTTTGGGCACAATCGGACTCCAGAAAATTTCCCCTCCAACCCGCCGCCCCCTATCCGGTGCTTGCTGTAGAGGTATTTGGCGGCGGCGCTCGGAGTCACTCCGGCGATCGAGAAGATAACGACGCCCGCACTGAACTCAGGCTCCCGCGGGGTCTTGAGGCGCACCCCGGGAATGCTCTCGAGCTCCGTCTTCAGAGCAGCTGCGAGCTCCCGAATCCTCCCCTCCACCCTGTCCACCCCGATGGATTGGTGGAACTGGACCGCCCGCCCCACGGCAGCCAGCGTGGGATCGTCCCGCTGTCCCAAAGACTCGAACTTGCGCGCATCCTGTTGACGCTCCTCGCTCCACCCCGAACCCACGATCAGGGGCCAGAGCTGAGCTATCCGCTCGCGGCGCACATAGAGCACTCCCGCCTCCTTGGGCCCCATCAGCCACTTGTGAGCACTACCGGTGTAGAAGTCACAGCCGATCGCGTGAAGGTCCACCCTCAAGGAGCCAAAGCTCTGAGCCCCGTCAATCAGGGTGAGAATTCCCCGCTCCCTTGCCAGACGACACAGCTCGGAGACGGGCAGCTGCACACCAGAGATGTTCGAAGCATGGGTCATGGAAAGAACCCGTGTCTTGGAGGTTAGCGCCTCCCGAAAGGGTCGGACCAGATCGTCCTGGGTTTTCACGGAGGCGGGAGTGCTCACACGTTTGACGGTGAAGTCGTGACGGCGACTCCGCATGTCCCACGCCACGTTGTTGGTGGGATGATTCTATTCCCAGAGAACCACCTCGTCACTTGGACCCAGGTCGAGCCCGTTGACCACCACATTGTTCGCCTCCGAGGTGTTGCGCACGATCGCGATCTCCTCGGGGACAGCGCCCAGTAAGTCGGCCAGAGCTCGGCGCGAGGACTCCCTGAGATCGAGGAATTTTCGGCGGTTATTGGAGGACGCATCCCCGTCCATATCCCGAGTCAACTCCAGGACCATTGCCTGGACCGGGTAGGGAGAAGGACACAGGTTGGCAGCGTTCATGACGCTGACGCCGGGGTCCAGGGGAAACTGGGACTTGACCAGATTCCAGAAGGATTCCCCGACTGCATCTCCGGGCGGCCGAGAAGCTCTGACGAGGGGACTGGCAACGGCTGCCCAGCCCAGCCCTCCGGCCATTCTCTTCAGGAGCTTTCGCCTGGACCACGCCCAGGTTTCCTCGGAAAAATTGTGAATAAGGGTGGCTGGTTCCATGATGAAGCCTTTCTCTTTCTGCTCGTGGGCTCGCAGTGATGGGTCGTATGTGTCCAGAATAGCACTCCGGAAAAATGATAACTACTGGGTAGCTTGGGTCCCGGGTAGCGGCCCAGCGTCTCAGCCCTTGCCTTTGCTCCGACTTCATCTCTTGATTGCTCAAGGCACTCGCCCAACGCAGTCCAGTGAGTCGATAGTCCGTTCTTTGATCAAGGTTCCAGGTCTGTTCCGCCCCCGCTGCGCTGCCCCATTCGAGAAATAACCTTCCGGCTACTGGGGATTTGTGCGTCACTGCGTGGGGAAGAGTTGTCCGGCTCTCTCCTCGGAACTTGGCTTCATGTTGCTAACGGGTCGAGTCGTTTGCGG
>Ga0310120_10003760_pt1 | contig 10801 bp, 7 predicted proteins | sample CB27_AW_983_MG_FD_203506 | JGI IMG/M metagenome (GOLD analysis project Ga0310120, IMG submission 203506) | Marine microbial communities from Western Arctic Ocean, Canada - CB27_AW_983 | ecosystem: Environmental > Aquatic > Marine > Oceanic | place: Canada: Western Arctic Ocean | collected... | reverse complement strand
GTTTCCCGACGCCCACGATCTTTCCTCCCTGCGCCTGCTCGGGACGGTAGGTGAGCCCATCAATCCCGAAGCATGGATCTGGTATCACGAGAAGATCGGATCGGGACGCTGTCCGATCGTCGATACCTGGTGGCAGACGGAAACCGGCGCCATCATGATCTCTCCACTGCCCGGATGCACTCCCACCAAACCGGGCACGGCCACCCTGCCGTTCTTCGGAGTGGATGCCGCCATCCTCGACGAGGAAGGCAACGAATGCCAGGCCGACGAGGGTGGCAAGCTGGTCATCCGCAAACCGTGGCCTTCCATGCTGCGCACCATTTACGGCGACAAGGTCCGCTACCGCAAAACCTACTGGAACGACTACAGGGGCATCTACACCGCGGGTGACGGCGCCCGCACCGACAAGCAGGGAAACTTCTGGATCGTGGGCCGACTCGATGATGTCCTCAACGTCTCCGGACACCGCCTCGGCACTGCCGAAGTAGAGAGCGCCCTGGTGTCTCACCCGGACGTGGCGGAAGCCGCGGTTGTGGGCCGTCCCCACGAGATCAAGGGACAGGGGATCGCGGCCTTCGTCACCCTCAAGGAGAGCGTGAAGGCAACTGCGGCCACTGAGAGGAATCTCAAAGCGCATGTCACCAAAGCTATCGGGGCGATCGCCCGCCCTGACGAAATTCACCTGACCCCCGCTCTGCCCAAGACCCGCTCCGGGAAGATCATGCGCCGCATCCTCAAGGAACTGGTGGCCACTGGAGGAGTAACCGGTAATATCATGACCCTCGAGGATTTCAGCGTGGTCAGCAACCTGCAGAAGAACCTGAGAAAATAATTTTACGTTGCCCAGCAGGCCGCAGCCGCCCAGCATCCCATCCCCCAACGATGACCCAAACCCCTTATCTCCTATGGCGTATAGCACGGGCTTTCGGTATTTCGTTGAGGCAACGTCATGCGACCCACGCCGCGACCGAAGTTCATCTCCTGCGGGAAGCCGAGGAAATCCTGGGCCGCCTTGCCTGGGAGGAGGTCGAAGGAATCGAGGAGCTCTCAGTGGAATACTGGAACCTGCGCAAACTCACCAAGAAGTACGAGGAGCTCTCGCATAAAAGCGAATCTGCCAACGTCAACCTGTCGGAGTTCAACGAGCACCGGACAGAACTGCTGGGCAAGGTGGTTGACAGCTCCAAGGACCTGACGGAAGAACGGACGGCCCTGGCCGAAAAGAGCGAACGACTCAAATCCGAGCGTGAAACAATCGTGTCCGACGCCCGCACCGTCAAGCGGCGCCATGACGGCATCAAGGCCAAACTTGAAGTCCTCGCCGGTGAGGACGACCAACAATCTCCGAAAATCGAGGCCTCCAGACAGGAACTCCTCAGGCTGAAGACGCACTTCAAGGACCTGCGCGATCACCGCGATGCCCTGATCATCAAGATCGATTCGGTCGAAAGCACCCTTAAGGACATTGATACCCGTATCGAAATGCGGCGCTCCGAGATGCGGGACGAAGCCTTGAACAACTACCAGAACATTGGGAAGGCCAACCGGGACCTCTCCCACAACCGTGCGGAGATGAGCTCCATGGAGAGCGAGATGATCGCGCTCTTCTCGGAAATCGGTCGCTACATCCTCTCTACCCACCACGACTCTTCCGTTGCCGAAGTGGCTTCCAATCACCGCAGCCTCCTCAATCAGATGTCCGCCCTCACTCTTTCGATCACGCTGAACAATCGCCTTGCCGGTCGCCCGAACGCCACGACGACGCAGAGCAACAAGAGCTAATGGACGCGGGAGCCTTCCGGCTGGCTCGAATAGATACCGGGCATTGGGTCACCTCCCTGTTGCGGCCTCGCCCAGCCTTTCAAGCAGGATTCCGTGCAGGCCTCCGAACCCTCCGTTACTGAGGATCGCCACCACATCGCCTGCCTCGGCCTCGGCCACAACATACCCTGCTATCTCCTCCACGGTGGGGAGGTAGACTCCCTGCCCTCCCCCCGCGTCGATGTCACGAACGAGCTGTTCGGGGTCGAGCCGCTCCTCCTCCGCAAACTTTTCCGAATCCGCGATGGCGGGGACCACCGCACGGTCGGCACTGGCCAGTGCATCCGCCAGCTCGGACTGGAAAATGTTGCGCCTGGTGGTGTTGGAACGCGGCTCGAAGACGACCCAGAGTCGGGCCTCGGGATAGCGTTGCCGCAGAGCCTGCACCACGAGCCTGATCGCGGTAGGATGATGGGCGAAATCATCAATCACCCTGACCCCACGCACCTCTCCGCGCAGTTGCTGGCGGCGGGCTATGCCCTGAAAGCTCGCAAAGGCACTGCAAACCTCATCGGGCCTCAGTCCCGCAAACATCCCCCCGGCCACCGCCATGGCAGCATTGCGCACATTGAACTCACCCACCATGGGAATGGTGTAACGCTCGTCCACCAGAGTGAAACTGCTGCCATCCGTTTCGTAGGAAACATCCTCGATCCTCATGTCGCAACGCTTTCCGAATCCAAGCGTGCGCACCGGACAGGGAGCCCCCTCGATCACATCCAGGACATTGCAATCATCCCCGTTAACTACCGTCAACCCGCCACTGGGAACAATGTTCAGGAGTCGCCGGAAGGTCAGCTTGATTTCGTCCAGTGAGTCATAGATGTCCGCGTGATCAAACTCGATGTTGTTGATGATGACGAACTCGGGGAGGTAGTGCAGGAACTTCGAGCGCTTGTCGAAGAAAGCCGTGTCGTATTCGTCGCCTTCCAGGACGTTGAACTCGGAATCGGTGAAGCATGCCCCGCGCCCCAAGTTGGCCGGAATCCCTCCGATCATGTAGCCGGGCTCACGCCCGGCCGACTGCAGAACCCAGGTCAGGATCGCGCTGGTAGTGGTCTTGCCGTGCGTCCCTGTTACCACGAAATTCCGCTTTCCGCGCAGAAACTGATCCTTCAGAACTTCCGGCAGGCTCTGGTAGAGAAGTTTGCGATTGAGGGCCTCCTCCGCCTCTTCGTTGCCGCGACTGATCGTATTCCCGATGATGATGACATCCGCGCTCTCCGGGATGTTGGATGCGCGATAGCCTTCCACGATTTCCATCCCGCTTTCCTCAAGGAAGGTGGACATGGGCGGATAAATGCGCTCATCGGATCCTGTTACCGTGATCCCCCGCTCTTTCATGGCAGCAGCCACCGCACCCATCGCCGTCCCGCAAACACCAATGAAATGATAGTGATTTTTCTCAGCCATTCGTCATCGGTGAATCATCCAGCATCCCGCTTCGCCCATTCAACATCAAACACCCGGAATCCTCAAAACCCCGGCGCTGCCACCGTGGCAGTATCCAGTTCTTCGCGGCGGCTCTCCAGGATGCGGTCCGCTGTTTCACACACCATCTCTTCCAACAGATTTCGAAGGTGACTTCCCTTCCGGTAGTCCGCGGGAGCGATGTGCTTCACACGGTCAGCATGCGCACACAACTTGTAACACTTCAGAAAGCTGCGCCCGCTTGAATCCTGGGGATTGTAGACCGCAATGGCGTGTCCGCCATTCCTCTTCATTACCGTGAAACAGGGAACGTCAGTGGGACCGTCACCCACGTAGATCATGTTCTCGAACGGAATGGGGCGCAGTTCAGGCGGCATGTGATCGTTCACGTCATCCTCGTGCTTGAGCAACCCCTTGTTGATCCGGAAGAGAAACTGCGTCTTGGTGGTATGCGAGATGGTACGCTTGGGAAAACTGATGCGCCCTTCGTGATCCTCGCCGAATTCGCAGCCGAATATGGCCGTCATCTTGCCCGCCAGACTACTTCCCTCCAGCAGAGCCTTGAGACCCGATGAGATGATGTAGTGTTCGATGGCGACTCCCGCGGCGTGGTGCTCGGGGCGCAGAACCGCGGACCGGATCTCATCGAAAAGTTCCGGAACCCCCGGGTAGTAGCGGAGTCCGCGCCCCAGTTCGACCAGGCGAGCGTTGGTCACTGCATCCATCTGCAGGTAGTCGAGCAGACACTTCATGTAGGCCAGCTCACCGTCCCACTGCTGTTCCCTGACAAGAGTTTCGCACCGCCTCCAGAACTGCTCAGGATCAATCCCGAATTCGGGAAAAAGCACGTCATCCTGCATAAAGCTGGGACTCAAGGTCTGATCGTAATCGTAGATCAGGGCAATCGTGCTCTGTGGAATCGCCATGGGTCAAATACGTGTCCCAACCATGCAGTGGACCGGGACCGACACAAGGACAAGTTCAGGTCGCCCCCACAGGGAGTGCCGCGCCTTCGAATAGCCCCAACAGGAAGGGGTGATCTCCGCACTGTTGGGGAACCTCAAGTTCCCTTGTCACGTTCAAATAGCGGAGCGCGGATCCGGTCTCCCTCACACCTGTACCCATGGCGGACCATTTGGCGGGGCCCCCAGTCAAAACCCCAACGCAAGGCCCGACCGGGGAACACCGCGGCCCTGAAGATCCCCGGTATTCCGGCCCTCGCGCCCCCTGCCTTGATCGGGTTTACCCGTCCTTCTCAATCAATTGCAGGACCATTTCCCAAACAATTTTGATTGTTTCGAGTCTCCGAATGAGAGTCCATTAACCTATGCCTTTGCGGCGAGTGGCGGGCGGGAACCAGCGAAATACCGATCAAGCGCCAAAAGGCGCGATCGTTTCGCTGTCCTGCGCCCTTGTCCTGCTGGTCCCGCTGCCCTGCTCCGGCCAGGAGGTCGATCCCCCGCCCACCGGAGAGGAATTGCTGACCATTCCGGAGGGGAACGCCCCCAGGGCGCCTGGGGATCCCTTCAACCTGGTCCCCACCATGCCCGAGAATCTCCGCATCATCGGCGAGGACTACGAGACCAGGTGGGACGCGGAGAAGGAACTCATCCTCTACCACGGGAACATGCAATGCCGCACCAACAACGGCATTCAGCTCTTTGCGGACGACATCGTCATAAACCTGCAGGCGAAATTCGTGCGCTTCACCGGAAATGTGTCCGTTTACCAGGGTGCGATCCTGCATCGCGGCAAATCGGCCACCTACTGGTATGAGGAAGAGCGTCTGGAGGGAGACGGTCTGCGCATCGGCATGGACCCCATTCTCCTCGAGGCCGACAGATTTCGAATGGTGCAGAGTGACGGACGCACCCTCTTCGTGGGCGAGGATGCGGGCGTGACCACCCACGACATCAGGGATCCCGCCTTCTGGGTGCGGGCGGCAAGGACCACTGTCATCCCAGGCGACAAGGTCATCTTTCGCGACATGAAGCTCTATGCCGGAGACAGGCCGATTTTCTGGCTGCCCTACCTGGCACAGCCTCTCAACACGGAACTGGGCTACCACTTCATCCCGGGAGCGCGTTCAAACTGGGGCCCCTACCTCCTCAACCGCTATGGGCTCATGCTCGGAGGCGACGAAGACCCCCGGACCGGCGAACGCAGGGACGCATGGCTGCTCTCCCAGTGGCACCTCGACCTGCTTACCAGACGCGGGGCAGGAACCGGTGTCGACTTCTTCGATACCCGCCAGCGCGAAAACCCGAACCTGGGCTGGCTCAAGCTCTACCACATCCACGACTTCGACTCGACCCGAAACCGGAGTGGCATCCGGCGCGAGAACGTGGCCGAAAACCGCTTCCGCCTCCAGTTGCGCCACCGCCTCCGGCTCCCCGACGTCCTCCCGGGCGGCACCAGCCACCTCGACGCCAACCTGACCTACCTCAGTGACCGCTTCTACCTGGAGGATTACGACCCAAGCACCTTCCGGGTAGAACCCAACCCCGACAACACCCTCGCTCTCACCCACCGGCGCGAACGCAACCTGCTCACCCTGTGGACCCGGCTGCGTCCCAACTCCTTTTACCAGTCCGATACCCGCCTGCCCGAGTTCGCCCTCGACCAGGTCCGGCATCCCCTCTTCAACTCGCCTATTCTGCACGAAGGACAATTCGTGGCCGGTCTCTACAACGAACACATTCCCACCTTCGGGCGGCGCAGCCTGAAGGCCGAAGCGGCCGCCCTCCAACCCGGCGACCCGCGCATCACCGAAATCAACACCATCCTGGCCGAACATGGCTACACCCGCCTGCACCTCTGGCAGGAATTCTCCCTTCCCATGCGCCTCGACAACCGGCTCAACCTCGTCCCGCGGGCCGGACTCGGTTCCACCACCTATCACAACGTTGATGGCTCTGGAGGCAACGAAGAACGCACCCACGTCTACGCCGGGGTCGACGCCTCCGTAAAGTTCTCCCGCTCCTTTCCCGAAGTAGAAAGCGACGCCCTGGGCCTGGACAGTCTCCTGCACGTCGTCCAACCCTACGCGGGGGCCTCGTGGATCGCCACCAACGAACTGGACTCCAGCTTTCCCCGCATCGACCGTCTCACCGCTAGCACCCGTCCCCGCCCGCTGGGGATAGGCCGCTTCACTGCCATCGACGACATTGAGGACTGGGCCATCATCCGCCTCGGTGTTCGCAACCGCTTCCTTACAAGGCGCGACGGCGGCAGCCATGAGTGGCTTTCCATCAATTCCTACCTGGATTGGTTCCAGGAAGATCCGGAATTTCATCGTGAGTTTTCCAACTTCTACAATGAAATCTACTTTCATCCCGTCCCGTGGCTTGAGTTGGGACTGGAAACCCAGTTTCCACTCCTGAGCAAGGTGGGCGATTTCACCGAGATAGTGGGTTCCCTCCGCTACATGCCCACCGACAACCTGGAGCTCACTGTCCGACATCGCTTCCTCAACGACCATCCCATCCTGCAGGATTCCATCCGCTTCGAGTACGGAGCCTTCAAACGATTCAACAAGGACTGGGGAGCCGGCTTCAGTCACCGTTGGGAAATCGACGACAGTGTCCTGGAATACCAGCACTACTCTGTCCACCGCACCTTCGACAACTGGATCGTCTCACTCGGACTTTTCCACCGCAACCACCGTTACGACAACGAGTTCGGCGCCATGATCGGTCTCACTCTCCGCGAGTTCCCCTCCATCAACCTGCCCCTGAAAGTCGGCGCTGATTGAGCCTCCTGCGAGAGCAGCTTGTCGACCAGGCTCAGGGACTTGCCGGCAGGGGAGCCCAATTGGCACCATCCTCAGCTCCCTCGTCATCCATGGGTATGAGCGGTGGCAACTCATTCTTACGGACGGCCTCAAAGCGTATCGGGGTGAAGATCTTCTTGATCTCCTGCAGGATCTCCAGGGCTCGATCCTGCTTTCTGTCCCGGTAGATCACCCGCACGAGGGCACCCATCCGGTCTTCCTTCACGATGAGCTTGGCGCGCATGTGAGCGAGGGCTTCCTCCTCGGAATCCATGCGCCACCGCTTGATGAGGCTCAGGTTCTTGATCACCTGTTTGAGAACCTGATCGCTCTGCAGGAACTCCTCTTCCTTCGCAATAACCTCCCCCATATTGGCCTCCTCCCCCACCTGCACCCGGTAATTCAGAACACCCACCCGGTCCCGGTTCATGAACATCCAGCCCAGGATCCCTCCCCCCACCAGACCGAGAAGCAAAATGACGGCAATGACGACAGCAACCGACCTAGACATGAAGCTCTTCTAGCAAATCACCTCCCCACGCCAAGGGAATTTGGGGAATCCCGGCTCCGGGGCAGAACAGTCGTGGCAGTCATCCCGCTTGACCTGCTTCACCCCTCACCCCAATAACCATGCCTCTCCTCCGGAAACCAATGCAATTCCCCGCCACTGACGCCTCGCTGCACACCATCTCCAACGGGCTTACTGTCATCATGCAGGTGGACCAAACCGCCCCGGTTGTCTCCGCCCAGTGCTGGATCGCAACCGGCAGCCAGCACGAGGAGCACTTCTCCGGCAGCGGACTCTCGCACCTCCTCGAACACATGGTGTTCAAAGGCACTGATTCCTTTCCGGGAGCGGAACTGGCCACCCGCGTAAACTCCGCGGGAGGGCAATGGAATGCCTACACCTCCCTGGACCGGACCGTCTACTACATCGATGGTCCCAGCACTTCCTGTGACACCTTTGTCCATATCCTCTTCGAACTGGCCTTCCTTCCCAGCTTCCCGGAGGAGGATTTCGAGACCGAGCGCGAAGTGATCCGGCGCGAGATTGACATGGGCCGGGACGATCCTGACTCCGCCGCCAGCCAACTCCTCTTTCGGACCTTCTTTCAGCACGACCCCCGCCGCCATCCCGTCATCGGACATCGCAGACTCTTCGACGCCCTCAGCTACGAAGACATGATGAATTATCACCGCCGGCGCTACCTCCCTTCCAACAGCATCTTTGTTCTCTCGGGCGACTTCGACCGCACCGCCGTTCTGGCCAATCTGGAACAGATGAGTGAGCGCCTGCCCGGCCGGGCTCTCTCCCGGGTCAATGGTCTGCAGGAACCCCGCCAGCTCGGACGACGGGAAGCGCGCCAACCCTTTGCCATCCCGGTCAGCAAAACCACCCTGGCGTGGCAGACGCCGGGACTCGATCACCCGGACGCCCCCGCCCTTGAACTGCTCTCCGGCGTGCTCGGAGGGGGTCGCTCGTCCTACCTCTACCGCCGCTTCCACGAGCAGGAGGGACTCGCCCATTACATCGGAACCTGGGCCTGGAGTCCCGCAGGCGGTCCCGGAATGTTCAGTATTTCCGCGGAGGTCGATCATGATCAGCGTGACCGCCTGGAGCAGGCCGTCCTCGCCGAACTCACCCCGGCCCTCGAAGGCGAACTGCAACCTGCTCTCGACAGGGCCCGTCGGCAGGTTTTCGCCAGTCAGTTCAAAACCCTCGCCACCGCCTCGGGACGCGCTGCTGATCTGGCCTCCAACTGGCACGAGGCACGTAACCTCGATTTCACCCGTGACTACCTTGATCTGCTCGATCAGGTGACCCCCAACGATCTCGTGCGGGTGGCTCACCACTACCTCCGACCTGATGGGCTCACCATCACATCTCTCGATCCCACCGAGGCGCATGCCCCTGCTCATGTGACACGTCCGGGCAAGGCCCCGGGTGAAATCACGACGCGGACCCTCGACAATGGGCTCACCCTCGTGCTGCGGCCTGACCCCAGGGTGCCCACCGTGCATTTTCAGGGTGTCTTTCGTACAGGCCGCCTGGCGGAAACTCCCGGGAACTGCGGCATCAATCCGCTGCATGCATCCCTTCTCACCAGGGGCACCACGGACCACCCCGGCGGTGAATTCGCCCGGGCGGTTGATTCACTTGGTGCGACCGTGCGAGCCAGCGCGGGCAACAACACCAGCATCGTGTCCTCCTTCTGTCTCCAGCCCGACCTTGCTGCCGTCCTCGGTCTGTCAGGGGAAGCTCTGAGCGCACCTGCCTTTCAGGAAGACACGCTCGCCCGGGAACGTGAGATTCAACGCACGGACCTTCGGGAGGCGATGGAAGATCCCCTCAGGACAGCCTTCCGGCTCCTGCGCAGCACCCTCTTTGGAGATCGGCACTATGGCCTCCCGCGCCTCGGCACCGAGGAATCGCTCGAAAAACTCGACCGCCAGGCCCTCCTTGACCACCACCACCGCTTCATGACGCGCCAGAACGGTGTGCTGGCCGTTTTTGGAGACATCGATCCCGATGCCACCGCGGACTTATGCGAGGGGATCTTTGCCTCCCTCCCCGAAGGGTCGGCCAGCGAAGCCGCCTCCGGAACCGGGCAAGAGACCAATTCCGGCGAGATCTCCAGGCGTCTGGCCAAGGAACAGGCCGTCATCGCCATCGGCTACCCGGGTGCCCACATCACCTCCGAGGACATCCCCGCCCTGGAATTGATCCACGAGTATTGCGCCAACATGGCTGGCCCCCTCTTCACGCGACTGCGGGAAGAACTGGGACTGGCCTACTACGTCAATGCCACCCAGTTTCACGGCCTGGGTGCCGGACTCTTCGCTTTCTACGTGGGAACAGCGCCTGACCAGGCCGACGTGGCCCGCCGCGAACTACTTGCCCAGATAGAGATCCTCACCCAGGAAGGCATCCCGGAGAATCCCCTGGCCCATGCCAAGACCAGCGTTCTGGCCAGTGACGCACTCGAAAACCAGAGCAACCACTCCATGGCGCAGATCTGTGCCCTCAACACCCTTTTCGGTCTTGGGCCCCTCCACCACCTCGAACACGCTGAAAGGGTCAAGTCCCTCACTGGTGAAGAGATCCTCGCCACCGCCCGGAGGTACTTCGGGAGAGAGCCGGTCATCGCAACAGTCAGCCCTCAGGCCGGGCCCTGAGTGCCATCCCACCCGTCCGGCTTCTGCATGACCCGGGGGAGGCCCTCAGGGATTTCGCGTGTGGTAACGACTGGCCTTCCGCCTTCATCCGGTGTACCCGTCCCGGCGACACCACATGGAGAACGACCCACGCTTCGCCGACTTTGTCATCCTGCAGGCCCAGAACGCAGGAATGTTCCTCGGGCAGGTCCCCAATCCCACCAGCGGAAAGCTGGAAGTGAATATCAAGGCCGCCCGTTCGGTTCTCGATTCGCTTGAGATGCTGGAAAACAAGACCATGGGCAATCGAACACCGGAAGAAGACAAGCTTCTTCAGACCGCCTTGCTGAATCTACGCTCCCTCCACGCCGAGGTTGAGGCACGGGGGGAGGCTGCCGGAGCCTGATTCAACCTTCTGCAGCGCCTGCAACGAAAGGGAGGGGGTCGGTGCGGATTGTTGCCGCAAGCAGCGGAAATCCCGAGAACACCCCCGGCACTTTGCCGCTGACAGCCATCCCTGGCAGGACATTCCACCATCATCGGGATCCCGGGAAACTGAATCCGGAGGCAAGAAGTCCTCCCGGCCCAATCCCGCTATTGAATCAGTCCCCGGCCTGCGGC
>Ga0310120_10003754_pt1 | contig 10809 bp, 10 predicted proteins | sample CB27_AW_983_MG_FD_203506 | JGI IMG/M metagenome (GOLD analysis project Ga0310120, IMG submission 203506) | Marine microbial communities from Western Arctic Ocean, Canada - CB27_AW_983 | ecosystem: Environmental > Aquatic > Marine > Oceanic | place: Canada: Western Arctic Ocean | collected... | reverse complement strand
CCTTGCTTAGGTTTCACACAACCAGCTCGCGACCCGCGTGTGTGAACGTTCGCTCGTCGCTCATCTCAACGATCGATCTTCTTGTTGTCGTCGAATCGCTCCATCTGGCGGGCCATCGACGTGACGCTGGCTCTACGTCGTGTAGACGCCCATCGCGCGGAACTTGTCGCGTCGTTGGGATCGTCGCGTCGCATCTTCGATTGACGCGGCATCGCTCAGCGCTGCTGCCAGGGCGTCTCCGAGCATCGCTGCCGCCGCGTCGTGATCGACGTGCGCACCGCCCTCGGGCTCGGCGACCACCGCATCGACGACGCCGAGTTCGACGCAGGTCGTCGCGTTGGGACGAAAGGCGGCGGCGGCCTTCTTGGCCTGTTTCGAGTCGCGCCACAGAATTGCGGCGCACCCCTCAGGCGAGATAACAGAGTAAATCGCGTTCGCCTGCATGAGCACTCGATCGGCGAGCGCAATCGCAACGGCGCCGCCCGAACCGCCTTCTCCGATCACGCATGCCACAGTCGGTACCTCGAGTCTTGCCATAGCCAGCTGGCTACGAGCAATCCAGCCGCCCTGCCCGTGCTGCTCCGCCGCGACGCCAGGAAATGCGCCAGGAGTATCCACAAGGGTCAGCAAGGGGAACCGGTGCCGCTGGGCAAGCTCCATGACACGAATGCCCTTGCGATACCCCTCCGGAAACGCCATCCCGAAGTTTCGTCTCGCCCGCTCGTGAATGTCGCGGCCTTTCTGGTGACCGATGAGCGCAACGCTCTTCGACCGAAATTTCCCGATACCGCACACCAGAGCCGGATCATCGGCCAGATGACGATCGCCGTGGAGCTCGATGAAGTCATCGAACAGACGCTCAATGTAGTCAAGCGTGTAAGGACGATCCTGATGCCGCGCTAGCTCGACCGCACCCCAGATCTCTTCTTCATTCGGCTCAGCCTGGACGCGATCTATCTGCTGTTGGAGGCGAGACAACTCGTCCCTGACCCCGACGCCTCGTAGCAGCGGCAACTGCCGGACCCGAGCGAGCCTATCGCGCATGCGGAGGCGCTCGCCCCCCAGTTCTTTCGAGGGGTCGCTCATGAAACTGAGCGACCCGAGCCGGGTGCGTCGAAGATCGAGAGAAGACGACCAACGTACGCCCGCAGCGCATCGCGTTCAACGATTGCGTCAAGATGGCCTGTCCGATAGTTCGACTCGGCAAGGCCAAAGTCGTCGGGGAGTTTCTCACCCTTGATCGTCTGCTGAACGACTCGGGGACCGGTGAATGCAAGCAGAGCGTCAGGTTCCGAGATCGTCACGTCGCCAAGGCTGGCGAAGCTCGCGAGCACGCCTGCCGTGGTCGGATGGGTCAGGACCGGAATGAAGGCGCAGCGAGCCTCTCGCAAGATGTCAACGGCGCAGACGGTCTTTGGCATTTGCATGAGCGAGAGAATTCCCTCCTGCATGCGCGCACCCCCAGACGCAGTCACGCAAACCAGTGGGAGCTGATCGCTCGCTGATCGCTCGCACGCGCGCCAAAACTTCTCGCCGACGACGCTCCCCATCGAGCCGCCCATAAACGCGAAGTCCATGACAGCGAGGCGACACGACCGACGCTCAATCTTGGCCGAACCGGATACGAGCGCATCGCCGAGGCCCGTCGTGGTCTCGGCATCGGCTAAACGGTCGGAATAGGCCTTGACGTCGAAGAATGTGAGCGGATCGGCAGATCGGAGATCGGCGTCGTCCTCGACAAAACTTCCAGCGTCGGCAAGCTGTGCGATGCGCTCGTGGGCCCTGAGTGGAAAATGGTGTCCGCATTGCGGGCACACGCCATGGGCCGTCGCGAGCTCATCGTCACGATAGTGCGATTGACAAGACGGGCAGGTGTTCGGGTGAGCCTGGCCCCGGCCTGAACCGCCGGAGGAAGGGTCACTCGAGCCGCGCTGCTCGACTGAGACGTCGATGCGGCTAGACATGAGGCGTACATTCTAGTCTCCGCGGGCTGCCTCTTCAGATCGCCAAGAGCGACCGGATGTTTTGAAGGTAACGCGCGAGCGCTCGCGCGCTACTCGTACTTGCGGAAGACGAGAGCCGCATTGTGACCACCGAAACCGAAGTTGTGACTAATGGCCACGGTCGTCTCATGCGCTCGAGACGTGTTCGGTACGTAGTCGAGATCACACTCGGGATCCGGGTACTCAAGATTGATCGTGGGCGGCAACACATCACGCTGGACGGCGAAGATCGCGGCGATAGCTTCGATAGCGCCTGAAGCCCCGAGACAATGTCCGGTAGCGCCCTTGATGGCCGAGATGGGAATCTCATATGCACGCTCTTCGCCGAACGCTCGCTTCAGAATCCGCGTCTCGCTCGAATCGCCGACCGGCGTCGACGTTGCGTGCGCATTGACATGATCGACGTCCGCCGGGCCAACACCAGCGTCCGCCATGGCGTTCGCAATCGCACGGGCCGGTTGTCGACCCGTCGGGTCGGGCTCGGTCATATGGTGCGCGTCCGAGGACAGGCCGTACCCGGTCAACTCTGCGTAGATCTTTGCGTCCCGAGCGAGAGCGTGCTCAAGAGACTCGAGGACGATGATCGCAGCCGCCTCGCCCATCACGAAGCCGTCGCGTTCTAGATCGAATGGTCGGCTCGCTCGCTTCGGGTCATCGTTGCGCCGCGACAGTGCACGCATCGCGCTGAAGCCAGCGATGCCAACTTCGGCAATGCCGGCCTCAGTGCCGCCCGCGAGCATTACCTCGGAGCGGCCTAGGCGGATCGAGTCGAGTGCGTCTCCGAGTGCCATGTTCGCCGCTGCGCACGCCGTGCATTGCGACATCAGCGGCCCCTGCGTGCCAAGCTCCATCGAAATCCAGGCAGCGCCCATGTTCGGCAGGATCGACGGGATCGAGAAAGGGTTCGCCCGTTCCGGGCCGCGCTCCAGAATCGTTGTATGGCACTCCTGAAAGCTGCGCAGGCCACCGATTCCGGTCGCGACTGCAACCCCCGTCTGCTCCTGCTCCGCCGCAATATCGAGTTTCGCGTCAGCTTCTGCCATGCGCGCGGCTGCGACGATCAGCTGCGCAAATCGATCCATCCGCCGCGCGCGTTTCGCATCGATCCAGGTCCGTGGGTCGAAGTCCTTCACTTCACACGCGAAGTCGACCGGGAACGGAGTCGCGTCAAAGTGGCTGATCTCAGCAGCCCCGCTCTCGCCTGCAACAAGCCTGTCCCAGAATGTCTCGGCGTCATTGCCGAGCGGTGTCAGAGCTCCCACGCCAGTGACTACGACTCGTCTGCGTCCTCTTGCGTCAGTTGTCATGCACTACATCCCTAGCCCGCCGTCGACGAGGAAAACGTCGCCCGTCACGAATCGTGCTTCATCCGAACAGAGGAATCGGACAGGTCCAGCGATGTCACTGGGGTCGCCGAGTCGAGCAAGCGGTGTGCTTTGGAGTACCGCGTCCTTCGCCTCGTCGGGCAGCACGTTGGTGAGCTCCGTCGAGATGTACCCAGGAGCAACCGCGTTGACTCGAACGCCCCGGCTTCCAAGCTCTCGTGCGAGCGACTTTGTGAAACCGATGATTCCTGCCTTCGAGGCCGCGTAATTGGTCTGACCCGCGTTTCCATGTATGCCCACCACGCTCGTAAGGTTGACGATCGAGCCCGATCGTCTCTTCATCATGCCGCGTGCGACCGCTCGACATGTGTGGAACACGCCGTTCAGATTGGTATTGATGACCTCGCTCCACTCCTCGTCACTCATGCGTGCAATCAGGGTGTCGCGTGTGATTCCAGCGTTGTTGACGAGAATCGATAGAGGGCCAAGCGACTCCTCGGCGTCTGCGACAAGCTTCGCTGCCGCGGCAGGCTCTGAGACGTCGGCCTGAAGCGCGATGCCTTCGATCTCCTCGGCAAGCGCCTCGGCGGTCTCACGACCTGATCGATAGTTCACGCAAACGACGGCACCAGCCGCAGCCAGCTCGCGCGAAATGGCGGCGCCGATACCCCGAGCGCCACCGGTAACGATGGCGGCCCTCTCGTCCAGTCTGCAAAACGACTCGCTCACGCGAGCGCTCCAAGCACCCCGTCGAGCTTCGCCAGGCTCTCTCGATCGCCAATCGAGAGGGTCGCGACTGACCGGTCGCAGCGCTTCACAAGTCCGCTCAGCACCTGTCCGGGACCGAGCTCAATAAACGCATCGATTCCCGAAGCGATAAGAGTTCGCACAGCCTGCGTGAACAGCACCGGTCCGGCAAGTTGATCCAGCAGCGCCATGGGAATCCTGCCCGCCTCCTCGAAAACACCGGATACCGTCGATACGAACGGCACCTTCGGTTCCTGCCATGCCGCCCCTGAAAGCACCGGGGCGAGGCGATCACCGACGGCGCGGACGAGTGGAGTGTGGAAAGCCCCGGATACCCGCAGTGGCACGACCCGCCGAGCGCCCTTCTCGGTTGCCTTCTCGAGCAGACGAGCGATTGCGTCTTCGCGACCGGATACGACGATCTGGCCCGGACAGTTGTAGTTCGCAAGCCAGGCGCCTTCGACCTCGTCGCATAGCTCTTCTACGGTTGCGTCTTCGAGACCAATGATGGCCGCCATCGAGCCCGGATGCTCTGTCGCGACGTCGGCCATAGCCTTGCCGCGCTCGTGAACCAGTTCGATCGCGGTTGGCACGGAAATGACTTCAGCCGCCACAAGTGCCGAGTACTCGCCCACCGAATGCCCGACTACAGCTGCAGCACGCAGGCCTGTCTCCTCCACTGCCCGAAGGCATGCCAGCGACGTCGCCACCAGCGCTGGCTGCTGGACGCGCGTATCCATGAGCTCCTCGGCGCTCCCATGAAAACACGCCTCGGCAACATCGAAGCCGGCAACCTCTGACGCTTCGTCGTAGACCTCGCGGGCTGTCGCGTGGTCATTCGCAAATTCCTGACCCATGCCTGGTATCTGTGAGCCTTGACCGGGGAAGCAGAATGCCACGTTCATGCGCTCGAACCACCGTTGGCTTCGCCCGGCCAATCGATCAGAGCAGAGCCCCAGCTAAGACCCGTACCGACACCCGTCATCAGCACGCGAGCACCGGCGGTGAGCTGGCCTGCCTCGGCCATCTCGTCGAGGCAAATGGGAATGGACGCCGCTGAGGTATTGCCGAACCGGTCGACGTTCACAACGACCTTCTCTTCAGGAATGCCGAGCGCTCTGACAGCGTGATCGATGATTCGCTTGTTGGCCTGATGTGGAACGTAGAGATCGACGTCGGCTGGCTCGAATCCCGCGGCATCGAGAGCCCGCTGCGCAGATGTCACCATTACTCGAGTCGCGAACTTGAACACCTTCCGCCCGTTCATTCGCATCGTGTGGTCGTTCGCCGCCACGGTCGCTTCACTAGCCGGTTGTCTGGTTCCACCCGCTGGAACGTAGAGATCCTCTACGCCCGCGCCGTCGTTTCCGAGCTCGAAGCTGAGAAACCCGCCAGTCGGAACCTCTTCGACAATCGCAGCGCCGGCGCCGTCGCCGAACAGGATGCATGTACCTCGGTCATCCCAGTCCACATAGTTGGTCAACAGATCGACACCAACCACCAGAACGCGCGCCGCAAGGCCAGCGACGATCGTCGAGTAGGCCTGCGTCAGGGCGTATACGAACCCCGTACAGCCCGCCTGAAGATCGTATGCCGCAACCTTCCCTGCGCCGATCCGATCCGCAACGACTGATGCGGTCGCTGGAAACGGCATGTCCGGTGTAATCGTCGCGACGATTACGAGGTCGATGTCGCTCGCGTCGAGCCCAGCACGCTTGAGAGCGAGCTCCGCAGCCGGGACAGAAAGATCGCTCGCGGCGACGCCTGGACCTGCGACGTGTCGTTGGTGGATCCCGGTTCGTTCCACTATCCATTCATGGTTCGTTTGCACGCGTTCAGCGATGTCGTCATTCGTCACGATTGTGTCGGGAACGCATGAGCCGACTCCCGTAATACCCACGCGAATCGGGGCGGACTTCGTGGTCGCGATCATTCCGGTGCCTCGCCTACCGCGAAGGTCAGCGTGCCTCGGACGGCAAGCTCACCGTCAACCTCTGCCCGGGCCTTGCCACGCCCGATTGGGCCGCGAACCTGCTCCAGGTCGCAGTAGAGATCGAGGGTATCCCCTGGGCGCACAATGCGCTTGAACCGTAGGGCGTCGATCCCGGCAAACAACGCGAGGCGCCCGCGGTTCTCTTCGAGCGAAAGCACCCCGACAGCGCCGGCCTGTGCGAGCGCTTCCACCGTCAGGACGCCTGGCATTATCGGCTGCCCGGGAAAATGGCCCGCGAAGTACCACTCGTCTTCATGGACGTATCTGCGCGCATGGACACGCTTACCCGGGACGAGCTCTACTACCTCGTCGAGTAGAAGAAAGGGTTCGCGATGCGGAATGATCTCTTCGATCGCACTTCGGTCGAGCTTTGTCACGCCGTTGCGTACTCCTCAAGGTTTGCTTGCAAGATCAGCCGCGCTCGATGAACGTAGGACTTTGCTGTTCCTACGGGAACCCGCAAGGCCCGGGCGATCTCCTCGTAGCTGAAACCCAGAGCGTCTCGAAGCACCAGCATCTGCCGTTGTTCAACCGACAGACGGGCGAGCTGCTGAGTGATTTCACGGCGTAGGTCGGCGACCTGAGCAAGCCGCGAGGGGTCAGACGCCGCATCAGCAGGATCGTTGGCGGCCGATTCAAGAGATTCCGTTCGCCGAAGTTGTTGGCGGGCCCCTACGTCACGGCATGTATTGACTACCAGGCGATGCAACCATGTAGAGAAAAGCGCCTCACCTCGGAACTGGCGAAGCCGAATGCTCACCTTGAGGAGAGATTCCTGGGCGGCGTCACGAGCGTCCTCAATATCATCGAGCAGGCGCGCTGTCATCCGCGACACCTTGGCGGCGTAGCGCTCGATAAGCGCATCTAGCGCGAGCTGATCGCCACTGTTTGCACGATCGGCGAGCTCAGCGTCACTCAAGCGCGCGTACCGACTCGGAAGAACAGTACGAACCGTCTCCCCAAGCTGCCGAAGAGGTTTTTCTCGAGTCTGCATCCGGATCGGAGATTCCACGGCGCCAGTCTAGTGGGCGGGGTGGAGAGTCGCGGCTGCGCGAGCGTGGGGGCGCGCACCGGCCGGCGACTATGTTGGAGCGACGCATGAACTCGCCTCTCACAGCTGACCGAGTCACGCCACTGCTCCGCTCGTCGTTCGGGCGAACCTACCGGTATAGCGAGACCTGCACATCGACTCAGGATCAACTTCTCGCGAGAGACCCCGAGGGAACGATCGCCGTCTGCGAGGAGCAATCGGCTGGTCGCGGGAGGCGTGGGCGCTCATGGCAGTCGCCTCCCGGGCGGGCGCTACTCGCGTCCATCCTGCTTAGACCACCGCCCTCGCGAACCGCCGCGGAGCTCACACTCGTGGCCGGAGCGGTCACAGCGGCCCTCATCGAAGAAGCCATCGACGCGCCCGTCGGCATCAAGTGGCCTAACGACGTTCTGATCGACGGAAAGAAGGTGGCCGGAGTACTCGCCGAGCAACGCGATCAGGCTCTAGTGCTCGGCATCGGCGTCAACGTCAACCAGACGAGCGGCGAGCTCCCGGGGGGCGCAAGGCTGGATCCAACATCGCTGCGCGTCGCGACCGGTCGTGAATGGGACCGGGCGGAGCTGCTGTCAGGTCTGGTGTTCGAACTCGAGGCTGCGTATCTCAACTGGTTGGAGGATGGATTGAGCGCGGTCGCCGCAGCGCTTGCGCAGCGTGACGTACTTCGCGGGCGCCGCGTTCGAGTCGACGCCGTCACAGGCACCGCCTGCGGGATCGATACAGACGGCGCGCTACTCCTCGATACTCCGACCGGGACACGCTCCGTTGTGGCGGGCGAGGTTGAGATCGATTGGTAGCGGCTTCACGAGCTGCAACCTGGCGATGTTTTATGCGACCGTTCGTCGGGCGCCCCGTGTGGCGGGCCGGGAGGAGCCCCGCGCCTAGTCCGTGCTTGCCGGTGGGTCTCCGCTCGATTCGGAATCGGACGGTTCCGCGTCCTGAGCTACCGGCTCCGCGTCATCGTCAGTCACGTGCCCCTCGACGCCGTCATCTGATACTTCATCTGCCGGGAGTGCCTCGTCGTCGTCGTTGCCATCAATCACAGGCGCGATCGCGGATACGCGTTCGTCACCACGGAGGCGCATGACGATCACGCCCTGCGTCGAGCGGCCGAGCCGTTTGACATCCTCCACCGGAATCCGTATCACCGTTCCGCCTGTCGAGATCAGCATGACCTGATACCCGTCGCGTACGGATCGAGCACCCGCGAGTTTCCCACGAGCCTCCGTGAGTTGGATGGTTTTGACGCCGAGGCCACCGCGGCCCTTCACTGGATACTCATCGAGGCGCGTCCGCTTGCCGAAGCCGTTTTCGGTTATCACCAGCAGGTCCTCGTCGAGAGTCGAGAGCGTGATTGCAATCACCTCGTCGCCCTTGCGCAGGCGCATTCCGCGGACGCCCGCGGCTGGTCGGCCCATCGGTCGCGCCGCTTGCTCGCTGAACTTGATCGCTTGGCCTGACCTCGAGATCATGACGATCTCGTCGTCACCTGAGGAGTGGATCACTCCCACGAGCTCGTCATTGTCACGCAGGCCGATGGCGATGATGCCGTCTGCCTTGAGGGGCGTGTTGTAGTCGGCCAGCAGCGTCTTCTTGACGACGCCATTCTTCGTTCCGAAGACCAGATACTGCGCCTCCGTAAAGTCACGCGTCTGGATCACGGCGCGAACCTTCTCATCCGGCTTGAACGGGAGCAAGTTGACGATGGCGCGGCCACGCGACTGGCGTGAGCCGAGCGGCAACTGGTGAACCTTCTGACGGTAGACCTTGCCGGCCGAAGTGAAAAAGAGCAGATAGTCGTGAGTGGAAGCGACGAACAGGTGCTCGATGTAGTCGTCGTCCTTGAGCTCCATGCCCATGACTCCAATACCGCCGCGCCGCTGCTCTCGGTAGGCGGACACGGGAAGCCTCTTGATGTAACCCGACCGCGTTATCGCGATCACCATGTCTTCTTCGGCGATCAGATCTTCGAGCTCGAAGTCGGCATCGTCGGCCACGATCTCGGTGCGGCGAGAGTCGTCTCGCGCATAGATGTTGCGAATCTCGACCAGCTCCTCGCGGATAACCGCGTCGATCTTGTCTTCATCCGCCAGCAACGCTCGAAGCTCACCGATGAGCTCCTGCAGATCTTTGAACTCGTCCTGGATGCGCGCACGCTCGAGACCGGTGAGTCGCGCGAGTCGCAGGTCGAGAATTGCTTGTGCCTGAATCTCCGACAGCTCGAATCGCTCCATGAGCTGGCCGCGGGCGGTCTCCGAATCGTCGGCGCTGCGGATCAGACTGATGACCTCATCGAGATTGTCGAGGGCGGTCAGATACCCCTCAAGGATGTGGGCGCGGGCCTCCGCCTTGCGGAGCTGGTGCTTTGTCCGGCGGGTGATGACCTCTCTCTGAAAATCGAGGTAGTAGCGGAGGCACTCGAGAAGGGAGAGCGTGCGAGGGACTCCGTCGGCGAGTGCGACAGCGTTGTAGCCGAACGTCGACTGCAAACCCGTGTGCTTGTAGAGCTTGTTGAGCAAGACCTCCGGAACTGCGTCGCGCTTGAGCTCAATATGGATGCGCATTCCCGTACGGTCGGAGTGGTCAGCAAGATCCGAGATCTCCGTGAGAACCTTGTCGTGGACGAGATCAGCGATCTTCTTGATAACGCCGCTGTCTCCGCCCTTCTTCACGCCATACGGCAGCTCGGTCACAATGATCGCCGACTTGCCGCCGCGGAGCTCCTCGATATGAGCTCTCGCGCGCATGACAATGCGGCCGCGACCTGATCGGTAGGCATCTCGAATGCCAGCCACACCGAGAATCACTCCGCCGGTCGGAAAGTCTGGGCCCTTGACGTGGCCTGCAAGCCGGTCGACATCGATCGTCGGATCGTCGATCATTGCCACTATCGCGTTGACGATCTCTGTCAGGTTATGCGGCGGGATGTTCGTTGCCATGCCCACAGCAATGCCGGTCGAGCCGTTGACAAGCAGGTTTGGAAAACGAGACGGCAAGACCGTTGGTTCCCGCTTCGATTCGTCGTAGTTGGGCTGGAAATCGACCGTGTCCGCATCGATATCTCGAAGGAGCTCTGTCGCAAGACGCGCGAGGCGGGCTTCCGTGTATCGCATCGCGGCAGGCGGGTCGTCGTCGATCGAGCCAAAGTTGCCCTGGCCGTCAACCAGCGGGTAGCGCAACGAGAACGGCTGCGCCATGCGCACAAGCGTGTCGTAGATCGGAGCGTCGCCGTGGGGATGGTAGGAACCCATGACGTCACCGACGACCCGTGCGCACTTCTTGTAGGGCCGGTTGGGTTGCATCCCGGCCTCGTGCATTCCGTAAAGAACGCGGCGGTGAACGGGTTTTAGCCCATCACGCACATCTGGCAGGGCTCTGCCAACGATCACGCTCATGGCGTAATCGAGATAGCTTGAGCGCATCTCCTGCTCGAGCTCGCGGGGCTCGATTCGCCCCGGGCCCAATGCTCCAGTATCGAGCTCAGTCATGCTCTATGGGTCCCTTCTGTCTTTCTTGCTGCGCTGGCGGCGAACGTCGTGCGACGAGCCGCGAGCCGCGTTACACGTCTAGAAATCGGACGTCTCGGGCGTTCTGCTCGATGAACGCGCGTCGCGGTTCGACCTGATCGCCCATCAACATCGAGAACAGCTGGTCGGTCGCAGCCGCGTCCTCTACTTCAACACGGATGAGCAG
>Ga0310120_10003753_pt1 | contig 10809 bp, 10 predicted proteins | sample CB27_AW_983_MG_FD_203506 | JGI IMG/M metagenome (GOLD analysis project Ga0310120, IMG submission 203506) | Marine microbial communities from Western Arctic Ocean, Canada - CB27_AW_983 | ecosystem: Environmental > Aquatic > Marine > Oceanic | place: Canada: Western Arctic Ocean | collected... | reverse complement strand
GAGTAACACTCGGGTGACAAGTTCAAATCGCCATCCCAGGAATTTTCTCGGTACCGTTTCCTCTTGCTTGACCACACTGACGACCAGTTCTTCAAGCATCCGACGATTAGCGAGAAGCTCTGGAGGTAAATTGTGGGCCTCCGCAATTCGTTGAACCACTGACTTCAAGCGATCGAGTTGGTCTGAATAAGGTTTCAGATTCACGATCGTATCGGTTTGGTCGACTCTACCTGAACGTGCCTGAACGATACAGGTGACAAGCGATTGCCCATAGCGAGTCCGGATGCCAGTAGGCAGTCCTTGAATGTCTTCCAGGGACGCAACATCGGCGCTGGCAACACCCGCCAGTTTGACTAACAGTTCGTCGGACAACAAATGCCTTCGGGGCATGTCGCGGAACGCGGCCTCGGTTTCACGCCACCGACAGAGCGCTCGCAGAACTCTACGTTGCTCCGACGTCAGTTTTCCCCGCCCCCGAATGCGGAGATAAACCGCCTCCAATAGATTTTCCCCTGAACGGGCACGTCGCCGGTGCTCCAACTCCTCATTAGGCCACGCGGATCGTCCAACCGCCTCAATCTCGCGTAAAAGTCGATCGTGCATCGGCAGAAGATATGTTGCGTCTAATGCGGCGTAACGAAGCTGAGCTGGAGACAAGGGGCGCCTGAGCCAATTAGACCGTGTTTCAGTCTTATCCACCACTATTCCCTGTAATCGTTCCACAAGATTTTGATACCCCATCGAAAACCCGTATCCCGTAAAAGAAGCAGCCAGTTGCGTATCAAACACGTTCTTGACGGTCCCGCCGGTAAGAAGTTCGAGAACTTCCAAGTCCTCGTCACAGGCATGCATCACTTTCACGACCGCCGGTGCCATCAACACGGCTTTGAGCGAATCAAGATCCGACAACTCCAAAGGATCAATCAAACTCACTCCTTGGCAGCCCGCCACTTGAATCAACGCGGGACGCGGATAATACGTGGTCTCGCGAACAAATTCAGTATCCAATCCAATAACGCCATTGTCCACCCAGACTTGACATGCTTCCTCCAGAGTTTTGGTGGTCGTAATGAACGACCACCTGGAAGGAACCGGAACTTCTTTTGAGCCTGAAACAGTAGTGCTGTGCATATTGAGTATCAATCGTAACTAGCAATCAATTCGCTCACGAGTATAGTCAAGAGCATTCAGTCTGGATCACCGACGCAATGTCGTCCATGATGTTTTCAAGATAGAAATACGAACTGTAGTGCCCGCTTCTCATGTCAAATCTGGCAGGCTTACCGTACACATTCCACAGGTCTTGCTGATATCGAGTCGGGACGACCGTGTCCAAGAGTGCAACATATTGTTTGATGTGCTTGGCCTTGGTGTGACGACCTAGAACCTCGAGGTCCGTAATACTCCACACACTATTGAGCATCTGCTCATCAAACCCCTTCGCCTCAAGGTCTCGTTTTACGTACTTCGTAATGAGTCCGTGCCACGTGATGCTACCCAAACGGCAGCCGGTGATGAGAGGAAACAAAAAATCAACCTCTTCGCACGCTGCCGCCAGTCCCGTTTGAAATCCGCCGCTACTCATACCGAGTAGGCCGATATATCTATAGCGTTTCCGCATTAGTTGAATCAGCACGCGGATCTCCGACACAAGTTGACGAAAATTGGAAATTGTCCAAAACACATTGGCACTGATGAAATACTCGCCGCTATAAGACTCCTGCGGGGTCCGTGCGAGATGGTACGGCGTGGTCATCAGGCCTACATCAATGCCATGAGCCATGAGACGCTGCGCCATTTCGTCCTCGACTCGCTGATTCTCACGCCCCCATCCTGGAACAAAGAGGACCAGAACGTTGGATCGCGTATCCGGACAGCGGAACAACTTGAACGGCACGACATCATTCGTCGGATCACCCGTTGGCAGAGGCGAGTCAAACAGCAACATCTGTGCCGCGTCCGGAACAGGTATCGTGTGACGGGGATGGAACCCCTCTCTCAGACACACAGATTCCGGAGAAGTCGCTGTTGTGTAGAACTCCTGCGGATGATCGAAATATTGGCTAACGTGGCGTACGAACTCATCGACTTGATAACTCTGACCGTCGAATGAGTCGTGGTCGAGAAGTTTTCGGCAAATCTTCTTTCGATGCGTCCGATAATATAGTTGTTCGAACGCACCGACAAAGAGTCTGTTTGTCAGACGACGTAAACTCATACACTCTTGGTAGTGACTACAGTTGCTACTGCATGCGAAACATGGAGGTTAACCTGAATGTCCACGGACACGACCGAACTCGTAGCTGTCATCACGACTGAAAAAGGAGTTATCCGCATCACGCTCTCTCCCGAAGAGACGCCTGTGACAGTAGCAAACTTCGCAAATCTGGCACAACGAGGATATTACGATGGATTGAAGTTTCATCGCGTTATCGCCGGCTTCATGATTCAAGGCGGTGATCCAACTGGCACTGGCCGAGGAGGCCCGGGCTATAATTTTGCTGACGAATTCAGCCCGTCACTTCGACACGATTCACCTGGTACCCTGTCGATGGCGAATGCCGGGCCGAGCACCAACGGCAGTCAGTTCTTTATTAGTCACGCGCCAACGCCTCACCTTGATGGCGCCCACTCTGTTTTTGGGAAGGTTTCCTCAGGGCAAGACGTCGTAAACGCCATCGCACAAGATGACGTGATGACAACCGTTACTATTGATGGCGACCCGGCTCCACTGCTTACAGCACAAAAAGAACATGTCGATGCGTGGAATCGCATCTTAGACAGCAGATAGAAGGTAGCGCACAGGGGACCTCAGAATCTTCGAGCCAGAGGAAACCAATGGACCTACGTTACCGACTCCGTAATGTCATGCTGACCGCCGTAGCACTGATTGTCCTAGCACTCGTAGTATTACTCGTCAGTTCCCGTCTATCCCTTGACGCTGATTACCGCTACACGCGGGTCGCAGAACGTCTGCCAGTTCTCACGGGTGGGACTCCTACGGGCCTCGTGCAAATTCAAGCGAGAGGAATGTCTTTCAGAGCACGTGTAGCCGGTCTAGACGGCAAAGGTCCAGCTCTAGTCCTGCTGCACGGCTTTCCCGAAACGTCAATTATGTGGGAACCCCTCGTTCCTAGCGCCGCAAACGCTGGATTCCGAGTAGTAGCATTCGACCAACGTGGTTACAGTCCACTGGCCCGCCCGGCTGGCACCGAAGCCTATCGCGTTCCAGAACTGACAGAAGACGTCTTGGCCGTCGCAGACGCCGTCGGTTTTGACCGTTTTGACCTGGTCGGTCACGATTGGGGAGCCGTCGTGGGATGGGTAACTACGGGCCGATCCCGTGAAAGAGTCCGGTCGTTCGTCGCCCTTTCAATTCCCCATCCTAGCGCTATCCAAGTCGCGAACAAGGACCGGGGCATGCCTGCCTACATGCAATTCTTCCGGATGTCAGGAATAGCGGAAACGTTCTTCACCGCTGGTAGTTTGACGCTAATGCGAAACGGGCTCTACTCCTCAATGCCACCTGAACAACTCAATGAATATTTATCGTTGTTCTCGGAACCCGGAGCACTACAAGCAGCCTTCAATTGGTATCGAGCCATTCCACCCATTCCACCGGTTATTGCCGAAACCGTAACACAGCCCGTACTCTATCTATTCGGAAGCCGAGACCTTCCGGTCTGGACGCGAGCGCAGGTTCGTGAAGAGCAACCACAGTTCGTAACTGGAACATACCGGGAGGTTGAACTTGATGCTGGACACTGGTTAATTCAAGAGCAGCCTGAAGCGGTGGTCAAAGAAATCATGAACCACTTGGAGTCCCTTGGTTCTAATTCTAAATAATTATCAGACCGGATCTCTCCTGAAAATCCAGACGATTGTGATCGATGTTCTAGATTGAAGATGGTTGTCAGCCGCAACAGCCGCTTGTCCTCCCACAAAGGACCCGCACGTGTCAGGTTCGGCTGTCGTATTTAAATGAAAAAGAGGGACCTAGTGGGTATCGAAACCAGAAATCCGGCGACAGAGGAACTACTCGAACGCTTTGAGCCGATGACAGACTCGGCAATTGATGCGGCCCTCGAGAAAGCCAATCAGACATTTGAACAGTTCAGACGCACCGATGTCGCTAGCCGGGCACAATGGCTGAATGCCACAGCCGACATCCTCGACGCTGAAGTTGACCACTGGGCAAAATTACTCACGACTGAAATGGGTAAGACGCTGTCTTCCGCCGCGGCCGAAGTTCAGAAATCGGCACAAGGCTGCCGGTACTATGCCGCGCATGCCGAAACACTGCTCGCCGACGAGCCACTCGTAGGCAATGACAGCCAAGACTTTGTACGACACCTGCCGCTCGGACCGGTACTCGCCGTGATGCCGTGGAACTTCCCCTTCTGGCAGGTTTTTCGCTTTGCGGCCCCAGCCTTGATCGCCGGGAACGTAGCTCTATTAAAACATGCCTCAAACGTGCCACGCTCTGCTCTCGCCATCCAGCAGATTCTTGAGCGCGCGGGATTTCCGAGTGGGGCTTTTCAGACATTGCTCATCGACTCTACCCAAGTTCAACGGGTCCTTGACGATGCTCGTGTACGAGCAGCAACGCTCACGGGATCCGAAGCAGCTGGTCGAGCGATCGCATCACGGGCTGGTCTCGCACTCAAACCGACCGTGTTAGAGCTTGGAGGGGCTGATCCATTCATAGTTATGCCGTCAGCTGACCTAAACCAGGCCGTTGAGGGTGCCGTCATCGGGAGAACCATCAATAACGGGCAGTCTTGTATCGCGGCAAAACGTTTCATCGTACACGCAGACGTGTATGACGAGTTCACAGATCGATTCGTCGCCAAATTCGAACAATTGATCGTTGGCGACCCCACGTCGCATGCGACCGACATCGGCCCCCTCGCCATGGCACAGGTCCGCGATGAAATCGACGACCAAGTCAAACATTCGACATTGAAAGGAGCGAAGCGACTGACCGGAGCGGAACCAATCACCGGTCAAGGTTATTTCTATCGCCCGGGCATTCTCGCCCAAGTGCCGGAAAGTGCACCAGCGTATAGCGAAGAAGTGTTCGGTCCGGTTGCGATGCTGTTTCGTGTATCGGACCTCTCAGAAGCCATCAGGGTGGGTAATGCCACACGTTTCGGGTTGGGCTCAGCAATCTTTACCCATGACCCGAAGGATATCGAACGGGCGGTCAATGAACTCGATGCCGGAGCAACCTTCGTCAATCAAATTGTCACATCGGATCCAAGCCGGCCGTTCGGCGGTGTTAAGGCTTCTGGATATGGTCGAGAACTCTATCGTGACGGGCTAATGGCTTTTATTAATCGTAAAACCGTGTCGATTCGGTAGGCTTCATTGCCCTGGTAACCGGTGGGTGATTTCTGAGTAGGTTAGACTTTTGACCCAGAAACCGAGACCACTTAAACCTCAATCGCACGCAGCAATTGATTAACCTGTTGAACAACGAACAACCAGAAGAGGATTCACCGTGTTAAAACATCATAATGACATTCCACTAGTGCCCAAACGAACCATCGTGCTGGGTGCAGCTGGATTCATCGGACGAACCTTGGTCAACCAACTCTCTGCCGCCGGCGTTGATCTAGTCTCACTAACCAAGCAGGACCTGGACTTAGAGACCCCAGCTGCCGCGAATCAGTTGACAGAGTTATTGCACAAAGACGACACACTCGTGTTTATTTCAGCCAAGGCACCTGTGCGTGACCTTTCTATGCTCACTGCCAATCTCAACATGGCCGAAACCGTTGTCGAGGCGGTATCACGCCAAACGATTGATCACGTCATCTACGTAAGTTCAGACGCCGTCTATCACGACTCCACAGAACCCTTAACCGAGGACAGCCCAACTGCACCTGGTTCGCTGCACGGCGTCATGCATTTAGCTCGTGAACTAGCTCTGACACAATCACTAGCCGTGCCGATCGGTATTCTTCGACCAACATTGATCTATGGTGTGAACGACCCTCACAATGGTTACGGTCCAAACCGATTTCGGCGGCTAGCTGCCCAAGGGCAGCCCATCACACTTTTTGGTGAAGGAGAAGAAAACCGTGACCATATCTTGGTTGATGATGTGGCCGAATTGCTCCACCGTATGGTGTTCCATCGTTCTGAAGGTGTGCTCAACGCCGCAACCGGCCACGTTACATCCTTCCGCACCATAGCCGAAACCATCGTGGACCTCGTCGACACACCCGTGGACATTAACGGTAGTCCGCGTCATGGACCAATGCCGCATAATGGCTTTCGAGCTTTCGATCCAACATCAACATCATCAGCGTTTCCAGACTTCTGTTATACCCCGCTAAAGGAAGGACTGGCCCAGGTAAACCGACAGGTCTAGGAGGACTAGAACATCGAGTGCTCCGTGATGGCTCACTACCGATCGGAACAATGCGACGAGCTCCAAGGAGCCACAACATCTCATTCTTTGAACGTCCACCGACGTTTCTCACCATCCGGGTTTCCATGTGCTTCTTCGACTACAATTTTCGGAATCTCATTATGCCGGTAGACAAACACCCATTTGAGTCCTCTACGATTCACCTCGGGAACAGGGTGCTCATGGGTGGCAAGTTCAACCCCTTCGAAGACGTTCACTTCACAATATTCCTCAGGCGCACAGAACCCTCTGGCCTCCTCGACCCAATCCTCTACCTCAACGCCCGGAACAACCCACGTGCCCCATGAATGGGCGGTCACACCCACAAAATTCAGCACTGGCCGACCAGATGACTTATCTTGTTCGGCATGGCCCACAAGACCATTACTCCACATAAGCCCCAGTGTCGCACACACAACACAACCCAGACTGACTCCTGCGCTCGTCAACAAGAAACGTATCGAACCTCCCGTTGGGTTGGATCTAGAGAAAACTCCCAAAGGCCTAACCATTGCACCCTCGCCCACGATCGCCGAACTATTGCCCAATCCGGTCACTGGCCGGTTTCCGAATGCTATACACCTTCGATCGAGTACGGATAATCAGCCGGTCACCGACGATGGCGGGCGACGCCATGGCCATCTCATCAAGACTGTTGACACCAAGAACCTCAAATTGTGGACCCGCACGAAGCACGTAGGTGTCACCCTGCTCACTCAGTGCGAAGATCTTTCCGTTATAGGCCCACGGCGACGACGTAAAACTGGCACCAACGCGAATCCGCTGGCGACCATAAACCGGCTCCCCTGTCCTCGCGTCGTAACTTTCGAAGAAACCGCGGTCCAGCAGGCTGTAGTAAATCTCGCCATAGACAAGTGGTGACGTGTTGTAGTTACCAGCGCGAGGTTGATACCACGCGACGTATTCGCTGCTTGTCGCATTTTCACGGAGCGAGATATCTCCGCTCGCACCGGGCCGAATCGCGTACACCGGGCGGTGGCTATCCTGAAAGTAACCAGACGTTACATAAACCAGACCGTGACTTGAAAACGGCGTGGCAATACTCGCCCACGACATCCGACCATCCATTTCCCACAGTAATGTTCCCGTGAGATCGTAGGAACGGATTCGTTTTCGACCCGAAGTCACGATCTCGGTTCGCTGGGCATTCTTCCAGATGTAGGGCGTCGCCCAACTCGACACCTCATCGCGGGCTGTTCGCCACACCTCGTTTCCGGTGCGCTTGTCCAGCGCTGCGATCCACGATTCTTCTTCGTTGTCATAGAGGGCTATGAGAAGGTTGCCTTCAAGAATGGGAGAGGACGCCGAGCCCCAATCGGACATCGTTGGTTTGAAAGGAATCGAATATGCCCAAACCTCATTCCCATCCATGTCGAACGCGTAGATCCCAAGATCTCCAAAACGTACATACACTCGTTCCCCGTCCGTGGTGGGGGTTTCCGAGGCATACGTATTCTTCTGATGACGTGGGAACTCCGGAACAGCAACCTTGACCGATCGCATCCATAAGACTTCACCAGATTCAAGGTCGAGACAATAGACCCGCCAGTCATGTCGGGCCTGTGGAGGTTCACTCCGCCCGCGGGGAGCATAAAGGCCTGGTTTTGGTTTTTCAAAGTCACCATCTGAGGTCACCGTCGTCACGAAGACCCGTGTACCCCACACAATCGGACTCGACCACCCAAGCTCCGGAATGTCGGTCACCCACTCCACGTTCTCAGTTTGACTCCATCGCTCTGGCAAATCCGGGTCGTCTGCCACCGCAGCATTCATGGTCGGACCGCGAAATTGCGTCCAGTTAGTATTCTCAGCGGCGACGCCATCAAGAATAAACGTCAGAGACCACACCATGAACAGAAGTAGTGCACGATTTTTGGTTACCATATCTATTGGCAATACTATTCGGGGGATGCCCGCTCGCGTCAAGTCGGAACACCCTCAACTCTCACATGTCCGCGAGGACACGATAACCGCCCGGTATTAGTTATGTCAGAATCTCGCCTCGCCGCCGCCTGGTCCAGGCGTTCTTGGTGGATGAACCTCATCTTTTGTTTCTGTCTGTTTATGACTTTCATCTATATGCCGTTCGACATGTTTCTGAAGCCCGTAGCGCAAGACCAAGAAGTCTGGTTTGGGTTTCTCTTAGAAGGATGGGCCGCTAAGCTCACCGAGCCACTCCATTGGGCCATCTACGGAGCCGGCGCGTACGGGTTCTGGAAAATGCGTTCTTGGATGTGGCCGTGGGCGGCTGTCTACGTGCTGCAGGTCGCGATCAGCATGCTCGTGTGGAGCGGAATGCGGGGCACGTTTCTCGCCGGAGTCGTTACCTTTAGTATTTTCATGATTCCGGCGATCGCGCTCTACCGCAGCAGGGGGAGTTTCCGTGAGGACTAGCACACCTCAAATCAGAATTGCCGGAAACATGCTTTTCTGCGGTGCCTCAACAGGCGCCTTGGTCGGTTTGTCTCTCGCCATCCTAACTAGAATGAGTAACCCGATGTATTCCGGATGGTCGGCACTACTCACCTGTTTCGTTGTCCCCGCAACGTCAGCCTTACTAATCCGACAGGCAGCACGGGGAAGGTTGTATTTCACCCCGCCAACCTGGTCCCTTCGCCTAGTCGCCGGTCTAACACTCGCTATCCCGGTAATGGGCCCGGTCTTCGGGGGAACCGACCGCTGGCACGAGGTGCCCCTCATCACTCTGCTAGGTATCGCCGGGGGCTGCGTTTGGAGTCTGCCTTTGGCCGGACTATTCTTCCGCCGCCAGCATCATTAAGATTAGGAATAATGGCGACTACCGGAAAACCATCTTCAACTGGGTCACTCTCCGTGTAGTAGGATGTCGACAACTCCAAAGAAGGCACGTAACACTTGACACTCTGTAAAAGGAGGGCATTATGCGCTATCTACGGATCACCTGTGCAGGCTTGGTCGCAACCGCAGGAGTTCTACTGTCGGTTTCGGTCAGTGGACAGACTGCCTCATCGACTGAATCCGAAGCCTCGGTAATGAAGTCCCCCACCCGTACGGCCTGGGGAACTCCCAACCTACAAGGCGTCTGGTCGACAGCGACGGTAACGCCCCTCCAGCGTCCGGATGGTGCCGCCGAGTTCCTGACAGAGGAAGAGATCGCCCAAATCGAACGGCAAGCCGTGGTAGCGGCGAACGATGAAGCCCGGGGCCAAACCCAGCAGGCCGACGTCAGGGGAGCCTACAACGACTTTTGGTGGGACCGAGGCACCCAAGTTGCCGGGAGCCGGCGCACATCACTGATTTTTGATCCCAAAGACGGCAGACTGCCGCCGCTGACCAGATCCGCAAAGAACTACGCTGACTCTGACGACGCCCTCATGGCAAGGGAAACTCGCCGAGGTATGCATCCGGCGGCCTCCTACACCGATACCGATCTCTGGGACCGCTGCTTAACCCGTGGCCTGCCTCTGAGGCCGGGACCCTATAACAACAACTTTCAAATCTTCCAGACGGAAGACCATCTTGTCGTGCTTCATGAAATGATTCATGATGCGCGAATTATTCCAATCGCTAATAGGCCCGGCATCGTCAGCCCAGCCATTCCACAATGGTTTGGCACCTCGTCCGCCCATTGGGAGGGTGACACTCTCATTGTCGTCACCAAGAATTTCTCCAAAAAACAGGAACTTCCCTTTGAACCACAGATGACGTCGGCTGGCATGACTCTCGTCGAAAAATTCAGCCCCCGCGGAGATGGCTTACTGAATTACGAGTACACGGTGGACCACCCGACTATTTACTCCCAGCCGTGGTCCGCACAATTGCCACTTCGGCGGCTTGAAGGCAACACCTACGAATATGCGTGTCACGAAGGAAACTACGGACTCGCTGGCATCCTGCAGGGGTCTCGAAACATCGAGAATCGATAGACACGGTAAGCAATAACGCCGGACGGTGGTTCTATGCGAAGTAGAGAAACGAATAACTGTGTCTAAAGCCAGCTCAAAATCGAGACGTGACTTTCTGAAAGGCGCCGCTGTCATCGGCGGCGCTGCCACCATGGGCAGTTGTGCCACCACCCAGAACATGGGCTCGTCTGTCGTTGGCCAGAAGCACACGCCCAGCTTCCATCCGCAACACAACGAACGTACCAAGGGGTGGTTACGTTTTCTCTGGCAAAAGGCCACCACAGCCGACGACTGGAGCTATCACGGCGATGAGGAATTACCATGAGGGATTAAGCTACAACGTGGCCCCATTGATTTCACCGATGACGGCAAGGGGCCTCATCCCTGGTGGGATCAGTACAGCGGAGCACCTTACCTCAGTTATCCCCGTTTTGATTTGACTGATTCCAGCTTTCCCTTGATGTTGATGGCTGACCAGACTCCGGC
>Ga0310120_10003749_pt1 | contig 10816 bp, 8 predicted proteins | sample CB27_AW_983_MG_FD_203506 | JGI IMG/M metagenome (GOLD analysis project Ga0310120, IMG submission 203506) | Marine microbial communities from Western Arctic Ocean, Canada - CB27_AW_983 | ecosystem: Environmental > Aquatic > Marine > Oceanic | place: Canada: Western Arctic Ocean | collected... | reverse complement strand
CAGGAGCTAGTTTAGACCTGGCTGCCCTTGTGAATTCCGCAGAAAACGTTAGACTCAAAACTTCAGATACCCCAGACAGTTAGCGCAGCCTCCTCGACCGGATTGAAGGCAGACCTGGTCAGCCGCGTACTTGTTCGCAGCCCCAGACGGGAACGGGCTGCATCCCCTGGTTTGCCGGAGAAAAATATGGCCAGAGTTACCGTCGAGGATTGCCTCGAAAATGTTGAGAACCGATTTCAGCTGGTGCTGGTTGCCGCAAAACGCACCCGGCAACTGGCCTTTGGTGCCGATCCCTTGGTACCGGAAGACCGTGACAAGCCGACAGTCATAGCACTGCGAGAGATTGCAGAAGGGTTGGTAACGCCGGATATTCTCGAAGAAGAAGAAATCGATCTCGAGAAAGAACTGTTCGGTGAAAGCGAAGAGGTTCAAACCGAAGCTGAGACGGAGACAAAAGATCTGAGTCTGAAAGAAGATACCGCAGCCAACGAATCTGATGCGGCAGACGACGATACAGGTGACAGCGATGCCGACGACAGCAGTAACAGCGAGGAGGAAAGAACCTCAGTCCAGTAAAGTAGGACGACCACCGGGATTTACAGGCCAGGTGGTCATCAGTGATCTGATCGAGGTTCTTGAGGAGTATCTAGATCCCAAAGAAGTAAAAGCCGTCTATAAGGCTTATCTGTTCGGTGCGGATGCTCACGATGGTCAGCGCCGTCGCAGTGGTGAGGCATTCATATCCCATCCCCTGTCTGTTGCGCTGATTCTTGCGGACATGCGGCTTGACTGCCCCAGCATCTCTGCCGCCATCCTTCACGATGTTATAGAAGACACCCCCACTTTACGCGAGCAGCTGGCGGAATCGTTTGGTGAAGATGTCGCGTTATTGGTTGATGGTGTCAGCAAGATCGACCAGATCGAGTTTGAATCTAAGGAACATGCGGAAGCGGAGAACTTTCGCAAGATGCTCCTGGCAATGGCGAAGGATATCAGAGTGATACTGATCAAGCTGGCTGATCGAATCCATAATATGCGCACCCTAGATTCTTTGCGTTCGGATCAGCGCAAGCGAATCGCCCAACAAACAATCGATATATTTGCACCTATCGCCAACCGTCTAGGTATGTATGCCTGGACCCAGGAACTGGAAGACTTAAGTTTTCAGCACCTCTATCCCAAACGTTACTCCGCGATTCGTAAAGAGATCAGTAAACGTCGGGGCAATCGCAAGCAGGTTGTCGACCGTTCACGCTTGAAGATTATTGAAGAGCTCGAGGAGACCGGGATAAATGCGACCGTGGTCGGTCGTGAGAAAAACATCTACAGCGTCTACCGCAAAATGCAGGATCGGCGGGTACCGATGGCAGAAATGGGTGATATCTTTGCGATTCGCATTATCGTGAGCACAGTGGACGAATGTTATCGGGTACTGGGCATCATTCATAACTTGTACAAACCGGTACCCGGTATGTTCAAGGACTACATCGCGATCTCCAAAGCCAACGGCTATCAATCACTGCACACGCAGTTGTTTGGTACTTTTGGCCAGAGTATCGAAGTACAGATTCGAACCACCGACATGCACCGGGTTGCAGAATCAGGCGTTGCCTCACACTGGCGTTACAAGTCTCAGGGCGGTGAAGCGCCACCGCAGATACTGGCCAATCGCTGGTTAGTCGATCTGATAGAAACCCAGCAAGAGTCAGGTAATCCCTCGGAATTTCTCGAGCACCTAAAGACCGATCTTTTCCCCGATGAAATTTATGTGTTTACACCTAAAGGCGATATAAAAAAGCTCCCTAAAGGCGCCAGTGCGCTGGATTTTGCCTACGCGGTCCACTCGGACATCGGTAATCACTGCATCGGGGCCAAGATCGGCAATGAAGCCATACCGCTGCACCATGCGCTCAATAATGGGGATCACATCGAAGTACTCACAGCACGGTCGGCATGCCCAACACCGCTATGGCTTCATTATGTTGTCACCGGCAAGGCCCGTGCATCAATACGAAATTATCTCAAGTCCCAGCAGGAAGGTGATGCTGTCAAACTCGGTCGTCAGTTACTTGACCAGGCGCTGAAATCTGTGGGTCTGACGACCCGGTTGAAGACCAGCCAGAAGATTGGGTTGCTCAAGCGACTCGATCGAGAAGACTGGAATGAGTTGTTAGCGGATATCGGTCTGGGTAGACGCCTACCCATGGTGGTCGCGCGCCAGTTGTTGCCCGACAGCAGTGCACCTTCGAAGAATACAAAAAGTGGGCCTCTCCCGATCAAGGGTGTTGAGGGTATGAGTGTGTCTTATGGCCGATGTTGCCGGCCTATTCCCGGCGACAAGATAACGGGCCTGTTTTCCGTTGGCCGTGGCATTGTTATTCACACCACAACCTGCCCTAATGCCGCTAAACAGGCAAAAAGCGTTGAGAACTGGATCAGCGTACAGTGGTCGGATGAAGTTAAGGGGGAATTTGCGGCAGACATACGACTGGAAGTGCTCAACCGCCGAGGTGTACTTGCTCAGTTGGCTGCACTGGTCGCCGAAGAAGGATCCAATATCAACAGTGTTGCAGTCAATGCGCGGGACAATCGTAACTCGACGATTCGTTTTACGATAGAAGTCTCAAACCGCCAACACCTTGCCCGGATTATTCGCCGGTTAAGAGCGCGACGGTCAGTAATTCGCGTATTCCGAGCAAGAGGATAATGCTCCAGATGTAGCCAACTGAGAACGGGGGACAAAACACGATGACCAGTAGACAGGCTATCAGCACTTCGCAGGCGCCAGATGCGATCGGGGCTTATTCGCAAGCAGTTGTTGCTGGTCATACACTCTATATATCCGGGCAAATACCCTTGAACCCAGAAACTATGGAGGTGGTCGAAGGTGATATGGAAACCCAGATTCGACGTGTGTTCGATAACCTGTCGGCAGTTGCTGATGCTGCCGGTGCGAGCCTTGCCGATGCTGTTAAGTTGACAGTATTCTTGACTGACCTGACTGACTTTCCGACGGTCAACCAAGTAATGGCCGAGTATTTTGATGAACCCTATCCTGCCCGGGCCGCTATCGGTGTGGCTGCTCTTCCCAAGGGTGTTCCAGTCGAAGTTGAGGCGATTGTTTATCTGCCGGCATAGGACAGTGCGAATACCCGTTTGATTGGTGGAAAGCTAGGCCCGTCTCATGTTGCTGGTTGACCCATCCCGTGGCTGAGCAACATTTGCTCCAACCCGCCAGGGCCAGGGCAGTGTCGCAGGCGATCACCGCGCTTAAGGGAGTTGGCCCCCAAATCGAATCCCGGCTTGCCGGGTTGGGAATCCGCACGGTCCAGGACGTCCTGTTTCATTTGCCACTGCGCTACCAGGACCGCACACGATTTTCACCTATGGGTGGACTAACAGTCGGTAGCGATGCACTTGTGACCGGTGTGGTCGAGCTCTCCGGCGTGCGCATGGGACGTCGTCGTAGCCTGGTATCGGTTATTTCAGACAATACCGGCAGAATCACCATGCGACAGTTCCGATTCACAGCAACCCAACAACGCGCACTGGCACGAGGGAGCTTGATCCAATGTTTTGGTGAAGTTCGCCAAGGTCCAACTGGCCTGGAGATGGTTCATCCTGAATACCGTTTGCTGCCCAGTGAGTCGGAGGCGACTACAGAGCAGACATTAACGGCCGTGTATCCGACTACCGATGGCGTCGGCCAGCGTAAATGGCGGGATATGATCAGACAAGCGCTGCCACGTTGTGCCGCGGAGATTGAAGAGTTATTACCTAAGGGCGTCGACGTTCCCGGCATGGAGATATCGTTAATCGACGCCCTCACCATACTGCATTGCCCGCCTGCGGGGACCGATCCTCTCTTGCTGATGCAAGGATCTCATCCTGCCCGGCAAAGGCTGGCATTTGAGGAGATGCTCTCGCATCATATTGCGATACGACAGCAGCGATCCCACCGCGATCGGCTCTGTGCTCCGTTGATGCCGCCGTCTACCCGGCTTTGGCCACAACTCTGTAAGCAACTACATTTTCCGCTGACCAGTGCACAGGTGCGAGTTGTTGAAGAGGTGTTCAACGATCTGGCCGGTACTGTTCCTACGATGCGACTGGTACAAGGGGATGTGGGGTCCGGAAAAACTGTGGTGGCTGCTGCTGCAGTGCTCGCCGCAGTAGAAGCTGGCTGCCAAGCTGTAGTCATGGCGCCGACTGAACTGTTAGCCAGACAGCATTTCGACAGTTTTGAGAACTGGCTCCACGACTTAGGAATAGAGGCAGTGTGGCTGACCAGTCGGGCAGCAGCTGCGACTCGTCGACAAGCCTGTCAGCGCTTAGCCAATGGTGATGTTCAGGTCGGTATTGGTACCCATGCGTTGTTTCAGGACGATGTTCACTATCACAACCTGGGACTGGTGGTCGTAGATGAACAACACCGCTTCGGTGTCGAGCAGAGACTGGCGCTGCGGGACAAAGGGCGCTCAGATAATCGTGCACCCCACCAGCTGGTGATGACAGCCACACCGATACCGCGTTCTTTGGCTATGGTGATGTATGCAGACATGGATGTTTCGGTCATCGATGAGATGCCGCCTGGTCGACAACCAGTAGAGACAGTTGTGATACCTAATTCCAGACGTCAGGCAGTACAGGAACGTATCCGGGAATCCTGTGCCCGGGGTATGCGAGCTTACTGGGTCTGTCCTTTAATCGATGAATCAGAGCTGTTGGACCTAGAAGCCGTGACGCAGCGCGCAGAGTCGTTACGTCAGGACCTGCCTGAACTGAGGATCGAACTGTTGCATGGTCGCAATACACCGACAGAAAAAGATGCCGTCATGAACGGGTTCAGGAGTGGCCAGGTCGACCTGTTGGTCGCAACAACGGTTATTGAGGTCGGTGTCGATGTGCCTGAGGCCAGTTTGATGGTGATCGAAAACGCCGAAAGACTGGGATTGGCCCAGTTACATCAGTTACGGGGTCGAGTGGGCCGTGGAGACCAAAAATCAGCCTGCGTCTTGATGTATCAGGCCCCATTGGGAGAGCGGGCAAAAGCGCGGCTGGCGACGATGCGCGAGACCAATGATGGATTCGAGATCGCGCAGAAGGACCTCGAACTGCGTGGCCCGGGTGAATTACTGGGCACGCGTCAAAGTGGCCTGCCGCAATTTCGTATTGCTGATTTGACCCGCGATCACATGCTACTGCAAAGCGTCCGGGATGTTGCTGCTCAACTGCTTGAAAACGGTGAGACAAAGCTGATCGATCGGTTAATCCGTCGCTGGCTCAGAACTGAAGACGGCTTTTACAGTGCGTGATCGCGTGTTTCTTTATGTACGCCTGGCAAGGCTCGATAGACCGATCGGCTGGCTGTTGCTGATGTGGCCCACACTTTGGGCCGTCTGGATTGCAGCTGGTGGTCAACCACAATTGCAGGTTGTCGCAGTGTTTGTTACTGGTGTAATTGTAATGCGTGCAGCAGGATGTGTGATAAATGATTACTTTGATCGCGCGTTTGATCCGCGCGTCCAAAGAACTCGAAACCGACCTTTGGCAACGGGGGACGTCTCTACGCGGGAGGCACTGATCCTGTTTGCAACGCTTATGATGGTGGCACTGGGATTGTTGTTAACCCTGAACCGACAAGCCATTGTACTGGGCTTCATTGGCGCAGCGATTGCGATCAGTTATCCACTATTTAAACGTTTCACACACCTACCACAACTGTTTTTAGGGATTGCTTTTTCCTGGGGGATTCCGATGGCATTTGCCGCACAAACCGGTCGTGTACCGGCGCTGGCCTGGTGGATCTTGTGCGCTAATCTGTTGTGGACGGTCGCTTACGATACCATGTATGCGATGGCTGATCGGCCCGACGACCTCAAAATCGGGGTCAAATCTACCGCCATTCTTTTCGGTCGATATGATCTACTGGCCAACGCGGTGTTACAAGCTCTCGCACTGACGGTACTTGGCATCGTCGGTTGGGGGTTGCATCTGAGCAGTTGGTACTATCTGGGTCTGTTTGGTGCTGCGGTAACGGCTGGTTATCAATACCGATTGTGTCGCGGTCGCGATCGAGACATGTGTCTGAAGGCGTTTATCAACAATACCTGGTTCGGTGCCTGTGTATTTGCCGGTCTCGTAGTTTCCTTCCGCTTGAACTGAGTGGCAGCAGCGAACACACACCCACTGACGTCGATCAAGCGGGATCCAAGTTGGCGTAGGCCAACACCAGCCATTTACTGCCAGCAGTTTCGAATCGAACCTGAACTCGGGCATGCTCACCCTGCCCCTCTACACTAAGGACAGTACCATGACCGAACTTGGCATGATGTACGCGAGCACCCAGGTTAATGCCCGGGCTGCTTGTCCGAGCCACGGCGTTCAGGGCTTCGGCAGGTGTTGAGATAGCCCGGGGCAATATGGTGGATGAACGCACCTCATCAACCAGTTCTGCCGGGATTTCGCTTAGGAACCGAGAGGGGCGGGTATAGTTTTCCCGGCCATACAGTCGCCGGACCTCGGCCCAGGTCAGAAAAAGTTGCACCATCGCCCGGGTCATACCGACGTAACACAGACGTCTTTCCTCCTCGAGCCGACCCGGTTCATCGATCGAGCGCTGATGCGGAAAGAGGCCTTCTTCCAGCCCGCACAGAAACACAAGCGGGAACTCAAGTCCTTTGGCCGAATGAAGACTCATCAGCTGTACGCAATCTTCCCACTCTTCTGCCTGCCCTTCACCAGCCTCCAGCGCAGCGTGTGCGAGAAATTCCGATAGTGGATCCGGATGTTGGTCGTCGGCCGGGTCGTAATTGAAATGACGGGCTGCACTGACGAGTTCTTCGAGGTTTTCTACTCGCGTCTGCGCTTTTTCACCATGTTGTTTACGGTAGTGATCGATAAGCCCGCTGCGTTGCACAACGATGTCCGTCTGTTCAGTTAGATCAAGGTCGCGTGTCGATGCGTCAAGCGCTTCGATGAGATCGATAAAATAATTCAGCGAGGTCCGGGCTCTGGTCGGTATTTGTGTTTTGCTTGCCAATTCAACCGCAGCGGCCCACATGGAGGTGTCAGACGCCCTGGCATGTTCACGGATTGCGGTGGCTGTTCGCGCACCGATACCGCGAGTGGGGACATTGACGACCCGTTCAAAAGACGGATCAGAGTGGCGATTTGAGATCAGGCGCAGGTATGCCAGAGCATCTTTGATTTCGGCCCGCTCAAAAAACCGGAGTCCACCATAGACTCGGTAAGGAATGCCGTCACTGAGCAGGAGTTCCTCAAAAACACGGGACTGTGCGTTCGAGCGATAGAGGATAGCAATAGAATCACGCCGCTGGCCTTCTTGCACCCACTCGCGAAGGCGTTCCAAGACGAACCGGGCTTCGTCAATTTCGTTAAATGCAGCGTAAAGCCTGATCGGTGCACCGGCCTGATCTTCAGTCCACAGTTTTTTGCCCATTCGGCCGACGTTGTGGTCGATTACGCTGTTTGCTGCCGCGAGAATTGTTCCAGTAGATCGATAATTCTGTTCCAGCCGCAGAATCTGCGTATCGGGAAAGTCTTTTTGAAACAAGTTCATGTTCTCAATTTGGGCACCCCGCCAGCCGTAGATTGACTGATCGTCGTCGCCCACAGCAGTGATGCTGTTACGTGGCTGTGCCAACAGCTTCAGCCAACGGTACTGTATGGTATTGGTATCCTGAAACTCGTCGACGAGGATGTGTTGAAAACGTTCCCGGTAAGCGTCGCGAATTGGTCCGTTGTTCTGAAATAGCTCTAGGCTCCGTAGCAGAAGTTCTGCAAAGTCAACCAGTCCAAAGCGCTGACACAGTGATTCGTAGTGGGCATAAATCTGGGTCAGAGTCTGATGCTGGTTATCTGATGTCCCTTCAAGTTGTGTAGGCCGCCGGCCCTCCTCCTTGTTATTGTTAATAAACCACTGTACCTGTCGTGGTGGCCAGAATCCTTCATCGAGATTCAATTCTCTGAGTGAACGGCGCACCAGACGGTGCTGGTCTTGTGCATCAAGGATCTCGAAAGAATCCGAAAGACCTGCGTCGGCATAGTGAGTGCGCAGCAAACGGTGTGACAGGCCATGAAACGTGCCGAGCCACATATTGCGCATAGAAGAACCGATCATGCGTTCTACCCGGTGTCGCATTTCCTGGGCCGCTTTGTTGGTAAACGTAACAGCGAGGATAGACAGTGGCGACACCTCAAGTGCTGTCACAAGCCAGGCGATTCTGTGGGTCAAAACGCGGGTCTTGCCGCTTCCGGCACCGGCAAGAACAAGCATCGGGCAGGGATCTTTGGATACTGCCTGACGCTGAGCGTCGTTCAGATCATCAAAAATGAAAGACACGTCCATACCCGCTAAACACTCAAGTCAAGGATGCGAGGTTGACGGTTGTCTGTCGGCGCTTCGGTCACTGTCGATCGTCGATAATAGCGGCCGTGACCCAACCTGGGATCTTCTGCGAGTGGCGTCATTGGTTCTGCCTGCCACACACCTGGGTCCAGTTCTGGAAAAAACACAGTATTTCCAGCCGAGATCTTGTCAGGCACCTGCGTGACATCGATGAAATCACAGAATTCGAGAGCCGCTGCATAGAGCTGCCCACCGCCGATAAACCAGATATCGCCAGTGCAGGTGGCCAGTGCGGCTGGGATCGTTGTATAGCACTGGACACCATCCAGCACCGAGCGGGTGATTACAATGTTGCGTCGCCCCGCCAGTGGTTTTGCACCCATCGATTCCCACGTGCCGCGGCCCATAATGATGGTGGCGCCCAGAGTCAGCCGTTTAAAACGTTTCAGGTCGGCCGAATAGTGCCAGGGTAGTTTTCCATCTACCCCAATGACACGGTCTTCAGTGATTGCCACAATTGCTGCGCGCAATGTCAGCCCCTAACTTGAGCCGGCAGAAAACTCCTGGCAATCAGTGCGGCTACTGTTGTCATCGCACAACTACACGGCCACCTTGAAAGCAATCGCCTGCTGGGGTTCATAGCCGGCCAGAGAAAAAGTGCTGAGCAACTCGTCCGTCGTGGCACTGAGGAGGTCTTCCATATCGTTGAGCGATCGAACAGCACTGTTTATGGTTAGCTGTGGCAATGGTTTGGGTTTCCGCAGCAGCTGATCACGTAAACCGGGCACATGGTCATACTCTGCCATACTGCCGTCGGGCTTGGCGGTATAGATGTGCGCATCGATCAAGGTGTGCCCAAAGTAACCCACCGGTATACCCGCAAATCGACCAAACAGCTCGAGCAGGAAAGCGTAGCCGGCGATGTTATAGGGTAACCCTAGCGCAACGTCACAACTTCGCTGGGTTAAGTGCAGGCACAACACGGGTTGGCCAGCCTCGTCGCGTTGAACATTGAGTACCCACAACGCATGGCAGGGGGGTAAACCGCTGAACTGGGCATTGCCCGGCGCCCAGGCGGATACCACCAACCGGCGACTGTCCGGATTTTGCCTGAGTTCTTTTACAACCCAGGCCACTTGATCGTTAAACGAGGTCTTGTCCTGATCATGTACCGGGAAGTGTCGCCAGTAGTTGCCATAGGCACTGGGCACGCGGCCGTCTTCATCTGCCCAAGGGTCCCAAAACTTACAACCATGCCGGCGTAGCAGGCTAATATCGGTTCTGCCCGACAGAAACCACAGATTCTCAACGACGATATTTTTCCAGGAAATCTCTTTGGTGGTCAGCAGTGGAAAACCCTGTCGTAGGTCAATCTGATAATTCAAGTTAAACGTTGAAAGAGTATCGACACCAGTTCGATTGGTCTTTCGATGACCGCCACTGAGTACGCGTTCAACGACATCAAGATACTGCTGCAATATGCTGTGCTCTACCTGTGCTGGGGATCTGCTGAGCCAGTGGCTACAGCACTTGTTCAGAGAAATAATGCTCTATCGCTTTGCGTGCGACGTAGGCCGATTTTACATACCACTTTTCTTTGTTGATACAAAGAACCGCGTAAGCGAGCTTACGGTTACTGCGCTGGGCATAGCCCACAAACCAATCGTAAGTACCGGCAGGGTCTGTCCCGTTGAGTGTGCCGGTTTTGCCACCGACTTCGACGTTTGACATCTTGCCGGTGAAAAAGTTATTGAAAGATTTTTTTGCCGATCCTTTGCGTACTGTTAAAGTCATCATAGTCTGCAGTTGGCGGGCAGTTGACTCGCTGAACACCTGGTGGGCATATGGCTCATCATCAGCATACAGAACGATACCGTTGGTATCCGTAATCGCATCGATCAGACTCGGCTGGACAATAAACCCGCCGTTGATGGTCGCCGCGGCCAGGACTGCAGCATGGACCGGACTCATCATGGTATTTTGGGTCCAGCCAGATGCGGTTTCTACGATAGACCAAGGGTCGTCCAGGTTTAACGCGAGGCGGCTGGGACTGATCTCGACATCACTTTTTATCTCCCGGTTGAATCCCAGTCGTTCTGCGTAATCCAGCAGCGCTTTACCGCCGACGTGCTGTACGCCCAGTCGACCGAATACGCTGTTGACAGATTTGGCGAAGGACATTTTCAGAGGCAGATGCCGGGTCCATTGATTGTCCTTATGGTGTAGTACATGTTTGCGGTAAAGGCTGGTGGTTTTACCATTGAATGGAATGACAGTGTCAGCGTTAACCTTCCCCAGATCGATAGCAGCGCTGGCTGTTACAAGTTTGAAGACCGAAGCAGACGGATACGTTGCCTGTAAAGCGAAATTGGTAGTGGGCTTTGTCTTTCGGCGGTGATTGACCAGTGCCAGAATCTTACCGGTATCGGGATCCAATCCAACAAA
>Ga0310120_10003746_pt1 | contig 10820 bp, 11 predicted proteins | sample CB27_AW_983_MG_FD_203506 | JGI IMG/M metagenome (GOLD analysis project Ga0310120, IMG submission 203506) | Marine microbial communities from Western Arctic Ocean, Canada - CB27_AW_983 | ecosystem: Environmental > Aquatic > Marine > Oceanic | place: Canada: Western Arctic Ocean | collected... | reverse complement strand
GGGGAGGCACTTCTGGATCAATTACTCGACATCGGCGGTGGGATTCGTGAGGGTTGAGATTCAAGTTGAAGGAGGCCAGGCCATCCACGGTTTCGAGGAGCTGGTCTGCGCCGAAATCTTCGGTGATGAAGTGGACCGGAGGGTGGCCTGGGGCGCTCGGGATGACGTGAAAAGCCTGGAGGGTAAAACGGTCAGGCTGAAGTTCGTCCTGAAGGATGCGGATATCTACTCCTTCGGGGTCCAACCCTGAGCCGGCGCTAGATCTTTCAGGGGGGGCTTCTCCGGACGTCAAGGCATCGACTACGCCAACGGCATTATTGCGTGTAGCCCAGGCTTGGCATTGCAACCCTGGGCTACACGCAGTAACGCCTTTGGCGTAGATCCTGTCGAAATAGAGTCACGGTTTCGTCCTAAGGGTCTGCGCAAGAAGAACTTGGTAGAATTGGCGCTCAGATTTGCGCCAGATTTGGCCGCGAACGATTGAGCGAAACCGCAGGTGTAGCCGGGTCTACGTTGAGGATTTCGCGATTGAGGAACGGCCGAAGATGGTGGGAAGATGAGATGCCAAAATGCCAAGTTGTTCTTGCGCAGACCCTAAGTCTGTTCAAGTTTCAGCTTACTGCCGGCTGCCGAATGCGAGCCACCTTTAGTCGGTGGACCCACTGTGCTAATCTACCGGCCGATCGCTCAACCCTACGGACCTTTGCTAGATAAAGATTTGGAGTTTCCTATGAACCATCCGATGGTGCTGCTAACTTTCTGCGTGGTCGTCAGCTTTTTCGCGTCCTGCACTCTTCCTGGCGACGGGAAAATCGCTTCGGAAGAGGCGGTTCAAGCGACGGTCTCACAGCGCGTTCATCCGGTCCTGATTCGCCACGATCACAACGCCCTTGCGCAGGTGGTGCTTGAGGTCGGACAGGACGGTATTAGGGCAACTTCGTTTACCTTTTCGTTAAGTGGCACCGACGATCTGAGGGACATCGAGTCCCTCCAGTTGTTTTATGCCGGCAGTCGCCCAATGACGGATTTCGACGCTCTCCGCAGCGGGATCAGCTTTTCGGAAGATCGAGAAAGCGTTTTGGCTGAGTTCTTGGGGAATCCTTTCGGCACGCTGGCCCAGCCTGCCGCCGAGCTGACGTTCTCTGGTGATCAAGTCTTGGGACCGGGAACCCATGTCTTTTGGCTCTCCTCCAAGATCAGTCCCAGGGCCAACCTGACACACAAGGTCGACGCTCTGTGTACGGCAATCGAGACTTCAGCGGGCAAGGTGGAACCCCGAGATACCAGTCCAGTTGGGAGCAAGCGCATTGGCTTTGCCCTTCGCAAGGGCCAGGACGACGGCGTGCATACGACTCGGATTCCCGCGCTGACCACGACGCCAAAGGGAACTCTGTTGAGCGTATACGACCTGCGCCGCCGAAAGCGACGGGACCTGCAGGAAGACATTGACATCGGTCTGAGCCGCAGCACCGATGGCGGCCAGAGCTGGGAGCCGGCGCGTGTGATCATGGATATGGGTGAGTACGGCGGGCTTGGACCGGAGCTGAACGGCGTCAGTGATCCAGGGATTGTCGTGGATCAAAACACCGGCGAGATCTTCTGCGCAGCGGTCTGGATGTGGGGCAAGCCAAACAAACATCAGTGGAGCGAAGACGGCTCCGAGCCAGGCTACAAAATCGGCAAGAGCGCCCAGTTCATGATGGTGCGCTCCAAGGACGACGGTCTTACCTGGAGCAAGCCCGAGAACCTGACTCGCAAACTGAAGAGGTCCGAGTGGATTCTCTTCGCCCCCTCCCCGCAGGCAGGAATCACCTTAAGAGACGGTACCCTGGTTCTTCCCGGCCAGGGCCGCGATGAACAGGACCGCCTCTTCTCGACCCTCATCGTCAGCCGCGATCATGGCGCTACCTGGACCGTCGGTTCCCCTTCCGCGACCGGCAACAACGAGTGTCAGGTGGTGGAATTGGACGACGGGTCGATCATGCTCAACAGTCGTACGGTCAGACCTACCAAGTTCCGTTCGGTATGGTTAACCGACGACCTTGGCAAGACCTGGCGACCGCACTCAACGCACCGCAAGACGCTGATCGAACCCAACTGCAACGGTAGTCTGCTGCGCTTTGATTACGAGGAAGAGGGGAAGGCGAAACACATCCTGCTGTTCGCCAACCCTCACTCTCAAACCGGGCGTGACCACCACTCGATCCAAGTGAGCTTGGACGACGGCCTGACCTGGGCAGAAGAGCATCGAATTCTGCTAGACGAAGGCCGGGGTAACGGCTATCCAAGTATGACCCAGATCGACGCAGGCCACGTCGGTATCGTTTACGAGGGCAGCCAGGCCCACCTGGTCTTCGAGAAGTTGTCATTGAACGAGTTGTTGAAGCGAGAGGAATAATGGTAGTCGATTCCTGGATTATGTAGACGCCTCCTGCAATCACTGGACATTCCAGACGGCTATTCTTGACTTATGCGATACCGTCTGAGGCCTTGATGTTCAGAGCGCATTCGGAAGGGACAGCGTGCCAATCTGCAGACTTCATCTGACACTCCTACTCATCGTTTTGACGATGGGGGCATCCGGACTCCTGGCGGGTCTCAGAGTAGAGAAACGCATCTACATCCCGCAGGTCGCCTTCGGTTCCTGCTTTGAATGCCGCGCCCCTGGCCATGAGGAGGGGGTGATGTTTACCAGCACCATTTCCATCACCGATATGAACGCCTCTGAGGATACATTGGGGCCGAATGCGACGAGCGTCTCAGTCAGGGTCGTAAGTTTCGATTCCATGGGCAATCCTGGCGCGCCGCTGTTTCCTGCCTCCGAAAGGTTGCTCCGTGGTAAGTCTACCTCTCGCCTGCCCCAAAACCTTAATGAGGCAGAGTTTGCGAATGAGGTTACGGTGGGAGACGACGCAGAGGGCATTGAGTTCATTGATCAAATAAGCGAGCGCTTCTCGTGTTCACTGAGCCAATGACTGTAGAGATCAACCAGGGTCCTGCGAATGGAACGAAGACTTCCTCCCGACGCCCGACCATGTAGACGGGGGGAATGCGATATCGGGACTTCCACTACGTGATAGCCTGCTGCTATCCCTCTTGTGAGAACCTCTGCATCGAAAAAGGGACCGTCCGACTGCAGCGGGAAGCTCGCCTCCAGGAAATGACGATGGAAGAGCTTCAGTCCAGAGTTTACATCGCGCAGCGACACCCGGAACAGCGCCCGGATGAGCCAGTTGTAAACCAGCGACATGCATCTTCGGTGAAGCGGGTCTGCTCTTTGATGACGTAGTCCGCTCGCCGCATCGGCAAAGGCAAGTTGCGCCAAGAGAGACGAAATATCACGTGGATCAAACTGTTCGTCGCCGTCGATATATCCAACAATGGAGCCCCGAGACGCCTTCACGTCAGACCGAAACGCCGCACCCACGCCTTGATTGTGGTGATAGCGGACGAGATGAAGCTGGGGAATTCTCTGGCTCAACTGCCCGACGGTGCCCACCGTATGGTCGGTGCTGCCATCGTCCACTACGATGATCTCATATTCACTCGAACCCGACTCCAAAACCTCTGACAAAACTCGGACGAGCCCTGAAAGCGATGGGCTGTCGTTATAGCCAAGCACCAACATCGATATCGATGACATGGTTGCTAGTTGGCGGGCTGCGGACGAAAGACTCGATGAATTCCGCTTACCGATATTCTCGGATGTCTTCCTCCCGAGATGAGGTGAATCCGATCTTCCAGCACAGCGCCCTGAATACCGTGTCGAGCTTCTGGAAGCTGTCCAAGTATCGTCCAGGTGTCAGCAAAGGGATCATAGCGCTCGATACTGTCCAGGCAAGTCCATACGTGTTCGCCGCCGAACATGTAAATGAAGCCATCGTGAACCACCGAGGCAAAGCCGCCGCGGGGAAAAGGAATGTCGGCGACCGCTTTCCACGTAGCTGACTCGATATCGTACTGTTCGTTTTCCGAGAGATTGTGTCGCAGGTCATCCTTGCGGCCGGAGATAGCGTACAAGCGATGGCGCACCGCCTCCAGGCGCAGGTGATCTCTGGGTGTCGGCATAGATGGTTCCCGGGTCCAGGCCTCGGTTGCTAGATCGAACCGAAAGAGTGCATCACTCACGTTCAGGTCGGGGCGATTCCGCCGGCGTACCCGATACTGTTGGCCGTGACGACCGCGCCCCCGGCTCCACGAGACTCGGGCTTCGCAGGGCCCAGGCCCCAGGACCCTGCCTCGAGATCGAAGACGTAGACGGAGTCTAGCGGACGCCATTCGGCAAACATGAAGCCGCGTAAGCGAATGCCGAGCGGTCCAAATCCACCCACCGTATAGATCCTTCCCTTGGCCGACACGATTACAGGATGATTGATTGGTTCTGGAAGATCGGGGAGTTCGTGCCACCGCTTGGCAACCGGATCGTATTCAAGAAATGAGGTAAGGGTCCGACCCCAGGCATCAATACCCCTGCAATATAGAAACGACCGTTAGCGACGGTACTGCCAGCTTCAGTGCGGGGTATTGGCAGCCGGGGTGCACTTTCGAACGTCCCCGCCTGATTGGTCACGAATTCCGGGAGAGGGAAGAGGCTCCCGGAGTGATTCCACCACCAGATAAAGCCCAATCCTGCGACGACAAAGCTCACCAGGAAGAAACAGAGTACTGGAAGAACGGCCCCCTTCATAGCTATAGGTAGCCGGAGGCGCCAGCACGATCTCGACCCGTTTTTTCTCAAGGTCCCGAGACTTTCTCCTGTATTCCACAACTTGACCAGTCTGTAAACTCTTCATCGATCAAGGAACTCTAGTACCCTGTAACACCCGCTCGCTTCAACACCTGGGTCGCGCGCGCTATCTGCTCGGCAAGAGACTTGATCGCTGCCGCGGTGCGGTTGGTCTGGGGATCGACTTCCTGCCACTGACGCTGCTCGATTGCTTCGCGCACGGCGGGAAGGGTCTTTGCGCCGTAGCCGGTGTAGAGGCCGGGAGCGTAGATCAGGTGGGTGTACCAAGGGAGGCCCGGGAGGCCCTTTTCAGTGGTAAGCAGTCGTTCGGTCTGCATCAGCAGGCGGTTGAGCTCCTCCCGGATCGAGTTGGAAAGCTGGCCAGAGAGAACAGAATCAAGAGTTTTCCGGTAGAGTCGAGCCGACTCCTGGAGCTGGGCGACGGCGTTCTGTAGAGGCGAGAAGTTCAGAAACGGGACCGGGCTCAGGGGAGCCGGTGGGACATACGTCTGGGCAGGGTTTGCCGCGGCCTTCAGGTTGCCCTCCCGGATGTTCCGATTCAATCGACCAGTGCTCTCTCGCATCGAGTCCGCAAGCTGGATGAGCTCTTCAACGTAGGTGGCCACCGCCCTGGCCAGGTTGGTGAAGTCAAACGGCAGGGCCTCGGCATTGGCAGCGCGAAGCGTCAAGCGTCCAGTGGTCTTCGCCAGCGTGACACCGTACTCGAAATCGGGATCTCCGAACCGGCTATAGTGGTCGAACAGGCATTATAGGGAGGAAGCTGCTCCTCCGTCTGTTGGGAGGTGCGTCCTCCGGTAGAGCGCCTCCATCAGCTTGGCAGTGAACTCTTCCGGTCCCAGCATCTCTAGCAGTCGCAGTTTCGGAGTGGGAAAAAGGATTTGATACTTTGCGAGCTCGGCCTCATATCCCCAGGAGCGGAAGAGCGACAACATGAATTCGGCATTTTCCTTGCCGTAGGGAGAACCCACATGATGGGGATGGGCGGTCAAGCGCTTCATCCATTCCTGAAGATTGTTTGCATCTAGAAACGAGTCGAATCTGTCCTCCAGTAGTTTCTCCTCGCTTTGAGCCTTGTCGCCGAAGCCGAGGAAGGTGTCGGTCGCTGCGGCTACGCCCTGGAGCGAGATCAGAACCATTGTGAACAGGATTCTTAAATTTCTTGAAATCATTGTGTTGGCATGATTCTACAATCGACACTCTTCGTCCGCCACAGCACAATAGGCAGCGCGTAGTTTTCGTCGCATGATCTTATTGGACGCGGTCCTAGGCAGTGTCTTCACCAGTACCACATCGTGAACCTTGAATAGAGGATTCAGTCGTCGTCGGATCCCTTCTTGCAGTATCGGCTTCAGTGTGCCGCTAGTCTGCGATCGATCCGAAGGGTCCCGAAGCACCACGTAGATCACCAATCTCGCGCTGCCGCCACCTGGAGACGGAATCGCCACTGCCGCTGTTTCCTCAACGCACTTCTCCAGATTCAGGACGCGTTCGATCTCGGCAGAACCGACTTTGATTCCCGAGAGGTTCATGGTGTCGTCGACACGGCCATGCACTCGGTAGTATCCGTTGCCCAGACGCTCAACCTGGTCTCCGTGACGCCGCAAAACCTGTCCGTCGGGACCAGCCGGTACACCTTCGAAATATACTGCGTGGTGATCCTGATTCAAGAGTGTTGTAGACAAGCCGATGGACGGTGGGATCAAGAAGACTTCGCCATTAACGGCCTCTCGACCGCTCTGATCCAGGATCGCAAGGTCCAAGCCCATGGCGGGAGTCGAGAACGCCGCCGGCGCCGATGGTTGGATGACAGTCCCGGTAAGATAGGCGCCTCCGACCTCGGTGCCGCCGCAGTATTCGATGACCGGGCGATAGCCGGCGAGGGACATGAGGAAGTGCATGTCTCCCGGGTGAGAGCATTCGCCGGTTGAGCTGAAGACGCGGATTGCCGACCAGTCCAAACCTCTCATGCAGTCCTCACCCCGCCAAGCCCTGACCAGACTGGGTACGACCCCCAGCATGTTGACTCCGGCTCGCTCTACGAACTGCCCGAATCCTCGTCCAGTAGGGCTGCCATAGTGGAGCGCCAATGTGGCCCGGTTCAACAACGCGGCGTAGATGAGCCAGGGGCCCATCATCCATCCCAGGTTGGTCGGCCATGCGAGCACGTCGCCCCTACAGATGTTCTGGTGCAGGGAACCATCCGAAGCGCACTTGATCGGCGTTAAGTGGGTGAAGGGTATTGCCTTGGGCTGGCCGGTTGTCCCGGATGAAAACAAGACGTTGGTAGGATCGTCCGGACTACAGGGTACCGAATCAAGGTCCTCTTTTCCGCTTAGAAAATCGTCCCAGGACAGGTCTCCAGGCCGCAAAGAATCCCGAATCCTGCCTAGCACGGGGACGACCACGGCCCTGGGAGCGTCGGCTTCGGTGACTCTCGAGTATAAGGGGATCTGCCTAAGTTCCCTCGGGATGAAGTCCTGTGTGAAGATGGCTTTGGCTTTCCCTATGCGGAGCCGCGTCGTAATCTCGGGAGGCGCGAAACTATCTGCAATCGAGAGGACGACACAACCGGCCATGACGATGCCCAGATAGGCGGCGACGGCCTCTGCAGTCATGGGCATGTTGATCGCCACCGCGTCCCCGGGCACTAGACCAAGCTGCTTCAGACCCGCCGCCACTCGGCTACTCAGAGACTGCAGCTCGCCGTAAGAGAGTGAACTCAGGGGTCCGTCTTCCGCCTGATAGACGATGGCTCTGGATCTGGCATCGGCGCCAAAACAGCTGTCCGCGATGTTCATCCTGGCCCCGGCAAGCCAGCAGGGGGACTCGGGGTCGTTGCCTTGGCCCAACACGCTCTGGCATCGCTCTTTGAATCGAATGTCGAGCTTCTCGATCATCAGACTCCAGTACTCTGCCGGGTTTTCGACCGACCACTGGTGCAGCTGGGCATAGGAATCCAGTCCGAGATCACCCATCAGCTTACCCAGGTTGGTGGCTTTACAGGATCGGGCAGGTGGGATCCAGGTGGGGGCGGGCCCCTGTCGTGAATCGTAATCCGCGAAGACGACTCCATGGAGGTATTCATGGACCGGGAAGGGCTGATCAGGTTTCAGCAACTGAGTCGAGATCTTCTGCCAGGAATCCAGCGGAGTCGAGTCGGAAAGTAAACGGTTCACTGCCGAAGCCATCTCCCGAGCCTTGGTCTTACTCAAGCCGGCCCGGAGCAACTGCTCGATTTCTACCAATCTCACCTTGGTCTCGCCCCCAAGAAGCGCTGGCTCCATTTGAGATGGTTCTCTCCAGTCACAAACATCGTTAGCACCGTGTCGGTTTGTAGGACGGGCACTCCTGCCCGTCGAAAACAGCGACGGGCAAGAGTGCCCATCCTACGAGGGTCTTGGCTCAGGGCTCCCGCAAGTCCAAACAGAGGAGTTTCGTTTCATTGCGAAGGTAGAGCAGGCCGTGGGAGAGAACAGGAGGGGCCCAACAAGGGTAGGTTAGAAGCCGGACTCGTCCCTTTTCTATGTAGCGTTCCGGGTCGACCTCGATGAGAATGAGGTCCCCACGCTCTCCCATGGCGATGAAGTATCCGTCGGCGAGTATGAACCCGGCTCGACCCAGCGGCGGTTGTGCCTTCCAGCGCACCGCGCCAGTTTTGAAGTCGACGCAGCGAATATCGGCCCCCGACTCGTGGCGGCCGGACACACCGTAAAGATTCCCTTGGTGATGGATGCTAGTGGCCCAGTGGTTCTGCATGGCACTGCGGCTCTTCCAGATCTCCCGGGGCTGCCCGGGATCCAGCTTGAGTAGAACCGAACCGGTGTTGTAGGTAGCGGACAAGAAGACATGATTGCCCACCAGGACGGGCTTGGCTGCATTGACTGATTCGTAGCTTCTAGAGCGAAAGGGATAGCGATAGACTTCGCGGCCGGAAGCCGCTTCGACCGCCAGCAGACCCTCTCGGGTAAAGAACAAGGCTAGCCGCTCGTTGTTAACGGTGGCGACCAGGGGTGTCGAATAGCTAGCACTCTGATCGGAGGTCTTCCAGATCGTCTTTCCGGAATTTCTGTCGACTGCCACGACGCCGGCACCAGAACCTCCGACGTTCAACAGGATCATGCTACCGTCGACAACGGGAGCCGAACCTACACCGAAGAAATTCTCCTCAACCTTGAAGTCCTGGTTGATCCAACGCTGCCAGATTATCTTGCCATCCTCAAAGTCCAGGCAGCTCAGTTTGCCTTCAGCGCCAAAGGCATAGACCCTGTTCCCCACGATTGTCGGTGAGGACCTTGGACCGTTGTTGTATCCGTAACGGTCCCTGTAGGAAGTTGGGTACGTTTGTTTCCAGATTCGCGTCCCGGTACTCGAGTCGAGGCATTCGAGCACTTCTTCCATCCCCTCCCGGTGAAAGATGATCAAGCGTCCGCGGGATGTGACGGGAGGGCTGAAGGAGGCCCCCAGTGAGTAGGACCAGAGAAGGGGGGGGGCGGCCGGTGGCAGGGATTTCAAGAGGCCGCGCTCGATCGAGGTCCCGTCGCCGCGAGGACCCAGGAATCTGGGCCAATCTTCTCCCTTTCTTTCCAGTGCAGTGTTCGACTTGGGAGCTTGGTTCGACTGCGGCAGGACCGTGGTGTGGCCGGCAACCAGTCCAAGGATATAAACCACGAAGCAGAATGGGCTTGGAGATAGATGTCTTAGAGCTGTCATTGGTCAGGGTTGTCCTGCTGTGGCGGTGGCCGCCGTGCCTCCGGGCCGCCGTGCCTCGAGCCAAAGGCTCGAGAAGAATACTTCGGTCTGGAGACCAAAGCTACGTTCGCCGATCCCAGTGTAACCCGCGATCTCCTCTCATACCACACAGGCCGGCCATTGTTATTCTCGACTCGATCTGGTATCCAGATGTAAACCAACTGTTCCTAAGATACAGAAGAGGTGCAAGGTGAAGAAACAGTATCGCGTAGCGGTCATCGGGCGCACGAAGCGAGGAAACTACGGACATGGTCTGGATAAGGTCTGGCTCGATGTCGATCAGGCCGAGCTGGTCGCCGTCGCAGACGAAGATCCTACCGGACTCAAAGAGGCCTCCCAGAGGCTGGGAGTCAAGGCGGCTTACTCTGACTATCGCGAGATGTTGGAGAAAGAGCGTCCCCAGATTGTCAGCGTCGCGCCTCGTTGGTTGGATTGCCACCACGACATGGTGCTTGCCTGTGCCGAGTACGGCGCCAGTATTTTTCTTGAAAAGCCTATGTGCCGCACTCTCGCTGAGGCGGACGCCATGATAGATGCGTGCACCCGCTCGCATGTGCAACTGGCAATTGCCCACCAGACTCGATACAGCCCCAAGATTCAGGTAGCCAAAGACCTGATTTCAGCGGGCCGTTTGGGGAAGGTCGTCGAGCTCCGTGGTCGAGGCAAGGAAGATCGACGTGGGGGAGGCGAGGATCTCTGGGTTCTCGGCACCCACATCTTCGATCTCATTCGGATCTTTGGTGGGGAAGCTAGCTGGTGCCAGTCGCTGGTCACCGACGGTGGACGTCCGGTTAAGCATTCCGACGTCTACCAGGGTAAAGAGGGTATCGGCGCTCTGGCGGCCGATCGGGTGGAGGCGATGTACGGATTGGAAGGTGGGCTCACCGCCTATTTTTCCAGTCACCGACATTGTGCGGGTAAGCCCACTCGTTTTGGGCTCGATATCCTGGGTTCTGAGGGTATACTCCAGATCCATACCGGGTATCTTCCCGACATGAAGCTCCTGAGGGACTCCTCTTGGTCACCTGGGCAAACCGGCTCGAAGTGGGTCGATGTCAGCAGTGCGGGTGAGGCTAAGCCCGAGCCCAAGGAAGATTTGAAGAGTCATGGCGGAAATATCCTTATCGCCAAGGATTTGATCCAATCCATAGAGGAAGATCGAGAGCCGCTGGGTGGAATCTGGCATGCCCGGGGAGCGATGGAGATGATCGTTGCCGTCTTCGAATCCCACCGTCAGGGTGGCCCCGTCAAGTTCCCGCTCGAGAATCGCCAGAACCCCTTGACGATGCTATGAACCTGTCTCGCTCCAGTCTCACCGCCCAGG
>Ga0310120_10003743_pt1 | contig 10826 bp, 16 predicted proteins | sample CB27_AW_983_MG_FD_203506 | JGI IMG/M metagenome (GOLD analysis project Ga0310120, IMG submission 203506) | Marine microbial communities from Western Arctic Ocean, Canada - CB27_AW_983 | ecosystem: Environmental > Aquatic > Marine > Oceanic | place: Canada: Western Arctic Ocean | collected... | reverse complement strand
CCGATTTATTTCTGCCATTAACTGACGTAGGTCTCACCGAAACCGCACTAACCTTTAGCGGTGTAACAATGACAAGAGATACTGACGATGGAAACCAACCGCTTGATACATTTCCGCGCGTTTATTCTGATACCGATTCAGGCCTTTTATTAAATGAGGGTTCGGATACGGCATTTAATCAAACATATACGCTAAATCCAGACATGACTGCAATTTTATATAAGATTAGTTTAAATTTTTGCGCAGTTCTTACTTGTAGCGCATACACGAACGGCGGCCTGAATATCGGCGGACTTCATATTAAAATTTCAGAAAGATCAAGTAATGACCGAATGCTTTATGAAAATACTTTTCAAAGCGGCGCGGCAACCTTATCAGCAACCGGCACGTCTATGCATTGGTTTACACAAGACATTGTTGAAACAATAAAAGTAAGAAAAGGAAATCCCATAGACATTCAATTAAATTTAATCACAACTGTCACCGGAACCAATACTAGGCAAGAAGGCTATGCACCTGTAGCACCATATCTAAAAACCGCCGTGATGAAATCGTTTTATGAAACCGGTATTAGTTTGCACATGCATCCAGATTTAAGTCACGCAGATGGCGTTTTCAAGTACAAAAAAGAGAGGGTGTCTTTACTTGGTCAGTGAGTTTATTCCGCCGGAAATTGTGCCAATAGTTTGGTTTGGCTGTATTTCTGTTACAGTCTATGTTTTCTTTAGGGTTTTTAGTTCAACGTTAAGAGAAAAGTTTAAGCAAACTAATTTGTCTAGACGGCAGGCCGAAAAAGGCGGAAATACTGACGGACAAATTGATGATTTAATTTCTAATGCGCCTAGAATTTTACATGAGATTGATAAACAAATAGCAGAACAAAAAGCCAGTGGTGTTTCAGATGATCAGATGAAAGGACTTTATCAAAAAAAGCAGTTATTATCTTTAGTTGCTGACAATCAAGAAGTCATAAACATAATCGGTAAACCAATAATTAAGAAGTTATTAGGATTTGTAAAGGCGATTTAATTTGGTAGTTCAAAAATTATTATTGCAAGAAGGATTAAAACGAACTAAACAATATTCCGTATCTGTTTTAGGCTATGATTTCGTGGGATTGGTATCACGTTTAGCATTTTTTTATTTAGCGGGATTTTTAGTAAATTCTTACATGATGGCAACCATCAAAGGCGGAATATGGTTAAATTCTGTAGCTGGATTATTTGGCGCGTCTTTACCTCAGACTTTACCTCAATGGTTAACGGATTTATTTACCGTTGGCTTAGGTTCAAAAGGTTTTCCAGTTAGTGAGACGCCTATTGGTACCGGAAAATTCAATCCTACGGGCTGGGACAAACCCTACGATTACGGCTCTATCGAACACCGCGAAGCTGAAAATATCGAAGGAAGATTTTTGGGTACCGCCGGTTTTACAATAACATTCTGGCAAATTGTACAAATAATTAGCATATTGCTTATAGTTTTCGAGTATTTCCAGTATGACAGAAAATTAAAAGAAGAGGGTAAAAAGCCAAATGTTACAACGATGGCGGTCTTTGCAATGTTAGGCGTCGGGATTTCATTAATTACTTTTCCGCAAATGATTACAAAATTTAAAGAAATGAGGATTGTAAATGGTAACTAGAGGCAGAACCACAGCACGCGCCGGCACAACAGCAACAAGAAGCCCAACTACTACAACCGCCGCCACACGCGCCGCCGCACCAAAAGCCGCACCAACCGCAACAAGAACAACAAGAAAAACAATAACACAAAGCGCAGCCGGTCAGGCCGTACAAGCACAATTTAAACAAGCCGTATCAAGTGCAGTTGAATCAGTTGGTATAGATTTTGGTGTGCCAACAGTAAAGACAACAGTACAGGAAACAGCGACAGAAATTATCACAATAACAGAAAAACCCGAAGTAATTGAAGAAGTAATTGAAGAACCTGTAATAGAAGAACAAATTATTGAAGAACCATTTATTGAATTACCTCAATTATTACCGGAAGTATTCGCAGAAGAACAAATTAATTTATCTGATGATATAGTACAAATCTTAAACGACATTGAAAACGGCGTAATTTTGGTACCAACTTGGTTTAGAAATAATATAGAATGGGTTAAAAACGGACATATAACGCAACAGGAATTTAGAACCGCCTACAACTATCTAATAGATACACAAGTCGTACATGCACCAGAACAAGATTTAACAGTTAATGATAACATGGTCACTCAACAAGTAATTAATTTCAATATCATAAACGGGCGTGCAGTAGGTTCAATTAAGTTTGTAGCGACAAACAACTTTAACCCATATTATTATGGTAAAAACATAGTTAACATCATCCAAATTAAGGATCCTAACGGTGTGAACATCTTAACAACTGTAAAACAAAATACCTTAAACTTTACAGAAACAGAAAAAGATGAAATTATCTCATATGATGAAGACGTAAAACAAAACACTAGGGCAACAGTCGAGTCTTTTGTATGGTCTAGCGCAACAGCACCAACAGCATTTAGTAAAAAGTTTATGATTGATATTTCAGAAACAGAACCACCAAAGCCAAAAACAACAGGCTTTATGTCGGCAGGCGTAGCCGGTGCCATTGCAGGCCTGGTTCTAATTGGCTTTATCGCTGATCATAAGAGGGGTAAATGATGAAAAGAAAACTAGAGAGTATAAAATACAAAACAATTTCTAAACAATTAGTGTTAAAAAAATTACCAATAAGATACTTTACAAGAACTGAATTAAACAAAAAAACTAAAAGAAGTTTGATAACTTTATGCCTAGAGTATCAAAGAGTTATCATCTCTTTAGTAAAAGTTCGGTTAAATGGGGTAGGTAAAAGGATAACAAAACGTAAACCTATTGAATCATTAGGTAAAGGTTATGGTCGGCAAGTATTTCAAGCTAAATATTTACCTAAACGTAAAACAAAAAGAAAGTTTAGCCGCAAACAACTAGCCGCACAGCGATTATTTGCTAAACGTGCCAGGGCCGGAACCTTAAGAAAGAGGCGTAGGCGTTGATTTGGTCAGAAAAACTAGGGCATGAGATAGGGACCTATAACTCACTAGGCGGACTTAGGATAAATCCTAAACCTTTCATTCATTCTACATTAAACACTATTGTTACCTGTCGCATCTGTAAAGGAACCGGCCTAAACGCCATTGCACAGACATCCGGCCTGGTGACCTTAAACAAGTGCGTATTATGTAAGGGAATTAAACGGAGATCGAATAGAATTGAGTAATGGCGGGTTAATTTCAGGTGCATTTTCCAGCACAGCCGGCGGCGGTGAATCACCATACAAACGAACCACGAGCTTTGTAATTGCATGTAGTGACGAAACAACCGCATTAACAACCGGCACAGCGAAAGTAACTTTTAGAATGCCTTACGCTTATACGCTTGATTCTGTACGCGCAAGCCTAACGGGTGCCGGTGGTGGTAGTGGTACAACTACTATTGATATTAATGAAGGCGGTTCAACTATACTTAGTACAAAAATAACAATAGATAATACCGAGCTTACTAGTACAACGGCTGCCACGCCACCCGTCATATCTGATAGTGCCTTAGCGGACGATGCAAGTATCACAATAGATATAGACGCAGTAACGGGAGACGCAGATGAAACCGGCTTGAAAGTGTACCTTATAGGAAATAAAACACTATGAGTAAACACTATGAGTAATTTTTTGGTTAATCCCTATCGTTTTGTTTCGGCTGGTGTTCCAATGGACACTGATTTAACTAATTTCTCAGATTTTTCTATATCAACAACAACTGAAACAAATGATACTGCCACTCGCCTTAATACAGGTGCATACAATTCTTCTTGGGCATATCAAGCTGATGCCTCTACTGCTAATGCTTACTTAAAATATTATATCAACGATTCACTGGTTTATACATCTACTAGATTTAATTCTGGTACATATTACCCAGCCATCCAAACTGATCTAAATTCTGAGGGTGTGGGATGGCAATTATCAAGTTATGCTACTGATCATGCGACATGGAAACTTGTGGGATATACTGGTCTTGCAACTACTTCGTCTATCGGTCTTAATGATTCTACTACGAAAGCAGGCTGGAATGAAACTACTGCATGTTTCATCTGTGGCGTTAATGATGAGGTAAAGATTGTTGAATATGATGGCAGCATCCATACTGTCTGGACAAGAGATCCAGCAACAGAAGTTGAGATTGGTGATACTTTTAAGATTGTAATCAATTAAAAATCTTAAATCTTCTTTTCTCGTTTTGTTTCTTTATACACTCAAAACAAACACACACTAGTTCATTTTCATTCATTATTATTTTTAATGCCTTGTGACATATTACGCAGTTAGTCATAATTTAAAATCATCTAATGTTAATGTATTTTGTTTTTTAGGCATTTTGTTAATATCACATTCGCATGAATAGCATATGCAGTTCTGTTCATTGGCCAGGTGACAGCCGCACGCGCATCTATTGATCTTCATCTTCATCTTTATCACGCCTTAAAATTCTATCAATGAACACGCCGCCAATGACCGCACCTATTGAACCGATTAACAAATCCTTAGCGGATTCATTAGTCTTGAAAAAATCATATATTTTTTGCAAACCGCCGCTTACATGAGGATGAACCGGCATTAACTCAAAACCTCTACACGCCTTTTTAATTCTGATCTCAATAATTTTCTTTCACTTTTACTTAATATCCACAAATGTTCACTAGGTAATTTTAGAAAATTTTTGTTCAAGGCATGCCACCATTATGTGTTATTTGACAAATAATGGTTATGATCAAAGCTACTGCACCGGTCAGGCCGGCATATTTTCCAGCTATTTTTTTATCCATTATTTACCCTCATAGGTGCGGTATTTATCAATTTTATAAGAGATCTTAGACAATTACCGCAAATTCGCCTGGTTCTAGTGGCTGTATTTGCATATTTTACAACTTTATCGCAGATGCTACAGTGCATCTTTAAGCACGAATAAAGTTTTTTTTAAAGTCTTTACCAAATAAGCAGGCCGTACATAATTTAGATTTTGATTTTTTACTTTTGTATTTTCCACATTTTACACAATGTAAATTTATACTCGTTCTATTTTCCTTAAATGTTAATAATTCCGGATGATTCAAGATTCGAGACCGAGTTCTTTAGCTGTATAATAGGCGCAATACCATAAGGCTTCTTGAACATTATCTAAATTTTTATGGCTTCTTATTTGTTCAACCATTGACCAAAAACTAGACGTATGAGTGATAGTTTTAGACATTGTAATCTCGTTCGTTTTTCCTAAATGCTTACCGGCTGCACGAGCATCTTTTGTAATAGAATCAGCATTAAACATGATTAATCCTAAGTCGTACTTTTATTTAATATGTGTGTGTACATATATGCTGACCAATGTGTACATACCGGCTAACTTACCCATTCTAACCCGTAAGACATACCCCTCACTTAGAACACTACTTACTTCAGATTTTTCAATCTTTTTAATGAATTTTAAGGATAAATTCTAACACCATGGGTGTTGTTTAGTCCTTTTTGTTAAATTTTATTGATTTATAACGCATGAAAAGTTTAATGTGTCATAGGTGTGTTATAGTTATGTACGTATTTGGTGTTTCATATCATAAAATTAATGGTAAAAAAGCCGGTAAACGAGCTAAAAAATATCCATTTTTGTATTATTATGATCAAGAACTTAATTGGCATAGCAAAAGAATCAGCAGACTTGAAGCGTTCTTCAGAAAATTCCAAAAAAAGAAGCGTTTTAGATATGTATGTCCAACATGTAATAGGGTTTTTTTTCCGTCTTTTGAAAAAAAATGCGGATACTGCGACTAAAGTTTAAATTAACACCTTATTTCTAGTCTAGTCGATGGAATCTGAAATAGTTCTTTTAGGAATTGCCCTTGCAGGCCTAATGACTATGGGAATATTGAAAATTACTTCAGGTAGAACAATATCTGAATAACCATTATTTTTTTTTTAAAAGGCAAAAAGAAAAGAAAAACTCAAAGCGGTTTGCCTAATTCGTTTTCATTGTTTAGACTTCTTTCCTTTTTATATACAAGATTTACCACCCTTGTAAAATGGGAGTTTTGTTATCTTTCTCATTTTAACACCTCCATATTATTTACCGAAAGATCTCAACTCGATTTGATTTTATTTTACTGATCTTTAAGCTTTTTTAAGACATAAGTATCGGACTTTATTATAATAATCATTGGCTAGACGTAAAGGTGCAAAAACAAGAACAGTAACCAGGCGCAGAAAGCGCAATGTTAAAAAACGTGTAGGCAAATCCATACAATCTAATTGGAAGAAAATGTCAGCTGCCGCAGGCGTTTTAGGCTTCGTATCTAATGTTACTGGTCAAGACATGGCGGCTAGTGCAGGCCAACCAATCGCAACAAAAGCACAAGCCGTAATATCATCATTATTTGGTAGAATTTCAGGCTATAATCCATTTCCAGCCTCAACCGGCGGCGCTGTTCCTCAAACAATTTCCATTGAGGGAATATTCAACCGCATAAGCGGAATCGGTGCCGGTCTTTTAGCATTCTCATTAATCCCTGTAAAAATTCTCCCACACAAGAGGAAGGCTAGAATATTAGGAACTAGTCTTTTAAGTGCAGGCGTTCTTTCTGGCCTATTCATGGGCGGCAATCCACATAATACTAATTTACTAACATCATCAAGACCAGCACTTACAGTATCATCAAGTCAGGTGAGTTACACTTGACCTACGGTTATGACGATGTTACCGGTACAACCATGTCAGCTCAAACTGAAGTACAACTTAATGCCGGCACATCTTTAACAGCACCAGATCCGGCGCATGGTCTACTTGCCGTAATTCCCTACGCTTACGAATTAGGTGCATTTACCCCTGACCAAAGTTTGTTTATTGCATTTCGTGTTCAATCTGATGACGTAGCAATTGAACCGAAAAAATTTGTATTACCAAACATCAATACAGGTGATGCGGCTTTTACATCCGTAGCCGCACCAGCGCTTTTAGCATATCCTCTCGACGTACCATTAAACGGTGGCGAACATATCAACTATTATGCCCAACCGTTAACAACTAGTACGGTAGAGCCGGCAGTTGCGGCAACAGTTATTTATTCTACAACCGGAACCAACGGCGCAGAATCTTACTATACCAGGCCATCCTCAGCCACCGCCGGCGGAACCGCCATTAATACTAGAACTACGCAAGGTAATGACATGACCATCACAGGTGGAAACGAAATTACCGCACTCTATACAGTTGTAAGCGGTGCAGTAGCCACAGCCAGCCAGCATGATGCCGGCTATGCAGAATTTACAAGCCCTGACTTTAATACATCAATGCCTTATCGTGTCGCAGTACAACCAACCTTTACCGGTCTGGGTGCGGCTGCTAATGCAGTAACCGGTGGCGGCGGTATAATGAAATACGAAATGCCACGCGGTCAAGGAATACCACTAGCCGACAAAGTAACTATTACCAGCTACTACACCAATCGCGATTTAAGAACAGGTGCGAGCAATTTCATAAATTTTGTGAGATACACAAAATAATCGGTGGCAAAAATGCCACATGTTAACGGTGAACTACAACCATCAAACGTAAAAGCAACCGCCGTATACGATATTGCTTCATACGGAACCGATCTATTTCTCCCATTAACTGACGTAGGTCTCACCGAAACCGCACTAACCTTTTCTGGTGTAACAATGACAAGAGACACTGACGATGGAAACCAACCACTTGATACTTTTCCTTTTGTTTATTCCGATACCGATGATGGCCTTTTGTTAAACGAAGGTTCGAACACGGTATTTAATCAAACATATACGCTAAATCCAGATATGACTGCGATTTTATATAAGATCTCAATAAATTTTTGCGCCGTTCTTACTTGTAGTGCCTATACTAGCGGCGGCCTGAATATCGGCGGACTTCATATTAAAATTTCAGAAAGATCAAGTAATGACCGAATGCTTTATGAAAATACTTTTCAAAGCGGCGCGGCTACATTAGGAGCAACCGGCACTTCAATGCATTGGTTCACACAAGACATCGTAGAAACAATAAAAGTTAGAAAAGGAAACCCCATTGATATTCAATTAAATTTAATCACAACTATCACCGGCACAAACACTAGGCAAGAAGGCTACGCGCCTTTAGCACCATATCAAAAAACCGCAGTTCTAAAAGCATTTACACCTACCGGCATTAGTTTACACATGCATCCAGATCTAAGTCACGCAGATGGCGTTTTCAAGTACAAAAAAGAGAGGGTGAGTTTGCTTGGTCAGTGAGTTTATTCCACCGGAAATTGTGCCAATAGTTTGGTTTGGTTGTATTTCTGTCACTGTCTATGTTTTCTTTAGAGTTTTCAGTTCTACATTACGTGAGAAGTTTAAACAAACTAATCTTTCCAGGCGGCAGGCCGAGAAAGGCGGAAATACTGACGGACAAATTGACGATCTAATAACTAACGCGCCGCGAATTTTACATGAAATAGATAAACAAATTGCAGAACAAAAAGCGCGAGGCGTATCAGATGAACAAATGAAAGGACTTTATCAAAAAAAACAGTTATTGTCTTTAGTAGCGGATAATCAAGAAGTTATTAACATAATTGGAAAACCGATAATTAAAAAATTATTAGGATTTGTAAAGGCGATTTAATTTGGTAGTTCAAAAATTATTGTTGCAAGAAGGATTAAAACGCACAAAACAGTATAGTGTATCGGTTTTAGGTTATGATTTTATCGGCTTGGCTATGCGTTTGGGCTTGTTCCTAACAGTCGGTGTATTAATTCAGGCCTATTTTACGGCAACAATTTCAGGCGGTTCTTTTCTCAATACTATAGCAGGATTTTTTAATATTAAATTTCCGGACACGTTACCGGAATGGCTAACGAAATTATTTACAACCGGCTATAACGGCATAGCATTTTGGCAAATATTACAGGTTACGGCCATTATGCTCGTTATTGTAGAATATATGCAATACGATAGAATGTTAAAAGAAAAAGATCAGAAACCTAATGTTACGAGTCAGGCGGTCTTTCTAATAATTGCACTCGCATTGTCATTAATGGTATTTCCGCAGACTATCCAGAAAATAAAAGAAATGAGGATATTAAAAAATGAGCTTTAGAAAAAAGACTATAAAATTTGGTGAGACATTCGGCACACCTACGACACCGACACCAACACCAAAAGCACCAAGCCCAAAGCAACCAAAAATTGTAAGAACCATAACACCAACTGTTACAACAGGCGTAAGAGTCACATCAAAACCAACAGCTACACGCGGCGTAATACCACAACAGGCCGCCGGTATAGCCGCACAGGAACAATTTAAAACACGTTTACAATCTTTAACCGCGCCTATTTACAAAGCATTACAGCCATTATATGATTATGCAAAAACATACAACTATCAAAGATTCGCAACCGCAACAGAGAAAGATCTACATCAAAGAAAAATAAAAGAATTAGAACAAAAAAACATTGACATTGAAACTAAATTAATACAGGAACAACAAGTAATTGAAGAAAAGAAAATTGAAACGGAATTAGCCGGAAATGTTCAACAAATTATAAGCGCACTTGAAAGCGGTAATTTAGTTTATCCTGATTGGTACCAAAATAATATTGCATGGGTTAAAACCGGTCACATTACATCTAAAGAATTTTTAGATACCTATTACTATTTAACAAATCAGGGAATAATACATTCACAAATTGTTGAACCAATAATTGAAGAACCGTTAATAGAATTACCGCAATTATTACCAGAAGTAAGCGCAGAACCCGATATTTCAATTACCGATAACATGGTCACACAACAAGTAATTAATTTTAATATCATAAACGGGCGTGCAGTAGGTTCGATTAAGTTTCTAGCGACAAATAACTTCAATTCGTTTTGGTATGGCAAGAATATTGTAAATATTATCCAGTTTAAAGATCCAAACGGTGCTAATATTCTCACATATGTAAAGGAAAACAGATTAAACTTTACAGAAACGGAACCGGATGAAGTCATCAATTATGATGAAGATATGAAGGGAAACACCAGGGCAACCGTTGAGAGTTTCGTATGGTCTAGCGCAACACAACCAACCGCATTTAGTAAAAAATACACTGTTGATATTTCAGAAAAGGAACCGCCTAAACCAATCCAGGCGGGCTTTATGGGTGCAGGCGCATTAGGTGCATTGGCAGGCCTTATCCTAATTGGCTTTATCGCTGATCATAAGAGGGGTAAATGATGAAAGATGTTGTATTTTATGGTGACGATCCACGCGCAGAACGCTATGTAGGTAAATACGGCTCAAAAAAAATAAAAATTACACAGCAATTGCAACCATCAACTATTAGGTTAAGAAAAAAAGAAAAAAAATCATTCCTAAAAAAATTAGGTATGAACCCACATCCTAAAGTTCATAGCCGTAAATATTGGCAAAATCAACTTAAAAAAAACCCGAATAAAGTTATTACAATTATAATAAATTATGAGAAAATACTTGTTAAGATCATTAAAATGAAGATGTTAGGATGGGGATATAGGCCATCTTTAGAACATTCACCAATTAAACTTAGTAAAGGAAAAATTAAATTTAAAACAAGACGGAAGAAAATGACTAAAGCCGAAAAGAAAAAATTTCTAGCTAGACTTAACAAGGGCAGAATAAAAGCCGGACTTAAACCAATCAGGGCTAAACGATGATATGGTCAGAAAAACTAGGTCATGAGATAGGAACCTATAACTCACTAGGCGGACTTAGGATA
>Ga0310120_10003739_pt1 | contig 10831 bp, 5 predicted proteins | sample CB27_AW_983_MG_FD_203506 | JGI IMG/M metagenome (GOLD analysis project Ga0310120, IMG submission 203506) | Marine microbial communities from Western Arctic Ocean, Canada - CB27_AW_983 | ecosystem: Environmental > Aquatic > Marine > Oceanic | place: Canada: Western Arctic Ocean | collected... | reverse complement strand
GTTTTATGGAGTGGCTGCGAACCCTAATGACGGAAGTATTTGGGGCTCATCACTCGGCATGCCAGGAGCGCTGCTACGTTTCGCTCCAGGCGAGAGTCCTTCGGACACCGGGCTAACTGAGACTTACGAGGTTCCCTGGGAAAACCCGCGTGCGAAGGTCCAAGGCTACTCACCCCGAGGGATGGACATCGATCGAAACGGTGTCGTCTGGACGCCGCTGGCTAGCGGACATCTTGCTAGCTTCGACCGCAGCCAGTGCACCGGTCCGTTGAATGGACCGGATGCGACTGGGCAACATTGTCCAGAAGGGTGGACCCTCTACGAGGAGCCGATGCCGAAAATGAAGGGGATCACCGAGTCGGGTAGTTCCGAAGGGAGCTACTACACCTGGGTCGACCAGTTCGACACATTCGGATTGGGTCGCAACGTCCCGATCAACACAGGAAACGCTGCTGAGGGGTTATTGGCCCTGCGAGACGGCGAGTGGGTTACGTTACGTGTGCCGTATCCACTCGGCTTCTACACCAAGTGGATGGATGGTCGGATTGATGACCCGGATGCCGGATGGAAGGGGAAGGGTTTGTGGGCTACGTGGAGCACACGAGCGCCGTTTCACTCCGAGACTGGCCAGGGTACTTCGAGCAAGGTAGTCCGGTTTCAACTACGTCCGGACCCGACTGCGAAGTGACTCTTGCTCGGGTGGAGTGATTCAGTTGCTTCCGTTTCAAGAAAAGAAAAAGAGGTGGTGTGCAGCTATCCGCACCATCCACCGCCCTCGCTGTTTCTGGTTTGAGGCGCTTTCGTCTGCTCTGGCACCGGCAGGGCGGGCACCTTCTTTGCTCGGTGGTGCAGGGATCCTGCCCCGCGCGTGTTACTGAACACCCGCGTGAGGCCATCGGGCGTGTTGCTCGCGCGGAGGTTATTCGCTGATGCGTTCCCAGGTGATGGCCGACTGCAGCTCGCGTCCCTCGACCATCTGCGGCGGAGGTCTCAGTGTTAATGAGGTGTCGTTGAGGTCGAAGAAGCGCTGGGCGTCGATCTCCGCCTGACCCGGATTGAGGTTTCCGATCCGGTGGTGAATCAAGTAGCCCTCCTCTTCGTGCACCGAGAACGGACCGAAGTAGCTACCATAGGTTTGTACCGCTTCGAGTGCTTGCTCTGGGGTCGGGGCCCCTGTATACACCGGGCGGTCTTGCCGCGAGATGTGCACCGCCATATGGCCGGATGGCATGTAAATGACGAACGCATCGTCCCACTGGTCGGTAAGCACCGACTCACCATTAGCCGTCGTGCGGGTGATGTCGCTGAAACGGTAAAAACCAAATAGACGCCGATGGGTTTCCGTAAGCTCCTCTTCGGGTAGGTCAGGGACGCGTTGCCAGGTGATGCGGCGCTTGATGCCCGAGTCGTCAGGAGGGGGCATCAAGATGAGTTGGTTTCCAGAGAATTCGTAGAAGCGCTGATTGTTGTTGGCAGAGTCCTGGGGTCTCACGTTGCCTTGCAGGTGGTGTGTGAGATACCCCTCAGCTTCGTTCACAGTATACGTTCCGAAGTACGAGGTATAGGTTCCCAATGCCCCCACGGCTTCTTCGCCGGTCGGCCGATCGCTGGCATACGGAGGTCGCCCGGGAGGCATGATGACGACCCCCATGTATCCGGCGGCGTCGTACATGATATACCCGACCTCGCCGTCGGCCCCGGGCAAAGGCGGGTCTGGTGTAGGCAGCAACTCACCGTCGGCGGTGATGCGCTCGCGGCCGACGAGTTCCCAGTTCCCGACGAACTGTAGTCTTGGATCGGGAGCCAAGGCGTCGACAGGCGGTGGGTCGTTGGTAAGGTCCCTCGATGGTGGCGGTTCCGAACAACCGGACCCGATGACAATGAACGTAAACAAGGTAAGCAGACTTCTTGGCACGTGTACCTCCCAGTTCAGGTCGTGGTCGACCGCATAACCCGACTGCTGGCGGTGATGCCAGACGTCGACCCTCGAGGCGACACCGGCGGACAGCAATTCTATACGCCCGGTGGAGCCTTTGACTATCCTGGGGATAGAATGCCTCTGAACCATTGCTATCTGTAAGACACTCCATGACCCTCAACGCCTGTTTCCGACTCGATCACTACGGCGGGACTGCCCTCATTGGCATGGCTGGCATGGGCTAGGTGTATCAGGTCACCGGCACAGTGCTGAACCGGCTATAACAGCTGAGTCCCGTCTCAGACACGAGATCGGCGGGGTGATTGACCACAATGTGGCACTTGGTTGTTCGAAGTAAAAGGGAGAAGACATGTCTTGGTTGGTTGCATGGTTTCTGACGGCTTTAGGATCTCTCTTGAGTAGTTCGTGTGTTACCGGCTTGGTTGTCAAGAGTAACGAACCGGTCCCCGCAATCACTTCGAGAGCCGTCTCATCAGGCATCCAGCCACCGGCGTTTGTCTTGCCTGAGACCACGATAGCTAAGATCCACACCAGCTTTGCTATGGGAGTTCAGACATGCCGGCAATTGGTGACCGGCTACCTTGGCCGGATCGAAGCCTTCGACCGCGACGGCCCCACACTGAATACCATCCTTAATCTGAATCCTCGGGCGCTCGAGACCGCGACCGAGATGGACGCCCAATATGCGATCGACCCGTCTGGTGTTGGACCGCTCCACTGTATTCCCCTCGTCTTGAAGGACAACTTCGACACTGCCGACCTACCGACGACGGGGGGTGCGGTGACACTAGCGGAGTCCATTCCGGTGGACGACGCCTTTGTGGTTGAGCGGTTGCGAGCCGCCGGAGCCCTCGTCCTCGCGAAGGTCAATCTGACCGAACTTGCTCGCGGTGGGACCACCGTCAGCTCACTCGGGGGTCAGACGAAAAACCCGTACGATCTGACCCGCACACCGGGTGGCTCCAGTGGGGGTACGGGAGCGGCCATCGCCGCGAACTTTGCCACGATTGGCACTGGCAGTGATACCGGCCAGTCCATACGATCGCCGGCTTCCGCGCAAAGCCTGGTCGGTCTTCGACCAACACGCGGGCTCGTCAGCCGAGACGGTATCATTCCGCTGAGTACGACCCAGGACGCAGCCGGCCCGATCACTCGCACGGTGGAAGACGCGGCCCGAATGCTCGACGTGATTGCTGGTTACGACCCCAACGACCCGATCACCGCCTTCAGCCTCGGAAAAATCCAGAAGAGCTATGTGGATTCGCTCGATCGCGATGGTCTCGACGGTGCTCGCATCGGCCTTCTTGTCGATTTCTTAGGCACCGAGGCCGTGCATGAAGAAGTCAACGCCGTCACCGAAGCCGCCGTCGGGCAGATGGAGGCGCTCGGTGCCACGACGGTCGAGATCCGCATCCCCGATCTCGACGAGTTGACGCGCGACCTCGCGGTGTCCCGCTTCGAAGGGAAAATCGTATTCGATGCGTACCTAGCCAGCTTGGGGTCGCGAGCGCCAGTGAGAACCTTGAGCGAGTTCATCCGACGCGGCACGTTCCACGGGGCGATTCGGGAGAGCCTCGAAGCGGATGAGCGAGTGGTGGATGGTTTAAACGATCCGGAATACCAGCGGCGGCTCCTTCGCCGCCAGAGCCTGCGCCAGGCAATCATGATTACGATGGCGGATCATCGGTTGGATGCCATCCTCTACCCCCATCAGCGTCGACTGGTTGCGCCGATCGGAGAGCCCCAGCGCGAGCGGAACGGCGTACTCTCGAATGGGACTGGTTTTCCCGCCATTACCTTTCCTGGGGGATTCTCGGCTTCCACCGCAACGGCGCCGGTCGGAGTGCCGATCGGCATCGAGTTACTCGGCGAGGAGTGGAGCGAGCCAAAGTTGTTCAGGCTCGCGTACGCATTCGAGCAGGCGGCCGAGATCCGAAAGCCACCGGTTGCGACGCCACCGCTGAACTAGTGGCTAGCAAATGCCACATTCCACTCCAAAACAGGCACTCGTCTGATTAGGAGGGCGTCGGGGAAAGGGAGCGAGGCCTGGTCACAGAAACTCACTGAGTGATGCCGATTCTGTGAAGTATTGAACCTGCTTCACACCAAGCTTACCGTCCTCGAGCGACACTACATGGGGTGTTGAATCTGCAGCACTTCATAAATTCTGAGAACCGCACGCGGGTCAATGTTATCTGCCCTCGCTCCGTACATGGGAACGTACTCGCTCATGTCAATACGACGCGCTGCCTCTTCCGCACTTAAACCTTCTGAACGAAGATCAGAAACACGCGTCCATAAATCGCGCATAAAGCTCTTGAGATCGTCAATCTGCTGCCGATCACGAAACGGTTCGCCATGCCCTGGCACCATAAGATCAAAATCAAGTCCTTTGAGGTTCTCAAGGCTCGCGGGCCATTCATTCACAAAACCATCACCCATGTACGGCATCCGATGTGCCCCCGGACTTCCTTGAAAAAAATCTCCCGTGAACACAATGCGCTCTTCGGGAAGGAAAACCATAGTGTCCCCACCGGTATGACCGCGTCCCACAAAACGCAACTGTACTTCTCGGCCGCCTTCGACGAGGGTCATTTGGTCGCTGTATGTGATGTTCGGAGCTTTAATTTCTGTCTCTTGAAGAGCATTCCAATGCGCCTGCGTAACCCGAAGGTCAAACTCTAGCTGTCCGCGTTTAGTTGCGTCAGATTCACTAGCAATTTGTTCCTTAAGTTTTTCAATCTGTGGCGGAATAGCAGCCGAAAATGTCCGATTAGTCCGTTGGATTAATGGCTTCGCTAAATGCTGCAGCCGTACATAGTTATGGCCAATAATCTCAACATCATCATCAAAGATCTGATTTCCATGCGCGTGATCGAAATGGTAGTGAGAATTGAACACGTAACGGATTGGTTTGTCGGTTATCTCCTCCTTGATTTCTGACACCAATTTTCTAGCAGCCGCAGGCGTAACACTTGTATCGACAAGCATCGCGTGGTCTTCATTGACGATCACCATGGAGTTGCTCATCGTTGTCATAACTCCGGTGCCCGTCGCGAAGAACACGCCGTCAGCTAGCTCTTCAAAACGATACGCCGCCTTACCGTCTGTTGGGTCAGTCTCCTGTGCCCAAATAACGGTTACCGTACAGCCCAGTGTTGCAATCGCAGTATTAATCAACGCACGTTTTGTCAATACTTTCGTCATGAGGTACGTCTCCTCGTCGTAGAGTTATTGCACTTTCTAGGCTGCAGTCGTCTGCGCGGAGGGTTAGCCTGACTCGCCTCGCCAACGTAACGTTCACTTGCTATTAGGCAACTGGCCCGTCGGGTCAGGGACGTAGCTCCTGCCCCTGACTCTCGAAACGCCGCGCCCCAGCAAGGATGCCATAGAGGCCGATGTTCCCCTCGTGACACGCGTATTCGAATAGGGGTCCATCGGTTCGCCGTAACGGCATCGTCACGGTATACGGAGCGGTATACACAGTGGGGTCCGTGACGGTGTACTCGTAGGCGACGGTATCTGGGTCGAGCCGAGTGAGTCGCTCGATCAGATGCATGTCTGTTGAGGTGAGGCCGCTGCTACCACCGAGGAATTGGTCGGTCTCGATGACCAATGTCTCACCTTCCCAGTGACCTCTGGACACACCGCTGTACTGCAAAAACGGTGGACGCGCGGTGTCACCGATCGGGATAACCCTAGCGTTGTGCACCATCTCGTTGAGGATCGTCACATAACCCGGTGACTGGAAGATCATTACATTGTTGTTGTAGGCACTTGACCGCATTGGCGGACCCGCGTTGAAGCCCATGAGGCAGCGGTCGCCCGTACTGCGGTTTTCATATGAATCGTAGCGGTGTTCTTCGCGGTTGGTACGCCGGACCGCTGCGGCCTTGACCGCGGCTTCGGTGCGTGGCGGCAGTCGCCCGTCTGTTGGGTCAACAACCAGTGCCGTTCGTTTGTCGGAGGTTAACTCGACTCCCCGCTCGTACCAGAACTCGTTGTAGGAGAGCACTCCGCCTTCTGCTCGCGGAGCGTAGTTACCTGAGCCCCTTTCCGGGTCGAAGAGGTCACGATTTTGCCGGGTGCGTTCAGCTGCCTCGAAGGCAGCCGCCTCTTCGCTACCGAGGGTTTCTTGTCCCTTAAATTGCTCGGGCCGCTGGAACGGCGTGATCGTCCGGAACGTAAAAGTACCGGAAATGTGGGGTTGGCCGTCCGGTGTGCGCATCGGCATCGTGTTGTCTGCGGACTGCGCGGTAACTGGCTGAGGAGTAAGCGAGAAGACGATAGCAATTGTGAACAACGCAGTGAGACCTGGTTTAGTCATCTGTAATCTCCCATGTGTGCCACGGTCTTGAGACGTGAACTCGCGAGAACTTACGCGGTTCCACGGTAACAGGTTCAACTTGCCATTCCCTAGACCACGACAGGTCCAGCCTAGCGCGGTGTGGCGGGCGGTTCAACCTTCAGATCTTGCAGACTCCCAGTGACGTAGTGATTTTCATGGAAATGGTCACCAACCTCACAGCATTCTCTCAGACGGTCGTCCGTATGTCTGACCTGGTATCCGCCCTTGACTGAGGGACCCTCTGGGCTGCTGGGAGAGTGATACGCTAGTCTTCGACACAACCGACTTTTCGACCACGACAAACTTTAGAGGATTTGGCGACGAACTGCATTTAGTTGAACGCTTCAAGCATGGTGACGCGGACACGATCAACTACGAGGTTACGGTCACCGATCCGATGACGTTCACGAGGCCTTAGGCGGTAGCGTACCCTCTAACGAAAACTGATTAATAGATATACAAGTACGCATGTCAAGAGGAAAATTACGGTATGACTAACCTCATGGTCGACACTCGCGCCACGAAAAAGTCTGCTGCGGCAGCCGACAAAAGCAGAAAATAAACCAGGTGAGAGTCGACGAGTCGTATTCGATCGTACAGGCATCGCTTGACTGTCAGGTGCCTGCGGTCGTTAACGTGACAGTGCTCGATTCATTGGTACACCAGGCATGCTCAATTATTTCAGTTATCGGTCACTGACAGTAGCGCACCTGCTACTTGTTTTCGCCGGGACCGTCTGGGCCCAAGGGAGCACGCCGCGACTGCCGGCGGACTTGAGCGCCGATCGTGTTGTTGTGCTCCCACTGCGCAATATCACTGGTGAGGCGGGCGATGCCTGGATCGGTGTGGGTATCGCCGAGACCCTCATAGCGGACCTGCATGCTAAACCTGGGGTTTCGGTCATCGGTCGCGAATGGGTCGACAATGTGTTGGGCGACCTACCTCAGGATGCAGTGTCAGACGACGACGCTACGCTCACGGAGCTGTGGCGTCGAGTCGGAGCCAGCTGGCTGATCAGCGGTGGCTATCAACGGTTAGGCGATCGGATCCGGATCACGGCCAGGCTGGTCAAAGTGCCGAGCGGCCAGATTGCTCGCTCTGCGAAGGTCGACGGGGCCATGGCCAACCTGTTCGAGTTGCAGGACCATGTTTACAGGCAATTGATGGACGGCGCCATGGGCGGCGTAGCGTTAGACAGCTCTGTCGGTCCCGCCCACCCTGCGATCCCGGCCAGCCAGAGACCCGAGGCTCAGCCGTCACCCGTGGCGGCTCCTGTGCCTGCGGCTGATCCCGCGGCGGTAGCTGGTGTTCCGAGTGGCGCCGAGGCTATTCGGTCGACCGTGAACACAAGTGGTGAGGCAATGCTCGCCCTGATCGATGGTCCGCCTCCTCCGGTTTCACCCGAGGTCATCAACCGAGATGCTGTTGGTCGAGCTACGATTCGTGCGATCAGACTGGATCGAGGCATTCGGGTCGATGGTCGACTGGACGAGCCAGTCTACGGAACCGTTCCTCCGATCTCAGATTTCGTTCAGCAGTTTCCGGATGAAGGGGCGCCCGCCACCGAGGAAACAGAAGCCTGGATCATGTTCGACGAGACCAACCTCTATGTGTCGGGCCGCGTCTGGGATTCTGCACCCCCGAGCCAGTGGGTCATGAATGAGATGCGCCGTGACACCACCCAAGGGAGACAGAACGACATCTTCGCACTAATGCTCGATACCTTCTACGACCATCGCAACGGCGTCGGATTTTACACCAATGCGGCCGGTGGGTTTGGCGAGTTCCAGATCACCAACGAAGGCAACCCGAACAACGAGTGGAACCCGGTCTGGGACGTGCAAACCGGCCGGTTCCAAGGTGGCTGGACCCTCGAAATGGAGATTCCGTTCAGGTCACTGCGGTATCGGCCCGGTTCATCCCAGGTTTGGGGGCTCCAGATTCGTAGGAATATCCGTCGAAAAAACGAGTTTACGCATATCTCGTCTGTCCCGATCTCGTTCGGTCAGTGGGGCGGCATCTTTCGCGTGTCTTCTGCTCCGACACTGACCGATCTTGAGGTTCCGGAGGCAGGCAAGAACATTGAGATTAAGCCGTACGGGGTCGGCGGCGTGACGACGGATGTCAAGTCCGATCGACGGCATGCCAGGGACGGCGATCTCGGTCTCGACGTTAAATACGGCATCACGCAGAACCTGACGGCTGACTTCACCTACAACACCGACTTTGCGCAGGTTGAAGTCGACGAGCAGCAGGTCAACCTGACCCGCTTCTCGTTGTTTTTTCCCGAGAAGCGTGATTTCTTCCTCGAGGGAAGAGGGATCTTCGATTTCGCGCAGGGTAGTTCGATTGGCCGTCGCAATGAGCGTCGCCCCAGTGGTGGTGGTAGGCGGTACGGCGGCGGCGATAGGCCAACGATCTTTTTTAGCCGGCGCATTGGTATGGAGAGCGGTGAAATTGTTCCAATTATTGGTGGTGCGCGTATAACCGGCAAGGCCGGACCGTTCGACATCGGGGCTGTGAGCATCCAAAACGACGAGTCGCTGGGGACCGGCACGGAGTCGACCAACTTTACGGTCTTCCGTGTCAAGCGTGACATCTTCCGTCGAAGCAGTGTCGGGGGGATCTTCACCAATCGTTCCGTGTCGCTCGCCGGTGACGGGATGAACCAGGCATACGGGATTGATGGAACGTTCTCGTTCTATGACAACATCAGCGCGGTCACATACTTTGCCCAAACCAAGACACCCGGCTTGACGGAGAAGGATCGGAGCTACCAGGCCCGGTTTGACTACAACGGCGACCGCTACGGTCTGACCGCGAATCACCTTGTCGTGGAAGACAACTTCATTCCGGAGGTAGGTTTCGTCCGGCGTGACAACTTTCGCCTCACTACCCTGTCGGGACGCTTCAGCCCGCGGCCGGTGTCGAATGAGCTCGTTCGGCAATTCACGTTCGGGGGTCAAATCGACTACTTCAACACCGCTGATCGGGGCCTGCTCGAGACGCGCGCTAGACATGTTCGGTTCGATACGGAGTTTGAGAGCAGCGACCGTTTTAGCGTGAACCTCACCAACAACTACGAGCTACTGGTGGAGCCGTTCAAGATAGCGGACGGCGTGACGCTACCACTTGGGGGCTACGATTTTACGAATGCTGAGGTCTCCTATTCGTTCGGGTCCCAGCGACGGTTCTACGGCAATGTCTCGTTCATGGCTGGCGACTTCTGGAGCGGCAACGTCAGGACGCTCGCCTATAACCGCGGACGTCTTAGCTTGCACGACAAGGTCTCGCTCGAGCCTGCTATTTCGTTCAACTGGGTCGATCTGCCGGAGGGATCGTTCAATACGAATCTAATTGGCACTCGATTCAACTACACGTTCACCCCACGGATGTTCTTCAGCGGGCTAGTGCAATACGACTCCAACAGCGACACGTGGGGCAACAACCTCCGCTTGCGCTGGGAATACAGCCCTGGCAGCGAGCTGTTCGTGGTCTACACAGAGAACCGCGACATCGATCCCTTCACACCAGATCGCTTCTCGCAACTCAGGAATCGCGGGTTCGTGGTTAAAACGACGCGACTGTTTCAGTTCTAGAACGAGTGATCCCGCTTTGGTTTTCGTTGGGAACGCAGGGCGGGTTACCTGTCAATAGAGAATCAAACCGCACGCACCTAACCGATCCCGTCCCCGTGGAACCGCCCGCCGCCTCATTCAGCGCTTTTCCGGCATCCTTGAATACCCGCAGGGTACACGAGAGGCGACCAGTTTTCAGAAATGACGCGCCAATCTTGCTATGTGGGACGCTTTCGACAGAATGGTTTCTGGCAGATAAATTGACAGCTTAACGAATGGATGCGAACGGATTTTGTTGACTACGCTGGAATTTGTTTTGCCGAATGTTCTCAGGCACAGACGTCTCCTAACGTATTGGGACAGTTGTCTGTAGAACTGGGGGTCAGGGGACCTTAGTTATTTCGACTAGTTGCCTCGACAAAATGACACTTTTCTGATTCATTCAGAAAAACATGTGCCCGGGTAAACACAAATCACTGGTCTCGGCGCGAAGTGGTCTCGGTGTGTTATCCCGGTATCTGTGGACTGAGGCCTTTGCAGTCCGCAGTTACTTCGGCGTGTCAGATGTAAAAGCAGACGAACGTTACGAGCACTTCGCTGAGATCAGGCAAGGTCGAAGCGATCAAGATTCATCACCTTGTCCCACGCTGCCACAAAGTCACGCACGAACGCCTCCTGCGAGTCGTCACATGCATATATTTCCGCGATGGCTCGGAGCTGGGAGTTCGAACCGAAGATCAGGTCGACTGCGGTGCCGCTCCACTTGAGCTCGCCCGTCTCGTAGTCGTGTCCCTCGAACACGTGATCGGCTGTGGAGGACACCTGCCACTTAGTGTTCATGTCGAGCAGGTTCACAAAGAAATCATTGGTTAACATCTGAGGCCGCTTCGTGAAGACGCCGAGTGTGGACTGCCCGACGTTTGTATTGAGGACGCGCATGCCGCCGACGAGCACTGTCGTCTCAGG
>Ga0310120_10003736_pt1 | contig 10833 bp, 4 predicted proteins | sample CB27_AW_983_MG_FD_203506 | JGI IMG/M metagenome (GOLD analysis project Ga0310120, IMG submission 203506) | Marine microbial communities from Western Arctic Ocean, Canada - CB27_AW_983 | ecosystem: Environmental > Aquatic > Marine > Oceanic | place: Canada: Western Arctic Ocean | collected... | reverse complement strand
GCGGAGGAACTTCTCCTTGCTGAAGACCGTCAGGTAGACGTTTGCATAAAGAGGCCCCTCACCCCTGCGCCGCAACTCCACCTTGTGCCTGCCCGTGCCGATGGCATCCCCTGCGGCCACAGCCATCCCGTCAAAACTGAAGAGGTTTTCCTTCGAAATCTTCACCGTCTTGAGAACCTTCCCATCGAGAACGACCTCCACCTCCATGTCAGGGCTGTCCTCCTTGCTGGCCCGCAGGTAATCCGCGATACCCTCGATGCAGTAAGCCGTGTCGCGCGTCGACTTCCAGTAGGTGGCGTGCTTGCGGTTGTTGACGAGATACTTGACCAGGCCGCTTGCCTGCGGACTCCGGGGCTTCGTGGCAGCCAGCAACTTGAGGTACCAGGCGTGCGCTTCAAACTCGCTGCCGTACCAATGCCACCAGTAACCCCCGTTCCCGAGTTCCAGCCATGCCGTCTGGTTCTCCTCATCCAGCTTCAGGAACTGCTCAATGTTTCGGATTACCGCATCTCGCTTTGCTGCATCTCCGCTCCGATGCAGCTCCAGTCCGAGGAGGCACTTGCCATAGACAGGCAGTTCGACCTTGTCCCGGAAGAGAAAGCCCAGCATTTCTACGTGGTTCATTGCCGACTCCCCCAGAACCCGGCGCACCAGGGCGTCGATCGCATCCGCCCGCTGCTTTGTCCGCTTCTTACGCTTCTTCCACATCCGGATCATCTCCGCCTGGCCGGACTCGTGCTTCTTGAGCCACGCTACTCCTCGCTGAAGCATGTCGTCCGGGACCCTTGCCCCGTTTGCCTTCGCCACCGTCAGCCCATGCACCACCACGGCGGTGGTATGCGGATAGGATCGTTCCTCATAGGCATTGAACCAGCCCCAGCCCCCATCCCTATTCTGCATCTCCCTCAATCGCTTCACACCCTTGCGTACCATCCTGTCCACCTCGTCCTTGTCCCAGACCGGATTATCCTTCCACTGTTTCCACTGGGCTGCTCGCACAGCGGCATCACCGATCTCCTGGGGATTCAGGTTCACCCTCTTGTTCTTCACCTCATTGAGATCAATCTTCATGTCCTGCAACAGCCGTTGCGTAATGACCGCCGGCACGAATCGGTTGAGCGTCTGCTCAGTACAGCCATAGGGATAGTTCGCAAGATAGGGCAGTGCATCGACCATCGCACCTGCCACCGTGGGCGAATAACGAATCTCCAGGCGGGTCTGGTCGGGCCGGCGCTCCGCGGGCACCTCAAAATCAATCGCGACTGAATCCTCCTCCGGCCGAAGGGCCCTGCTCCAGGACTCGGTGCGGTGCATTCCATGCACGTAGACGGGAAAACTCATTTCCATGGCGTCCGCGTCATCGCTCGCAATGGCCTTCATCCGCACCGTCACCTCCCCTTCCTTCTTCGCTATTGTTCGCCAGTCCACCCGCTTCTCTCCCCCGGACGGGATCACCACCCGTGACGACTGCGGTCCAAGACCAGCAAGCGTCCCGCCATCGAGCTCGAGCACCACCTCCACCTCCTTGGCCTCTTCATGATAATTGTGCACCACCGCACTGAGCACCACTTCATCACTTTCCACGAAGAAGCGGGGTGCCTGCAACCGGACGATGAGATCCTTGCTCGTGATCACCTCCGCTGACCCCTCCCCTACCCGGGTCCCGTGCCCGAGAGCCCAGGTCTTCACCTTCCACGTGGTCAGGTTGTCCGGATACTCAACCTCGATTTCAGCCTCCCCCCGCTCATTGGTGGTTACCGATCCCGCCCACTTGACCAGGTCGGCAAACTCCGAACGCACCACTACCTGCGGGCCATCACCTTCACCTCCGGCACGACCTCGCCGGTTGGCATTGGGCAAGCCCAGGCCCACCACCGGTGCAGGCGCCCCCAGACGATCGGTCGCCGCAAAAGGTTCCGCCTCCGCCACATCCGAACTTTCCGCCACAGCGTCTGCGGAAAATCTCAGGGACTTTCTCTTCTCAAGAGCACCGCCCGGAGCCGAAAACGGGGCCATCTGATCTGCCACCAACTGGCCAAAACGCCCGAGAACCTGCATCGTAACGGCCTTGGCCTTGCTGAGATGGCGGCCGTGAAGATGCTGCGAGTGCATTACCCGGTGCCCATGGAACGAGCGCTTCCAGTTCCAGAAAAAGTCCCTGATGTTCTGCACATTGGATCCTCCTGAGATGGCTTCCAGGCTCTTGTCGTATACCGTGACCACCGTCGTCCCGCGGTATGGTTCGCCATGCTCGTCTCTCAGGCGCAGTTTCAGGGTTCCCTTCTCTCGCGGCTTGAAGTTCTCCTTGCCGGGCAGAACCTCGACGGTAAGGAGACGCTTCACCGGGGGCAGGACGATCTGCCGCGTTTCGGTCAACACCACTCCATTAGCCAGAGCGACCGCATGCACAAAGATGTTCGGCATGTCCTCACGGGTCAGCTTCACGGTCACCTCCTTCGATCTGCCCTTGATCCGGATCCGCCGCACTTCGTCGGCTGAACTTCCGGTGCTGCGAACGAAGAGCAGCACCGTGCTGTTCTTCTGCTTCGTGTTGATCAGGATCCTGGCCTCTTCCCCCGGCTTGTAATCCTTCTTCTCCAGAACCAGTTCAAGCGGGTTGAACCGGCTCTTGCTGCCATCATCCTCCACGTTGCGAATGATGAATACGGTGGCGCCCTCCTCCTTGTTGCCCTTTTCATCGGTCAGGAAAACCGAGAAACGATACTGGCCCGGCCCCGGCCCCTTGAAACGCACCTCCCCTGAGCCCTTCTCCCGTTGCTCCAGTTTGAAAGAGCGGACTTTCGCCTCCTGGACCTTGCCATTGGCATCCAGTCGAACCCGGAAGAGATCGGCAGTCCCCGTCACCTGCACCGGTTTTCCGTCGAGTGTGCGGGCGGAAAAGGAGGCATTCAGGGTGCCCCCCGGACGGGCATAGCCACGATCCATCCACACGGTGGCGGTGTAGGGCCTGCGAGCGGCCAGAACGCTGCCCAAACCCTGAATCGTCCGCCGCGAGGAATCCACCACCTCCGCCGAAATGGCGTAGCGATGATCCATGTCCCCATGAACGAGCTTGGCAACCGAGGTGTCAATCGACACCATCACCGTCCCGTCCGCCCCGATCTCGAACTCGCGATCCATCACCAGTTCCGGGGGTGTCCAGCGCTCACCCCGCCACCACGGCGGCACCGGGGCCACGCACCCCCACTCATCCCAGCCCGGATACCAGGGATAATCCTGCCCGAACCACCAGTAGCCCTTTCCGTAGAGCCAGTCCCAGCGCCCCTGCGGAAACCAGGACTGACTGTGACTGAAACGCTGCACCTTCACCTTCACCTTCCCCTCGGTCACGGGAGCCCCGTGATAATATCTTGCCAGGACCTTGGCCTCGATTACCTCCCCGAGTCGGATCGGTTTATCCGGCGCCTCAACTGTCACTTCAAACTCCGGCTTTTTATATTCCTCGACCCGGAACTGGATACTACCGTTAGGCACCTCCCCCTTGATGCTCACATAGTAGATCCCCAATCTGGCATCGGGAGGGAGCGTCCACTCCGCTTCCACTCCACCAAACTCGTCGGTGCGAAGGTTCTTGAACTCCTGCACCTTGCCGGTGTTCTGGTGTCGGATTTCGATCATGCACTGGCGGTTTGCAAAGAGCGAGACATCGGCAAGGTCGTACTTTGCAGTCCGACTCCAGAATTTCAAATGCACTTTCTGTTCGGGGCGATAGACCGGCCGATCGGTAATCCCGTAGCTCTTAAAATGGTTGAGATCGGCCCAGTCAAAATCATGCCAGCGGAAGTACTGGAACCCCATCAGCGCCCGTCCGCCCGCCGCAGTTCGACCCACCGCCATCCAGTGGTAATTCTGGTCCAGGACATCCTTGCCGAGAATGATTGATCCACCGGCTCCGATTTTTTTCTTCAACCTCTTGGTCTTGACGTCGAATTTCTTGAGGGCTTTCGCTAGACCTTCGCGGTATTCCACGCGATATCCGAAGAGTTCCAGTTCCCCGCTCAACGGCGCGCCGGCCTTGCTTTCCGAGAGATAAAACAGCTTGCCCTCCCTGAGTTGCTGGGAAACGAGCGCGGTATCGCTGATCCACACTACAATCCAGGAGGCATTGCCCTTTCCAGCGGTGGCCTTCAGGAGGTAGGCCCCCGCCCTGCTTACCGGCATTTCAAGTTCTGCCCGCGTGTCCCAGTGATTCTTCCGGGGGTCCAGCGCGACCTCCCATTCCCTGACTTTCTCTCCGAGATATTTCTCCTGGTTCTCATTCACCAGGCGATGACCAATGCCTGCCACGTCCAGCGTCTGATGCCTGATCTGGCGGGGATTGCTCTCAAGATGGCGAAACAGATCACCGACCACCAGATCGATCCGCAGTTCATGAAGTGAGAGACTGACGTTCCTGGCGTTGCGGTAGATAAAATCAACCTTCGGTTTTTGACCCGCCTGCGACATCGGAGCGGAAACAAAGCGTCCCCAGTCCCCCTCGATCTGCTCGAGCAGCCTCTGTCGGTGATTTTTATGCCCCCGACCATGGGTCTCGATCAGCCTCTTCAACTCAGTGCCCGCACTCACATGCTGACGCCGATTCAAGAGAATCTGCACCAGAAGGTCGCCAAGCGAGTCGTTGGACATCTTCCCCGTTGAAAGTCGGCGCAGGAGCGGAATGAACTGATAATCTTCGGGAAGCTCGAAGCGCCGCACCCCACTGGCCAGTTTCGCAATTGTCTCACTCTCCTCCAGGGTATGAACCTGCAGGATTCCCTTCGCTTCATCGGGATCCTGTTGTCTCCACCATCCGAAACCGGACAGGGTAGTCACCCCGTAATTCTGAACGAGAAAACGAGCCCATTGCTCCTCCGCCTGGGATCTCTTGGCGGGCTTCAGGCGCACGGATTCGCTGAGCATCCACCGCCACCGCTCCCCATCATTGCGGGCCTCCTCCCAGGATTCCGGAACCTCAATCACCAGCATCTCCCCATCAGCATCAACCGGGGCCCCTCCTCCGCTGGAAAGACGCCCTTCGGCGCCATAATCAGGCAACTCATCCAGGGCGGTGAGCACCCCCAATGCCCAGACCCTCCGTGAACCCATTCGACCGCTGGTGAGATAAGAACCAAGCTCGGCGTGCATCTCGCTGAGCACTCCTGCATCCAGGGCACCTGCCTTCTCAATAGCCTTCAGCACCAGTTGCACAGACTGCACCCGGTCCCGCCCCCCGCAAGTCACGTAGCGGCCTCCCCCCCGGTGCTGTCCACGATGGAATTCTCCATCCAGGAGGAACCCTGTATGCTGCAACTGGTGGTAACTCTCTGCGGCCTCTCGTAAAAGCGCCCAGTTCTTCGAATGACTCCGGACAGCCTCTTCGAGCAATTCATCCGCCACATTTATCTGCCGCAGATGGCGAAGGGACTGGAGGGCATTCTCAAGATCCTTCCAGCTCTTTGCATCATCGACCTTCCCCAGCAGCTCCCGGTGTAGCGCGAGGGCGTCCTTCCAGTTCCCCTCCTGACTGAGCTTGTTCGCCTTTTCCCGACTCTTCTCGGCGGGAAAAGGACTCTCGGCAGCAAGCCCATCCACGGGTAGCAACAGTGCGATGAGGAGGAGATTCAGTTTCATGGTAAAATGTTTTTCTTTTGGATCGTCCCGCTCCCTCTTGCTGAAGAGGCGAGCTTACCGGATAGACCCTCGGGGATGGAATATCTTAGCAGAAAATCAGCAGCTAGATCCCAATTTTACGAATTCTTTACCTCTGGTCTTCCCTCTCCTCAAAGTCGACAGTCCGCCGTCGCTTCCTGGCTAATCGGAACCGCCCCCCATTGCGCTCTCTCAGGGGCTGGAAGACCGCATCCGCTCCACTCTGTTTAATCTCAAACACAGTCGCAAGAAGTTCGCCGAGGCGCCCCTTGGGGAATCCGCGCTCTGTAAACCAGGCCAGATACTCCGGAGGGAGATCAATGATGGGCACTCCCCGGGGCGGATACTCATCCGGGCCAAACTTCCCGAAAGGCATGTTGGTGCTCCCGATTTCCTCCATCAGATTACGCAGGTCGTCGCGATCGATATCGGTGAACTCCACCGCCACATGAGATCATAGCCAACCGGCTGGTCAAGAACCCTCAGGCTGCAGTCCACCATTAGAGCTCCAGCTGCAATTGCGCCTTGCTCTCAGGATCCGCAAAACGAACCCCCAGTCCTATCAATCGCACTGCCCTGCCATTGCCACGATCCCATGCCTCGGCAAGCAATTCCCGGTATCTCTCGGCATCCATGACCTGATCAATTCCCCCTCCGCCCTCAACCGGTCCGGGCGTCCGCTCGGCTGTCGTCCTGGTGAAATCAGAGAACTTCAACTTCACCACCAGTGACTTGATCACCCGGTTCGCGTGCTCTGAGAAGACCGTCGCCGCGACCCGTGTGCGCAACTCCTCCATGATTCCGACCAGGGGTGGAAACTCCTCGATATCCTCCCGCAGCGTGGTCTCGTTGCTCACGGACTTGCGGATCCGGTTGGGTTTGACCGCACGCTCGTCTCTACCGCGACAAAGATCGTAAAGATCCATCCCCCAGTTCCCGAATCGCTCGGCCAGCTCCAGCTTGCTGATCCGCTGCAGATCCCCGCAGGTAAGAACCTCGATCGCAGCCAGCTTATCCTCCATTTTGCGCCCCACTCCATACAGTCTCTTCACTGGCAGGTGTTCCAGAAACTCCTCTATTTCCCCCGACTTGATCTCAAACTGCCCGTCTGGCTTGTTCCAGTCACTCGCGATCTTGGCCAACAGCTTGTTGGACGCGATCCCGGCAGAGGCGGTAAGACCGGTCTCCTCTTCAATCTGTGATCGGATCCGCGAGGCCACCAGGGCACCCTCTACCCTGTGGCGCGTGACATCCAGATAGGCCTCGTCCAGAGACAGCGGTTCCACCAGATCCGTGAACCGGTGGAAAATCTCCCTCACCTTTTTCGACTCAGTGGCATAGACATCAAAGCGGGTGGGCCGGACAATCAGATCCGGACAGAGTTGCAGAGCCTTGTAGGTGGGCATGGCCGAACGACACCCGAACCTGCGGGCCTCGTAGTTGGCGGTTGTGAGCACACCTCTCCGCAATCCGCCCACCGCGACCGGTTTTCCCACCAGGGAGGGATCATCCCGGACCTCGATGGCCGCGTAGAAGCAGTCCATGTCGATGTGCAGGATCTTCCGCATCAAGCATCAAAATAGCGCAAACCCTCCCAAGCTCAATGCTATCAGCCTGCCTGTGAGCTCCCTGTCGAAAAGGGGCTCCGGAATCGGCACCGGTTCCCTCCCTTCAAGGAGGCAAAAGAGACCTCAGTGGGCCAGGTTCAGCCCACCGATGGCAACTCCAAGACAAAACAGGCTCCCTCTGCCTCCCTGTCATCAAGGGTGAGGTCCCCTCCGAGCTCACGCGCCAGACGTTTGCAAAGGGCGAGTCCCAGGCCAACCCCGGGCTTCGAATGCGCCGCATCCCGTGCCGACTTATGGAAGGGCCGGAAGAGCTTCTTCACGTCAGAACGGGCAATTCCGCTGCCCCCGTCACAGATCTCGATCCGGGCCACCCTCCCGCCGTTGGAGGCCCGCAGGCAGACCACCCGTGCTCCCTGTTCCGGCAACCCGTATTTGCAGGCATTGTCGACCAGGTTGAAGGCAATCTGCTCCACGGCAGTGAGATCGGTTTCCAACACCACTTCATCTGCCTCCTCGATGGGATCCACCTGGAGGTTCGCATTGTCTTTACGCGCTCGTTCGACGAGGCGGGGCTTCATCCGTTCGACGAGAGCTCCGAGAGAGATCCGCTCGTGTTGCGTGCGGGCACTTCCGCGCTCCACCCGCGAATAGGAAAGGACGTTCTCGACGAGATGATTCAGGCGCTCGGCCTCCCGACGCATGGTGGTGAGGTAGCTCTTTTTCTTAGCCTCGTCCTTCACCATCCCTTCCGCCAGCATGTCGGAGTAGAGGTGGAAGGTTGTGAGCGGGGTGCGCAGCTCGTGAGTCACCGCCGAGACAAAGGTAGCGCGGCGATCGCTGAGCCTCATCACGCCCCGCACCAGCACGGCCGAAGCCAACAACGCGAGAAACAAGGCGACCCAGCCAACCGCCAGCGAGATGCGTAGCGCCGACCACCCGATCCCGGCCATCACAGGATCTTCGCCGGCCTGCAGGCGCCAGGGCAGGGTTACCAGCGAAAGGGGATCATTGGACAATTCGTCCAGCTTCGCATCAAACACACCAGAAGGCGATGATGCGGAAATCTCGAGGAGAGGCTCAAGACCAGCCTCCGGCAACAGGTGCTCGATCACTCCGAGGAGGTGGTCTGCCAGGCCCTCCGCCTTGAGCCAGACTCCCTGGTAGCGGAGCGACCCTGCCACCGCAACCTCCCGCACGATGAAGAGATCCTCCCCCAGCCAGATTGGATGGAAAGGGGTTATCTCCGAGGGCAATTCCACCAGTTTGCTCACCCCCCCGACTTGATCTGATTCTCCCTGAACGGCTCCACTCTCCCTCTGCTCTACCGCGATCGGCTCCGTCCTTCGCGCAACCTTCCGGCGGCCTTCCTGCTCCTGGTCGGCCAATGCCTTGGTTTCAGGTTGCCCCGCATCCGGTTCAATTCTTGCCCCTCGTAGAGAGGAAGCGGGAGCCTGGGCGGACTGGGGCAGAAGGTTCTGCAGGGCCTGCGGTTTGGGCACCGCCCGCTGGGAGGTATCCTGATAGAGCTCCGCGCGCTTCTTCTTCTCAATCAGGGCGAGATCTTTCGGGTGCTGCTGACTCCTGCTCACCTCATTGTTTGCCCGCGCCTGGGCCACATCCTGCTCTTTCTGCCGCACCGTGAAAGGATTCGGGATATTCCACGCCCAGTTCCGGCTCACCAGGGCCTCATCGACCCGGGCGCACACCCGGCAGAGCAGGTCGAGTTTCGTTCCGCCGTCGGCGAGGCTCGACTTGCTCGGTTGTGCCAGCAGACCCTGCAGGGCACCCAGTTCCCTTTTGTTGTCATCCAGATAGTCCCGCTGCACTCCATTCTGTTCCGCATAGTCCCGCTCATTGCCGACTGGCACCTGCGGGGAGGTCGCCTCCCCCGTGATGGAATCGATCTCAAAATGCAGACGCACGAACTCCGGCAACTCGGGCAGGAGCGGTGAGGGCTGGAAGACAAAACCCTTCCCCACCACCTGGAACTGATTCGTGAGCACGTCCTCCGGCTCAAAGAAGGCCTCGTAATGATGAAGCGGTCGCTGGTTTTCAAGAATGAGAAATCCGGTGGCCGCAGCATCCATCCGCGACAGGCTCATGCGGATCCGCTCCTCCAGTTCAGCTTCCGATTCAGCAAGGGCCTGCTGCTGCTCCAGCTGGATCGCCTTATTGGTCGACCATGCCATCGCCCCTACGATAAGGAGAGCACAGGCTCCCAGGACGCTCCATATTAGCCAGGGGCGATTCATCAGCTGGCGATCATATACCCTTTTCCCCGCACAGTGACCACCGCGTTCTGGCAACGCAGTTTCTGCCGCAGGTGGGCGACGTGCATGTCAACCGTCCGGGTCTCGATATTCTTTGGGTCAAGCCCCCAGACCTGGCGCAGGAGTTCATCACGCGGAACCGCGCGGCCACTCTGGGCTACCAGGTAACGAAGAAGCTCGGATTCCCTCTCGGAAAGTTCCTCCCGATCTCCATCCTCAAAGCGGATCTCCCGCCGCGAGAAGTCGACCTCTCCACCGGTTACCTGGTGAGTTTTCACTGCCGAAGGACGTTCGGTGCTCCGCCTCAGCACGGCATCGACCCGGGCGAGAAGTTCCCTCACGCTGAAAGGCTTAACGACATAGTCGTCTGCTCCCATCTTCAATCCTCGCACCCGGTCGTTTTCCTCTCCCCGGGCTGAGAGGATGATGACCGGTTGCCCCGGACGTTCCTTCTTGATGGCTTCCAGGATTTCAAAACCACTGTATCCCGGCAGGACGAGGTCCAGGAGGAGAAGCTGGTAAGTCGCGCGCAACGCCGTTTCGCGACCTGCCTTCCCATCCGCTTCCGAAAGAACCTCGTAACCAGAAAATGTCAGGGCATCCACCACACCCTGCCGCACCGCAGCATCATCTTCCACCACCAAAATCGTCGGAGCATCCATGGTTCAAAGATCCTGTTTGAAGGGTAGCGGCACCGAAGCACTTCCGCAGTCTAAATACCGGGACAATCCAGGCACCGCGGCAGCAGGATTCGCCACGGTGCCACTTCCCCGGCAGCAAAACTATTCCTTTTCAAAAGAGTAACCCTTCGCCTCCGCCTGTTGACGCACGGTCTGCACTACCACCGCATCGAGGGTATCTTCACTGTCTTCACCCATCTCCTTCAGCTTAGCCTTGACGAATTCGCCACGCGCCTTGGTCAGTCCCGCAATCTTCTTCTGACACGTCACCCGCTCCGCTCTCTTCGTGGCGATATGCGCCTTCCGCTGAGCGAGAGTCATCTTCTTCATTTCCTCGGGCAAATCCTCTTCCTTTATCTTGCCCCAGTCGAAGTCCTTCACTATGCAGGCATCGACCAAATCCCAGTTGCCGTTCCAGTAATTTGCACTGGCCTTGGTCCGGGCCCGGGACTGAATGGCATTACCCTTGGCTCCCTCTGCCAGTTTATCCTGCTCCCTCTGGATTTCAAGACGCTGGTTACCGATCTGGCCGATTGGCACGTAGGTTTCATTGAGGCTGGTGTTCCATTTCAGGATCTCCTTGTCCTGCGGAGCGTCCACATGCACGACCGCCTTATTGTGATCAATCACCAGGTACTTGCCGTCAGCCAGGAGAGGACCAGCCTT
>Ga0310120_10003730_pt1 | contig 10837 bp, 15 predicted proteins | sample CB27_AW_983_MG_FD_203506 | JGI IMG/M metagenome (GOLD analysis project Ga0310120, IMG submission 203506) | Marine microbial communities from Western Arctic Ocean, Canada - CB27_AW_983 | ecosystem: Environmental > Aquatic > Marine > Oceanic | place: Canada: Western Arctic Ocean | collected... | reverse complement strand
GCCGATTGGAGATCGTGCCCCCGGTGGCGATCAGCCTGACCGTAGGGCGGGAGTCGCGGTCAGGAGACTGACTCGCGGCGACGGACGGGCCGCAGGCCAGCCAGAGTGTCACCCAGCAGAATCCGACCCGTCTGACGCAACGTCTCGACAGTGTAGGCATTTTGCGCGGCGCCCTACGAGCAGGCTCGCGGGGCGTGGATGAGGGTACTACGAGTCGTCGCGGAGCGTACCAGAAGCGACATGATGGGCCCGCTCGAGCCATTTGACCAAAAGCTCGGCAGCCTCCGGCGCCGTCGTTCCGTAAAAGGGCATGAGGGAAGTCGTCCCGCTGAGCGTGATGAGATAGGCACGCCACCGATCCGGTCGGACCGCGGTGACCTCAATCTGGTAGATGCGGCCGTTGATGGTCTCTTCGAAACGTTGGAGGTTCACGGTTGGACGAAGCCGGGAGTGTCGGAGATTTTGACGACCTGGGAGATGAGATTCTACCGCGCTGAGTAGACGCGTCAAGCGAAGCGATACGCGAAGACTCTGTCCACATCCAGAGCAACCTCGGACCACCCAATGGGTTTGGGCAGAAACTGGGATCTCTGTCGACGTTTCCACATAAAATGCACAGATTTTCCACATATTTTACACAGCGAGGCCGACTCGAGATCGCGACATCGCGTATCACCTTGACCTGCTCATGCGACGCCCACTACGCTCAAAACCATGAGGGCCAACAGCCGCGTGCCACTCGCGTCATGCGGCGCCCTTGCGATATGCGTCTTCTTCCTGTCGGCGTCGCCGCGCGCGGAGACCGCGCGCGGCGACCCGATCCTGTACCGCATTTTTCTAGACGAGGCGGTCACCGGTCCCGTCGAAACACCGTCGTCGACGGTCGTGAGTTTTGGTCACTTTGCTCGTGTCGGCGACCGCGTGGTCTTTTCGCTACCCCTAAGCGCCGACCCGGCCGCGGGGCCGCTGCAGCTTGTCGGAATCCCCGCCGCCAGTGTCGACTGGCCGGCGACAGATCGATACGCCGACTCCGCGCGATACGACCGATATCTCACAACGCGGTTCCAATCCGAGGCCTCTCGGGCCAGTGTGGCTGTTGCCCGGTCGGTCGTTGGCGCCACTGAGCCGGCGTTTCCTCCGCCCGAGTTACAGGAAATGGTCATGCAGGCACTGACGGTCGCCCGGTTGACTACGGTGCCGGCCGAACGGCTTTCGGTGCTCGAGACGGTGATTGCCCTCCTTGATGAATCCGACCAAAGCGTGGCGGCGGACTGGAAGGATTCTGTGTGGGAGCTAGCGACTCAGGAGCGTGCCGCAGAGGTCGCGGTCGAGCGCGCCTACGCACAGCTTGGAACCGATGCGCTCGAGGAAGCGACCCACCTCGCAGTAAATGCTGACGTTCGGGGCGTACAGGCCGTGATGGACCGGGTCCTTCATCGGGACGGCGCGCTCGGCAACCGACGGCCGAATCATGTGCTGGCGGTTGTCACGGCCATCGACGAGCAGTTGGCCGCAGCACGGGCCCTTCGTCTCCAACGCGACCACTGGCAGCTTATGGCCGAAAGCTATCGTCGGTACGACGAAGAGGTCGGATCGGTCGTGGAACAGTTCGACGCAGAACGGGCTGTTCTCGACGATGTGCGGGTGTTGGCGGGGCCGGATGCAGACCTGCTGCTCGGTCTCGAGGAGCGTCTGGAGCGGGCTCGGGCCGCGCTGGACGAGGTGTTTGTCCCTGAGGGCGTGCGTGGCACGCACGGATTGTTTCGTCAGGCGCTGGGATTGGCAGTGCAGTCGGTTGTCGGACGTCGCATGGCGGTGACCGAAGGCGATCTGGGGGTCGCGCGTGATGCGGCGTCGGCCGCCGCTGGTGCGTTCTTGCTGTTCGATCGTGCCATCGACGAGTCGCAGCTTCTCTTGACTTTGCCCGATTTCAACTAGTGGACTCTCGGGGAGAAAAGTTGACCATGCTGCGGTCGGGACGCGGTGCTGGCGGCGTTGATGCTCGCGAGCAGAGGCCAAATATGTGCCCTCACCGCGACTGGTCAGCCGGGCGTCTTGGCCGGAGCATGGTCAACTTCTCACTGCGACGCACCCGCGCCTGCTTCAGCAACTCCATGCCGCAAAAGGACTGGAGTTTCCAATCGTGTTTCTGGTTGACATCGGGCGCGGGACCGGGAACGACAGCCCCGCCGTAACTATCGCGGCCGGCCGTCGCGGTCTGGCCGTATCGTCCCGAGGCGGATGACGGTGGCGCCCGTCTCCGCGCGCAGGATGTCGAGGAAACAAAGCGTCTTCTCTATGTCGCGCTCACTCGCGCGCGTGACCGTCTCTATCTTTCCGCCACCACCCCCCATGGGCAACCGCTGTTCAACCGGGGTAGTTTTGGGTCGGTGCTGACACCCGAGTTGGCGTCGCTCTTTGCGGCCGCGTCGAGCGCCGCGGTCGACGCGGCCGTCGAGTGGGCGGGGCCGAGTCACACCCACTCGTTGGGTGTGACTCGGCTGACAGGATGTCAGTCGCGACGCAACGCGGGGTCGGCCGCGAGACGGTCTGCCCAGTGCCGTGCGTTTGCAACCGCTTCGTCCTGGGTTTGACCGACCAGAATCACTTTTCCCGACGGTTGGCCGTCCGGGCCAGAGGTGACCCAGGCCACCCAGTGCCCGGCTCTGGGCTCGCTATGAATGTTGTTACTCTCGGCTGTGGGCATGTGCAGGATGATCCTAGTCTAACCACTTGGTGCTCTGCCAATCAGGAATGGGCGTTCTACCGAAATCCGTCTGATTTGTTTGCACGCTTTCCGAGCTATCTCGTAGAATGGCGTGTTTCATCTTCGATAGACAAGCCGTCCTACGACAGGCGAGAGGAGTCACACGCGATGGGGCTGACCTGCCCGAGTTGTGGCAACGAGCAGAGCTTTCAAATCAAGACGTTGCAGATGCACGTCGTGCATGTCGACGACGGTCAGATGGGTGTGGCGCAAGAGGATAGACCGGCCGTACTCGAAATACTGTGCGACGAGTGCGAAGCTGAGCTCGAGCTTCAGCACGTCGAGGCTGACGTCCGAGGAGAAGTGTTGCATCTCCTTGGAGCGTCTCGCTAGTGCACTAGTCACGCGGAGACCCTACGACAGCTACGCGGGTGTGAGACAGGCGACGGGAAGTTAGTGCCGGTATCCGCAGAGTAGACACTGCCAGCCCGGAACGGCGGGCGGCGGGTCGGGAGCGTCGTTCGTTGCGGCTAGAGCCTCGACGGTGGCTCTCCATCGTGGATGCGTGGATTCTAGAATCCCACCGCAATCTGGACACGTTCTGAGCGTGCACGTTGGTGAGCTGCCCCCGGTAGCATCATGGCACCCGTCTGGCATCGTGGGCCATCTTAGCATGCGTCATGAGCTGCCCTATCGGGGCTCCCACGTCATCCCTTGACAACCGCTCGAGGCGGACCCTATCGTACACTTCCCATGGCTCGTTTATACCGGCTCCTGGGGGTTTCGCGTTTTGCTGATCGCGCTGAGATCCGCCAGGCGTATTGGTCGCTGACTCGCCGGTTTCGGCGAGAAAACCGTCGAGTTGGCGAAGACGATCAGCGACCGTCCGAAGCTCGCCGAGCCTTCGAAGTATTGAGCGACCCGCGAAGCCGCCAGGGCTACGACGGTCATTTTGGCATCATTCGCGCAGTCGGTACGAGCCGCCATCTCTCGCGCGATACCCGACCCGATATAGAGACGAGTCTTGCCGCCGACGAGATTTCGACTGGGTTTCCGTCGATGACTCGCCTGGTGCCACGGGTTCTCACCGATTTTCTTGGTAGTGCCAACCAGCCCACCCATCAGACTCGCGTGGCTCTGACTGCTCATCAGGCCTTCCACGGCGTGCGCGTACCTTTGGATCTCCCCGTGCGTCCAACCTGTCCCATCTGCGGGGGACGGGGCGAAACCTGGACGACTTCCTGCGGGGTATGCGACGGAACCGGGTCGGGTTCGTTCTCCCATCACGTGCAGTTTCCGATTCCCGCCGGCGTGCACGATGGCGCGCGCCTGACTTTTACCGTGTCTCCTCCGTTCGCCGCCGACGCGCGCGTCGAGCTTCGGATCGCCATTCAGTAAGGACGTGTGTTAATGGCTACCCTCAACGAGGCTGTCGTCCTCGAAGCCCTGAAGTCTGTAAAAGATCCAGACCTAGGGCGCGACATTGTCAGTCTTGGCTTTGTAAAGAATCTTGCAATCGACGGCTCCGACGTGTCGTTTGCGATCGAGCTCACGACGCCGGCGTGTCCCGTAAAGGACCAGATGCGCGACGAGGCCCACGCTGCGGTTACTGCCCTGGGTGCGACCGAGGTCAAGGTCGAGATGACCGCGAGCGTGCGGTCGGCGGTGACGCCGCAGGCCGGAAAGGCGCCTCTCCCCGGAGTCAAGAACATCATCGCGGTTGGCGCTGGCAAGGGCGGGGTGGGAAAGACCACCGTCTCGGTCAATTTGGCGATCGCGCTGGCTCGTTACGGAGGACGCGTAGGGGTCATTGATGCGGACGTCTATGGCCCAAACGTGCCGATCATGCTTGGTATCAATACTCAGCTCGAGAGCGACGGGAAAAAAATCGTTCCAGCCGAGCGATACGGTATTCAGGTCGTCTCTATGGGTTTCCTGACAAAAGATAACGCGCCGATCATCTGGCGTGGACCCATGCTACACAGCGTCGTGCGGCAGTTTTTCCAGGATGTTCGATGGGGTGAGCTGGATTACCTGATTGTCGATATGCCGCCGGGGACGGGCGACGTTGCGTTGAGTTTGACGCAGACGGTGCCCGTGGCGGGAGCAGTCGTCGTGACGACGCCGCAAGAGGTGTCGCTGGCCGACACGCGCCGAGCTGTCGCCATGTATAAGAAGCTCGACGTGCCCACGCTGGGGCTCATCGAGAACATGAGCCACTTCGCCTGCCCACAATGCGCGCATGAGAGCAATATCTTTGGCAAGGGTGGCGGTGAGCGCACCGCCGAGGAGATGAACGTCCCATTCCTCGGTCGGATTCCGCTCTACGAGCCGATTCGTGTGGGTGGCGACAGCGGTACGCCCATCGTGGTCGGAGAGCCGGATGCTCCGGCCGCCCGAGCGATCATCGAGGTCGCGGAGCGCGCTGCCGCGCAAGTGTCCATTGCAAGCTACGAATCTCCCGTTGCCGCGGATTCGCCGACGCCGGGCTAGCGCACCGCGGTCGAGATGCAGTCAATCCTCGGGCCCGCAGCACCACCTGGCGACGGGTTCCCGTTTCTCGTCATACAGCCGGTATGACCCGGCGCGGCGCCTTGCGCCAGGCGGTCCTCGGAACCCGAGGCTTTTGGCCTCATCTCGACGACGGTGCACTAGTGGGGCGAGCTCGAGAGACGTTCCACCGGGGGGTCTCGTTCTTCTGGGGTATCTTTGGTGCCGCGGGCTCTGCCCGTCATTGGGACAAATCGCACCGGGAACGTGGTTTCGACCGTATGACTCTGTGACGTGCGTGTCACGATTGTCATCGCCTGTGTCCCTCGACCGTCTGACCCGACGGGGATCACGAGGCGACCGCCGATGGCCAGCTGCTCTATGAGGGCTGGGGGCACGTGGTCGGGGGCGGCTGCGACAAGAATGCCATCGAAGGGCCCCTCTTCGGCCCATCCGTGGTAGCCATCCCCTGACCGCACATCAACATTCCGATAGCCAAGGTTCGTCAGCACAGAACTCGCGCGTTCGGCCAGCTCGGCAATGATCTCGATCGTGAAGACCGTATCTGCGACCTCGGCCAAGACGGCCGCTTGGTATCCCGACCCGGTCCCGACCTCGAGGACCCGCGCGTTTTCCGTTAACTGAAGCGCCTCGGTCATGTATCCGACAATGAACGGCTGCGAAATCGTCTGGTTGTAGCCGATGGGGAGGGGCGTGTCCGCATACGCCTCCGACTGGAGCTGCGCCGGTACGAAGACGTGTCGCGGCACCGCGCGTAATGCGCTCAGCACGCGTGAGTCCGTGACTCCGCGTGCTTCGACCTGTCGAGTCACCATAGCGTGACGCTCGGCCAGACGGGCGTTTTGGTTCGGCCGGGGGGCGGTCGTCTGGGCCATGGTCGCGCGATGAGTGTGGCAGTCCACCGCCAGTCCGGCGGTTGCCGTCAGCATTATCACCGGTAGGCCGGCGACGAGGTTGGCTTTGATGCCCATTCAGTTAGAAAGACGCGGTGTTGCGCGAGACGCCATGAAGATCTACTTGATGGCGCCGAGCCATGCATCGATACGGTATGGCTGAGCGGCGGTCATTACGCTCCTGGTCGTCACGGCCCACGCCGGTCCTGGCGCCCGCCCAAACGTCATGTCCAGCCGGGCCAGCCGACCCCGGCGTGAGACGAGCACCGAAGCCGTCGCACCGGCCGGATACAGCGCTTGTCTCACAGCCCAGTCGGCAGCGTAGACGCGATAGTCGTCAAACGCCAAGATCTCATCGCCGACATTGAACCCAGCATCTGCGGCCGGTGTGTCGCGTGGAATCCGAGCCACGACAACGCTGTTTCCACTGATTCGGGTCTCGAGACCAATCCAGCCCGTCTCGAGGCTCTCCTCCGGCATTGGTTCAGTCACGGAGGAATCGCTCGTTGCGGGCAGGTCTAGCCCGTACCAACTTTGCGCTTCCCTGTAATCAAGCTCGGACGTTGTCTCGAGCGCCTCACGCAACCACGCGTCGTCCGCATCTCCACCCGCGGTGGAGGTTGTCGGGCGTTTCAAGATGTCGCGAAAGTCAGTCGGTGTAAAACCCCGATCGCCGGAGTACCGTTCATAGGCGAGACGCATGACATCGTCCAGGCTGCGGGCTCCACCACTCAGTCGCCGCAATCGAGCATCTAGAAGAAATCCTATCACCGCGCCCTTGGTGTAATAACTCACCGTCGTATTCCGACTGTTTTCGTCCGGGCGGTAGTACTTCGTCCAGGCGTCAAAGGACGCCTGGACGACCGATTGTTCAAGACGACCGGGAGTGGTCTGCAACGTGCGAATGTCATTCGAAAGCGCGGCGAAGTATTCATCGCGGCTTGACAGTCCGGCGCGGTGAACCAGCCGCCATAGTAGACAGTCAGGCCCTCCGTTACCCAGAGGCTACGGGTGTGGACCTCTCGTTCATAGTCGAACGGGCCCAACTCGATCGGACGGAGTCGTTTGCCGTTCCAGGCGTGAAAGAGCTCGTGACTGACCAAGGTCAGCCAGTCAAGGTAGCGTGCCCGATCACGCATTTGCCACCGGCTCGTCATCAATACAGTGGAATCTCTATGCTCGATGCCTCCCCCGGCCTCGGCAATCACGTTGAGAAAAAGATACGCGGGTAGGGGAACCTCCCCTAGAACTGTTGCTGCTGGCGGACGATACGCTCGACGTCCGCCGCTGCTTTTGTGGCGTCCCACATGCCCACGTCGCGGACGTTCCCGATGTTGACAAGCGCATGGGGCACGCCCTCCACGACAAATTCACGGATCGTGGGGTTCCCGGCCACGATCGGTGAGTCGACGAAGGTGTCAAAGTCGGGTGCGCGATAGCTTTCCGCGCCACGCTCAGGGTGGGCTGGCAGCGCACTCGCACTCTGACGCCAGCCGGGTGGCAGCTCAATGGTGACGTCGTGGGGCCGGCCGGCGTTGTCGGCAAGCGTGACAAAGGTTGCGGCGCCGTTGAGCAACGCGAAGTCTGTGTCTATCCAGTTCGTACGCACCGACATCTGGCGTCCGTAGACCCGATAGGTCAGACGAACGGCGGGCAGTTCCGCACTGTTGACCTGCCATCGGTTTTTCCGAGTGCTCGCCATGGTCAGTGGTTCGCCAGCTAGGCTGGTGGCACGGAGCCGCTCGAGATGGCGGGGGTATTCGCGGACGAAATACGACCCCGGTGTCCACACCGCCATCATCAATTCGAGGGGTGCGTGACCGTCGGTCGGAATGATGGCCTCGACGTCGACGTAGTGCGTCTACGGGGACGGAAACCGCAGCGTATAGGCGATGGGGTTCATGGTCGGTGTCTGCCCGAAGGACGGGAGGCCAAGGGCCAGGGAGGCGAGAAAAAAGGCGTAAAACCGCACGACGCTACGACTTTACCAGTTCGTCAGCCGGCAACGCACCGGCGCGTCGCACGCCCAGGAGGATGTCGGGCTCGCGGAGTCGAATACTGCGACCGTGCGTTTCAATGAGGTTGCGCCGTCGGAGATCCTTCAGGACGAAGTTCACCGTTTCGCGGGTGAGCCCGACGAGGTTGGCGATATCTCGTTGGCTCAATCTGAGGGGAATGACGACCCCCTCGGCATCGTGAACGCCGTGATGAACCGCGAGGTCGATCAGCATGTGCGTGACTCGCGCATGGGCGCTCTTGAAGAGGAGCTCCTCAACCCGGTTTCGATACACCCGCAGCTGCCCGCCGATCAGCCTGGCGGTTTCGTTGGCCAGACCCGGAGATTCTCGCATCAGCCGTCTGAGGGTTTCGCTCTGGATGGCGTAGGCCACCGAGTGCTCATACGCTTCCGCGATGTGATCTCGAGGACCAGGATCGATTATCGCTAATTGCCCAAACACATCACCCGGGGGAAGAAAGCTCAGGATGATCTCTCGGCCCTCTGGGCTTTCCACGCTGAGCTTGACGGCGCCAGACGTGAGGATGAAGGACTCGCCGGAATGGCGAGCGTGGTGGGGCGTGTATTGGCAGTAACCCCGCGTGGACGGGGTTTATTCCGGACCCTCGCCAGGACAAAATCGCAACTGTGAGGCCGTTCACAAACGCGGCAACTGTTGTGCCGCTACCGCCGCTCCGAGCAAGACCGCTTTGGGTTCCGTGATGACTGCGACCGGCATGTCCCGGAGCAACGCGTCCATGGGGGCCTTCGATCGGAATGCGTCGATGAAGCCCGATCGTCTTAGAGCTGGGAGAATCCGGGGCGCGATACCGCCCCCGATAAACACACCGCCCGTCGCGAAGCCCCGTAGACCCGCATTGCCGGCCTCGGCCCCCAATGCCGAGACGAACAACGCGAGAGCCTCTGCGCAGCATTCACAGCGACCGGAGAGTCCTTCATTCGTGACCGCGGCCGGGAGCTCGTCAGCCGCGGTCGATGCCGGGATGGCCGGGCACGACTGGTCGCCATGACAGAATCGAAAGAGGTTCGCGAGACCCGGTCCGCTCAACACGTCTTCGAGAGACGCTCGTCCCCGCTTCGCCGTCAAGACGGAGACCAGCTCCCGTTCGCGCGGGGTCCGGGCGGGGAAATCGGCGTGACCGGCCTCCGACGCGACCGGCACCAGACCGTTGGCGACTTGGTGGACGAGAGCTTCGCCGAGGCCGGTGCCTGGCGCCACGAGCACTTTGTTGCCGATGGCATCGGGTTGACCAGCTTGCAACGTCTCGCATTGATCGCTGCGGAGTGTTCCGAGCGCACAGGCGGCGGCCGCGACATCGTTAAGCAAATGCACCATCGGTAAACGGAAGTGGGCCGTCAACTCCTGGCCTGATACTTGCCAAGGAACGTTGGTGAGCCGGGCGCGTTGCTTGTGAACGGGACCTGCTACGCCGACACAAGCGGCCGATACCTGCGTTTCTCGACCCTTTAGAAAAGTGGCGATCAGTGGCACCAGGCCTTCGAAGTCTTTGGTACGGACCTGTTCCACGTCGCCTGGAGTGGGGGGGTGGGTCTCGGAGTCGTAGAGCCCCACCAGCGTCTTTGTTCCCCCAACATCAGCGGCGAGCAACCAGGGCATCAGCGTCTAGTGTCTCTTCTCTCTCGGAGCGTGACAAGGGTGGCCTCGAATGGGCGGGTCAGGTCAGCCCACCTTGCGACGCGGCGAGCCGGTTTGGCCGCTTGACTTTGCGTGCATTGTCCATCATCGTTCCCGTGAACCATGACGTTGGCGTCCGCACCCAGCCAGCACGGGGCCGCGCCTCCCGCCTTCGCCCGTCACGTGGTCGTTTTTGCCGGGCTCCTGTCTTGCGTCCGCCGTCGCGATGCCCGTGATGTCGTGCGGAGTCTGGGCGGTGAAACGGCGGATGATCTCACCCCCCGTACTACCATGCTCGTGATTGGGGCCGGAGGTGGCCGACCGGCCAGAACCAAGACAGTGGCTCAGGCTGAATCTATCAACGCTCGCGCGCCCGGGCGGATTCGGATGGTCAGCGAGGAAGAGTTCTGCCGACTGAGCCAGTTGCCCTCGGCCGATGCACTACAGGCTCGGTATCACTCGCTGGGCCGATTGGGTGACATCTATCACCGGGTGCGTGAGACCGAGCTCAGATGTCTCGAAAAATGGGGACTCATCCGTCCGGTTGTACATACACATAGAGACACCTTCGTCGGGTTCTCCGATGTGGCGTTGATAAAGAAGGTGCACGACGCGATGGAACGTGGGTCCTCGTTCCACGCAGCGGTGCGCCAACAGCTAGCCGACCACCAAGGGCAGCTGACACTAAACTTTGGGTCGGTTCGCAGCGACGTTCGACCCGCCAAAGTCGTCGCGCTACGACGAAGAGAGGCGACAAAGGTCACCGCCCCGGTGGATGCGACGGGGAAGCGCGACGCCCAAAGCGTACTGGCGGCCCGTTTCTTTGTCGAGGGGGCTGACCTCGACGAAGGCAGTGAGGTCGACCGTGGCCGGGCCCGAATCGCCTATCGAAAGTCGCTCCTCCTTGACCCCAACCTCGTGCCCGCGATTGTCAATCTAGGAAATCTTCACTACGGAAGCGATGACCTCGTCGAGGCCCAAGCCCTCTATTTACGCGCGGTGATGCTGGAAGCTGATTGTTTTGAGGCGCATTTCAATTTGGGCAATATCTATCACGACCTCTCACGATTTCC
>Ga0310120_10003722_pt1 | contig 10844 bp, 10 predicted proteins | sample CB27_AW_983_MG_FD_203506 | JGI IMG/M metagenome (GOLD analysis project Ga0310120, IMG submission 203506) | Marine microbial communities from Western Arctic Ocean, Canada - CB27_AW_983 | ecosystem: Environmental > Aquatic > Marine > Oceanic | place: Canada: Western Arctic Ocean | collected... | reverse complement strand
ATCGAGGATCTCAAATATGAAGTCCGCTCTCATATGATGCTGACTGGGCAAATCGTGGTCAGAGACCAGGAACTGAGCGGCACCCTGCGACTGGGTGTCCCCGAGGTTCTCATGATGAAATCCCTGACCGAGCCCCGCTATTCGTCTTTCAGTCTTCCCCGGCTGGGCTACTGCTGGACCGACCTCGAATTGAGCGGCACCATTGAGCAGCCCAGCGACAATTTCCTCAGGAAACTCCAGGCTGCCTCGGTAAAGCCAGTGAACCAGTAGCCGTCGAGAGCGGTCCTACGGGCGGCGACTGATGTCGGGAGTGACGTTTTCAGTCAAAGAGGATGGCAACGAGGGGAATTGAACTTCGGTGAGGCATGTATTTCTGCTGCGTGCATGACGATGCCGGAGGAAACGGTGGAACTCGATAGCTGGGTAAAGACGATCGATCGTGTTTGATCTGTGCGAGCGGGAGAGGCGGCCCGCGACTTGTTGAAGCTTGCAGGAGAGTGGTTGGACAGGCTCCCACCGGGACAGTTTGAGTTCGCGTTCAAGATGTTGGTGCGCCAGCGAATATACTCTACTCTCTACGGGGTTTGGAGATCCTGGCGATCTTGAAGACGTAGAGCGTTGTATGGACAGCGCGCACAGAGCCGCACGGACGTCCGTATTCGAAGATTCCGGAAGGGGGTGATTAGTCGGCGGTCATGGGTGTAAACCCTGATGACGACCAGTCGCGGTCTGGACTTTTCTAACAAGTTCTTCACACTGGAATAGCAGCTTGTTCACAGCTTTCGAGCTTGTCTAAGATCACGGCGCCTACCTAGAGTTCCGGACGTCATCGATATCTCTTCCTGTTCATGAGTTTTCCTGATCCCTTCAGTTCCCGTTTCGAGGTTTTCGGGCGAGAGCACCGACACAGTGTCGATGCAATTAACCAGCGAGCCTTTGAAGAACTCAAGGGGTTGCTGGATACCGGGTGCGGAGGAGACGGACGGGTCATCCTGTTGAGGGCGCCACGGGCCGGTTATGGAAAGACCTCTCTCCTGCAACGCCTGTCGAGCGAGTTTGCGGAGAGTCATCAGTTTATCCGGATCAATCTTACCGGCGGCCGGACAACCGATGCCGCTCATGTCCTTGAATACGTTCTGCAGGCGCTTTGCCAGGTGCTGCCGGATTCAACCACCCTGACCAAGCTGGATCTTCTCGCCCGCGGGATTCTTGCTCTGGGCCTGGAACCGTTGGTGGCTTCCGGCGAAGTACCCTGCCAGGATCCCGAGGGAGCCCTCGCGGCCCTGCGCGAGAATCCGGTGGAGACCTTTGATTTTCATCACGACCGGGCCGTGACAGCCCACTGGACGAAATCAAACTTTGAAATCCTGGGACCGCGCCTTGCGGCAGAACTCGCGAGGGAAAGTGGGGCCAGTCTGCGGGAGGCGTCCTACTGGGTGGAACTCCTCTTCCGCTTCGCAACCACCCCGCCCGACAATGTCGAGCGGGCTCGCCTTCTGTTTGAGACCATCTTCCGTAATGATCTCCAGAGCCAGTCGGCATCTGCTGCGGAAGAGCGCCTTCTTGGACTGCTGGCGCTCTGCGGCACGGTGACCAGTCCGGTTCTTGTCGTCGATGATACCGAGGGCCTCTCGACTGCGCCTCCCGATGCTCTCGCCCTTTCCTCTTTCCTCGCCAACATCTCGCAGTCGTGTCCCGGCACGGTGGTGCTTCTCAGCGTTAACGACGATATCTGGGAATCCGCCTTCCTTCCGCTTTTGCCGGGGGGGCTTGCTGATCGTCTCCTGGAACACAATGTTTCCTTGGGGGCTCTCTCGAGGAAAGAGGCGGAAGCCCTGATCTCTGCGCGGGCAGGGGAACGAGCTTCCGAGGTCATCGCAGGGATCGACTGGGCGACCTGTGCCGACCGCCTCTATTCGCGGCACGTGCTGAAGCTGGCTTCCGAAGCGTGGCAGGAACTTGAGCATCGCGAACCCGAACCCGAACCCGAACCCGGGAAGTCCCAGGCCAAATCCACCACGGTGGCAAAGCCCGAACGGTGGGGTGGCAGCGAGGCTCTTCAGATAGTTGATCCCCTCGCCGATCTGCCCAACTTTGAGGGTCTTGACCTCGAACCGGAGCCGGAGGAGAAGGAAGCTCAACCGAAGCCAGCCCCTGGCGTTCCCGCAAGGGAGCAGTCCAGTGCTGATCCGGAGCACATTACCGAACCAGTTTTAACCGCGGACCCGGCTGGCGCCAGTCCCGTCGAGAGTCCCTTCGCACCTAAACCGTCCCCGGGACCGGAAGGCACCCCGGGGCAGGAGTCAGCCCAGCCGACCACGGCCCAATCGGCGCAGCAACCGGAAATGGCAACAGAAGAGCTCCCCTCCTTCACCCCTGTTGGCCGGCTAGAGGAGGATGCCGGGGAAACTCCCAATGCAGAGGAGACCGGGGCCGGGGCACCCGTCTCAGCCTTCGTGCCGTTCCCTGATCCCCGCGATGCATTTCCGCCAACTCAAGCTGGGGACACAGGCCCCGGTGCCGGGGAAAAGGAACAGCAACCGTCTGAGGAGAGTATCCGTCCGCTGGCCAGTCAACCGGCCTCGCCCTTTGTGGCCGTTTTGCCTCCGGCGGACAGTTCCGATACTCCCTCCCCGGCATCTATCGAGTACTTCCAGCCATCCGTCGGCCCTGCTGCGCCGGAGGAGGAAGGCGAAGCCTCCGCCGGTATCGCCCCCATCGATCCCGATCCGACCGGGGGCGAAATTGAATTTGCCAAGCTGAAGCCGCTTTCCGAGGAAGCACCTGCCAGTCCGTCCTCTCCGATCTTTGGTCAGGACGAGAAGCCTCCCAGCCCGCCCGCCCCCACGGACCCTGAATCGCAGACGGCAGCAGCCCAGGAGAGTCCCTTTACACCGGTTCACCCTGTTACCTCCCCTGCGGATGAAGAGAGTGTCTTTGCTTCCATACCGCCCCGTGAGGCTCCAGGCCGGGCGGATGACACACCGCTTGAAACACCCTTCAGTCCCGTGACCCTGCAGGCCACGACTCCCTCTACCTCACCGTTTGTGGCAGGCAATCCACCGAGTCACCCGTCCCCGGCAGAAGCTGCACCCCGCCAGGAGGCCCACGGGGAGATCCCGCCGACCTCCGGGCAACAGTTTTCCTCCGGACCAGGCGAAGCACCCCCGGCGTCGTCCTCATGGTGGCCCGGGGATGGTGCCGTCGGTTCACCGGGTGACAATTCCTCGCCCTTTGCTGCGGTGGATGTGCCGCCAGCCGGATTCGCTCCCCGGGAGCAGCCTGATCCGGCCCCGGCTCCCTCCTCGGCCGGGGGGAGTCCGCCGACGGACAAGGAAGAGGTCGATAAACTGCTCAGACAACTCAGGGAGCGTCAGAATCAGCCCTGAATTCGTGGCGAGCTGGCAGCTCCTCGAGGGGGAAAATTTTCTTGCTCCCGGCGGACCTGCCGATCATCTTCCGAGCCCGTTTTCAACGATCCTGCGTAGCTCAGCGGTAGAGCGGGTGGCTGTTAACCACTAGGTCGTAGGTTCGAATCCTACCGCAGGAGCCAGCTTTAAGTCCCTCACCCTTAACGGGGTGGGGGATTTCGCTTTTTCGGGAGAATGGCCACTGTAGCCGCAATTGTAGCCAATTCCCGCAACGCAGCACTCAGCGAGTTTTCCGCGATTTCGACTGAGGTTGTGCAGCTTCCCCGAAATTTTCATTTTTTCAATCTGCCCCCATTCGTAATGATCAGGTCGTCGGTTCAAATCCGACCATTGGCCCGTTGATGGTCAACGAGTTAAGAGGAGGTTCTGACAGTTGAGGGTTTTGGTGGTGCGCAAACAGTGCGCAAAAGCGAGAGATTCCGAAGATTCTAAGCCGGAAGTGGATTGTTTGCCTCGTCCCTCTCCTTGACGCAATTGGCACAGCTCCAAAACTTGTCTTGATCAGCAGGCGCTGTCTCCGGGAAGGGAGGGATGTTATTGGTCGGTGTGAGCTTGGTGCCTGTAAATCTGCTGACTTACGTCTTCGAAGGTTCGAATCCTTCCCTGCCCACCACTCTCTAAATGAGAGAGTTACAAGAGATTCTGATCTCAGCGCGGGAAATGCAAAATGAGTGAGCGGGCCATTTCCGGGCCATTCTTGGACCTCAGGGCACGGCAAGGATGCCTTTGGGCTACGCGATATTGGGTTTACGGCGGATCCTGAGTAAATCAGGCCGGAGTGACCATCAGCACAATCAATAGTTAGTTCCTATACATTGATTCAGTTAATGATAGTGTTTCCCATGACTCATGAGGTTGCGCGGTCCTTGAGCAGTAAGATGTCGGGACGGCGTCCATGGAACGCAGGAAGAGCAGTGGGCCAGAAGAAGCCCTTCACCATCGAAGAGGCGCGCCGGCTGAAGGATCTCCTGCGGGCAGCAGGTAGATGCCGTGACCTGGCACTCGCCTCGGTCGCCTTCGACAGCGCCCTGCGATGTTGTGATGTCCTGGCGCTCCAATGGGATCGGATCCTGGACGCCTCGGGCTCGGTAAAGGGCCGCGTCACGATCCGGCAGCAGAAGACCGGGGAGAACGTCACGTTCGAGCTGAGCGCCAAGACTCGGGTGGCTCTTGAGAATCTGGCGGCGGAAGAAGGGACAGAAGGCTTCGTCTTCCCCGGCAGCACGCCGGACACTCCCCTCCGCGGACGGCAATACCGGCGCCAGGTCAAGAAGTGGGCTGGTCTTCTCGGATTACCAGCAGAGGACTACAGCACCCACAGTCTGCGTCGGACGAAACCTGCTGCGGTCTATCGGCAGACGCGGGATCCGGAGATTGCTCGAATCCTGCTCGGCCAGAGATCTCTGATGGCCACCCACCGCTACCTCGGACTCGGACAGGAGGAGGCCCTTGCGAAGGCCCGGGAGGTAGAGATCTGAGGTTCTGATGCAGCCGTGGTCCGCCTCGCTGGCCGCTCCAGGCAATAGCGGACGAGCTCCAGCCACTCCGATCTGCTGAACGCAATGAAGCTAGTGAACGCTTGACAGTCCTTTGACAGTCCTTTGACATTACTGGAGTTGGGCACGCAAATTTAGGTCGAGGGAGGCAGAAGATGAAGTTCGTCGTCATGAAATCCCGCAGAGTGTTGCTCTGTGGTGTGGTGCGTATTTCTTCAGATACAATGGGCATATTTCGGCTAATAATGCAGAATTGACGCTCTGAATGCCGATTTGTAGGATTTCGGATGGTCATCGACTTTTGTGTATTTTGCCACAGTTTTCAGAGGAGGCTCTGCTGGCAATTGTCGAGTATCTGCCAGCAGGAGGGGAGGGTGGCAGAGATCGTCGTCAACATTGCCTCTCTGCGTGAGAACGGGAAGCCGACAACTGAAGAGGTGATCGAGGAATTTCGGGGACACGGTCTCTTGATTCGGCACCAACTATATGAAAATCAGGACGATGTTGCGAGGCGAGGGTATGTAAGAAATCGCCAGATTGCGGAATCTTCAAAGGACTGGATCTACTTCGCTGATGCGGATCGGGTCTATAGTGTCGATACGTTTGCGGAACTGTCGGTCTCGCTCAGCAAGGAGATAATGGACGGTCGGTGTAATTTCACCCGAGCTGTGGCGCACACTGAGATTGAGGCGGCCAATGCCCTTGTAGAGCAAACTTCGGAGCTCTATATCGAGAATGCATTTGAGAGGGCAAATGAGTTGCCAAAGGGTCCTTTTCGGGATCGGGGCGTAGCGACGGGGGGCATGCAGATCGCTCACTATGAGACGATCGAGAGGCTATGCAAGGGTACATATGTGGAGTGGGGGACGAGCCGAGACAACCATCTTTTCCGTCAGTCGCAGAAAGCAAGAAGCGACATCCAGTTCAGGAAAAGGTTGAGAGGATCGAGGCAGATCTGTGCTGGCCGACAAATCCACTTGAACCATTTCCGCGACAAGACACTGGGATATCATTTGGAGGCGCAGAGGTAATGCGCGAACTCTTTCATGGAGGGCTGCTGGTAGAGCCGGACCGTCATGTGGATGCGGCCGCCACGCGGCGCTCCCACTCACGCAGGTGCACGCTGAGTTCGCCCAGCGTCGCGAACTCCTTGCCCTTCACGGCGCTTTCTTTGACGTAGAGGATGTTGCTCTCGACCTTGCCCTTGTGCTCCGGGGGGTGCGGACGGGTGGGCGACGCCGTGACCTCGTAGTGTTCGCAAAACGCCGCGAACTTCGGGTTGAGTGGTTGAGTGGTTGAGTTCCGGGTCGTAGTAGTCCGGCTTCAACACGCCCGCCTTGAAGTTGTCCAGAACCAGCAATTGCGGCACTCCGCCAAAGTGCCGGAAGGCGTTCTCGATCCCGCGCACGAAGCTCTCGGTGTCCTGCCGCGGCATCGCCTCGGTGTGGCCCTTGCGCGAGTGGCTTAAGGCTGGAGGCCGACGGTCGTCTTCGACTCCGACGAGCATGAATTCCCATTCTCGTCAAAGCCGACCGCCTCGCGGAAAAAATGAATCACCCCAACCAAGAGAAGCCAAAACAACGAACCAATTAGTACGGTTGAAATCGGAAGTGCGAAAAAATCCGTGTGCTACCGCCAGAGTTCATCGCCCTGGCTCGAATAGGCGGGGATCGTCACGATCTACATCGAACCCGGCAGTCAGTGTCAGAACCCATTTGTGGAGAGCTCCCACAGCCGACTTAGTGACGAATGTCTCAACCAGGAGTTCTTGCTAAGCGTGACAGAAGTGAGAGCAGGGCAGCGTGTGAGCGCCGTGTGCGGAAGCTGAGAAACGTGCAACTTCGCAGGTTCAGGTGAAGGATGAATCGATACATAAAGTGAGAGCATATCGGGGCGCGCGCTGAAGGGTGAAGAATTGAAGCCTCACCGAATTGACGGGGCCTTTGGACTGTTTCACTCGATGTAAGTCTGGCCATTTCGAGCCAAGTATTTCGACGACGGAGTAAAAATGAGCACCATAAGTCAAAACATCTGGAGGAGAGAGGAGAGCTGGTTTTGTTGAGATCAAAATTTGGTCTCGCTCCCGCGTTCTTGGTTCCCCCAAGCTCCCCAAGTTCAATGTAGGCAACTTGCGTGAATGCCATGATCAAAGTCCAACCCGAAGAGCTTATTTAGCTCTCTCGTGGCCGTACAGTTTATCTCTGCGTCGTGCCAGCGATGCCATATTGGATTGTCTGGAGGGGACTCAAAGCGGTGAAGTGGGTTGCCACCTAGAAAACTAGAACCGCCTCCGAATCCCGGAGTGACTTCGGAATCGACCTCCGTCTGCCCCACGACGATCCCTCTAAAAATCGCATTATTCACGGATTGGACTCCCTTACTCAGAATTGCGTCGAAATACAACCCATTCGCTTTCAAAACTTGAGAAGCCCTGGACGACCACGCATCTACTACGTTTCCTCCAATCCAAGGTTCGATACTTGGCTTCTTCGACCACGAAGCGAGCCAATTGTGCCAAGAGCGAGTCACGTAAACACGTCGCACATCTTCGACGCCTGAATCGTACGTCTCTGGGCACTCGGATTCGATGCAAGAGACAAGAATTCTGGCGCCCTCGTGGAACGGATAGAGTCTGGCATCTTTGGTTCTGCTTACTCTTTGGACCTGGCATTGCGCAACGAGATTTCCGTTGCAGTTCGGCTTGTTGGTAAATATTGCGGGCTCGGCGATTTGATCGCAGATCACCTGACAGATCTTGTGGAGACCCGATCTAGGCAGAATGGCGCTGGTTTAAGGGAACCTGTCGGTGCTCTGAGATCAAATTTTCTCTGATCAATTGGTCGGATTTCGAAGGAAACAAATGCGGAGAACCCGATGTATGAAAAGGCGTTTTCATGCTAACAAAAATACCATTCCTCACCGGGTTCTCCACGCTCCTGTTTGGTTCCGCGAAGAAGAAAAAGCAAGATATCTTACAGGCTGAGCGACGGGAATTACGTGAGCAATGTCCCGGCGGGCTCAGCAGCCAGCTGGCCGAGGAAATCCCCCCGGAATTCGTCAGCCAGCTCGCCTCGAACAAACGCACACGTGTCTATCCCCAGGAAGTGACCTTCTGGGCATTTCTTTCGCAGGTCCTTTCGGAGGACGGCTCATGCGCCTTCGCTGTGGCCCAAGTCCAGGAGTGGATGCGAGGGCGCAAGCAGCGTGTTCCGAGCTCCGATACTGGAAGCTATGTCACGGCGCGTCAGGCGCTACCGGAGAGCATGATCAAGTCGATCCATGTCGAGGTGTTCACCAAACTCGAGCAGAACTTATCCAGTGTGTAAGCGCCGGAGTAGTTCCGGTACGGGCGCCGGATTAATTCCGATACGCTGTTGGTTGTTTTAGTTTGTGGTTCAGAGTGAGTCAATTGTGGGGTTTTGAGGCCGGATCCCGCAGACCGGAGGGTGAGGAGCCCGTAGGGCGACGAGGCCTTCGGCCTGCGGGGCGCTCAGCCCCCTTTGTGCTTTTTGCGACGCTTGCGAGCGTCCTGGAGGCGGTAGCTCTCGCCGTTGGCTTCGATGATGTGGACCCGGTGGGTGAGGCGATCGAGCAGGGCTCCGGTCAGCCGCTCGCTGCCCATCACCTCGGTCCACTGCTCGAAGGGCAGGTTGGTCGTCACGACCAAACTCAGCCGCTCGTAGGCCCTGCTCACGACTTCGAAGAGCAGCTCCGCCCCGGTCTTCGAGAAGGGCACGTAGCCGAGTTCATCGAGCACGATCAGGTCGTGCTTTTCCACCTGCGCGAAGAAGCGCTTCAAGTCGCGCTGTTCCCGCATCTCGAGCATGTGAGTGACCAGGGCGGTCGCGCTCCAGAAGCGCACCCGCTTTCCTTGCGTGCAGGCCGCGAAGCCCAGCGCGCTGGCCAGGTGGGTCTTGCCGGTGCCCGAGTTACCGATCAACAACACGTTCTCCCGCGCGTCGAGATACTCGCCGCTGACGAGCTGGCGCACGAGGGTCTCGTTGATCGAGGACTGCGCGCCGAAGTCGAAGCCTTCCAGGGTCTTGAGCACCGGGAACTTCGCGCTCTTGATCCGGCGCTGCGCGGCGCGTTGTTCCCGCTCGATGAGTTCGCGTTCGGTCAACCCCAGCAGGAAGTCGCCGTAGTCGCGCCGGTCCTTCGCGCAACTCGCCGCGACACTCTCCCACTCCCGGCGAATGGTCGGAAGGCGCAGCTTCTCGAGGTGGTGTTTGAGAAGGAGTCGGTTGCTGTCTGTGCTCATGCCACTTCCTCCCTTCCATTCTCTTCGCCCAGCAAGGCCGCGTAGTCGCCGGGATCGGTGCATCCCACGTTCACGACCTTGAGGTGCTCGCGTCCATCAAGTTGGAACACTACCGCCTCCTGGCCCTCGCCGTAGAGATGCTGGGAGATGAGTTCGTAGCGCGCGCAACCCATCTCCAAAGCGCGTCCCACCGCCTGCTCCACCCGCTTCACACTACGGTTCTCCAGTAGGCGAAGCACCTTGATGTACTCCCGGGTCCCCTCGCTGCTGTGCTCGGCTTCCAGGCGCTGGCGCAGAACCGCGAAGCGTTCCGGAAGCTCCCAGCCTTCCAGGGGGCGGGCGAAGTCCAGCGCCCCGGGCTTGCGCTCCAACAGCACCAGGTAGTGCAGCGGATCGAAACAGACCAGCTGCTTGTCCCAGATGCGCCGATGATCGGCCACCTCCTCATCCCCGCGGTAGATGCGCACCCGTTCGCAATCGCCCTTTACCACCACTTCGCGGTGGGCACAGCGCACCGGCACCGAGTAATCGTTGCTGTCGAAACGAACCAGTGACAGGTTACTCGCGCGGGTCGCCACGACCCGGCTCGCCTCGAACTCCGCCAGCGGCAACTGTCGCATCATCGGCAGCTCTTCGTCCAGCAGCTGCGCCTTGCTCCCGTGCTTCCCTCGCAGCCGTCGCTGCAAGTCCGCCCGGCACGACTCCTCCAAGCGCGCGTTGAGCTCCTCCAGAGCGCGCACCTGTGGAACCGGAACCAGGAAGTTTGCGCGGCTGTAACGCACGATCCCTTCCACCACGCCCTTCTCGTTGCCCCGCGCCGGCCGGCAGAAGTGCTCTTCGAACAGGTAGTGGCTCTGCAACTGCAGAAAGCCGTCCGTCAGCTTCCGCTCCCGGCCTCCCAACATCCGGGCCACCGCGATGCGAGAGTTATCGTAGCTGATGCGCCCGGGCACCGCTCCAAAGAACTTGAAGGCTCGCACATGTCCCTCCCAGAAGCTCTCGGTGTTCTCGCGTTCGAAGACCTGCACGAAGAACCCGTCGCTGTAGGGCAGGCTCATCACGAAGAAGGGCCGCTTCTTCAACACCCCGCCCACGTTGACCAGAGCGTGCCCGAAGTCCACCTGCGCCTCCCCGGGACGGTGGATCAACGGCACGAATACCTCCCGCTTCACCGCCTTGAGCTCCGCCACCAGTTCCTTCACCGCCGTGTAGCCGCCCTCGTAACCGCGTTCCGCCCGCAGGCGCACGAAGATCCGCTTCGCCGTGTGGCGCTGCTTGCGCGGAACCTCCCGGTCCGCGTCCAGAACGCCCTGTATCCACTCCGCGAACGGGTCGATCTTGCGTTCCCGCTTCTTCACACGCCGGTAGCCCGGCGGCCGGGAGTGCGACAGCATCTTCTGCAGGGTCTCCCAGTGCAGACCCTCTTCCTTCATTACCGAGCGCTTGCTGCACTCCTCAATCAGTACTTTGCGGCGCACCCGCGTCCATTGCTCCATGTCCATATACACGCATCCTTTCTTAGATGCGTACCGGCATTATCCCGACCCCTTCCCGCCACGGTTTTCAACCGGCGTTTACACGTGGCGAGGACGGTGAAGAAGGGGAGTTCGACCTGGCACTCGGTGTATCAGGAGTTCGACTCGAAGGGACGGGTGG
>Ga0310120_10003720_pt1 | contig 10845 bp, 11 predicted proteins | sample CB27_AW_983_MG_FD_203506 | JGI IMG/M metagenome (GOLD analysis project Ga0310120, IMG submission 203506) | Marine microbial communities from Western Arctic Ocean, Canada - CB27_AW_983 | ecosystem: Environmental > Aquatic > Marine > Oceanic | place: Canada: Western Arctic Ocean | collected... | reverse complement strand
CAACCACACCGGTGGTGAGCCGGGTGAATTAGGAGGGATCATCTATCGCGACGAAAAACCCGCTTATTACGGCGCCATGGTTGAGACGCTGACTCTTGAAAACGAGTTGGAGGCTACTGGAAAGATTGCCTTAACTGACGCCGGGTCCGATAGCGCCTTTTACCTCGGCTGGTTTAATTCCGCGACCAAAATGGACAACAAGATTCCGGAGCACAAGGCTCGCCAGAAGAATTATCTCGCCATCCTGGTCGAAGGACCCAGCCGCGTCGGCCATTATTTTCGTCCGAGCTACGGGACATCGACCGGTGAGGGTCTGACCGCCCCACATCCTGTAACCCGGAAGGAGCCACCCATCATCCGCCCTGATGGCCAGGTCCATGAGTGGTCCATGCGATATTCACCCAGCGAAGCGGGCGACAAGGGGCAGGTTCGTATTACTCTGGACGGCAAAGCACATACTTTAAACTTGCGTCCTGGCGACAAGGCCCGTGGAGCCAAATTTGATCGTTTTGGTATTTTCAACATGCAGTCCGGCGGCCATCACGTCAGGGTCTACATTGACGAGTTGACGCATACCAGCAAAGCAAAGACTGGAAATTGACGGGTCTCACGACTCACGGGTCAATGGTGATTTTTCCGGAACCGGGGTTTGCCTGATTATTTATCAGACCAATCATGGCGTTGGCAAATGAGTCACCCAGACGGACGAAGAACTTGCCGCTACCCAGGTAATGATAAGGCCGGTCGCTGCCCACAACACACCATTCGGCGAAATGCTTGGCCCAGCCACTATCATAGACTTTCCGTGCCTCCAAATCATAGACTTTGTAGCTTTCGACTGAGGCGACGTTGCCCTTGAATTCCTGAGCGGCTGCTGCTTCCCGTTGAGCCACCGAGACAGCGTTCTTGTCGACGCCCTCTTTGCTCATGTTGGTTCCCAGTACCCCAATCACAAAGGGCATCTTGGGTGTTTTATATTCTTTGCGCACGTCCTTCACAAAATGGACCATGTTATCCCTGTAGTTGTTACGGAACTCGTCGGAAAACTGATCGTTGAAGCCCTGGAACCAGACAAAGCCCGCAATGTCATAGCCGACCTTGGCATCATACGCCGGGTGATGTGTTTTCAGTTCCTTGAGTACATTGTGGACGGCTTCATTCATCATCCTCCAGTTGAGGCTTACATTCTTACTGATGTCTGCGGCGTTCTTTGCGGTCTGTTCCTTTTCGTTCAGCTTGTAAGGCCCGGCTGACGGTGGCCGGAAATTATAGTTCAACGACTTGCCGCCCCAGGAGGTCTTGATGATCAGGATGGGGGCATCCAGTTTTTGCGCCAGTGAAAGTCCAAAACCAAATTCGGGTCCGATTTTGTCACGGTTGCCACCGTAACCCACTGTCAAAGGTCCGGAACCTCGATTGCCGTCGGCAATGGAAGTGATATAAACCTGTTTGGAGACGACAAAGGTGTCCTTGATTTTTTGCATCTTGGCATCGCACTGCGCCTGCAGTTTTTTTACCTCCCCCTGAGCGGTTGCTATCTTGTCCGCGCCTTCAATCTTCTTGGCGCGCAGACTCTTGTTGATCTCATCGCGCTTCATGCGAGTTGCAATCAGGTCCTCCACGACGGCTCGGGAAATCTTTGCGTCCTTTTTAAATACCAGATTCGCCAGTTCCCTTACTTCCGGTTCCTTTGCCGTAAGTAAGGTTGGGATGGTAATATAATAGGAATGCCCGACCATGTTCGATTGGCCGGCTAGAATGAAGATCTGTAGCTTCTTCTTGGCGGGTTCGGCCACCACGCCACGCACCACGCTCAGGACAAAAAGGAACGCAACGCACATCTTCAAAAATATCGCTCGATTTTTCATAAGATTCTCCATTGTATGGAAAGATGATGCACTGAGTGCGAGGCTACGGCAACAGTTAAAACACCTTGAAAACTGCGCTCATTGGGATGAGTGTTGGCTTAACGTGGAACCACCTTCGACATGAAAAGAAAGCCCATTATAAAGCGAATAATTGCTCTTCCGACCACGGTGTTGGCACTTCTCATAACCATCCCCGCCATAGCGCAAGACGCCGAGCAGTCTGCCAACAGCAATTCCAACAAGCCCACGATGTCCACGGAAGACTTGCTGAAGCGAGCTCCCGACGGCGTTACCGTCTTGCCAGATATCGCTTATCGCGAAGGGAATGACGCTTGGAAACTCGACCTCGCGATGCCGAAAGAACGCGGCGATGCACCGCGTCCCGCCATTGTTTACATTCACGGCGGCGGCTGGACGAAAGGCGACAAGCGTGGAAAGGGTATCGGCGCTGTCCTCCATTACGCGGCCAAAGGCTACGTTTGCATCTCCGTTAATTACCGGCTCGACGTGGATAAAAAGGCGTGCGTCGAGGACGTGAAGTGCGCCACCCGCTGGCTCCGCGCACACGCGGAGGAATACAACCTCGACCCGGATCGCATCGGCGCCGCGGGCAATTCCTCAGGTGGTCATTTGGCGTTGATGCTGGCCGTGTGCCCGGCATCTGCTGGCCTCGAAGGCGACGGCCCATACCAAGAATATTCGAGCATGGTGCAAGCCGCCCACTGCAGTTCCACCCCGATCATGCCAGGTTTCCGTGGACTTAGAGGTAAACCCGCCGACCCGGACGTGCAAAAGATACAGCCCATGACCTACGTCAGCGGGGATGTGCCGCCTCTCTATTTCATCCATGGTACAGAGGACACAAAGGCTCCGGTGCGCTTCCTCGACGACTTTGTCAAAGCACTGCGTGAAGCCGGCGCGAAAGATATTACATACAAGCGCTACGCCGACGGCACAGGCCACGGCGCCTATGTAAAGCACATTGAGGAGGCTCGCCCCGCGCGCGAGGCATTCCTCGCACGGACACTGGGGAAATAACACCTTCGAGCGTTGGCACGCCATGAAACACCTCCTACTCACAACAATCGCAGCCGTGGTTCTGGTGGGGTGTGGTGAGTCGCAGTCACCAGAACCGCCGACAGTCGAAGCACCAGACATCTCAATTTACGAAGCTGCTGAAGATGGAAACATTGAAGCGGTTAAACAGCATTTGGCTGCTGGTGCGGATGTGAATGCGAAGACTGATACGGGTTGGATTCCTTTGCATCGCGCGGCTTATTGGGGTCACAAGGAAGTCGCCGAACTGCTAATCGCCAACGGTGCGGAGGTGAATACGAAGAATGAGAATGGTTGGACTCCTTTGCATTATGCGGCTGTCGTGGATCACAAGGAAATCGTCGAACTGCTTCTTGCCAGCGGTGCGGATGTGAATGCGAAGACTGATGCTGGCGAAACACCACTAGATAATGCCATCAAGTACAAACGAACCGAAACCGCCGACCTCCTCCGCAAACATGGCGGGAAGACCAAGAAGGAACTGAAAGCCGCTGGCAAATGAAACACCTCCTAATCACAACAATCGCAGCCGTGGTGCTGGTGGGGTGTGGGGAGTCGCAGCAGTCGGCTCCTGCACCAGAAACGAAACCAGTACCAGTTAAACCCGTTGCCGAAGCTGCAAAGCCAGAACCACCACCAGAACCACCACCAGAACCGCCGACTGCCAAAGCACCAACCATCTCAATTCACGATGCTGCCGAAGCAGGAAACATCGAAGCTGTCAAACAGCACTTGACTGCTGGAACTGAAGTGGATGCGAAGAATGATGTTGGATGGACTCCTTTGCAAATAGCGGCGGGCGAAGGCCAAAAGGAAATCGCCGAACTCTTAATCGCCAAAGGTGCAGATGTGAATGCGATGACTGCGGATGGATTGACTGCTTTGTTTGCTGTGACTTTTGGACCTCACAAGGAAATCGCCGAACTGCTGATCGAAAACGGTGCGGATGTGAATGCTAGAGGCTTTCTTGGAACTGCAACTTTGCATAGTGCGGCTTTGGATGGTCACAAAGAAATCGTCGAACTACTCATCGCCAAAGGTGCGAATGTGAATGTGAAAGATGATGGCGGCAAAACACCGCTAGATTATACCGAAGGCGAAATCGCCGCACTCCTCCGCAAACACGGCGGCAAGACGGGTGCAGAATTGAAAGCTGAAGGGAAATGAAACACCTCCTACTCACAACAATTGCAGCCGTGCTTCTGGTGGGGCGTACCGGGCTGATTACTCGTTGAAGAATAGATGGCACGCCGAAAAATATTCGTTCTGGCCGCTCTGCTTGCCTCCTCCCCAGTCAGTCGGTCTGAGGAACCGGTTAGTCATAAAACAATTCAAGCGGGCCAACTATCCGTATTGTTTCATGACAACGCCCGATCCCCGTCTCTACTCAGCGGAGTGCAGTCGTTGTTCAACACCAAGCATGCGCCGGGCTACGATGCGTTTGATCCAGATGCCCCGGGAGCCTCTGCTGGCTTGAACTTCGAGCACATTATTTCCGGGCATCGGAATCCGGACAACAAATTTACGCCTCGCCATGGACGGTACACACTCCACCAACTTGACTCGAACAAGGTGATGTTGAAACGCCGCAGGGAGGACAGTCCCTGGGCTGTGTCCAGCACGATGACCTATACAGTGAAGCCACCCTACTACATAGATTTTGAGTTCACCTGCACCCCACACGATGCGTCGCTTTTTGCCCCACGCGGCCACGCGATTTTCTTCTGGGCAGATTATATGAATGACGTGCTGGACATATCGCTCCACTTCCTTGGGCAGAAGGAGGCGGGTGGAAAAGAGCAGTGGATTTCCGCGGATGCACCCGCGGGCCATCCGGACCATGTCGGCGGGGGAACTTATCGCAACCTGGCAGCGCAACCAATCGATTACGACAAGGAGCAAAAATTTAGGCTCAACAGCTGGAGCTACGAGTGGCCGCGCTATGTCCAGCCCTTTTATGTGGGACGTGCTGCAAAACAGATGACCTTTATCCTGATGTTTGATCGGGCCTACAGCGAAAGAGACGAGATTCGTTTCAGTCTCTTCAAGTTTAAGGTCAGGAAGAACCACCTGCGACCGGCCTGGGATTTCCAGTATGTCATTCACCAGGTGGAAGAGAATGCCACCTACGGATTCCGGGGCCGGTTGGTATGGAAGAAGTTCCTTAGCCTGGAAAACTGCCTGGCGGAATACAACAACTGGGCCCTGCAGGATTCGCCGATCCACCCCGCAAACACGGCGGCAAGACATCTGAAGAATTGAAAGCTGAAGGGAAATGAAACACCTCCTACTCACAACAATCGCAGCCGTGGTGCTGGTGGGGTGTGGAAATCCAGAAGCGGAAAAAGAGTGAAACAAACGAAAATACCACTGACATTCCTTATTCTTGCCTTGGTCGGCGCAGCCTTGCCTGTGTTCGCGGAGGCTCGCCCAAATGTTCTTTTTATTGCGGTCGACGATTTGAACGACTGGGTTGGACATCTCGGTGGACATCCTCAGGCCAGAACGCCAAATATCGACCGACTTGCGCGAATGGGGGTCTCCTTTACCAAGGCTTACTGTTCGGCCCCGTTGTGCAACCCATCACGGGTGAGCCTGCTGACCGGCATTGAGCCATCGAAATCCGGCGTCTACGGGAACGGCGAACGGTTCCGGCAGAAACTGCCCAAGGCGCTCACGCTCATGCAGTATTTTCGGATACACGGATATACCGCAAAGGGCGGCGGCAAGATATTCCACGGCGCTAACCGACCGGGGGATCTGCCCTCTTGGGATTTCTATTTCAAGGCTTCCCTAATCAAGTCTAAATATAGGCAGCCGGCCAATCTGCCCACTTCGGCTTGGGCTCCTTGGGGTCCGCTGGATAATGAAGACAGCGACATGCTGGACGCCAAGGTCGTAAACTGGGCGATTTCTGAACTCGAAAAAACCCACGACAAACCCTTCTTCCTGGCATGCGGGTTCACCAAGCCGCATTTACCCTGGCACGTTCCCCGAAAATACTTCGACCTGCATCCTCTGGAAAAGATCCTCATTCCAAAGACGCTGGACAGCGACCGCGACGACTTGCCAGCGTTTGGAAAAAAGCTGGCGCGGGAAGTACACGACGTGTCCGGGCCGCGAAACTTTGCCAAGCACGGCGAAGACCACAACATGGTTTTGAAATACAACCAGTGGCATCGAGCTGTGCAAGGTTATCTGGCGACGATCAGTTTCGTAGATGCCCATGTGGGTCGGCTTTTAGTGGCACTAGAGCACAGCGAATACGCTGACAACACCATCGTCGTTCTCTGGGGCGATCACGGTTGGCATTTGGGTGAAAAGCAACACTGGCGCAAACATGCACTTTGGGAAACTACGACCCGGACAACGTTGATCATTTCTGCACCCGGGCAGCTTCAAGAAAACCTACTTTGCTGGCGTCCCGTCAGTTTGATAGACCTATATCCAACACTTGTTGAATTGTGTGGTTTGCCTTCGCGTAACGGATTGGACGGACATAGCATCGTGCCACTGTTGCAGGATCCCAAAATGGAGTGGAAACGTCCCGTGCTGATCACCTACGGTCAGGGCAACCACGCCGTGAGAACCGAGCGTTGGCGTTACATCCGATACCATGACGGAGGTGAAGAACTCTACGATCACGACTCCGATCCCCAGGAATGGACAAACCTTGCAAATTTATCCCGTCACTCGTTGGTGATCGAACGTCTACGTAAATCGATCCCCAACTAAATCAAACCAGGGACGCCCTCCGACTCCACCTCAAACGACCCCACGCCTACCGCCCCATCCCGCATCTTGACCCCGCCATTCGCGCTCGCCTAGTATCGGCCCTGCAGCGACCCGACCTAAAGCCCACTACCCGGGCCAAAATCGAGGCAGCCCTCAAACAACAATGAAAGACCTCCTACTCATAACAATCGCAGCCGTGGTGCTGGTGGGGTGTGGGGAGTCGTAAGAAGTAAAAGATAAAATGCTTTGAGAAGTTGAGAATTCGGTGAAGAAATGAAAACATGATCCTCGCTTATATCGACCTCCGCCCGTTTCTATTTGTCATTGGCCTTCCCGTTGTCATCTTACTTGCGCTCCTCGGTTGCTGGATCGCTAAAGCTAGGATTGTGAAATGGAAAGCGGTATTATTTTCCACAGCTACTTTCGCAGCGCTGTTCGGATTCTTTCTTTACGGTCCTTTTATCGGCCAAACTGAGACGCGAGAGCATATTATGACTTGGGAAATCGAGCCGACTCGAACAAACGGTATTAACGAGCCGAAGGTTATTCTCTCTTTCGTTGAATTCCCTAGCTATTTCATTGGAGGGTATTCAGATGAGATCGCAACTCATCTAAAGAAAAATGGAGAAGAGAAGGTGAATGTTATTTTCGAGATTACTTCGGACTACGGTAAGACTCGAGGGTACCGCGAGACTGAGATAGCAGGACTAAAAAGTTGGCGATGGATAGATGGCTTCGGAGGGAGCAGTGGATCGCCTGAAAGATCACCGTGGGACTGAAAACGATGAACATCGAACAAGAGGTCGTAGAATGAGGAATTTGTGTCTGATCTAAGTCGCCGACCTTCTCCGCAAACACGGCGGCAAGACGGGTGAAGAATTGAAAGCTGAAGGGAAATGAAAACAAAGCCTAGCTGGGGGTTTACTCTTATTGAGCTGTTGGTGGTGATCGCCATCATTGCAATTCTGGCTTCGCTGTTATTGCCAGCCCTGAGTCGTGCCAAGCTAAAGGTTAAGGGGATCAAGTGTGTCTCCAATCTCAAGCAACTTGGCCTCGCTCACAAATTATACACCAATGATACTGGAAGTATGTTGCCGTTTGAATCACCCACCCGCAACTACGTGTGGCTAGATCAGTTGAGCAAAAACTACTCCAAGGTCGACGAGATACGAATTTGCCCCGTGGCGCCTGTCGATCAGTCGAAACTCGGATCAGAGGGAACAGCGACAAGAGCATGGTCAAACAAGGGAATAAACGGACGCACAGGCAAGCCATGGGCCGGGAGCTATGGTTTGAATGGATGGACTTATGCCGGTGATTGGCCTCAAAGCTGGGTGACACAGCATGGGATGGCCAGAGATCTAGCTTTCCTGACGGACAGTGATGTCCGATCCTCCTCACGCACGCCTCTATTCTGTGATGCCATGTGGCGCAACCAATGGCCCATGATTAAGCAGAGACCGGCTTCAAGTCTGTCCAAAGGCAGTACAGAAAATGTGGGTTTTTCCAGGATAACCCTCACCAGGCATGGAGGCGTCTCGCCAGGGGAGGAGTTCCGCTCAAAAAGCAAAAAAATATTGCCAGGTGCCATCAATGTCGTGTTTTCAGACGGCCATGCTGAACTCACCCAATTGAATGATCTTTGGTCGTTAAAGTGGCATAAAAAGTATGGAGACAAATGATAATTATCGCCCAATGATACACCTCCTACTCACAACAATCGCAGCCGTGCTTCTGGTGGGGTGGGGGGAGTTGCAGTCACCAAAACCGCCGCCAGCACTCTCGCCGATAAAGTCACCTTCGACATCCCGTGGTAGGCCGGCGACCTCGCATTGGTTGACAACTACGTTGCCATGCACGGCCGTCGCACCTTCAGCGGCACCCGAAAAATCCTCACCTCATTCGTTGCCGCATGATGAATATTGTAGTTTCGATTAGGGTGGCCTTCTTCTTAATTTTCTAAGCTATTGCGATTTCATTACCTCAACTGCTCCGTTCGAGATGAGCCAACGGTTTGATGTAATCATTATCGGCGCAGGGGGTGCCGGGCTGATGTGCGCAATGACTGCCGGTCAACGTGGCCGTTCTGTGGCTGTGCTGGAGCACAACGATCGCATCGGTAAAAAAATTCTAATCTCGGGTGGAGGGCGGTGCAATTTCACAAATCTCGATGCGGGACCGGAGAATTATATTTCCAGCAACCCGCACTTTTGTCGCTCAGCGCTTTCGCGTTATCAAGTGGGTGAATTCATTGAATTGGTTCGCAAACACGGTATAGAGTTTTTCGAGAAAACGTTGGGCCAACTTTTTTGCAAACATTCCTCCCGCCAAATTTTAAAGCTGATCGAGGACGAATGTCGCGATGCGGGTGTAGAGATTTTTTCCAAATGCAGTGTCGATACACTTAAAGGGAAAAGCGGGTTTCAGTTGCAAACATCGCAAGGTTGTTTTGAATGCGATTCACTCGTAATCGCCACAGGCGCGCTTTCTTTTCCCGCACTTGGAGCTACGGATTTTGGTTATCGTGTTGCGAAACAATTTGGCGTGCCAATCATTGAACCGCGTCCCGGGTTGGTGCCGATCGTTCCCCAGCTTGAAGACGGCTCGCCTTGGCCATTCAAAGAGCTTTCCGGCATTTCGATTGGTTGCATTGCCAGCGCGGGCGGCCAGTCGTTTCGTGAACAACTACTCTTCACCCAGCGCGGGCTGAGCGGGCCGGCGGTATTGCAGGTGTCCAATTATTGCAGGCCGGGCGAGACTTTTACGTTGAATTTATTGGCGGACGAAACCTTAACCGCATTACTGGACGACGCACGGCAATCCCGACAAACCCCTGTTCGCTGGCTGGGAAAGCGGTTTCCCAAACGGTTCGCAGATGCCTTTGCGAAGCAATTTGTGCCGGACAAACCGATGGCGCAAATGAAACAAACCGATCGCGAGAGGCTGGTTAAGCAGTTGTTCGAGTGGAAGTTGATCGTCGCAAAAACCGAGGGTTACGCCAAAGCAGAAGTCACCGTGGGTGGTGTGGATACCAACGCGTTATCTTCGAAAACCATGGAGTGTCGCGAGATATTCGGGCTGTATTTCATCGGCGAGGTGATGGACGTCACCGGCTGGCTTGGCGGATATAATTTCCAATGGGCTTGGGCCAGTGGTCATGCGGCAGGTCAGATGGTTTGAGCTTTAATGATGAAGGCTTTCACTGCGGTTCGATAATGGTAATTAGTCAATGCTGAAAAGGTCACATAAGTGAACAAGAGCATTTGTTTTGAGGGGGAAAGAGGTGTCTCAAATTGCAAGGAAAGCTTTCAAGAAGGATGAGAGGCTGTTGCAGAAGCGTTATTGCATCTCCGATGCCAAGAGTGCGATTCGCTGGTTTAAGCAGCACGCCAATGAGTTGGGCATTGATCCGAAGCGCATCATCGCTGGTGGAGGTTCGTCCGGTGTTCATGTCTGCTTGCTGGCGACCACCAATCCTGGCTTGAACGATCCCAACGACCCAAAGAAATATGACACCCCAGTGGCAGCCTATGTTCTATTTAACCCGGCGCTTGCCGCTAGAGACTCCAAAGAAGACCCCGAAGTGGACTTCTTGCAGCACCTCAAAGCAGACTTCCCTCCGGCCATTGTCTTCTTCGGGAGTGAGGATAAGAAATGGATAAATCGTTGGAGCCACGCATATACTAAGATGAAGTCACTCGGCATACAGTCTGCGGAGGTTCAGAATGCCGAAGGTCAATGCCACGGTTCAAGCTAAACAATGACCATGTCAGCGCCTTCATCGAGGAATGCTGCGAGGTTGGTGATGATTACAAGATGAGCAAGGAGTCGCTTCATGGGGCGTACGTCGAGTTTTGTGAACGCCATTCCACCACCCGGCTGGAGGACAATGTTTTCTGGAGATTACTAAGGGAGAGGGTGCCGAGCATAAGCAGCTTTCGACCCAGATCCAGTGACAGAAGCCGGCCCCGCCTATGCAGGGGGATTGAGTTGCAGCCTGCACTCTACCTTGGGAGTTACTAGGGCGGTCCGGGTAAACCGTCAACTTCACCCTCCTTTTTATGGCTTTAATTCCTGGACACTTTTTCCAGTTTTGCTTGGACCACTTGGACCGGGGGTCACTTTCGCTTGGCATTCATTCCAAGGCACCTGTCTATGCACCTTGCGATGTGCCTCGTGTTACCGC
>Ga0310120_10003719_pt1 | contig 10846 bp, 6 predicted proteins | sample CB27_AW_983_MG_FD_203506 | JGI IMG/M metagenome (GOLD analysis project Ga0310120, IMG submission 203506) | Marine microbial communities from Western Arctic Ocean, Canada - CB27_AW_983 | ecosystem: Environmental > Aquatic > Marine > Oceanic | place: Canada: Western Arctic Ocean | collected... | reverse complement strand
GGGTAGCCGTCGAGGCCGCCCCGCTTTTTGAAGAAGTCGAATCCCCGGTCCCCCATCGCCTCGAGGTTCAGCATGCCGCTCACCGCCAGGATGCTGTCGCGAATCGCCTCGGCTTCCAGGCGCCGGGAGGGGAAACGCCAGAGCAGCCGGCAGCCGGCATCGACCTTCGCGGCTCCCGCATCGATTCGGTTCGACTGGCGGTAGGTGTCGGAGAGAAGGATCAAGCGGTGCAGGTGCTTCACCGACCACCCGCTGCGTATGAATTCCGCCGCCAGCCAGTCAAGCAGTTGCGGGTGGGACGGCTTGGTCCCGTTCAGCCCGAAATCACTCGCGGTCCGCACCAACCCGCGGTCGAAGTGCCATTGCCAGACACGGTTGACCATGACGCGGGCGGTGAGCGGGTTGTCGGGACGGCCGAGCCACCGGGCCAGGGCGATGCGACGCTCCTGCTCGGGCGCGTCCTCGGCCAGCGTCAGCTTCGAGCCGAATAGATCCAGGACGGCCGGACCGACTTTTTCCCGCTTCTGCTCCGGGTCCCCGCGATAAAGCAGGTGGGTGACATCGGGCTTGCGAAAGATTCCGCCGTAGACGAGCTGGGTGTTTTCCAGGTTGCGGCGGCGGCGCTCGAGTTTTTGCAGCTCTTCGGCGTCCTTCTTCACCGACGCATCGGCACCTGCCGGCAGGTTCCTCTGCAGCGCCGCAATGGAATCGAAGGCTCCGCCGTAGGACACCCGATCGTCGGATGAGGCCACCGTGGTCCACTGCCCGGGTTCGACCGCCACCTCGATGCGATAGCGCACCGCCAGCCGGTCCTTGAATTTTTCTTCCCGGTCGCGGCCCCACACGATGCGGTCGATGACGGACGGCTCGGGCAGCTCGATCTGGACCCAGCCGCGGCCGTGCTGGTTCGAGATCCAGCTGCGGCTGTTTCCATAGAGCCCATCGTTGATGTGCTTGAGCAAATGATCCTCTGTTTCCGGGCAGTTTCCGGACGAGGAGGGCTTGGCGCCGTGCTCCGCGAGTGCAACATTTTTCGTTTCCGGACCGGCCGTGTAGATCTCGAGCTCGTCAATGCAGGGCTCGTGCTTGTTGTTGTCGACGGTGGCGATGCTGGTAAAGCGGACATACTTCGCCTCGACGGGCGCAAGGCGCTCGACATTGCGCTTCGCATTCACCGGAGCACGGAACCTTGGAAGGGAAGGCTCGTCCGCTGACCCGGCGACTCGCTCCAGGAGGATCGTATCCGCCGTGATGGCGGTTCCGGTCTCACCTCCGCGGAGCACGATGCGGCTGGAGGCCTTCAAGTCGTGAAGGCCCGCGTCGAACAGGCCGCTCCACAACGGCTTTTTCTCGCTCACGCCCGAGCTCACCCCGGCGAAGTGGTACTGGTCGACCTTGGCGATTTCCAGCTGGTCGTCGCGCGTGGCCAGGTCGCCGTCCAGGTCGAGGACATAGCGCGCATCACGAGTGTGCACCCCGCTTCCGTGCACCCCCCAGGAAAGCCAGATCCGGAAGGTTCCCTCCACCCCCGGGTCGTAGCTGAAGACATCCTCCCCCGGCTTGTTGTCCCACCACTTGTAGCTGCCCCGGCCCAGGTTGGGCAGGCGCTCGCCGGACCCCGGGTCGTCGCGATAGCCCCGCCCGCTGCCCGCCGGATTGGCCCCATCCCCATTTTCCTTGGCATGCTTCTCGGTCCGCTCCGCATCCTTCTCGTCGATGAGCAGGAGGCGGCCGGACCCGGGGGTCGCGGTGGGCTCCAATCCGTCGAGGCGTTTCCGAATCGCCGCGACCTTCGGTCCGAACTCCTGCAGTTCCCGCGCCGCGGCGGGATTGCGCATGGGACGATCACCGTACTCCACCCCCGCAAAGAAGGCCTGCATGGCGTAGTAATTGCGCTGCGGGATCGGATCGAACTTGTGATCATGGCAGCGCGCACAACCGACACTGAGGCCAAGGAAGGTATCGGAGGTGGCGACGATGATCTCGTCGAGGGCGTCCTGCCGCGCCAGGCGCTTGGACTCTTCATCCTTGCCGATTTGCCCGGGGAGCAAGACGGCGGAGGCCACCAGGAATCCGGTCGCGGCGTCCTCCCCAGCTGAATCGCCCGCCAGTTGTTCGAACACGAAACGGTCGTAGGGCTTGTCCTCGTTGAAGGCCCGGATCACATAGTCCCGGAACGGCCAGGCGTTGGCGCGCTCGGTATTGACCTCGAATCCATGCGTGTCGGCGTAACGGATCAAGTCCAGCCAGTGCTGCGCCCAGCGCTCGCCGTAGCGCGGACTTTCCAAAACCGCCTCGACCCGCCTGGCATAGGCAGCCGGATCCTCGTCTCCAAGAAAGGCCTCGACCTGCGCCAGAGAGGGAGGGAGCCCATGCATGTCGAAGTAGAGGCGCCGGAGCAAGGTGCCGCGATCGGCAGCGGGGGCCGGCGACAAGCCCGCCTGCGCCAGGCGGACCCGGATGAAGGCGTCGACCGGCTTGGCGGCCGGCTGGCCGTCGATCGGGGGAACGGCCGCCTCGGAAAGCGGCCGGAAGGCCCAGTGGCCGGCGGCCGGCGTTTCGGCCACCGCGGAGGCGCCGCAGGAAACCGCGATCCAGGAGAGCGCGATCCTTGCGACGAGTCTCTGAAGGATTTGTCCCATGTGAGGGTAGAGAGCATACGGGCTTTCGTCCGTGGTTGAAGCAACAAGATCAGCGAGGTTTCCGGATTGTCCATCAGGCCGGACCCGCAGGGTGACGAACCAACGGGCCGAGCGAGGGACCGGGAAGGCCGGTTTTCCCTGAATTTACGGGCGTTCGCGGGCCCTCGCGGGACGACCGGATCTCGCTTGCATCAGGATTGGCGGCCCCTAGAGTGCCCCCGTCAGGGGCCGTGGAGTGACGGCTGGTGAATCCCGCCAGGTCTTAACAGAAGCAACGGTAGCCTGTCCGCCATTGCCGCGGCTCCCTGGCACTCTTTCCTTGCAGCCGCTGCTACGGGCCCAGCTTGAAGACCTGCCGGACCACTTCGACCACGCCGAGCGGTTCGGGCGCGAGATCGTCGGCGGCCCGGGGGCGGTGGGCTGCCACCATCGCGGAGGGATCGAGGCGATTCAATTTTCGGAGCGCGTAGCCGCCCCCCGGGTCGATCAGGGCTCCCTCGTACAGTTCGAAATGCAGGTGGGCGGGATAGAATCCGTTTGCAGTTCCCACCGTGCCGATCCGTTGTCCCCGCGCCACGAGAGCACCCCGCGCCACAACGATCTTGTCGAGATGGCCGTACTGGGTGTGCAGGTGCCGGCCGTCGGGGAGACGATGCCCGATGATGATGACGTTTCCCCAGCCTTCGCTCGGGGAGCCGGCATAGACCACGACCCCGTTCCCGGCGGACCACACCGGGTCGCCCAGGTCGGTATTCATGCCGCCGATTCCATTGAGGTCGTCGCCGAGGTGGTTTGCGCCCACTCGCTCGTTCCTCTCCATGAAGGGCTGAGCATTGTAGATCAGCGCGCCGTGTTCCGACCCGAGCGGCAGGTCGAGACGCGTGACCGGAGGAAGGACAAATCGCGCGAAGGCATCCAGCAGGACGAACTTGCGGTCGAAAGCGGGGAGACGGCCGTCCGGACGATCCTTGGTGATTTCGACCGCATAGCCCGGCGGGGCGTCTGCTTCCTGCCAGGTCCGGAGGGACTGAATCTCGTCGAGCGGCGGGGTGCCACTGGAAAAAATCGCCCCGAGGATAAAAATTACCAAGACGCAGAGACCCACCAGCACCTCGCTCTTGAATCCTCTCCCCATCCCCGATCCCGGCAGGCGGCTAGAACTCCAGGTAAATCTCGGTGCGCCGGTTGGCGCGGCGGCCATCCGGATAATCTTCCCCGGAATCGGTGGTGTTGGGACGCCGCGGCCTGGATTTCCCGAGCGCGATGGTCTTGATCTGGCCGGGATCTACCCCGCTATCGACCAGGAATTGCCGCACCGCTTCGGCCCGGCGTCCGGAAAGACTCTTGTTGTATTCCTCGGAACCGATCGCATCGGTGTGGCCGCTGAGAGTCAGTTCCTTCCCGGTGTCGGTCTGAAGAAGGAGCGAAACGATCTCGAGTTGCCGCTGGGTGCGCCGGTTCAGGAGCTCTTCATCGAATCCGAAGTAGAGAATGAGAGTGTCGCCGCCCTTGGGATTGCGCACCAGGGGCGTGTAGTAGACATTGCCGCCCGCCACCCGTTGCGCATAGTCGGCGAGAAGCTCGTCAAGGTTGATCTCGCTGACACGCCACGGGGCGTTCTCGTTTTCCCGTTGCACGCTCACTCCGAACTGGGCGGCCGCTGAACCTTCCGCGGTTTCCACGTTGGCAATGAAGGCGGCCGTATTGTCTCGATTGAAAACGGCCCGGAGCGGTTTCTTGGTACGCAGGCGGTACTGACCTTCCTCAAAAACGATGCAGAGCCCCGCAATCTTGGCATCCGAAACTTCCGAGGAGTTCACGAAGGACTTGGCAGATTCGAATCTCTGCTTGAGGGCGGCCTGCAGGAAGGCGTCGGTAATGGCGAGGGCATCGACCAGGACAGCGCGCGGCACGTCACCCTCCACCGCGACGGCTGGCAGGACCACTTTTTGCACGGCCCATTTTCCCTGGTTGCGAAGGAGATCGAGATAAATCCGGGAGCCGTAGTCGTCGGCGAGGTTCAACGCCCAGCGCGCCCGCTTGTTAATTTCGAGTTCGCCGATTTCGCTGATGGGGCGGTCCATGTTCAGTTTGAGCCGGGCGTCGCCGGCCAGCTTGTGGAGCCGCTCGAGTTGGGCCTCGGTCAGCGCCTTGCGGCCGATGATATTTGCGGCGGCACGGACCTCTCCGGCCTCGAGGTTGCGGCCGATCTGCTGGACGAGGAGGGCCGGATCGGCGGCACTAATTCCGATTCCGAGCGACTCGAGAATTTCGCTGGGACTCTCCGGCACGGTGGCGGCCGGGTCGGGCGGATCAGAAAGTTTGCCCGGGACGCGGACCACCTCTTCGCTCTCTTCCACGGCCTCCCCGCCATCGTCGGCAACCTGGTCCGAGGAGGTGAAAAACTTTGCGAGGAAGAACAGCAGGATCCCGCAAACCGCCACAATCGCAACGAGGGCAATTAGCCCGAAGGTACTGCGGGATTCGGAAGATTCATAAGGGTCGTAGGCCATAACCGGAACGGGGGAGCGGAAACCCGGCGGGGAATCATACTATGCTTCTTTCGAAACGGAAAGAAACATCCCTTTCTATCGTTCCGTGGTATCGTTGGTCCGGGGAACTGCTTTGAACTCCACCCGGTAGGAGCGCCGGCCGCGCTGGACGAGGATGGTGGTGTCCTGCACCGCAGCCGAAGCGAGGAGGCGCACGTAGAAATCGGCCGTGGCGTTGATAGGGACGTTGTTGATCCGCAGAATCAGGTCGCCCGGCCGCAGGTTCCGGTCATCGGCCTGGCTTCCTGGCAGAACCGCGGAAACGAGCACCCCCTGGCCGCGGAGGGTGAGCTTCTGGACGGTGAGACCGATAGTCCGGGCGATCTTGTCGTCGCTGGCAGTCCGCGAGGCGGGCTCTTCGCGGGCGATCACCCTGGCTTCCTCGGCGTCTATCACGGTGGCGAGGAGTTGGAGCTTTTCCCCATTGCGCCAAACATCGATGGATACGTCCTTCCCCACCTTGGTGCGCTGGATCAGGCTGAAAAAATGGAGCCGGCTTTCCACCGGCTGGCCGTCGTAGGTGAGCACCACGTCGAGGGGCTTGAGGCCGGCCTTGTGGGCGGGGGAATTGGACACCACATCGAAGATGAAGGCTCCCTTCTCGCCCTCGTATCCGCTTTGCCGGCGGGCCTGGAGATCCCAGTCGTAGCTCTGTACTCCGAGCCAGCCGCGCATCGCCCGGCCGCGTTCCAGGATCTGTTCGAAGACCTCGCGGACATCATTGGAGGGAATCGAAAAGCCCACTCCGACCGAGCCCTGGTGCACCGTATCGGGGGAGTAGATCGCTACATTGATACCGATGATCTCCCCGAAGATGTTGATGAGAGGGCCCCCGGAGTTTCCCGGGTTGATGGCGGCATCGGTCTGAAAAAGGTCCCGTTGCTTGTCGGAAAAGGAGCGCTCCTTGGCGGAGATGATGCCCTTGGTAATCGTCTCCCCGAGACCAAAGGGATTGCCGATTGCGAAGGCGTGTTGTCCCTGGCGCACGCGATCCGAGTCCCCGAACTTGAGGGCTTGGAACTCGCGATCCTTGGCCTTGATGCGAATGACGGCGATGTCGAGAACGCTATCCTCTCCGATTACGATGGCGGGATAGGTCTTACCGTCGTGGAGCGTGACGCTGATCTCCGACTTGCCGTCGGTGACGTGCTGGTTGGTCACGACGTGTCCCTCTTCCGAGACGATCACCCCCGATCCGATTCCGGCCACCGGGTAGCGCTGCTCGTAGACCCGGCCGAAGAGATCGCGGAACAACTGGCTCTTCATTCCCTCGGTGTGGAGGCTCACCACGGAGGGCACGACTGCGGCGGTCAGTTTTGCGTACTCGTCGTCGAGGCGCCTGAGCAACTTCACGTCGTCGGGTTCGAGAGCGGACTCGTTGCTGAGGGTGTAGTCTTCGGGGACGAAGGTCTCCCGCTTGGTCTTCTTCCGGAAATCGAAGATGTCGAAGATGCCCTCTCCTCCCTGCACCCGCCGGAAAATGAAGACGGCCAGGAAGGCGAAAAGGAAAACGCCGACAAGGACTACAAAACGCCGAAATCCTTCATTCATGCTACAGGGGGTGAATCTTGGCAACAATGCCCCGAGGTTTCCGGGGGATAAAGCGGAATATCAGCCCCGGTTTGTTCATCCGCGTCCCAGGAGTTCGCGCCAGGCCCCTCCGAGGTGCCGGGCCGTGTCGCCTGCGAGGAGAGATTGCTCCGATTCAGAGCCGGTGGCAAGGGCCAGTTCGGAAGCCCGACCCGCCAGCCACGCCCCCGCCCGCGCGGCGTCCAGCGGGGCCAATCCGCCCGCCAGGAGAGCGGCGAGCAGGCCGGTCAGGACGTCGCCCTGCCCACCGGTCGCCATCCCCGGGGTCCCGGTACTGTTGAAGTGCAGGTCCTGCTCCGGAGCGGTCACGATGGTGCGGGCCCCTTTGGAGAGCAGGGTGCAGGGGAAGAGTTCGACGAAGCGGCGTGCCGTCTCGGCCCGGCCGAGGGACGCTGCTTCCGGAAGGAGACGCCGAAGTTCCCCGGGATGGGGAGTCACCACCATTCGTTCGTGCAGGATGCCGGCGGGGCCCTCCTCCGCGACGAGATTGAGGGCATCGGCATCGACCACGAGCGATCCCTCGAAGCGGGAGAGGAGTTCGCACAAGCCGGCGCGATTGTCGCCGGCAAGGGTCCCGATCCCGGGTCCGGCTGCCAGCACGTCGATCTTTTCGGAGAGCACTGCGCGGTAATTCGCGATGGGCTTCACCATCGCTTCCGGCGGAGGGCCGGCCGAGACCACGAGCGGATAGTGGTTTTCGAGAACGTAGAGGGAAACCAGGCCGGCCCCGCCCCGTAGCGCACCGGCTGCACTGAGTAGGGCAGCCCCTAACAAGCCGGGCGAACCGGCGACAATTCCGACCCGTCCAGCCTCGCCCTTGTGCATGTCAAAGCGTCGCGGGGGGAGGAGGCCCCGCAGGTCTTGCGGCGTGACGACCCGGTCACCGCCTGCCGGAGGGGGCAGTTCTTCGAGCGGAACCACTTCCAGGCGCCCCACGTGACCGGTGGCGGCGTCAGCCACCAGGCCGGTCTTGGGAACCCCGATCGTGACGGTGAGGTCGGCCCGGACCGCCCCCTCAAACGGATCGCCGCGGTCGGCATCGAGTCCGGAAGGGATATCGACGGCCACCACGATCGCGCCGGCCTGCTCGCGAAGCTGGTTCATCTCGCCGGCGAGCGCGGCGAGGGGTTCGCGCAACGGACCCCGCGCCCCGATTCCGAGGAGGCCGTCGAGCAGCAGGAGGGGCCGGGGAAGGTCGAGGGGATCGAGCTGCCCGCTCTGCAGGGCGACGCCTTCCAACTCGCGAAGCTTGCGCCGGGGCAGGACTCCGAGGTCATGGGGAGGGTAGGAACCGCGGGCCACGAGGCGCCAACCCGCATCGCGTAGAACCCGGAGCGCCACGAGGGCATCCCCGCCGTTATTCCCCCGGCCCAGGTAGGCCACCGCGGTTCCGGGCCGGGGATAAAGGCCACGCAGGGCCTCGCCGAGGCGGCGGCCGGCCTTATCCATCAACTCCTCGGCGGAGACCCCGCCTCGAAACGCCTCCTTTTCAAGGGCGCGCATCGCTTCGCAACTCACGAGAGCCATCGGCCCGATGGTCAGGTATCCCGTGAAGCGGGCCAAGGCTATTTCAACGCGGGAATTTTCGGGGCTCTCCCCCTCAATGGGACCGGCGGTATTTCGCGATCCCCTCCGCGATGCCCCGGGCAATGGAGTTGCGGTAGGAGCCCTTCTTCATGCGGGCGCGCTCCCGGGAGTTGCTCACGAAGCCGCACTCGACCAACACGGCGGGGTTCCTGGCGTGGCGAATCACGAAGTAGCGGGCAAATTTGACGCCGCGGTTGGAGGCGCTGACCCGCCGATGCATGCCGTCGTGAATGTGCCGGGCCAGGGAACGGCTGGCTCCGCTGTGATAAAACGTCTCCAGGCCGCCCACGTCGCGCTTCCACGTGTAGTTGTAATGGATGCTGACAAAAATGGAGTTGCGATAGCGATTCCCGATCGCGGCCCGCATGGGGAGGGAAATGAAGGTATCGCTTCGGCGCGTCATGACGGTGCGATAACCACTTGCCTTGAGGTAGTGCTCCAGGCGCATGGCGGTGTCCAGTGCGAGGTGCTTCTCGTACACCTTCCCAGAGTGGCCCCCAATATCATGGCCTCCGTGACCAGGATCGATCACCACATACTTGAAGGGAGCGGCACCCGCGCAGAGGCCGGTAACCATGAGCCCGAGCGCCCCAAGGACGGCCCGTTTCAGCAGAGAACAGCGAAAGAACATGACAGGTGGGTATTTAGTAAGAGATCCTTATTATATGGGATTATTAATCAAACTAGACCGTTCGTGCAACGCTTTTCTTGGAAGAACGCTCGCGATGGTCTCAAAAAAGGGGCGGGGACATGCGGAGTTTAGCGGTATGTGAGACTGGGGCGCTCGGAAAGACGGCGAATTTTGGCGCGCCGACGCGTCTCAGCTTTGGGGTCGTGGGGCACGCCGTTTTTCACCACGACCTGGCCGTTGCCGAAGGTGAGGAGGCCGGGTTGGCCGGCGGCCCCTCGTTTGAAATAGCTGGTCCCCAGCTGCTTCCCGTCGGGACTGACCCGGGCGTGCGCAAAGACGCCAGGCGAAGCAAGGAAGAGGACGTGGAGATTATTCTTCCCATCCACCGTGGACGTCGGCTTCTTGAAGGAGAGGGCATCGCCCAGCTTGAAGGCTCGCAGGGTGCGGCCGGTCCGGACCTCCACCAGATGCACGTAGACCGAGGATCGCTTGGAGGAATTGAAGGTCGAGACGCGATATTCCCTCACGTTCCGGCTGGCGGGATCCCCGATGCGCTGGGTGTATTGGGTGTGCCCCTTGGTGACGCTGAAACTGATCCGGTTCGAGTTGAAGATGCCGGCCTTCCCGGGCAGGCGCACCACGGCGTGGCCACCGTAGTTCCCGAGCTCGGAAACGCGATAGAGGGCATTGAGATCGACCGTCTTCGAAACGCTCTGGCCGGCCGGCACCCGCGTACTGCGGAAGTTGATGGTGCCGAGAGGGCTCAAGGTGGCTCCGCGCGAATTACGCAGCGAGAAGTCGAGCCAGCTCACCGGGCGCCGGCCCCCGGAATCGGCGTGGAGGAGAAGCTCGCGCCCCGCGTGATTGGTGAGCGTCACGATCGCCAGGACCGGCTCATGGGCAATGTACTGGCGCTTCGACATCCGCACCTCGACCCGCACCTGTGCCTCGAGGCCCAGCGCACCCGCGAAGAAAGCGAGAAGCACAAGCAGAGAAAGAATCCGGGGATAGGGCATCAGAGGGCAAGGCTAGGCCGACCGGATTAAGCTCAATTGTGTACAGCCTCGCAAGGCAAAGTCTTGGACCCCCCCCATATTTTGTGTATAAGCCGGGTGGGTTCAGAACAGCTACCACAGATAAGGTATCAGGGGGCTCTGTCCCGCACGATTCGAAAGCCGAGGTCGGGGCGCCGGACTTCACGGGTTGGCAGCCAGGCGCGGCCCCCCACCCCGCTGCGGAGCTGCAGGTAGGACCCTCCACAAGCCACCGGGCTCTTTGGATTCATCGGAAAGGCGGGATTCCGGGCCGAATCGTGGACCCACTCCGAGACGTTCCCGGCCAACCCGTAAACCCCCCGTGGGGTCCGGTCCCCGGATTCCGAATCCACCGGCCCGCGCCCGGCGGGCTCCAGGCATACCCCCTGCGATGCCGCGAACCACTCCGCCTGGCTCGGTAGACGCCCGCCCTTCCAGGTGGCGTAGGCGTGGGCGTCCCACCAATCGATCCGCGTCACCGGGTGGTTGGGATCGAGTGGCAAGCCATCCACCGCGGCGCCGCTTCGCGCGGCGGTCAGAGACGATTCCCAGCCGTCGGGAATGTGGTCGTGCTTGATGGCCGGTTGGTCGTGGTGATCATAACCGCAGCGCTTGCTCTCCGGCAGCGCTGCGAGGACGTCGAGAAATTCGGCGTACTCCGCGATTGAAACTTCGTGGGCATCGATCCAGAACCGCTCCAATTTCACCGTCTGGCCGTCGGGCTCCTGGTAAGACCCGCCCGGGATCTCGATCATGGCCGCAAGATCGCGCGCTTGCGGGGGCGGATCGCGATTGGCGAGGAAGAGCCCG
>Ga0310120_10003718_pt1 | contig 10847 bp, 5 predicted proteins | sample CB27_AW_983_MG_FD_203506 | JGI IMG/M metagenome (GOLD analysis project Ga0310120, IMG submission 203506) | Marine microbial communities from Western Arctic Ocean, Canada - CB27_AW_983 | ecosystem: Environmental > Aquatic > Marine > Oceanic | place: Canada: Western Arctic Ocean | collected... | reverse complement strand
TGATCGACGACGATCACCAGCCTGTCCCCGAAAAGCGCCGGCGAACTGCCTTCGCCCAACCCGTTCTCCATCGCCTGGGGATCGGGATCTCTTTTCCAGGCGAGCTTGCCGTTGAAATCGTAGCAATAGAGCCCGAACGAACCGAAGGAGGCGTAGATGTGCTGGCCGTCGGTCACCGGCGAGGCCGAGGCGAACCCGGCCTTGCGGTGATGCCCCTGGTGCGGCATGGCCTCGTGAACGGTCCGGCTCCAGCGCAGTTTGCCGGTGGTCCGATCGATGCACATGATGGCAAACCTCTGCGGTTTCCACTTAAGGATCGCATCGTCATCAAATCCCGTGTTCGGCGTGCCGGCAGGAATGACATCTGGAATGGGCATCTCCTTGTCGAGGGGGATCGCGGTCAACAGAAAAATCCGATCGCCCCAGATGATCGGGGTTCCGTGGCCGCGGCCCTCGATAGGCGTCTTCCACCGCAAGTTTTCGGTCTCGCTCCAGGATACCGGTGGATCGGCGTGCGATGCGACTCCGTTCCAGGTTGGCCCCCTCCACTGCGGCCAGTTTTTCAGAGCTTCCTCCGCGGCGTCGTCCGCCAAGAGCGGTGTGCCAACCAGCATGATCAGCAGAATTCCGATGCTTGCGTTTTTCATTGCGCTCTCTCCCTAACCGGTGAGCAGACTCACCCTCTCTTTTCGAAATATTCTTGGCCGGACCTAACCGGTCCTAGTGGTCCGGTGGGGTTGGGCCAAGGAAAAATTCCCATCCCAGGTTGGGAAAGGCTGTTGGAAAGCGGAGTTTTGGCCTCGATCCGACAACCCGGCAGAACAAAGAGTGGACCGAAGCGTTGACGGGCTGTGATGTTCCACGCTTGGGCACGGCCGGGCCAGACCTACGCTCGCACACCGACGACGCTCGGCAGCTTGTCCTTGTTTGTCGCGTGCTCCTTCGGCTCCGGCCTCAGGAAAAGATTGGCAGGACCGAGCCGTCGCACAGAGGCAGGGGACGGTCGTCGAGGTCGTGGATCCTGCGCTCCGGCGCAATGCCGAGGGCGTGAAAGATGCTCGCGTGCAAGTCCGCAGGAGTGGCGGCCTGGCTGGCGGGGGAGGCGCCGCTGTGGTCGGAGGTGCCGTAGAGCAGCCCCTCGCTCACTCCGGCCCCGGCCAGCGCCACGGTGTAGACTTTGGGATAGTGGTCGCGTCCGCCCGACCCGTTGACCTTGGGTGTGCGCCCGAATTCGGTCAGCAAGACCACGAGAGTGTCATCGATTCGTCCGCTTTCGTGCAGGTCGTCGAGCAGGGCGGACAATCCCTGGTCCAGCGGGGGCAGCATCTGTTTTCTCAGGCGGCTGAATCCGTTGGAGTGGGTGTCAAAGTGGGCACCCTTGCTTCCGTTCAGGTCGCCCGCGGCGGCGTAGACGGTAACGAGAGGCACCCCGGCCCCGGTCAGCCGCCGCGCGGTGAGCAGGCTCTGTCCCAGGATGTGCGGTCCGTAACGTCGTTGTTGCTGCTCGGGCTCAGCATCAACCTTGAAGGCCCGGCGGGTCTCCTCATCAAGCAGCATGTCGAAGACCCGTTGCTGGTAGTGCTCAAGGGGTTCGGTTGGCTGGGCGCTGCCGGAAAGTTTCGTCAGGAGGTTCCTGCGGTCCGCGAGGCGTTCTTCATTCACGCCCTCGATGAAGTCAAAGGAGAGATGACCGGAGACCGGCGACTTTCCGTCATAGGGCTTGCCCTGATCGGGCTTCATGATGACCGGGTCATACTTCATTCCCAGGAACCCTGCGTGCTGACCGTTGGCCCATCCGCCGTCATAGATCGGGTAGGGGAGGGCCACGTTGCCGGGGAGCTTGCTCTCCGGGTCGTGCCGGGCGTGGGCCACCATGGAGCCGATGCTAGGCCAGTCCTTGCGGGTGCGCGCCCAGTTCTTGTCGGGTTTCTGCGGCGCATGCCCGGTCAGGTTCCAGTAGGCGGCGGAACGGTGGGAGGGGGCATCGTGGTGCATGCTGCGGATGAGGGTCATCCGGTGGACCTGCCGGGCCAGCCCGGGCAGGTGCTCGCAAACGTGGTAGCCGGGGATGGTGGTAGGAATGGAGCCGAAAGCGCTCTTGATGTCACTGCCTGCCTCGGGCTTGAGGTCAAAGGTGTCGATGTGGCTCAGCCCGCCCCATGCGAAGATCACGATGCAACTGCGGGCCTTGCCGAAGCTGCGCGGCGCGGCGGCTTCGGCTTCGGCCGAGCGGGCCGGGTTGGAAAGGGCCAGGTAAGTGGGCAGGCCGAGGCCCAGCGCGCCCGCGCGGAGGAGGTCGCGACGGGTTGGAGGAGAACCGGAAACGCGCGGTCTGGAGGATCGAAAGTTGTTCATGGCTCCTTCTCAGCCAGCTGGCCTGTAACTCATCAACTTAGGGAGGAAGAGTCTCATAGTATGGTCTAGCGGATAAGCGGAAAATTCGAAATTAGTCATCTCAACAGGTGGCAATTGGCCTGGGATTGATCCAGAGTGCGGGGGCGATGCTTCCGGAAACGAAACGCCCTGCACCTTCCGCGCTACGGCTCGCCATGGCGGGCGCGGTTACCGTGTTGTGGCTGATAGGCGGATGCGAGAACGAATCCTCGGCCGGAACCGGTGGTGGGGGAGAGCCCGAGAAGGAGGAGCCGGGCCGTGCACCGTTGGTCGATGAAACGATCGACCTGTTTCCGCGTAGGATCGACCGTCCCGACAGGATTGCAGATGGAAGCAGGGTGATCCAGACCCGGGTCACGGATCTCAAGCTGCCCGCGCCCGGCGAGCGCAGTGCGATCGAGCGGGAGGCCGAAAAGCTGTATCCGGGAGAGGACTGGAAGAGCGAGCACTTGAGCAGTCGGACGACGGAACGGCTTGGCTGGTTGACGCACCCGCCGAAGTCGATCGAATTCGTGAAGCTGGTCGCTCCGGGATTCAAGTGCGGCCCCCTCCGTCCGTCCGGGCTGGAAGCGGTCTTCGAGAGCGGGCGGCTCACCGTCTACCGGCCGGCTCGCGGAGCGGCGGACGCGGAGGACGCCGTGAGCGGATTGACGGGTGGAGCGGCACTGGAAGCGGCCCTCGCCACCCTGGGCGCTCTCTTTGAGCCGGAGGGCATGGAACTGGCGATCAAGGCGACGGGCATCGAGTTGTTGATGCCCGACGACGGGGGGCAGCCCTCTCCGAAATTCCGGACGCGGGCCCTGGTGGAGGTCAGCGGTCCCCTCGCGCAATCCCAGGGCCGGGCCCAGCTTCAGGCGGAGTGGCTCTGCACCTGGAGCACGCCCGGCGCTGAGGAGGAGCTGGAGGATGCTCCCTGGTTGCTCGGGCTGGAAGTGGAGCGTTACCAGGAGAGCCACCTGGCGCCCGAGCCGGGCAATGCCCCGACCCTGTTCGTGGACGCTACCGCGGAAGCTATGGGAAAGATCGCGTGTTTCGGTCCCCAGTTTCTCTTCGGAGTCGAATACTGGGCCAAACGGCTGACGCGGACGGTTGATTATTTCCTGACCGGACACCAGGGCCTCGCGGTCGGAGACGTCAACGGCGACGGACTGGAAGACCTCTACCTCTGTGACGGTGGGGGGATGCCCAACCGGCTCTTCCTACAGAATCCGGACGGGACGGTCCGTGATGCCTCCGCTGCGGCCGGAGTGGACTTCTTCGAGAGTTCGCGGAGTGCGCTCCTGCTCGATCTCGACAACGACGGCGACCAGGACCTCGTGGTGGCCACCGTCGCGATCATCGTGTTCGCCGAGAACAATGGCAGGGGGACCTTCACCATGCGAGGCGGGCACCTGGGCGCTTCCTACCCTACCTCGATCTCGGCTGCTGATTACGACAACGATGGTGACCTCGATCTCTACGTCTGCGTCTACGAGGGAGACGCCAGCGGCGCGGGAACCCGCGGGATCGTGGGGCACACCCCGGTTCCATTCAACGATGCCGAGAATGGCGGCCGCAATATCCTCCTCGAAAACCTGGGAGACTTCCGCTTTGCCGATGTGACCGGGCGGACCGGTCTCGAGATGAACAACACGCGATGGAGCCTCGCCGCGTCGTGGGAAGATTACGATCGGGATGGGGATGCGGACCTCTATGTGGCGAATGACTTCGGGCGCAATTGTCTCTATCGAAACGATCGCGGCGCGGACGGGCGCCCGCGCTTCACCGAGGTCGCGGGTCCGGCCGGAGTGGAAGATACCGCGGCCGGCATGTCAGTGGGGTGGGGCGATTACAACCGGGATGGCCGCGCGGATCTGTATGTCGGAAATATGTTCTCCTCGGCCGGAAACCGGATCAGCTACCAGCGGAATTTCGGCCCCGGGCAGAGTGCTTCCGCGGTTTCCGGAATGCAGCGCATGGCCCGCGGCAATTCGCTCTTCGCGGGCAATGCCGACTTCGCCGGCTTTGCCGACATGAGCGAGACGGCAGGGGTGACGATGGGCCGCTGGGCCTGGAGTTCCGCCTTTGCCGATCTGAACAACGATGGCTGGGAAGACATCGTTGTCGCGAACGGCATGATGACGGCAGATCGGGAGGACGACTTGTGAAGCTTCTTCTGGCGGCAGGTCGTGTCGCCCACACCGACCGGCGCAGAGGACCAGGCCCGCATGGGGCCCTACTTCCTTGCGTGGTCGACCATGATGGACCTCATTGCGAAAGGGTACTCCTGGAGCGGGAACGAGCGCAATTGCTGCTACCTGAACGAGGGAGCCGGACGGTTCGCGAACATTTCTCATCTCAGCGGACTGGATGCGCGGGACGACGGCCGCGCTATCGCGGTAATGGATTGGGATCAGGACGGCGACCTCGATCTCTGGTTCCGCAACCGCTCCGCGCCGCGGGTGCGTTTGAAACTGAACCGTCATCGCCCGGATGCGGGCAAGGGCAGTTACGTGGCCGTGCGGCTGCGCGGGACGAAGGCCAACCGCGACGGAGTGGGGGCCGTGGTGGAGGTTGTCCTCGCGGACGGCGGGAAAACGGTATCCGATGGCCGGCGCCTGGTGAAGTCGGTGCGAGCCGGCGATCTCTTCCTCTCCCAGTCGAGCAAGTGGCTTCACTTTGGTCTCGGTGCGGAGGACCGGATTCGAGAGATCGTGGTCCTGTGGCCGGGGGGAAGGAAGGAGTTGTTCGGGGGCGTGAAACGGGGTGGTCGCTATCTCTTGCGGGAGGGGAGCGGAACTGCGAAGAGGCATCCAGCCCGGGAGGGCCCGGAGGTCCTGACGGTCTCTTCGCGCGGGGCCGGGCCGGGCTCTCCTGTGCTCCCCGACCAGACCTCCTCGGGGGCGCGGATCCGGCTGCCTTCACCGATTCCGCTGCCATTTGTGGCGTGGCGTGACCAGACGGGCCAGCCGCGCTCCCTCCTTCCCACTCCGGGTGGTGACCTGCGGCTGCTGGTTCTCTGGTCCAGTTCGTGTCCGCACTGTCGTGCGGAGTTGTCCAACCTGGCGGAGAGCGCTGCGGCCCTGCGCGCCGCGGGGCTCGATGTGCTGGCCCTCTCTACCGACGGCTTCGATGAAAACGGCCAGGTCGCCGATACCTCACGGGTCTACAACGAGATCGATGCGGTGGACTTTCCCTTTGGGTGGGGATTTGTCGACCAGTCGTCCCTGGAGCGGATTCAGCACGTGCAAACGGCGCTCTTTGACCGCGCCGTGCCGCTTTCCGTGCCCTTGACCTTCCTGCTGGATGCGAAAGGCAACGCTCTCGCTCTCTACCGGGGACCGCAGAAGGTGGATCACATTATCGAGGACGCCCGTACGCTCGGAAAGGTTGACCGGGAGGAACGGTTGCACCTCGCGCTCCCCCTGGCGGGCCGGTGGTTCACCAAGCCGCTCGGTCCCGGACAGATCGCGGAATTCATGGCGCGGGAATTCGACACGCGGCATCCGGAGCAGGCGCTCCACTATCTTCAACGGGCGGTGGCGCTGGTCGAGACCGCGGAGGAACGGGTCATCCTGGTGCGGGACCTGAGCAAGCAACACCACTTCCTGGCGCGCCGCTACCGTGAGGAGGAACCTCAGAAGGCAGTCTCTCACTTTGAAGCCGCCCTCGAGAACGCCGCCGAGCCGGTCGTCATCTACAACGATTACGCGAGGATGCTGTGCCAGTATGGCAGACTGGATGAAGCGGAAGTGCTCTTCCGCAAGGCGCTCGCCCTCGATCCGGAACTCGCCGTCGGCAGAGAAGGACTCGAGCTCGTCGAAAGACTCAGAGCGGAGCAGGAGAAGCGCTAGAAGCCGCCGTGCAAATTCTCGCGGAGGTTCGGGCGTAAAGTGCGATCATCGCCGGGGAATCCGGTTCATTCCCGGGCGAAGCCACCTTTCCGCTCGTCAGGCCGGGACGCTCGATTCAGGGTCCCGGCGATGAAGGGTGGCCATCGTGTGCCCGTTGCAGCCGCTGAATTGGCCGCAGCGGCCCTGGTGTGTGGCGTTCTTTCCGCCGGGGAAGCGCAGCCCGGGCCCTTTCATGAGGTGTGGGAGGAAGAGGTTCCGGTCATGGGGCATCTCGCGGTCGCGATGGACGGCACAGTGCTGGTGTTCAAGGAGGAGCGGACGCGCAAGCGGGTGGAAGTGAAGCGCAGCGAGGACGGTGGTCGGACCTGGAGCGAGCCCATCGTGGTGGGGGAGCGGGTCCGGATCGGGGCCGACATGTCCGACGACGGGCGCTACCAGGGAGAGCACGTCGGGTGGAGCGAACTGGGGAATGTGTGCGTGGACGAAACCACCGGCGATATCATGGCTTTTGCGATGGGGTTGGCGCCAAGCCGGACCCTCTACCGGAGCAGGGACCACGGGAAGACCTGGCAGGCCGGGAAGACCCTGATCAAACCTGACCGGAATGGCTGGCTGGCCACCACTTATTGCTGTGATCCCGGAATCACCCTCCGCCATGGAAAGAAGAAGGGGCGGCTCCTCATGCCGTCCCAGGTCTTTGTCGGGTCCGTGAACGAGGATGGAAGCCGGACCTACCTGAACAAGGGACAGGGGCGCAAGTACTTCGCCAAGCGCTACAGCAATGCACTACACAGCGACGATGGCGGCAGGACCTGGACCCCGAGTACCCCGTTCCCGATGCTGGGAGGTTCGGAACCGGGCCTGCTCGAATTGAAGGATGGCAGGATCTACTACAATTCCCGGACGCACGTTCGACCGGGTAACAAGCTGGTGGGCAAAAGTCTCGACGGCGGGGAAAGCTGGGTGGAGGGACGGGAGGACGATGAACTCTTTGATGGTCCCCCCGATGTCTACGGGTGCAAGGGAGCCCTTGCGCGGCTCACCCACGAGGGTCGCGACATCCTGCTCTTCAGTTCACCGGGACGAAAGGACAGGCGGGACGATATCACGGTGCGGGTGAGCTTCGACGGGGGGGAAAGCTGGCCCGTCCAGCGTCTGGTCAGGGAAGGGCCGGGCAATTACACTTGGCTGGCGGTGGGCCGGGAGGGAACGCCCAGTGAGGGCTTCATCTACCTGCTCTCCAACAAGGACTGGATGGCCCGCTTCAACCTGGCCTGGGTGATGGAGGACCGGGAGGAGCAATAGCGCCAGGACCCCCTGAATTTCATTGGGCCCGGGCCCTCGCAGGCGGGGTCGAGGGCGGTCTCTGGCCCCGTGGGGGGGCAGCAGCGGGGCGGTCTGCAGATAAGGGGCGAACCCCTGTTTTTCAGGGTGTTTGGGGATTGATTGGCCCCGAAAGACGGGACGGTTGACCGCTCTCCTGAAAATCCGGCCCGCGCAGTCCGGTTGGGAACTGTAGATACGAAAAATTCTATCATGACGGCAAAAAAACTATTCAACCGATCCTGCGCTATCCTCATCGGAAGCGCTTCCCTGGCAACTGGCCAAATCGACCCCAATGTCATCGAGGTTATCCCGGGTATCCCGATTAAGAAGAACAATTTTGATTACGGAGATGCCCCGGATCCCAGTTATCCGACCCTGCATATCAACGACGGGGCCCGCCACTTTGTCTTGGCCCATCTGGATGGGTTTGTCCTGAAACTCGGACCCAACATTGACACCGAACTCGACGGCCAGCCCACTGCCCTTGCCTCGGGGGACGATGCCCTTGGCCCGCATGACGACGAAGACGGGGTCATCTTCCTGGGTCCGCTGCAACCGGGCCTGGATGCCGAGATTGAAGTGGAAGCCTCGGGCGATGGCCGGCTCGATGCCTGGGCTGACTTTAACCTGAATGGGAGCTGGATGGATCCCCTCGAGCAGATCTTTGTCAGTAAGTCCCTGGCACCGGGGATCAACTTCTTGAACTTTGCGGTCCCGGCCGCAGCGATCCCGGGAAAGACCTTTATTCGCTTCCGTTTCAGCTCTGATGGAGGGCTTGCACCGGTGGGCACGGCCCAGGACGGGGAAGTTGAGGATTACATCGTCAAGATTGAAGAAGGTCCCCCGCCGAATGATGAAACCGACTGGGGAGATGCCCCGCACAACTATCCGGTTCTCGCCGCGGACAACGGAGCCCACCATTTCCTTACCAATGGACTCATGCTCGGAACCGCGGTCGATTCGGAGGGGAACGGACAGCCCAGTGCCAATGCCATGAGGGATGACGTTGATTCCGCGATTGATGACGAGGACGGCATTACCTTTACCTCCTCGATCTCTCCCGGTGCCAACGCCACCATCGAGGCCGTTTCCACCATGCCCGGACGCCTTGATGTCTGGATCGACTTCAACCAGGACGGCGACTGGAACGATCTCGACGAGCAGGTCTTGACCGGTGCGCCGCTCGTGGGTGGTCCCAACAACCTCAATTTCCTTGTCCCCAACTCGGCCTCCACAGGGGGAACCTTCGCGCGCTTCCGCCTCAGTTCGGGGGGCGCCCTCAGTCCCGAGGGCGGGGCCTCCGACGGCGAGGTGGAGGATTACGAGATTGGCATCGAACAGGGTCCTCCCAATGACGAACTCGACTGGGGGGATGCTCCCGACAAGCCCTATCCCACCCTGGCGGTGAACCACGGAGCGGTCCACCTCATTGACTACGGCGTCTATCTTGGGTCCAGGGTTGATCCGGAAGCAGATGGGCAACCGGACCCGCTGGCCCTCGGGGATGACAATGACGGCATTGACGACGATGACGGAGTGTTCTTTTCCTCCATGCAGCAGGGCAACACGGCCCACATCGCCATCCTGGCCTCCACCAAGGGCTATATCAACGCCTGGATCGACTTCGATCTGAGTGGAAGCTGGCATGTGGGAGAGCAGATCATCCTGAACTCTGTCGTGGTGGCTGGACCCAACCTCTTCAGCTTCGCGGTGCCCTCGTCCGCAGTGGTGGGGCAAACCGCCGCTCGCATCCGGTTCAACACCACAGGAGGCCTCGGACCGACCGGATACGCCCCGGACGGGGAGGTGGAGGACTATCTTGTTAGAATCAGGAAGGGGAATGGCGGCGATGTTGACTGGGGCGATGCCCGGGATCCGAGCTTCCCGACCCTGGCCGCCAGCAGCGGAGCCTCCCACCGGATCGATGATCTCTTCCTCGGCCAATTGGTGGATCCCGAGCCAGACGGCCAGCCCAGTGCCTGGGCCCTGGGTGACGACAGCGACGGCAGTGATGACGAGGATGGGATCATCTTCCTGACCCCCATCATCTCCGGATCGATCGCTCATGTCAGGGTTCTGCCCACCATGACCGGGATCCTCGACGCCTGGATCGATTTCGATGGGGATGGCACCTGGATGCAGCCCAACAACCGCATCTTCAACAACCAGACGGTGCACCCCGGCCAGGTCCTGGCCTTCAAGGTCCCGAAGGTGAAAAAGCCCCTCAAGGCGACCGGGCGCTTCCGTCTGAGCCATGGTGGATCGGACTACAAGGGCCACGAGATCGGGGGCGAGGTGGAGGACTACCTCCTCAGGATCTGCAAGCTCATCAAATGGGAGTTGAATCCGGACCTCCTGCATGACCAGATCGAGGTGACTTGGACCGGCGAGAGGGGAATGACCTACGACGTGCAGTCCAGCATGACCCCGCAGGAGTGGATCCTAGAGAACCTCGGCGAGGAGGAAGTTTCCCGCGCGGATGATCTCTTCCCCACCGGCCTGGCTTGGGCGTCGGAGTTGGGAGGCCATGATCACGAACCGCATTTCGTGCCTCATTTCCCCGACTGGGGCGGAAGTGAGTCAACCGGAATCGCCGATGACATAGGCGGCCTTCCCGGACCCGAAGATCGGGATGCCCTGGCCGGCGCGAACCGGGTGCTCAGGTTCGTGAACAAGACCGGGCGGGACGCCAATGACCTGCACGTCGAATTCAGGCAAGGAGTCACCCCTGTGCTGGTCAAGAACAGCTACGGTGCATTTTCCAACCAAAGCGGCGGTGGATCCGGTAGGATCGATTTCGACGGCGGAACCGTGAACGCCGGTGCTGCCACCTCCATCCGCTTCAGCTCCACGTCCAATCAGATCACGGTGAAGAGCTGGTGGTGGACATTGGATGGTAGGAGGATCGGTCGGATCCAATCGAGCCGCGACCTTCAGGTTCAGCACACCCGTCAGATCCCGATCGATCGCTCGAAAAAGGTGGTCCTCTTCAGAGTGATTGCCGCCCCGGAATAGGAAATCCCCGAAACCATCACCCTGCCAGCGGAAGCCCGGTCCTGATCAGGACCGGGCTTCCTGCACTTGCAGGTTCCGTCTTCCCGGGTTCCTTACTCCGGCTGCTTCGGCGGGGACTTTTCAGCATCCCGGGGCCACAGGGAGGCGAGGGTGTCCTTGATGATCTTCTCGGTGCCGACCGCGGGGGGACCAAGGTGTTCGGTGTAGACCTGGCCTCCCCAGTTGGGAAGGCGGGCGGCCTCGTAGCCGCCCCTGGCCCCCAGCGCGAGGGCGTGGTCC
>Ga0310120_10003716_pt1 | contig 10850 bp, 3 predicted proteins | sample CB27_AW_983_MG_FD_203506 | JGI IMG/M metagenome (GOLD analysis project Ga0310120, IMG submission 203506) | Marine microbial communities from Western Arctic Ocean, Canada - CB27_AW_983 | ecosystem: Environmental > Aquatic > Marine > Oceanic | place: Canada: Western Arctic Ocean | collected... | reverse complement strand
CCGCGCAGCCAGCCGTCGACATCGATCACCTCGTCGAGCCCGTCTTCGAAGGCGGCCCCCGATTTCCCGAAGTGCTGGTTGTAGCGCACGATCGGCTCGAAGTTGTCTTCGTTCCGGTTGTTCTTCATCAGGAAAAACCAGCGGTAGCGCTCCTCGTCCGGCCCGCGGTCTGCGACATCCTGCCCGAGGACGGTGTCCGGCTGGGGAAGCTTGAAGCCGTTTCCGTCGGCGCTGTTGGCGTAGTAGATGAGTTCGTACTCGTAGAGATAACCGTCGGCCCCGTTGTCGTACTGGGAATCGAGAAAGACGTCGTTGTAGCGCGCCATCTGGAGAATGCAGGGGCCGGTGTGCCGGCTCCGCGGGGCCATCACGTAGAGAAGGTCGGTGTAGCGGCTCGGGGAGCCTCCCGAGTTCGAGATCGCGAGGTCGAACATCAGTTCGGTGGGCGCCTCGTTGGGACTTCCGGAGCGATCCACCCCGACCGTGCGGTGCACGCCGCGGTAGCGCCGCTCGGCATTGAACCGGACATTGAAGCCGAGATAGACGTCGGTCGAGCGCGCCCGCTGGCCGCCCTTGATGTGCACCCCGACGTCGTAGTAGATCTCCTCCTCGCGGTCGATGACGGTGGCGCCCAGGCGGCCGTTGCTCATCGCGTTGATGGGCGTGTGCATGTAATTCGTATCCGCGGTGGTCATGACGATGCGGAAGTTGTGGATCCCGGTGCGCGAGGCCTGGCCGTCCTGCACCTTGTAGAGGGCGCGCGATTCGCGCCCGCCGGGCGGAAAATTCGCCACCGCCCCGTTTCCGTCGGTGGCCCGGACGTAGAATTGCACGATCGCGGAGGCGGACTTGCCCGGGATGGAGGCCTGGTAGTTGCCGCCCCCGGAGGGGGTCATGCCAACCCGCTGGAAGGTGCCCCCGTTCACGGAATAGTAGAGGTTCATGGTCGCCACCCCGTTCGGATCGGAGGCGCGGGTGGTCACCGTGACGGCCTGGTTCACCCGTGGGACCGCCGGGGAGTGCAGGAAGTGCGTGAAGGTCGGCCCGATATTGGATTCGGCTTGCGAGTTCGGAGCGGAGGGAGTGCCGACGTGCTGCGGACGATCGATCGGGGTGTTCTCCGCCACCCGGTTGAAATAGAGGCGGGTGTGCATCTGGTTCGAACCGGTGAGCCACTTGGCGCGGAAGGAAACCTCGTAGACCTGCGAGCTGCTCACGTTGCGCCCGCTGAGAAGGGTCGTCTCGAGGTGGTTGTGCATGTGCTCGGTGGCGCCCTCGGCTACGATGTGCAGCACCTTGTTGCCGGGATTGTCGGGGTCGGTGATCACGCTGCTGTGCCGGTGGTTGCCCACCAGGCGCCAGCTGGTGGAACCCGATTCGAAGCTGGTGTTGGAGAGGAACTGCCTGGCGGCGCCACTCGGCGCCTCCACCACGCTGATGTCGTCGAGGAGGATCTCGCCCGCATCGAGCATCCCCATCACGAAGTCCCGCCACGCGCTGTCGGGTCCGCCGTTCGCGGTCCCGCGGGCGCGGTAGGAGTAGGTCTTCCACGAGGCCTGGTGGGTTTCGTCGCTGGCGGCCCAGGCTTCCGGCACGTTGTTGTCGGCATGGAGGTCGCGCAGTTCGAGGCTCGACCCGCCGCCATCCGCAAAATCCGGCCAGCGCTTTCCTTCATCGAAGTAGCGCAGCTCGTCGACCGGGTTCCGGTCCGGGGCGCGCAGGGAGAGCCGCTCGCCGCCCCGCGACAAGTTTCCGCCGTACTCCCCGAGGAGCCGTGCCCCGGGATAGGCCGCGGTAAACTCCGCGGCGCTGGCCGCCACGCAGGCGTGCTCGCCCGGGGCGAGCGTCATGCCCGCCGGAAAGGTGAAGGAGATGCCGTCATCGAACTGCCATCCGCCCAGGTCGACCGGGCTGGCGCTGCGATTGGCGATCTCGACCCACTTGTTGCCGGAGGAGCGAAACGGCTGGGCGGGCACACCGGGGACCTCGATGGTGCGGGCCTCCAGTTTCATTCCAAACACGATATCGCTGCTGTTAGTCGCGGACTGGTGCACTTCCACCGAGAGCCGGTTGAGGCCGGCGACCAGCGCGCCCAGGGCCGGGTCGAGATCGAGGGTTTGCAGGCCGGCGTCCCCGACGCTCATCAAGGAGGTCGTCTCGGGGCCGATCGTGCCGCCGGGCATGTTGATCCGCCTCGCCTCGGTTCCGTTCAGGTAGAAGACCGCCCCGTCGTCGATCTCGTGAACCAGCTGCAGGCTGTCGAGATCGGCCAGTTGCTGAGCGGTCAGGTTGAAATCGCGCTCGAAGTAGTAGGTGACGATGTAGGGAGAATTGGTGAGCGGTTCCGCGAGAGTGGTGTTGAGGGGCTGACTCAGCGTGGCGTTCTCCCAGCCGATGGGGCCGAGGCCCGATTTCCAGTTGCCGCCCACGCTGTGCGCGGTGGCGGCCCAGCCCTGCGGCAGGTTCTCGTCGCCATCGTTGTAGCGCCAGTCCACGTTGAATCCGAACAGTTCCTGGTTGCTGAAGGTGGAGGGAGTCCCCGAGCTCGCCGTGAGCGGTGGGGGATTGTAATGAATCTCGCTGATGACGATCTCGTCGCGGAAGGTGAAGGTGTTGGCGGCTCCCGGGGTCGCGGCATTGGGATACAGCCAGGCGCCGTTTCTCGATGCCGCCCGTCCCCGCAGGCGCCCGGTGACGCGCTGGGCGTCGAGGACCTTCGTGCCGGTCACGGGAAACAGGTACACATTCTCGGTATCTGCGGGGCGGAATCCCAGTTCCTGCTCGGTGAGGACGAGCAGGTCGCCGCCACCCAGGGTCTGCGCCGGCAGGGAATACGATCGCAGGGGATCCGCCTCCACCGAGAGGACGACCCCTCCGAGTTCCACCGGTGCCGCGCTGGTGTTCACCAGTTCGACCCAGAAATCGGTCACGCCGAAGGCCGGAATCTCGTTGAGGCGCAGCGCCGTGACATCCCCGGACCCGGACTCGGTAAGGCGGGCATCGAGTTCGAGCCCGAAAACAATATCCCCGCTGGTGGTCGACTCTTGATGCACTTCGACCGAGATCCGGTTGGGGCCCGCCACCGCGGTTCCGGCGGGCAGGGAAATGTCCGGCGACCACGCGGCCTCGGCGCCGGCGGTGGCGACGGTCGAGGGGCCGATCGCGCCACCGGGCATGTTGGCCCGGAAAATCTCCGCGCCGTTCAGGTAGAACACGGCGCCGTCATCCAGGAGGTGCCGCAGTTCCAGGGTCTGCAAAGTGGCCACCTGTCCCGCCGTGAGGTTGAACTCGGTTTCGAAATAGTAGGTGACCACATACGGATTGTTGTCTCCCGGCCATCTCAGGTTGGTTCCGATCGGCTCCGTCAGGGTGGGTTCGTAGGCGAGGGGCCCGGGACCGGATTCCCAGCCGCCGGCGCCCGAGGCGTGCGCGACGGTCGCCCAGTTCGAGGGGGCTGCCAGGCCGGACTGGTGAAAACGCCAGTTGGCGGATTTCGTCAGCAAGTTCACGCGGATCTCTCCGGGGGGAGGTCCATCCGCATCCGGGAAATTCACGGCCCCCGGCGTCCCGCCCACTTCTTCGGAGCCGGTCCAGTGTTCCGGGGGCGAGTTGGCGGTGTAGCGATCGAGCTTGGCGAGGGTCGCTCCCGAGCCGTCCGCGGCGATCGACCAACGTCCGCCGTCGCCGTAGTCGAGGAGGTCCATCACGCGGTCCGAATGATTGACGAGCGTGATGACCTCGCCCCCGTTGTCGAAGCTCCCGGTGAAGGGGCCGAGTTGGCCCGAGATCGGTGACTTCGCGATGACAAGGTAGTCGCCGGGATCGATGACGGTTCCGGCCGGGAAGGTGAAATCGATTCCTCCCGCCAGGCGCCAGCCGGAGAGATCGACCTTGATGCCCATCTGGTTGAAGAGTTCAACCCACTCGCCGTCCTCGGCAGGACCCACCGGGTTGTATTGGAGCTCGTTGAAGACGACCACGCAGTCGGGTCTGGGGGCCGGCAGGGCGGTGGTCGGCCAGAGGCACGCAAAACTCACCGCAAGACAAAAATACTGATAAGAACGGAACATAGGCAAAAAAAAATTAATGTTTGGGGGGGTCCCAAATCAGTTTGGAATCGAGAACAAGTCTCGGCCAGCCGCCCGTGGAGTCAAGTCGTTCGTGACAATCACCTTACATGAACCACGACCCGCCCGATGAGGGGATGCGTCGCGCCTTCCGGGCGTTGAAATTCTGAACTGGACCGCCCTGTAATACCCTTCAACAATCAATGCGATTCGATAGTCCATGAAGGGACGTGTAGCTGCTGCCTTATTTTTGCTGAGCGCCGGCCTGCCGGCCGATGCCGAGGTGCGCTATAACCGCGACGTCCTGCCGATCCTGGCCGGCAAGTGTTTTGCCTGTCACGGGACCGACCAGGCCAAGCGCAAGGCGAAGTTGCGCCTGGATGTGCCGGAGGTGGCATTTGCGGAGCGCGACGGGGTGCGCGCCATCGTGCCGGGCGATCTCGAGGAGAGCGCCCTGATCGGGAGGATCTTTTCCACCGACGAGGACGAGGTGATGCCGCCCGCCGACGAGGAGAAACCGCTCACCGTGAAGGAGCAGGCCGTCCTGAAGCAGTGGATCGCGGAGGGAGCGAAGTTCGAGAAGCACTGGGCCTTCCTGGAGCCGAAGAAAAGCGCGGTGCCCGAATCCGGCTGGGGCCTCAATGCCGTCGACCGCTTCATCCGGGCGCGCATGGAGGGCGTCGGGCTCTCGCCCCAGGTGCCCGCCTCGAAGGAAGATCTGATCCGTCGCGTGAGCCTCGACCTGACCGGACTGCCGCCCGCCGTCGAGGAAGTCGAAGCCTTCCTGGCGGACGGTTCGCAAGGGGCCTACGAGAAGGTGGTCGATCGCCTCCTCGCCTCGCCCCGCTTCGGGGAGCGCTGGACGGTCTGGTGGCTTGATGGCGCGCACTATGGTGACAGCCACGGTTACGACAACGACCTGGAGAACAGTCAGTGGCCGTGGCGGAACTGGGTCATCGAGTCCTTCAACGCGAACAAGCCCTTCGACCAATTCACGATCGAGCAGTTGGCCGGGGATCTCCTGCCGGAGCCCGGCGAAGACCAGGTGCTGGCCACCGGCTTCAACCGAAATCACCGCATCCAGACCGAGGGCGGCGCGATCGACGAAGAGTGGCGAACCGAGTACGTCATCGATCGCGTCGAGACGATGGGCGCGGTCTGGATGGGGCTCACTCTCACTTGTGCGCGCTGCCACGATCACAAGTACGACCCCGTCAGCCAGAAGGAGTTCTACCAGATCTTCGCGCTCTTCAACACCCTGGATGAGAAGGGATTCATCAACAACCTGCGGGGAGCGGCCGAACCGAGAATCCGCTATCGCGCCCGGGAATTCGATGAGAAGGTCAAGGAGATCGAGAAGCGCGTCGAGGACAAGAAGGCCCGCGAGAAGGAGATCGGCGGCCTCGAGTCCGATCATCCGACCGTGATGGTGATGAAGGAGATGGAGCAGCCCCGCAAGGCCTTCGTGCTCGATCGAGGACAGTACGATGCGCCCGGCGAGGAGGTGAAGCCGGGCCTTCTGGGCTCGATCGGCCCGCCGGTGGAAAGCGATTCGGTCACCCGCCTGGATCTCGCGCGTTGGCTGGTGAGCGGGCATCATCCGCTCACGGCGCGCGTGGTGGTGAACCGCCTCTGGGAGCAGATCTTCGGAGTCGGGATCGTGAAAAGTTCGGAAAACCTCGGGGTGCAGGCCGACTGGCCGAGCCATCCCGAGTTGCTCGACTGGCTGGCGGTGGATTTCGCGGAATCGGGGTGGGATCTGAAGCGCTTGCTGAAGCAGATCGTGATGAGCGCGACCTACCGGCAGAGCGATGTGGTGGATGTCACGCGCCTACAGCGCGATCCCGGGAACAGGTACCTGAGCCGCGGTCCGCGGGTGCGATTGCCGGCCGAGATGGTGCGCGACCAGGCCCTCTTCGTCTCGGGGCTCCTGCTCGAGAGACTCGGCGGCCCCAGCTGGTGGGTCTATCAACCGGCCGGTCTCTGGCTGGAAGTCGAGAAGCGCGGGACATTCGTGCAGGATCACGGGGAGAAACTTTATCGGCGCAGTCTCTATTCGAGGATACGAAAGACGGTCGCTCCGCCCAGCATGTTGCTCTTCGACATGCCGAGCCGCGAGATGTGTACCGTGAAGCGGGCGCAGACCAACACGCCGCTGCAGGCCCTGGCCCTCATGAACGAGGTGACCTACGTGGAAGCGGCGAAGAAGTTTGCGGAGCGCATGATGACGAAGGGAGGAACCCCCGTGGAGAGAATCGCGTGGGGATTTCGGTGCGCGGCCTCACGGGTGGCCAATCCAGAGGAGCTTGCCGTGCTGGTGGGCGGCTACGAGCGGAGGTTGGCACGCTACCGCGACGATCCCAAGGGCGCCGAGAATCTCCTCAACCAGGGCGAATCAAAGGTGGGTGCTCACTTCGACAAGGCGGAGCTGGCGGCCCTCACCACAGTGGCGAATGTCATCCTGAATCTCGACGAACTCATCAACAAATGACCAGGCAGGAAGAGCGAAACATCCTGGGGGTGCAGGACGGCATGAATCGCCGCATCTTTCTGCGGACCTCGGCCCACGGCTTCGGGGCGACCGCCCTGGCGTCCCTCCTTTGCAGAGAATCCTCCGCTGCGGCGGCCCTCTTCGATCAGCCCCACTATCTCCCCAAGGCCAAGCGCGCCATCTTCCTCTTTCAGTCCGGGGGGCCATCCCAGATGGACCTCTTCGATCCGAAGCCGGAGCTGGAAAAGGAGCGTGGCAAGGAATTGCCCGCCTCGGTGCGCGGGAAGCAGCGCATCACCACCATGACCTCGGGGCAGAAGACGCTTCCGGTGGCGCCGACCAAGTTCAAGTTCGCGCCGCGCGGCGAGAGTGGAATCGAACTCAGCGAACTGCTGCCCAGGCTGAGCGAGGTGGCCGACGATGTGTGCCTGATCCGCACCATGCACACCGAGGCGATCAATCACGACCCCGCCATCACCTTTTTCCAGACCGGATTCCAGCTTGCGGGGCGCCCCAGCATCGGGTCGTGGATGTCCTACGGCTTGGGTGCCATGAACCGGAACCTGCCCGCCTACGTGGTTCTCACCTCGAGGTCCACCTCCGGCGGAGCCCAGCCTCTCTACAGCCGCCTTTGGAGCTCCGGGTTTCTGCCCACCGAGCACTCCGGGGTGAAATTGCGCAACACGGGGGATCCCGTTTACTTCCTCGCGAACCCGCCCGGCATCGACGGCGCGATGAGGAGGGACATCCTCGACGACGTGGCGAAGTTGAACCGGCAGCAGCATGCCGTGGTGGGGGATCCGGAGATCGAGTCGAGAATCGCGCAGTACGAAATGGCGTTCCGGATGCAGGCCAGCGTGCCGGATCTCGCCGATATCTCCGGGGAACCCGAGAGCGTGCTCAATCTTTACGGGCCGGAGGTCAAGAAGCCGGGCACCTACGCAAGGAATTGCCTGCTGGCCCGGCGGTTGGCGGAACGGGACGTGCGCTTTATCCAGGTCTTCCACATGGGCTGGGACCAACACGATAGTCTCTCCACGGCTCTTCCCAGGCAGTGCCGGGACACCGATCACCCCACCGCCGGCCTGATCCGCGATCTCAAGCAACGAGGGATGCTGGACGACACCCTCATCATCTGGGGCGGGGAATTCGGACGCACCATCTATGCCCAGAAACCCGGCGACAAGGCAGGGCGCGACCACCACCCGCGTTGCTTCACAACCTGGCTGGCCGGAGCCGGGGTGAAGGCCGGACACATCCACGGCGCCACCGATGACTACTGCTACAACATCGTGAAGGATCCCGTGCACGTGCACGACCTCAATGCCACCATTCTGCACCTCATGGGCGTCGACCACGAAAAACTCACCTACAAATTCCAGGGCCGCGACTATCGGCTCACCGATGTGCACGGCAAGGTCGTGAAAGGAGTGCTGGCTTGATTCGGTGCATCTGCCTGTGCCTGACACAAACACCATGAGCTCCCCGTTTCAGAATCTCGGGGCCGGAATCGCTGCAATTCTCATCGCCGCGTTTCCGGCCGCAGGCACGATCGTGCGCTTTGAAAACGTGAACCTGCCGCTCGCCAGGGAACTGGAGGGCTTGCAAGCGGTCCCCGGCTACGGCGACCACGTGACGGATCCCGGCACGGGAGGATTCGCGAACTCGTTTGCGAAGGGCAAGGGGTGGACGCCGAAGATTGCGCTCGATTTCAGTGCCGGGAACGACATCAAGACGGTAAACTCTTGGCGCGACGGCTGGGACGGGGGAAGTGGCGCCAACTACCTCCTGGATGGGGATGCGGGGGAACCATACTATTACTGGTACACCTTCACCCCGAAAGGGGGCGCCGGGGTGCTTGTGAATTCCCTTGATCTGAATGGGGTGGGCACGCACCCAAACCGAATCGATTGGACGATCTTTGCCGGTTCCAAGACCGGCAAGGTCTTGGCCCGTGGCTCGACCGGAAGCTTTTCGAGCGATAAGACAAAGGTTGAGTTGGGAATGCGCGAGCCGCACTACGGAGTCACGATTCTCGAGCTGGTCCACACCGGGACGCGGATCGCCCTGGCGGTGGACGACTTGAATTTCGACCAGGTGCGGCCCGACCCGGCCGCGGCCGATGCCGGCGATGCCCTGGTGGTGGTGGGGACCCGCAAGCAACTCCTCGTAGACGATTACGTTATCGCGAGTTCGAGTAAGGTCCGCAGGGAACTCGGGAAGGTCACCAAGTTGAACGGCGCCAAACCCGTCCTCACCGCCAGATTCTACGGAACAGTTTTGTACGATCAGGGAAAATTCAAGCTCTGGTACCTGGGCTATCCCTACGGATACGCCGAGTCGAACGATGGCGTGCACTTCCGCGAGGTCGCGAAGCTCACCGGCCTGAACAACCAGTCTCCGGCCGAAGGAGGGACCTTCTTCATCGACCCACACGAGACCGACCCGGCGCATCGCTACAAGGCCTGCTTTGCCCACCGGACCATGCGCGCCGCCCTCGCGCACTCGGCCGACGGAATTCACTGGAAGGAATACAACAACGGAAACCCGGTGACCCACCGCGCCGCCGATACGGTCAATTACATGACCTGGGACGAAGATGCAAAGGTGTATCGCCTCTTCACGCGGACGGATTACCAGAGCCACCTCGGTGCGAAGATGGAAGTCCGCGGCACGCGCAGCATGATCAACCCGGACATCAAGGCCGATCCCACCGCCTGGAAGCTGGTGCGGAGGTGGAGATTCGACCGCGACGACCCCGAGGAGTGGAAGCGTCGACAGATCTACGGCTTGAGCGACTGGATTTACCACGGGGTGCATTTCGCGCTGATGATGGTCTTCGAATGGCCCGATGACCACAGCGAGGGACCGACCGACTACCGGAAACGCCACAAGCGCGACGTGCTCGAATTTTACATTGCGACCAGCCGCGATGGGGACAGCTGGGACCTGCGGTGGGTCTATGCCGGCCGGCCCATGATCCCGCGGGGTCCGGAGGGCGCCTGGGACAAGGATATGCTGGCCCCGGCCTCCGAGGTGGTCACCCACAACGACAAGCACTGGCTTTACTACGACGGTTACAACGAGCGGCACAGTGTCTTCGGTCAGGGCAACGAAGGGGCGGAGTACGGGATCGGAGTGGCGACCTTACGGCTCGATGGATTCGTGGCCTTGGTGGCAGGGGACGAGCCGGCCACGGTGGTGACGCAGCCATTCACCCTCGAAGGGGAGGATCTCCAAATCAACGTGCAGGGCGACGAGTTTCTGGTCGAAGTCCTCGACCGCAAAGGCCATCCCATATCCGGCTTTGCAGCCGCCGACGCGACAAGATACGAAAAAGTCGACGAGCTTCGGCTGAAACCCGCGTGGAAGGGGGGAGCCCGAATCGCGAATCTGAAAGGCCAGGCAATCCGGTTGCGATTCCAATTCAAGAACGCCCGGCTCTATTCGTTCAAGGTCGAGTAGCAGGGTGGCCTTGAGTTCGGGCGCCGCTGCCCAATTTTCTTGTGAAGAACCTCGATTCGATGAAGGGTGGGGTCTGTGAACGACACCCTGCTATCATGATGAGACGCACGAATCACACCAGGCTGACGTTATTTATTCTATTGGCCGGATCCCTGCTCGGCCCGGCGCTCTTCTCTCCCCGTGGTGGCGGGGTCCGGGCGCAGGCAGTTGGGAAGGTGGTGCACTCTTCGGAGGTGAAAGGCACCGCGATCGGTACTCGCCGGGAGCTCTTTGTCGAGGACACCCTCATCGAGGCGATCACCGGCGAGGCACGGCAGGTCCTCCATCACCCCACGCCGCGCGAAGTGGTGTTGGTGAATGACATGCCCTGGGAGGGAAATGGGTTGAACTACATGACGGTGTTTCACGACGGCGAGAACTACCGGATGTACTACCGGGGCGCGAATTACGACGTCCTCCATCAGTTCCGGCCCCTCACCCAGGAAGTGACCTGTGTCGCGCTCAGCAAGGACGGCATTCACTGGGAGCGCCCCAAGCTGGGGCTGATCGAATTCCAGGGATCCAAGGAGAACAACATTGTGATGATCAGGCCGCTGGGGCACGGCCAGCATCCCAAGTTCAGCGATGCCTCCCATCACTTCGCTCCTTTCGTGGATACCAATCCCGATGCCCCCAAATCGGAACGCTTCAAGGGAGTCGGCGGTGGTCCCGGGATTCTCGGCTGGGTCTCGAAGGACGGGTTCGCTTGGAACCGGGTGAGGCCGGACCCCATTATCACCCGGACCCTGGGCGATTCCCTGAACACCTGCCTCTGGGACCCCGTTCGC
>Ga0310120_10003713_pt1 | contig 10859 bp, 6 predicted proteins | sample CB27_AW_983_MG_FD_203506 | JGI IMG/M metagenome (GOLD analysis project Ga0310120, IMG submission 203506) | Marine microbial communities from Western Arctic Ocean, Canada - CB27_AW_983 | ecosystem: Environmental > Aquatic > Marine > Oceanic | place: Canada: Western Arctic Ocean | collected... | reverse complement strand
CGGCCCGTCGGATTCGCCCTCCCCTGAAGAGCTAGAGGCGCTTCGACTGCGTGCGGCGACTGCTCTGGAACAGGGGCTCGGTTTTGTGGATCGTCATGGAGGAGAACTGGCCCGGCTCAGGGTTCGGGGCGTACTCGGGGCAGAGCCTTTGGACGAATGCACCCGGCGAATTTCGGAAGCCCAGAACCCGGACGGCTCGTTCCCGCCCCTGGGGCTGGGCGAGGCGGGGGCACCGGGTCTGACCGAGGCCCACGCGGGCCAGTTGGACTCCCATTGTCTGGGTACTTTGGAAGCGCTGATCGCCCTCTCGGATCTGGGTATGCACCACCACCCCTGTGTCGAGGGCGCCGCGGTCTTTATGCACTCGATTCAATTGGAGGACGGTTCCTGGGGGAACCCGGAGGTCGGTGGGGAAAGTCGCATTTTTGTGACGGGCATGGTGGCGGGTTTGCTTGGCCGAACCCGGGTGGTGCGTCCGGAAGTCCTCGATGCGGCGGGGGAGTTCCTGGCCGGACTCTTCACTCCCGAGCGAATTTCGGGTCGCAACTGGGAAGCGCTGACTGCTTTCGGCGTCTTCTTCACCAACGTGGGCCATGACGAGGCCGACACCGCGCTGCAATGGATCGGACGCGAACTGGAACGCGGCTTTCGCATGCGGATCTACGAGGCGGGCCTCACGCTTCGCACCCTGCTCCATTGTCAAACTCTGGTGATTCCGGGCGCAGGCCTCGCCCCCTTTGATCTGCTGACCGATCTCTTGAGTGAGCAGGGCGCCGATGGGGGATTCGCCGAACTGACTGCGGGATCCGACTTGACCCGGGTGGAACCGACTCTCGATGCCATTCTGGGGACTCTTCGACTCTGCGATAGCCTCTGAGTTTCAGGTTACGCGGCATTGCGTTGAGCCTGGAAAGCGAGACTTTTAGCTCTTCTTGGCCCGATCTCTGGAGTCCGCTCGACATGATGAACCTCGCCCTGATTCACGAAGCCATTGCCGAAGTCATTCCGGAACGCGAGTGCATTGTCTTCCGGGATCGCCGTTTCAGTTGGTCCGAGGTGACCGATCGCACGCGGAGGCTTGCGGATTTATTGCGGGCGCACGACCTGGGCTGTCGCCGGGAGCGAGCCGGTCTCAGGGGCTGGGAGTCCGGACAGGATCATGTGGCGCTCTATCTCCACAATGGCAATGAATACCTTGAGGGGATGCTCGGTGCCTTCAAGGCGCGCTGCGTCCCATTCAATGTCAATTATCGCTACGTGGAGGAGGAACTCCTCTATCTCTTTGAAAATGCCGATGCGCGGGCGGTGATCTACCACGCCGCCTTCGCCCCCATGCTGGAGAAAATACGAGACCAGATCCCCCAGACGCGTCTATTAATCCAGGTGGAAGACGGCAGTGGTAACGCGCTGCTCGAAGGTGCTCTGGACTACGAAAAGGCGCTTGGGGCAGCAACGCCGGCACCGTTGCCCGAGGATCTCTCGGCGGATGATCTCTACATCCTTTATACCGGGGGCACCACCGGAATGCCGAAGGGCGTGCTCTGGCGCCAGGAAGAGATTTTCTATTCGGCCCTGAGTTCCAAGTTGCCGCCCAGCCTTGCGTCCATCCAGGAGAGAGCGAAATCGGGTTCGGGCATTCGTTCCCTACCCGCGCCGCCCTTTATGCACGGCGCTGCACACTGGGTCGCGTTCAATATGTGGCATGTCGGGGGCACGGTGCTGGTGCAGTCCGAGGTAGAGCGGCTCAACCCCGACGATATCTGGTCGACTCTCGAGCGGGAGGAGGGCAATACCCTGGCCATCGTGGGCGACGCCTTTGCGCGCCCGCTGATCGACCAGCTTCGCGCGAAGCAATACGACCTCTCGAGTCTATTTATGGTGACTTCGGGAGGCGCCATTTTTACCGCCTCTCTGAAACAGGAACTGCTCGACCTGTTGCCGGATATTCGGATTCTGGATGCCTTGGGCTCATCGGAATCGGGCGCCCAGGCGACCCATGTGTCCACGCGGGAAACCGGGGCGTCCACGGGGACCTTCGATTTGGGCGAGAATAATTTGGTTCTCTCCGAGGATCTGAGCCGCATCCTTGAGCCGGGTTCGGACGAGCGGGGGTGGCTCGCTCGGGAAGGCCGCATGCCCCTGGGTTATTACAAGGATGAGGCGAAGACTCTCCAGACATTTCCCACGGTGGCCGGGGTGCGATACTCGGTGCCCGGGGACAGGGCCTGGCTTGCGCAAGATGGTCGTTTGAGACTCCTGGGTCGGGATTCGGTGACCATCAATAGCGGCGGCGAGAAAATATTCGCCGAGGAAGTCGAACTCGCCCTCAAGCATCATGCCGGTGTCTACGACTGCGTCGTCTGTGGCACACCGAGTGAGCGTTGGGGGAGCCAGGTGACCGCGATCGTTCAACTCCGCGCGGGCGAAGAGGTCAGCGAGGAGGAGCTCTGCGCGACGGCCAACGAACACATCACGCGCTACAAGCTTCCGAAGGTGTTCGTTTTCGTCGAAAAAATCGTCCGCGCGCCCAGCGGAAAGGCGGATTACCGCTGGGCCAGACAAATCGCCAGCGAGGCGCTGGGGCTTTAGACTCGGCGGTCTAGCGGTCTCTCAGTTCGGTATAAAACGCGCGGATTCGCTCAGCGTTGGCTCCGAGGTCGCCGCGTCCCACCCGGGAGCGCGAGCGAATATCGACTTCTGAGCCCGAGCCCTCGGGCCGGATGCGCACGGTGATGTCGTCCACGAAGCGGAAGACGGCAGTGGTATCGCTTGCGTCGAAGCGACCTTTTCCGGGATCTTGCTGGGTGACCTCCCAGCCCAACCGCTCTGCGGCTTCAACGGAGAGTGCATAGGCCGCGCCCGGTGCGAGATTCAGTTCGAGGGATGCGAGGTCCGGGTAGCCTTCCTGGACGTCGGAAACGAATTCTGCCGGATAACTCATGTCGAAACCCGCGTAGGCGGGGACGAGGCTCACCGATGCGAAAGCCGGCGGGTCGGCGAGATCCGTCGTGATGTCATTGATGGGTGGGAAGTCACGCCCGGGCAGGGCTGAGGTCACGAGTAGCATGGTCAGCGCGAACCCGATCGCGCTGGCGATCCAGGCTCGCTTTCGGCCGATTCCCGAAGCCTGATGCCGGGTGACCCAGAGAGCGACCAATCCGACGGAGAGGGCAAAGATACCCCCGACAAGGGTCCCCAGGGCGAAGAGGTAGAAGCCCGCAATGGGTTGAAGTAGCCGGAGCTGGATACCGAGGAGCCCGCAAAGCGCAGCTGTGAGCGCTGCAATGCTTCCCCAATAGGCCACGGAAGCAGTGATTGATCGTTGGTCGGACATGGTCCCCCCCCTTTTGACTTTTGAGCCACACAGGTTCAGCTGCACAAGCAGTGGCCGAGGATACCATGGCCGATCCATGGGGGGGCGGTGGGAGGGGCCATTTTTAGCCGCTGGGTATTCTGACGACACGCTCAACCCGGCCAGGCGCGGATCCAGCCACCTTGAATCATGCCCGCTGGGTCCCGAGAAGTTTCCGGCACCGGGCGCACCGATGGAGGGACCGGAAGCTAAGCTCGCCGGATCGGTTTTTCATGTCAGCAGCGGGTGAGAGAGCTTCCTCGCTTGCCCATTTTTCGACCCTGAGGAGAGCAGTGAACATGAGCGATTGCGTTCGAAACGAAAGACACGGAGCGGTGGCCGTCTTGACCCTGAATAGGCCCAAAGCCTTGAATGCCCTGGATCGGGCCACGCTGAACGCGATTGGGTCGGCGATTGCCGATGTGGCCGAAGATGGCAGTGTTCGGGCGCTGGTTCTGACGGGTGAGGGCAGGGCCTTTGCGGCGGGGGCCGATATCGCCGAGATGCGAGGTCTCGATCCCCTGGCGGCGGAAAAATTTTCGAAACTGGGCCACTCGACGTTCGCTGCTCTTGAGGCGCTGCCCATCCCGACCCTGGCCGCAGTGAACGGCTACGCCCTGGGTGGAGGCTGCGAATTGGCTCTGGCTTGTGATTGGATCTATGCCTCGGAGAAAGCTCGTTTTGGTCAGCCCGAAGTCGCACTGGGTTTGATCCCAGGCTTCGGGGGCACGAGTCGACTGGTCCGGCGCGTCGGGGTTGCGTGGGCGAAGGAGTTGGTGCTCAGCGGAGATCCCATTCGCGCGGACGAGGCGCTGAGGATCGGCCTGGCGAACCGGGTATTCCCGGTCGAGGAACTGCTTGCGAAAGCGCTGGCCGCCGGGGAGAGCGTGGCGGCTCGCGGTCCCTTGGCTGTCGCTCTCGCCAAGGAAGTCATCGAGCAGGGCCAGGATGCCGACGTACGGACGGCGCACGCCCTGGAGCAAAAAACATTCGGTTTGGTTTTCGCTTCCCAGGATCGGCAGGAGGGCATGGACGCCTTCCTTGCAAAGCGCGAGCCCCAATTCCAGAACAACTGAGGGAGCCCCTGGCCATGGGCTTCGTGAGGTGATCGATCGCCCGGGATCTCCGGTCCCCAGTCCCTGGCGCAGTCGCTGGCCGCAGTCCCTGGCGCAGTCGCGCCCAGCACGATCTGTGGGAAAGGTGGTTATCCGAGTGGGAGTGTTATTCCGTGCAGTATCAGGGTTTTCATGGAGTGCATCGCTCTGGGGACGGTTCGGGGTGGACTCGGACTCGGACTCGGCCGACGATTCGTTACACTGCGGCGCTTGGAAAACCTCTCGCTAAATCGAACGTCGGACCTGCTTCGGGCGCAAGATAGTCGTCGCGTAGGAGTGCTGACCACAGTCACCTTGCTGTTCGTCGGGATGGGGCCTTTTTTTAGCCTGCGTTACTACCAGATGGGAATTCCCAGCCTCTCGTACTCGGTGCTGGTTACCATGATTGTAGGCGTGGCGGTGGTTGTCTGGGTGCGACGGGGGGGGAATGCAGCGACCGGTGGGGGGATGGTCACCGGGGCGCTGCTCATCCTTCTCACCTACAGCAATTGGTGCTCCGGCGGAATAGGGGATCCCAACTTCGGATGGCTCTATGTGATCCCGGTGCTTGCTGCATTGCTGGTGAATGCCCGGGTGGGCTGGATATTTACGGGCATCGTGTTCATGCTGGCCGTGCTCTTCTGGTTGGCCCCGGTGTACGGCATCGAAATTCCCGACTATGTCCCCGATGAACTGCAGCGGGAGCAGAATCTTGCCAATCGCCTGTCCGCAATCGTCGCGATGGGTGTGATGCTCGCGGCGTTGGCGGGACAACAGAAACATGCCCGGGGCTTGCTGGAGCGGGTTAATAACGAACTGATCTATGAAATGAATCAGCGCAGCGAGATACAGGCGCGAATGGTTCGGAGCGAGCGAGCGGCATCCATGGGTAGTCTGGCGGCGGGGATGGCGCACGAAATCAATAATCCACTGACTTACGTGCTAGGCAATCTTGAACTGCTGCAGGGATACCTATCGGCCGAGCAAAAGGAGAGTACGAACTCGAATCGCCAGGAATCCCAGTTGATGATTTCCGAAGCCATTGAGGGGGCCTACCGGGTGGCGAGCCTGGTCCGAGACCTGAAGACCTTCTCCCATACCAGCGAGCAGGAGACCGCCCGGGTTGATCTGGCCCGGACCATTGATCGAGCCGCCAAAATGACCAGCAACGAGATTCGCCACCGCGCGGAGCTCGAGATCGACTGCCCTGGAGATGTCTGGGTTCTCGGTAACCAGGGCCGGATTCTCCAGGTCATGATCAATCTGCTGACGAATGCGGCCCATTCCATCGAGCCGGGGGCCAGCGAAACGAATGCGATCCGGATTTCCGTGAGCGAGCGAGAAGGGCGCATCCTACTCGAAGTCTCGGATACGGGAGCGGGCATCGACCCTGACTTGATTGACCGAATTTTCGAACCCTTTGTTACGAGTAAGGCCGTGGGCTTCGGCATGGGGATGGGGCTCTCCATTACTCGGAACGTTCTCCAGGCTATGGGGGGAACCATTGAGATCAAATATTCGTCGCCCCAGGGGACCGCGTTTGTCGTGACTCTCGAGCCCTTCGACGAAGACACCTTAAACTCCGAGCTGGAGAAGCCGAGCTCGGGGAGTCGCGTTGAAAGGAAGGGCCGCTTGAGCGTTCTGATCGTCGACGACGAAGAGTTGGTCCTTCGCTCCCTGGCCGCATCGCTGGCACACCATGATGTGGTGGTCGAGATCGACGGCAGGGAGGCTATAAGAAGAGTAGCCGAAGGCGATTTTGATATCGTGATCTGCGACCTGATGATGCCGAAGATGACAGGCATGGATATTCATGCGGAACTGCTCAGGCAGTGCCCGGATGCGGCGCATAAGATGCTCTTCATGACCGGCGGCGTTTTCGTTAAAGAGGCGGAAGATTTTCTTTCCTCTGTCAGCGGGCGCTGGGTCGAGAAGCCGATCGATTTCGGTGAACTTGAGGAGAAGATCTGGGACCGGATAGAGGCAATCCCACGAGGAGCATAGAAACATGTCATTGTCCTTGGTCAAGGCTAATGGTTCAGGCTCCTGTTCAGCCGGCCGGCGGTTTCGGTGGCGAGAAGGCGAAAGAAAACCCGCGCGAAGCCTCTGGCTGTGCACCCTGGTCGTCTCGTTCGCCCTTGTTTTTCCCTTTCCGGCGACATCGAGTGACGAAGGTCCCGTACTGGATGAGGGACTCGGGAGATTCCTTGAGCGGTATGCCCAGCCCGCGCTGATACCCATCACCGAGCGCGTTTCCCTGGCGTTTGCCTTCGATCTCGCCAACGTCGTGGTCATCGAAGGGGATGATGGGGTGATCCTCATCGATACCGGCTGGAAGGTGGAACTGGCCCGGGAGATTCGGGCAGCGATCGCCGAGAAGACCGACAAGCCGATCGTTGCGATCATCTACTCCCACGGCCATCTCGATCATACAGGTGGCGTGCGCGCTTTCGTTCCGCCCGAGCGGGAAGGCGAGGTTGAAATCTATGCGAGTGAGCACTGGCGTCGCTACCAGGTGGAGCGGGTCTCTTCCCGCCTTCCACATATCGCTCATCGGCTGGTTGCTCAGGCGGGGCTACTGCTTCAGGGGTCCGAGGCCATTGGGATGGCGGCGGGCCCAGTCCGTCGGCACGGGAAGACTATTTCCTATATTCCGCCCACGACTACGTTGGGCGACTACACCGAGTTGGTGATCGCTGGTGTCAAGATGGAGATTTTCTACGCCCCATCGGAACTCGATGATGAATTGATCGTCTGGTTACCCGAGGAGAAGGTGCTCTACGCCGCCGATGTCCTGACGGACGTTTCGCCTTTTGCGGCGACTCCGCGTTTCGAGGAGGGCCGCTCGGTGGACGGCCTGATCCAGGCGATCGAGATGATGATGGAGTTGCCCGCGGACCACCTGCTGCCTGGGCACAGCCTTCCCCTCGCAGGAAGCCAAAAGATCCACAACTTCCTCCAGGCTAATCGCGACGCCAATCAGTACCTGCGCGACCAGACGATTCGGCAACTTGCGCAGAACCGAACCCGGGAGGAGGCCGCCGCCGCGGTGAAGCTGCCTCCGCACCTGGCGGACAATCCGGATCTTCAGGAGCGCTACCACCGGGTTTCCTGGGTGGTGCGAGGGTTGTATACGAAACTGGGAGGAGGCTGGTATAGCGGCGATCCACTGGAGATGCTCCGCCTTTCACCCCAGGACGAAGCGACTCGTATGATTGCCATGGCGGGGGGCTACGGCGCAACCCTGGACCGTTCCGCAACTGCCCTGGCTTCGGGGGACCTTGTTTGGGCGGCCCAACTCGCGGGATACGTCGTCACCGCGGGCTCCGGCGAGGTGCCCGAGATTGCCCGGGCCCGCCAATTGCGAGCTCGTGCCTTTCGAGCCCTGGCGAGCGAGTCGCCGAGCGCCAACGAGTACAGCTATCTGCTGACCGAAGTGCTGAATCTTGAGGGCGTGATGGACGTGAATGCGACGGTTCCGGGGCTCTTGGGAGGATTGGTGAGTTCGGACATGTACAGCCTAGTCCCCACTGAGGACTTACTTAGGGACATGGGTCCGCGCCTGGATTCTGAACGCAGCCAGGACGTTGTCATGACCCTGGGGCTCAGCTTCCCCGACCGCGAAGAAGAGTGTGGGCTGATCGTTCGCCGGGGCGTCATTCAATATCTGCCTGAGCGTCCGGAGAAGGCCGACGTTCGCGCGAGACTGTCTCGGGCGACGCTCGACGCGGTCATGAGCGGCCAGGCCCGGTGGAGCGATTTACTGACGGCGGGGCGGGTCAAGGTTTCGGGAGACGAGGCCACTAGAGCCGACTTCGAAAGATTCGTCAGCTACTTCGATTTTTGAGTCGAGCGCCCGGACAGCCAAACGCCCCGGGCGCGGTCACGCCTGGGCAGTATTGATCCGCATGGATGAGGCCGGTCGTCGCACGCCAGATCTCGCCCGAGAGGCTGTGGCCCAGGGCGTAGAACCCGCCGGCCTCGGCGCCGATAAAGATAAAGCGCCTGGGGCTGAGGAAGGAATTCACGACCGAGGGAACCGCCCACGGGGAGTTTGTAAATTCCCGGTGGCTGCCGGTGGGTCCGGTGTGTGCAGGTGCGTGTAGGTGTGTGTAGGTGTGTGCAGGTGCGTGTAGGTGTGTACAGGTGCGTGCAGGTGTGGCTCTAGGCGTGAATCTTCTCCTCAGGAGTTATTTCATTCAGGGTGAATTTTCTTTGTGATTACTCCGCTGAAAAGCGTAGGCTGGGACTGAGCAAGCCAAAGGGAGAGGGCTCGGGGTGGAACAGTCAGAAGCAAAACGGCCAGGGGGAAAGGCTCGCTCCGCATCGGGGGTCCTTGCTCTGTTCCTGGTGTGTCTGGCGATCCAGGCGGCGGAGGCCGCCTTTCTGCCGGGAATCAATTCCCGCACGCTCACTCATGGGGGGGCTTTGAGGGATTTCGATGTCTACGCCCCCGCCAGCTACACCGGGGTGCAAGAGGTCCCAGTGGTGGTGGATATTCACGGCTTCGGTTCGGACAAGGTCCAGCATCGGGGCTTCTCGGGCTGGACCGTCAAGGCTGAGACCGAGGGCTTCCTGGTGGTGCACCCCAACGGGCTGTTCAATTCCTGGAACGCCGGGACCTGCTGCGGAACCGCCATGACGAGCGGGGTGGACGACGTGGGCTTTCTGCGCGCGATGGTGGACGCCATCGCGGCCGAGGGTTCGGTGAATGCCGCCCGCATTTATGTCACCGGCTTATCGAACGGCGGCGCCATGTCCCATAGGATCGCCTGCGAGGCGGCGGATGTCTTCGCGGCGGCCGCCCCCATGGCATTTCCCGTGCCCTACACGGATTTTCCCAACCAGTGTTTTCCCGTGCGTCCGATTCCGGTGCTGGCCTTCATGGGGCTCACCGACGTGGTGATTCCCTACTCGAGCGGTGTGTTCGGCGGGGCCCTTCCCAGTCTGGATGCCTGGCGGGCCAAGAATTCGTGCGGCACCGGGCCTCTCGAAGTGCAGGAAACCTACGGCGGCAGCGACTGTCAGATCGACACCAGTTGCGGGGGCGGCGCCGAGGTGGGCCTGTGCAGCATCCGGGGCTCGGCGTTTGCGCCGCCCCTGGATATCTACAACGGGCACATTCTCTATTTCAACGACGACGCCGTGGTGCTGGCCGACCGGGCATGGGCCTTTCTCGACCAGTTTGCGTTGTCCACCGCCACAGTTCCGGTGGCCGGACCCCTGGGCTGGGGGATGTTGGGCTTGGGTCTCGCGGCCGGGGGCATGCTGATGCTCCGCTTCCGGGGGCAATAGAGCAACCCCAGTAGAACAACGCCGGCCGGTGCGGGTCTAGGGCCAGCGCACGCTCAGGCGAAACTCGATCCCGTCGTCCTGAAGGTCTCCGCTGCCCGGGCTCTCGATGGGCTTGAGCCGCCGCCCCCAATAGATCTCTCCCTGGAACCAGCGCGCGTAACCAACCCGCAGGCCCAGCCCCATGCTGGCCAGGGTGAGGGGCGAGGCATTGAGCGAGCCCGGCCTCTCGTCGTCGTTCCACGAACGCCCTACATCCAAGAAGGGCGCGAGATCCACGCGCACCTGGGGCCGCCTTCGCTGGTAGATGGGCAGGCGCAGTTCGATCGAACTCGCGAGTCCATTGTCGCGAACCGCCGCGTTCTCCCGGTAGCCGCGCACGGTGTAGAGCCCCCCGACGGAGAACTGTTCCAGGGGAAGCAGGGGCGCCGAGGCAATCTGGGTGTCGAGGCGCGCCACGAGTTGGGCATCCGTGCCCGGCAGGCGCGCCGCCCATTGCAGCTGAGCGAGCCAGCTCACGAACTCGCCGTCGGGAATGCCGGCTGAGCTGCGGGTCGCCCCCAAGGCATCGATCCCCCAGCTGATTTGCGAGCGAAAGGCCAAGCTCTGGGACCGGGTGCGGTAGGAGGCGTCGACGCCCAGGCGCAGGACACTCACCTGGGATATCCCCTGATCCGAGTACGCGGTGGGGAGCCCGATCGCTCCGTCGAAGAGGAAACTCTGGCTCCGCCGCCAGTCGGCTTGGAGAAAGGCGGACACCGTGGTTTGGAGGCTTCGCTTCAGAGGCTGGCGGAGTTCGAAGCCCACGGTTTGGGATTCGCTCTGTATGCCCAGCCCCACGAAATCGCCGGTGACAACATCGCCCCGGCTGTACTGGTAGCGGGCGCCCAGGGTGGTGTCCGAGAGATTGATGGGAAGGGCAAACTGCGCCTGAAACTGCCGGAGGCCTTCGCTGACCGCGAAGCGCGTGCTCGCCTGATCCCCCACCCCGATGGCGTTGGCGATGCGCACCTGGGCTCCGCCCCCCAAGGCGCCGATGGAGGGACTGCGGATGTTGTCGAAATCAGCGCTCAGACCATAGAAGGGCGCTTCGAGCACGCTGACTTGGAGGCGGGAGCGGC
>Ga0310120_10003710_pt1 | contig 10865 bp, 11 predicted proteins | sample CB27_AW_983_MG_FD_203506 | JGI IMG/M metagenome (GOLD analysis project Ga0310120, IMG submission 203506) | Marine microbial communities from Western Arctic Ocean, Canada - CB27_AW_983 | ecosystem: Environmental > Aquatic > Marine > Oceanic | place: Canada: Western Arctic Ocean | collected... | reverse complement strand
AAATGAGAATTATCATTCCAATAGCTATTGGATTATCTGTTATTATTGGATTTTTTATTGGTGCATCAAACGGAATTGCATTTGCAGTTGGTGCAACACTTTCTGCAGTTGCAGGATTTATTTCACTAAAAGTTACTGTAAAAGCTGCTGTTAGAGCAGCTAACGCAACAGGTTCTGGTTTGGGTAAAACATTTGCAATTGCCTTTAGAGGTGGTGCAACTGTTGGTCTAGCAGTTCCTGCCATGGCACTAGTTGCAACAGCACTCCTGTACATGGTATTCCCAAACCCAATTACTATTGCTGGTGTTGGTATCGGTGCAAGTTTGATAGCATTATTCATTAGAATTGGCGGTGGAATATTTACAAAGGCTGCTGATATGGGTGCAGACTTAGTAGGAAAAGTAGAGGCGAACATTCCTGAGGATGATCCACGAAATCCTGCTACAATTGCTGATAATGTAGGTGATAATGTAGGCGATGCAGCAGGTATGGGTTCTGATGTTTACGAATCTTACATTGTAACAATTTTGGCATCATTATTAATCGCAGCATTAATTGGATCACCTGAAAACTTTGCATATCCTATCTTAATTGGTGCATCTGGATTAATCGCATCAATCATCGGTACTGCTACAATTGGTACAAAACAAATCACGGATGTCATGAAACCGCTGAATATTTCATTTTACGTAACAGCTGCAATTGCAATTGCACTAAACTTTGCATTCACATACATAATTCTAGGTACTACTCCTATCGCATACGCCTTGTTTGGCTCTACTGTTATTGGTGTACTTCTAGTTCCAGTTATACAAAAAATTACAGATTACTACACAAGCTCAAAATCAAAACCTGTTATAGAAATTTCTGAATCTGCAAAGTGGGGATATGCTTCACTTACACTCATGGGAATTATCAAAGGATTACAATCAACTGGACCATTTATGATTGCATTAGTTACAGCAATAATCATATCATTTGCTATCTGTTCTGCAGCCGCACCTGAAGGCTCTGACCCATTACTTTATGGAATATTTGGTACTTCATTAACTGCAATGGCAATGCTAAGTCTAGCAGGAATCGTTCTTGCTATTGACGCATTTGGACCAATTGCAGATAATGCAGGTGGTATTGTAGAAATGACTGAGATGGGTGCAGAAAATCGTAAAATCACTGATGAAATTGACGCCGTTGGAAATACCACAAAGGCCGTAACCAAAGGATTTGCAATTGCAAGTGCTGCATTAGCTGCATTGGCAATGATTCAAGCATTCCAATTTGAAGCAACACACTATTTCAGCGACATGGTAATTGATTATAGTTTATCGAACCCTTCAGTAATCGTAGGTCTCTTAGTTGGTGGATTAATTCCATTCATCATCACTGGTCAACTAATCAGTGGGGTAGAAAGAGCTGCAAAGAAAATGGTGGATGAAGTAAGAAGACAATTCAAGAATGATCCTGGAATTTTAGAGGGAACATCAAAGCCAGATTATGCAAAATGTGTTGATGTTGCTACCGTCGCATCATTAGGCGAACTATGGAAATCTGCATCAATTGCAGTAGCCGCACCAATTATTGTAGGAATCTTGTTAGGTCCTTCTGCAGTTGCAGGTCTCTTGATGGGAGCTGTTGTAACTGGAATTTATCTTGCATACCACTTGGCAAACACTGGTGGTGCATGGGATAACGCAAAGAAACTCATTGAAATGAGAGGTGAGAAAGGTACTGAAGAACACAAAGTCGCAGTTGTAGGTGATATTATTGGTGATCCTTACAAAGATACAGCCGGTCCTGCACTAAACACTGTAATCAAACTCTTAAACACAATTGCAATCGTATTCGTACCTGTCTTCTTTGCAATTATTGTATTATAGATAATTTAGAAAAATAAAATAAAAAAAGATTATAGAATTAACAGCCTTCCATCTTTTGGATGAAATAGCCTTTTTCTTTAATCTCAGTTTCTACTGGTTCTGGGGCACCTTGTGTGTGACAGAATTGGCATTCCTCTCCTGTTACAGTTGCGCCGTCTTCACCAACAGTTGCTAGCCATTCTTTTGCAAATGCAATTGCTTGATCATGATCTTGCTTATCGGTGATAACATCGAAATGCATGGTATGACCATCTTTGGCTTTAACATAAGTGTCGTAGACGTGTATGTCCATGTTCATGATGCAAAATCAGTTCTATTTAATTTATGACTCTGTTATTGGGATTTGTTTCACGTTCTCATTTTCTAAAACGAAGCAATTCATCTCTCCTGTTATGCCTGAATAAATTATCCATGGGAATGGATTAACTCTCATGAATTTCTTGTCTGTTTCTGAAGGACGTGCTTCTGATTCTGGGTGTGAATGAAAAATACAAACTATCTCCATGTTTATTTCCTTTGATATTTGATCTACTTCAAATTCCTTATCTGGTGAAATTGTAAATGTAACTTTAGACTTGGCAGTATTTTCAGTTAAGAATACTTTGTTTACAGTCCAGTTTTCATTACTTTCATCTCCAACTAGGATTGCACAAGATTCGTATGGCTTTTCTGCTTCTGCATACTTTGCCAATTTTTGCTTATCTATTTCTGATAAAATTATGGATTTCTTCACTATTATTATTCTACAGACTCTTCTATAATTATTGTTGAGACCATCCATGGGTGTACAATACACATGTATTCGTATGTTCCAAGATCCAATTTGTTAGTATCCAATTTGTAAGAGTCTCCTGCATTTAATAATCCTGTATCAAATGTTTCACCAAAATCAACTGAACTTGTTGCAGTATGTGATACTGCATCATCATTTGTCCATTCAATAATGTGACCTTTTGAAACTTTTGCTTCGTCTGGTTCATAGTCTGGAGCACCTTGTTCTGCTGAGTTTGCTAAAATTGAAATTGTAAACATTGGTCCTTCTGGAATGGCCTTTACCATCTCTTCTATTTCTTCTACTTCACTAGATATTAGATATGGATTTGGTTCTTGAAAACCAAATGTTATGTAAAGTCCAATCCCTGCACCAAACGCAAGAATAAAAATCACTCCAACTGGTTTTGCATATGTTGGTACTTTCATTGCCAAGTATGAAATTACAATTGCTGGAATTGCAATCATAATTAATAATCCTGCAAATGTTGGTAACGTTGAATTTTCTGTCATGGTTGTTGCAAATGTACCAAATCCTAGAGAAATTGAAATGATTGTTAATGCTGTTGCTTTGGCTCGATTCGATGTTGAAATTCCTCCTTCCAAAAGACCTGCAGTGATAATTATTAATCCAAACATGAAAAGTAATCCAGTTAATGCATGCATTCCATCAACGAATGTGTGGGCAATTCCAGAATATGATGTAACTAAGCCTGCAAGTCCGATTGCAGTAAGTCCTCCGCCTGGCATAATTAGATCCCAATTACTCAATTCTGCTTTGATGCTTTCAGAGTATTATTTTATCCTTATGTAACAAAGTAGATCGTCTATTAGAAGGGAATAAATTCGATAAATCAAAAATGTGTGTATATTGGGAATAAAAGAAATAATTGAAATCTCAAAACCAAGAATTGTCATTCTTCTCGTAATTACTGCGGTAACCTCCATGTATGCTGCAAGCAAATTGATTGGACCTGAATTGGATACTTGGGGATTAATTCATATCATTATTGCTGGTGGTTTGGCATCAGCTGGTTCAAGCGCATTGAATCACTACTATGACCGTGATATTGATCCATTGATGACACGAACAAGTACTAGACCAATTCCTTCTGGAAGAATTAAACCAAATTCTGTTTTGATTTATGGTTTGACAGTAAGTGTAATTTCTGTAGTGTATGGTGCATTGGCATTAAATTTTGTTTCAGCATTTTTTATTGCGCTTGGAATATTTTTCTATGTAATAATTTACACCGTATGGCTTAAGCGATTAAATTCATCAAATATTGTAATTGGTGGCTTTGCTGGAAGTGCAGCCTCGATGGCTGGATGGTCTGCTGCAACCGGTTCTATGGATGTTTTGGGATTTTTGATTGGATTTCTTGTTTTTGTATGGACACCTTCTCATTTCTGGTGTCTTGCAATGAAAATGAAAGATGAATATTCTGCAGCCAAAGTTCCAATGCTTCCAGTTTTAATTGGAATGGAAAAAACATCAAAATATATTCTAATTAATACTCTAATCTTACTTCCTTATTCATTAATGCTTTATGCGTTTGGATTGGGTCTTGTTTATACTGTAATTGCAGCTGTATCTGGTGGACTTATGCTTGTTTATCATTACAAACTAACAAAATTACCTACTTCCGAATTTGCATGGAAAGCATACAAAGTTACTGCTCCTTATCTGACAATAATTTTCTTGGCTGTTGCATTAGATGCAGCTTTTCACTTTAGATTTTAATTTTTTTTATGAACTAGGAAAACTAGCTTCATAGTCTTTTTCTTCTGCTTCTTTTATTTGTTCTTCATACTTATCTTCTTCAATTTTTTTAGTTACGGCTTCAATTCGTTTACTATCTTTTGTTATCCATGATACAGAAATTAATCCCATTATTTCTAAATCTAACAAGACTTTGTTGAATTTACTTTCAGTAATTACTGTACCATCTTTTACAAGTAATTTTTGAAGTTCTTTATCAGTAAAGTTTTCCTTTTGCTTGATTATCTCTAATACATGATTTCTTATTGGAATTACCATATCAAATCTAACCGTAAAACGTTTTGTCAGCCTCTCGTGGAATTATGCTTGATGCACCTTCTTTAATCTTCGCATACCATGTTTCTACTTCTTTTGTAATTGATGGTCTTACGTTTTTCAATCCTGCAGCAAAATCCTTACTTGAAATTTCTTTAGCGTTATTTTGCATTGCTTCGACTGCAGCCTCTCTACACAATGATGCTAAATCTGCACCTGAGTAATTTTGTGTTGCAACTGAAATCTCATCCAAATCCACATCTTTGGATAATGGCATATTGTCTGTTAATATTTTGATAATTTCTAAACGACCTTTCTCGTCTGGTGGATTAACAAACACATTCAAGTCTAATCTTCCTGTTCGTAGCATTGAATTGTCAATTAAATCTGGTCTATTGGTTATTCCAATGATTACAACTCTTGATGTTGTTCCTTCTTCCATTTCTGTTAACATTTGGCTAAGTATATTTTCTCCAATTCCTCCTCCTCCTTCTTCATTTTTCATTTTTGCCAATGAATCTAACTCATCAAAAATTATTACACATGGTGATGCTGCTTTTGCTTTTCTAAAAATCTCTCTAAGAGCTTTTTCTGACTCACCTACCCATTTTGATAATATTTCTGGCCCTCGTACAAGAATCATGTTTCCTCCACTTTCAGTAGCTAACGCTCTTGCCAAAATGGTCTTTCCGCATCCGGGTGGACCATATAGCAATGCACCTCTTGGTGGTTTTATTCCCATTTTACTAAATTTATCAGGATTATTCATTGCAACTATTAAATTATCTTGAAGAGTACGTTTTGATTCTTCCAATCCGCCAACGTCTTCCCAGAACACCTTTGAGCGTTCAACATAGAACTCTCTCATTGCTGTAGGAATCACTTCGTGCATTGCATCATAAAAATCTATTATCTTCACTTCCATTGATTGGAGAATTTTTGCAGGAATTTTTTCTGTTTCCAAATCAATTTCTGGTAAATATCTTCTAATTGATCTTATTGCTGCTTCTCTACACAATGATTTCATATCTGCACCTGTATAACCATGTAATTCTGATGCAAGACTTTTCAAATCCACATCATCTCCAATTGGCATTCCTCTTGTGTGGATTTGCATAACCTCTAATCGTCCATCTGCATTAGGAACTGAAATTTCCATTTCTCTGTCAAATCTTCCTGGTCTTCTTAATGCAGGATCAACACTATCTGGTCTATTAGTTGCACCCAATACCACAACATTTCCTCTATCTGTTAACCCATCCATTAATGCAAGTAATTGAGCTACAACTCTTTTTTCAACATCTCCGTATGCCTCTTCTCTCTTTGGAGCAATTGCATCAATTTCATCTATGAAAATCATGCTTGGTGAATTTTCTTTTGCTTCCTTGAAAATATCTCGAAGTTTTGCTTCTGTTTCACCATAATATTTGTTCATGATTTCTGGACCATTGATTGAATACATTGTTGCTTCAGATTCACTTGCTAAAACTTTGGCAAGTAATGTTTTACCACATCCTGGTGGTCCATACAATAGGATTCCACTATGGGGTTCAATTCCTAGTCTTACAAATAGCTCAGGATGTCGTAATGGCAATTCTACTATTTCTCGCATTACCTTAATTTCTTCTTGTAACCCTCCAACTTCTTCATATGTGATTCTTGATTTCTTATCTTCAGATACTTCTGATAAAATTGTAAGGTTTGTAGTACGTTCAATACGCACTACACCTTTAGGAGAAATTTTATCAATCTTAAAGTCCATTGCATTTCCAAGAATCATAACAGAAATCTCATCACTATGACTTAATGGCAAACCTTTCAATCTGTTTTTTACAAAATCAGTAAATTCTTTATCAACTGTAACTTGATCTACTACTGGCATTAGAGTAACTGCTTTGGCAGGTTTTATCATAATTTTCTTAATCTCAACGACATCACTTAGTGCAACTCCTAAATTTTTTCTTGTCTGACCATCAATTCTTATAGTATCTGGATATTTTTCATCTTCATCAGTTGGCCATACAATTGCACATGTTGATTTTTTTGCATCAATCTGAATTACATCTCCTGGTGTAACTTGAAGATAATCCATTGCATCTGGACCAATTCGTGCTCTCTTTTTCCCAATATCTCTTTGTTTTGCTTCTCCCACTCTCATTTGTAGTGGGTCGACATTTCGTGTCAACTAATCTCCTATTTCATATCCACTGACATACGGCTCATATTAAGCACTTCAAATTCACTGACACCTTCGACAGATTTAACGGAATTTTCTAAAGAATCCATCTGTCCTTCGGCGTCATCTAATGTGAATTCTGCTTTGATAAATTCTAATCCAAAGGCTAATGGCTCTTTTGTATATCTAAGCATCTCTATATCGTTTTTTAGATTCGATTTTATTCCTTCAACTAATTTGTCCAAATCGATTTCTGTTCCTGTAGGAAGTATCTTTACGATTAAAAGTAGTTTTGCCATTTTCTAAGGTCCTGAAAAGCCACATGAATTGCATGAATATGCAGCTGCGGCTTCTCTACAACTTCCACATCTCCAGATTAATTCAGCATTACACTCTGGACAGTTAAATTTAACATTCTTGTCCCCTGGCATGATATGTCTATTACATCCATTACATATCGGTAGTGAAATACTTGAAGACATATTGAAATCCACTCTGTTAGGAATTTATATCTTCCTTGGAATCTTAGGCTTTATTTTGAACAAGTCTCTTAATTTCTCCTCCAATTAATGCTTGCATTGTATTGAAAGAACCCTTCATACCTAGTAATCTAAGAATTGAACTTGTATGAAAATCAAAATCTTCTTTGTTTGAAATATCTTCTTCAATCTCTGGTGTAATGGAATTAAATAATTTATTTACTGTATTGTTATCCAATCTGGCGAGTATTTTTCTTGCAAGATTTTGTTTCTCAAATTCTTTTCCAAATTTCTTTCTCCATTGTTTCTCATAATTTATCAATAATGATGAATTACCAGTTTTCAATGCTTCTGAAATTGCTTTGCCAGCCATAATTCCTGCCATTCCACATGAAAAAATACCTCCGGCTGTTGTAGGTTTTGCTTGTCCTGCTGCATCACCTACAATTAATGTATCATCTTCCACAAAATTCTTTATTGGTCCTTTTATCCAGATGGGTGCAAATATTTTTCTAATTGTTGAAAAATCACCTTTAGATTTTAGAAATTCGTCTATTCTGGCTTCAGTATTAATCCCTTTACCTGATACCCCAATTTTTCCTACTCCTTCTCCAGATGGAATAACCCATGCAAAAAATTCTGGATACTTCTCTTGATCAAAATATACTTCTACCTGACCTTTCTTAATCCAGTCTGCATACACTTCATATTGTGCTGTTAGTAAAATTCCATCTCTGTCTTTATTGACTAATCTTGAAACTCCTCTACAATCTATAAAGAATTTACATTCTATGTCTCCATTTGATGTTTTCACTCCATTACTATTCTTCTCTAGAAAACTAGTCTTTACAGAAATTTTAGCACCGTTATCTCTTGCTTGTCTTGATGCCTGTTTATCTAATTCTCTTCTGTTTATAACAACTATTTGTTGTTTTTTTGAATTTATACTAATTTCTTTTCCTTCTGGAGAGAAAATCTTTGCACATTCTATTTCACTATCAAATGTTTTTTGCGATGGTTCTATACCTAATTCTTTTAATGCATTTTTACTAACTAATCCTCCACAATGTTCTGGACTTCCAACCTCAAACCCTTCTTCTAAAACCAAAACCGAATGACCATTCTTTGCAATCTCTCTAGCCGCTAGAAGTCCTGAAATACTTCCTCCTGCCACTACTGCATCATACATACATATCTAGAAACTTTTTTAGTATTTGAATTGTAACGTTTATCATCAACTTGAATAATTATTTTGTATGGGTGATATCAAACAAGTGATTGCAGTTCGAACTGATCTTGGAATGGGAAAAGGTAAAATTGCAGCACAAGTAGGTCATGCATGTGTTCTAGGTGCAGAACATGTTCGAAAATCTCATCCTGAGTGGTTCCAGATTTGGTGGGTAGGACAAGAAAAAGTTGTTGTCAAAGTTGCAGGTATAAAAGAATTAGACGAAGTCAAAATGGGTGCAATAGAACTAGGTCTTCCATGGTCTGAAGTTACAGATGCAGGCCATACGCAAATTGCACCTGGAACAACAACTTGTATATCTGTTGGACCTGCTCCTGAAAACTTGATAGACAAAGTTACTGGAGATTTATCATTACTCTAAGAATGAGATATAACAAGCTCTAAGTTTGAAAAATTATGAAGCAAAAGACAAAGGGAATACTTGCATTCGCATTTTTGGGTGGTATTCTATTAACATCGACTGTAATGTTTGCACTTCCGCCACCACCACCAACAATGACTCCAGAAGAACTCGCTATGGAGGAACAGGGATTTACAATTACAAAAACTCCTATGGATAATTTCCCTGATGATCAACGTGATACTTTTTGTGGAATCGGTGATCCAAAGTCTACATCTTATGTAAAAGAATTTGAGATTCCAACTGTATGTACTCAGCCACTTGCAATCAAAGTTGCTCCTGATGGAAATGTTTGGTTCGTTGAATCAAATGTTGGACAAATCGCAAAATTTGATCCTATATCCGAACAATTCACTGAATTTGAAAATGCCATATGGCCTGAAGGTTCAAGAACAATGTCTTGGGGCATGGATTATTCATCAGATGGTGCTATGTGGTATACTGATGGAAGTTTTGATAGTATTTGGCGTTTTGACACCATCAATGAAGAATATACTCCAATACAATATCCTGTTTCTGAGGAAGGCTCGTTACCCCAAAAACTTGCTATAAGTGGTTCAAATATTATAGTAAATGATTTTACTGGACATAAAATTACATTCTTCGATTTATCACAAAACACTGATGAAATTACATACTCTAGTGTTGTAGCACCAATTCCAAATTCATTTACAGGTGATTTTGCAGTTGACTCAGAAAATAATTTGTGGTATACTAACTGGGTTCCAGAACTTACTGGATTGCTATTAAAATTTAATATTGAAAAATACAAACAAGACTCATATCTGGCAAGTACTGGAATGGACATCTCTCTAGAAAATTATTTTGAGGTCTATGAGTTCCCACAGGATCTTAATACTGCGAATGGATTGTCTATAGATGAAAATGATAATGTCTGGATTTTAGATACTTCTAGTAGTTTCTTTTTCAAATTTGATCCTACTGATCAAGAATTTACAAAATTTGTCACTTCTGTTCCTCAAAAATCCACCTTCGGAAATGCAACTGGAATAATAAAATCTCCAATTTCTAGACCTTACTGGTCTCAAACAGACATGAATGGAAACCTCTTCTTTAATGAACAAACCTCAAACCAACTTGCAGTTTTTGATATTGTTAATGAACAACTTGTAGAATACATGGTTCCATCTAAGAATCCTAATTGGGCTGATTGTGAAGATAAGTCTAATTCCAATTGTGGTGTTGCGCAAATTTTTGGTTTTGATGTCACTGATGATAGCATTTGGTTTACTGAATGGGCAGAAAATAAAATTGGCGTTATTGACACCAAAAAACCTCTTCCATTTTCAGTAAAAACTGATACTAATTCAATCACTCTTAAAAAAGGTGAAACTAAAACTGTCTTTCTTAGTGTAACTTATTTATCAAATGTAACAGACATTAATTTTAATTCTGCTCACACTGCATCCACCGCTACTAAATCATCTGATCTTATAGTCTCACATACTCTAAATGACCCAACTGAAATCATTGTATCTGTAACGGCAAGTGAAATTGCATTATCTGGAGATTACAAATTACTCTTAGGAGTTTTTAATTCAGAAGTAAATGTTTCAAAATACATTAATGTCGCCATTGAACCGTGATTCCACAAATTGATAAAGAGATTGGAATCTCTGTTTACACTACCAAATCTTCCTCTGTACAAGGAAAAATCAAACAAAATGAAAATGATTTCTTGGTAAAGGAAGTTCTATCTGAAAAAGCCATTGATTCATTTGATAATTTAGATGGACATGCTGTTTACTTATTAAAAAAATCTGGGATCGATACCAATCATGCACTAATTGACATTGAGAAAAGATATGGACTTGTTTTAAAGGCTCTTGGCTTGAAAGATGCTAATGCGCAAAC